>Ga0187864_10001048_pt1 | contig 28061 bp, 24 predicted proteins | sample June2016WEW_11_4_FD_132985 | JGI IMG/M metagenome (GOLD analysis project Ga0187864, IMG submission 132985) | Peatland microbial communities from SPRUCE experiment site at the Marcell Experimental Forest, Minnesota, USA - June2016WEW_11_40 | ecosystem: Environmental > Terrestrial > Soil >...
CAGCCCCGGGTCATCAACACTGATCAGGCCCGCCTCTACGGCGCGGCGATTGTCGCAGTGAAAGCGGAAGGAACCCTGCGCCGGCGCTGCCGCCATCGACCGGTCCAATATTTGAACAACATCCTGGAGCAGGATCATCGAGCGATCAAACGACGAGTGAAGGCCAAGCAAGGCTTTCGCGAGTTCCACGCAGCTCGGCGAACGATCGCGGGATACGAGGCTATACACATGATCCGCAAGGGGCAGGCGCGGTGGGTCAGCGACGATGTTGTTCGCCAACAGAATCAGTTCATCGACCAGCTGTTCGATCTGGCTGCCTGAGACCTCGCCGCCCAGTTCCTCTCGGGACCTCCTCCGTCACCATTTTCAAAGTTGCAACACTTCCGCCCGATTCGCTCTTTCATGCAAATTCAAAATCAATTTCTCGCCCCTGCTTAAATTCTGCTTCAGATGGAATTTTTAGCAGGGACAACGACACCGATCTGCTCAAACTCAAAACATCTTTGAGTCCGGCGGCGATTACCGTCTACCAGCCGAACTATTACATCCTGCGCAGCGCCAGCAATCTGGACCTTGAGGTCGTGCAGGGGCTCTTCAATGACGCGATTCAAGGCTTGGCGGCTCCCGACGCCTCAACCCGTTGCGTATTTGCGGGCGCCCCGCTCGCCTTCTGCGGAAAGAACTACGCGAAAGCGCTCATCGATGGTGCCTGCTTCAACACCTCGCCATGGAAGGTCAGCAGATTCTGCGGCAAACCAGAAGCGTACGTTGAGGGACTGAAGAAGTTCCTGACTAACGGGACGATAATCGCGATACAACTCGGCAATGAACCGCTGGGAACCATCGCCAACGGCCAGACGATCACAGCCGCGATGGTCAGTACCGCTGCTCAGAATCTGCGCACTGTGCTCGACGCCGATGGCTTCCCCAACGTGCATATTGTGGTGTCACTCGTCGAGGGGCAGGAGCATACCTTCTGCCAGGGCGGAGCGCCGCCGACGGGCGTCGATTTCATCGCGGCCCACCCATACTGCAACTACGTGGCCAGCGTTCCCCCCTCATGGCCATATGGCGGCGCGGATTCCCGGGCCCAGGTGCATACCGAATTTACCACTATCTCACAAGTCTACTGCGGCGCCGCCAATACCTATATCGGCGAGACCGGCTATAACACCAGCTGTCCGAACAGCATGATCGTGCCGATGAACACCATCACCGAAGAGCAGAATTTCATTTCCAGTCTGATGACAACTACGTGTGGGCAATCGTCGGCTTCGGGATTTCCCACTTTTCTCTTTGCCTATACCGACGTATGCCCAGCAACCGGATGCGCCCCGGGATGCAGTGACGCGGGTCTGCCGATCGAGGGCAACGGCTACTTCGGTATTTTTCACACCAAGAGCTATATGACCAGGGGACCGTTGGTAAAGAAATTCGCACCGCCTTCGCTGACCTGCCCGAACTGAATCCCCGCTGGACAGTTTGCTATGGCTGATAAATATGGTGCGTAAGAAATCGTTCAGGCAGCACGCCTCTCTGGCCCTTTTGCTTGTGCTGTTGATCGTCGGACGTACCTCCCGGGCGGGCACCTCCACCGATGCTGCCCAGCCATGGGCCCTCCCGTTCGCCCAACGATAGCAGTTAATGGCTGGTGAGCCGAGTATATAATTGCCCTCGCGAGCCATCTGGCGGATCAGATGTTGGAGCTCCGCCGGAATCCGCGGCCGGCCCGATTGGCATTTCCTACGCCAGAACAGCTGGAAACCCTTGCGGTGCCAACCGAATGAAGGTTCTGGGCGTCATGATCGTCAACGCGCTTTTCCAATCGAACCAGTGGCTGAGCCACACAAGCGTCAAGCGTGCGGGATGGGAAGTCCGGCGCGCCTTGATTTTGCGTTCCCGGTAGAACGCGAGCTGTTTGCGCAGGAAGAGATTCTCCGCCGCGAGCGAGCGTTTAGATCGCAAACTGAGAACCAGAAAACGGAGCAAATCGGCAAAAAGGTTCAGGCAAAGCAAGCGGGATTTTATCATCGACCGATGCCCCTGGGTTCCGATCTCCTCCCTTCAAATTGATCACAATTTAGCGCGTTCCAAGCCAAGCAGGTAGTTTTTGCGGGGGACAGATTGTCCGCAAGGAGTGAAGTTCGCGAATCGCCAATCTCAGGCTAACGAGCGCGCGATCATTGATCGCCGACTGCCGTCCAGTCTGTTCCTGCATATCGCAATTCATCGGGACGCTCCGGGTCGCCTAAGATTCGTCGACGGCGTTCGCCGTCAAGAGTTGCGTGCGCCTGGCTCATCCTGCGAGCAGACCAGTCGTTCCGATCATAGAGATTGTCCAATGAGGGTCACGGTGACTAGCTTATGCTTTTTGTCGTTACTCGTGATCGTAAAGGTTGCCTTGCTGTTGCCCTTCTTCACGGGTGCGTTGAATTTGACGGTAACGTCCTCGTGAGCGCCTGGCGCAAGTGCGTAGGGACCCGCGTTGCCGGCCACCGCGAACCCCGGCTTGGACGCGGGGCCAACGTTTCCGGTCAGCTGGCTGGTGCCAATATTAGTGATTGTCACTGTTCCGGTCGCAGTGGCGCCCGCGATCGCCGCCAGGGTCCGGGTGTGTGGTGACGGCGACACCGAGATCCTGGGCGGTCCCGGAATCGGAGTCGGGGTGGGCTTCGGTGTAGGCGTCACGGTCGGAGTCGGCGTGGGTGTCGGGGTAGGACAAATGGTGCCCGATGGATTGATGACCGTCAGGAACGCGTTGGTGGATGTTTGACTGCCTGCCCTGTTAGCAAATTGGAAGGCATTCGAGGTGGTCGGAAAGTCGGTGGAAAAGGTCAGGCCCGTCACCACGATATTCCCATTCGAATCGACCTTGAGCGCGTCGCCTGCGTCGATCTGACCAGAGCCTCCGAGCAACGCGGAAAAGACTAGCTGGTTTGCGCTCTGTATCTGCGAGGGATCAAGCTCCACGACGAAAGCGGTAAAAGGAATATTGACAAAACTGTCGAATTTGAATCCGGAGGTTTGATTTTGGTCTAGGGGGAAAGCTGTATTGCAGGCCGCCGCATTAGAGCTGAGTGGGAACGAGCCGCTAATAATTCCACCGGTGGTTGCACCAGTGATGAAAACCTTGCCGCCGGTGACTGCGATATCAGTAGCGACGTCACCAAACCCGATCGATCCCGCTTGTCCGACGACCGCGACTCCGCAACCGCCGAAGTAGGTGGAATATCGAATTTGAGCCAGATTGGTTTGGGACGTATCGATCTCCTCAAGGAACGCCGCCGTCGCTGGAGCATTTGGTTGAGGGGAACTCTCGCAAAAAGTCTCCGCTTCATTCGCCGACTGGAACGGCGGGACCGAACCCGGGATCCCTTGGAAGTCGGTCGAGGCCGTCAGGCCGGTTACCCAGATGTGACCCGTGACGGGATCGATCGCGAGGCCGGTCCCAGCGTCGCCGGCTGAAAGTGAAATCTTAACTCCGTTCAATGCCGTTAAGTTTCCGGTCGCACCCGAACCGCCCAGGTAGGTGGCATAGATCAGCGAGGCGGCGCCGCTTTGCGTCGGGTCGAACTCCGCCACGAACGCGTTGCTCATCTTGGTATTGTCCGATCCCTGAAACGAACTCACCGCCGGGTTCACCGTGGTCAGGTCCGTAGAGAATGTCGCCCCCGTGATATAGCCATGGTTGAGACTATCCACTGCCACGCCGATGCCAATATCGGCGGTGGTGCCATTTCCGCTCCCGCCGTACCAGGTGGCGTAGTCGAGCGACTGACCGTCTTCGTGGACGACGATGAAAGTCGCGTTGCTCGCGCCACTGGTGGCGCGCAAATCAGACTGGAATCGATTGGCGGTAAAAGGGAATCCTTCGCTCAACGAGCTCTGCGTCGAGCCTGCGATGTAGGCCTTGCATTGGGTCCCGGTACCGCATCCCGCCGGAGCCAAAGCAACGCGCGACTCGGTCGAATTGTTCTGACCGTCGATGTAGCACGACCACACGACCCCGCTGCCATCGGCCTGCAGTTTCGAAATGAAGCCTACGCTGGTGCTGGCGTCCTTGCCATTATTGGTGTGGCCGAATGCGCCGCACGACGCAGTGCCCGGAAAATTCGGTCCGCCTGATGCCGCGGTACCTGAAAAGGTCTCGCCTACGATGAATGGCTGATTGCCGGCATCAACCGCGATACCAAAGCCCAGGTCGCCATTGCCCTGTCCGGCGTCGCCGGCAACGGTGTCGCCATTTGCACCCAGATAGCTCGCAAAAATTAACGATGCGCTCCCGGAAAGCGTCGTATCGAACTTCGCGATGAATACGTTGGGATTCTGGCTCGGCGGCGAGTTGGCCCCCTGGAGTGAGGTCTGAAACGCGTTCGGGTGCGGAAAGTCATTGGAGAAAGCCATGCCCGTGACATAGGCGTGGTTGGTCGAATCGAGCGCGACAGCGAGGCCGGCATCGGATTCCGTGAGCGGACTATTTCCGGTTGCGAACGAGAGCAGTGCAGGATTAAGCGCGGCGACGCTGGACCCGCTCCCGCCGAGGTAGCTCGAGTAAACCAGAATCGGCATCGCCGGATCGATAATCAGCGGACGCGAATGGTCATACGCGGCGAGTCGAATTGCGAGTTCACGCCGCGCCACCCGGTTTTCGATCGTGCTGTTCTTCGATAGCACGAATGATCCTTCGACGGGCACCCGGCCACCGGCGGCGTTATCTTGATAGATGGCGGGTTTGCGCATTAAGACCACGCCCGCGGGTGTCGCAATTACGACATTGCCCTCCTGGTCGGTACTGGTCTTGGCGGGACCTTCAATCGCGAACCTGATTCTCGAAGGGTCGGCACCCGGCCTGGCGACGATGTCATATTCGAGCGAATCGCGGGTGCCATAATGGATCACGTCAACGCCCGGATAGACGTTAGCGATCTTAACCCGCGCGAAGGTCGGAACGTTGGCGTGGAAGCTCGTCTGCGCGCCGACGAGATAGTTTACTCGTCCTGACAGAGGGTCGAGTCCTGTCATCGTCGCATGCGGATCCGCGCCGATCATTCGGATCCGCACCGCCGATTGGATTAGCCGGGTAGAGTCGTGGGCAGTGCGTGGATTGGTGGTCGCGATCGTTGGGCGCTTCTGGATGGAGCCCGCGATCATCGAAATCACGGTGGCATCATCCGTGAGGTACAGCGTGTACCTTCCCGCGTGAGAGAGGTAGCGCACGCTCGGATCGGTCTGTCCACGGTTCAACTCGAAATAGAGCGGGATTGAGGCAAACGAACCTCGCGCTTTCAACTCCGCAGCCGCCTTGCTCGTCGCGGCGACGGCGGGAACGAGAGTCGCGGGCCTCGGTGTTGCCCCTTCAATCTGCGCACCATGAGTCGCGCTCAAAAGTGCGAGAATCGCGACCATCGTGATTGCGGCCGCAGGTCCGAGTCGAGCGCGCATGAAAATGCCTCGGTTAGCCATTGACGTACCCTTCTGAAAACACCCTTTCAATCAGGGGGCGAATCCTTATAGCAATAGCACGCGGATCGACACTAAAGCCAAATTTGCTGAAATCAAATGAAAGCAAATTTCGCCCGCCTGAACCACAAAGACCGAATGAATGTCAATTTCTTGTCGATTAAATAATGCATAAAGACTTTGCTTTATCCGCAATTTATTTATCATGAATTTCAGGCCGTTTTGCCCGTTTTGATCACAAGGACCACCAAAGGACCACTTTGACCTCACGTGTAGGTACCAGAACGCCGCTGGCGTACCGTTCATCGCCTCACCCCGGGATCAGCGCGACCGTGCCGTTCTTTCGCCATTATCTGGGCTCTGATAAGAGTCTGGATTTTACCGGCGAGAGCGTCCTTCCTTTTTCGCATCATGCGCGCGAGTTGGCGAATTCCGGCATCGAGAACGATAATAGATAACCGGCGAGAATACGCTTGCAAGGTCAAGCGCTTCAACCGAGGTGGTTTCTTTGGTCGGAATGATTTGATACGACAGACGCGATTTCCGGCAAGATATTGCGGCCGGCGGTTACGCAGAGAGGGCAACAACGATGTGGAGCAGAATGTTAAGGGGGAGTTCATGGTGGATCGCAGGGGCGACGCTCGCGGGGCTGCTGGCGTCGGGATGCGGCCACAGCATCGACGTGAACGGCGGGGGACCGGCGCCAAGTCCACCTCCCGGCCCTGAGTTCGAATACGTCAGCAACACCGGCGACGATATGATCTCGGTTCTGCAGGTTGATTCTAAGGGCGGCGCCTTAAGTCACGTGGAACAAGTTGCAACTGGGACCGGAAGTGGACTCAAGGGCATCGCCGCGACGCAGACCTTCCTTTATGCCGCCGATCCAACCACCTCCGAGATTTACGAGTTCAAGATCAACCAGAAGACCGGCAAACTTACTCCGACCACTCAGGGGAAGGTGAATACGGGCGCTGGCACCGCACCGCTGACCTTGGCGGCGGGTCCGGGCGGGGGATTTCTCTATGTCCTCGACCCCGGGGTGAACCAGATTTTTCAATTTTCGATTGACAAAGCGACCGGCGAGCTCAAGCAGATCGGCGGCGGCCCGCTGCCCACGGGAATCGATCCGGTTTCAATTGCGGTCTCGGCGACGGGTACTGCATTGTTCGTGGCGAATCAGAAGGACGGTACCATCTCAGGATTTGCGATAGCTAAAAATGGGACGCTTTCGGCCAGCGGATTCATTGGGAGTCTTGGGACCACCGATGGTACGCCTAATTGGCTGGCCGCGGATCCCAGTGGCCTCGAGCTTTACACTGCCGACGGTGCCGGCGGCCCGGGTGGGTCGGTCGTGAAGTTCAATATAACCGGTCCCACCTTGGGCTTCGTCGGGGTTTTCGCTACGGGCAATTTAACCCACGAACCGCTCTCGGTAGCGATCGACCCGGCGATTCCGTTTATATACGCTGCCAACGACGGCAATGACAACGTTTCGAAGTACCAAATCCAATCGAGTGGCTTGTCACCCGCCACGTTAATTACCGGGACGACTTCGGCCAACAGCGTCATTACCGACACCCTTGGCCAGTTCATTTACGTGACTGATCAGGCGGGGGCCAAGGTGTTTCAAGGCGCCATCGATCAGACCACAGGCGACGTGACGCCGATTGGTACGGGTACGGTCAATACCGAGGTGCCGGCCAATCCTGCGAGTTCTCCGTTTCAAATAATATCGAGCGAGCTTCCGGCGCCCCAATGAATTGGGTGCGGACAGCGCCGAGCATTCGCGGGACGACTACACCCAAATTGACATCTACAATGAGTAGAGACAACCACACTTCCAGGACAACAATGCGATGAATTTGAAGCCGTTGAGTGCAATCGCGATAGGATTACTCTTCTGCCTCGTGGCGGACGCATCTTTTGGCCAGAGCGACGGCCCAGCGCCAGGCACGCCGTTACCGCAGGCCGCAACGTCTTCGCCGGCGCCGCAGGCGATGACGTCCCCGCAACCATCGCCGATCACTTCCCCCTCTGCGCTGCATGGGAAGTTCCCACTGCTCATAGCTAACTATAGTTCAAAGTCCGTTGACGTATATATCGGAGGCGGCCTTAAATGCTCGCTACCCAAAGCCTTCAAATGTACCCTCCAGGTTCCCGTCGGGCATTATCTGATCCGTTTCGTGCGTGAAGGCGGCGCCGTCGTTCAGGACTCCTTCCATCTGCCGCAATACATAGCGGGCAAGGAATATGATGGCGGTGTCTTTCTAATCAAGGAAGATCGGGTGGAGTTTGGAGCACCAAATCACCGTTAAGCCCTACCGTCAGGCTTCTCGTGGAGCGCTTTAAAGCTACCTGGAGTCACTCGACAGGATTAGCCACCGTTGGATGCTCAAATCTGCGTTGAACGTTGCCTAATCCTCACATTTAGAACCGTTCTCCCCTCCGCAGGATCGCCACGAAAAACCCTCACCAAAAGCCGAGGGGGTCTTTAGCCCCTTGATTTTTTCTGCAATGAGCATAAACATTTGCAGTCACTAATTGGCTTACGATGACGCCATGTGGCGGTGTCCTGATAGCCAATGGGACCAATTGACACCAGGCATCGAGCGATGCTAAATGGAGCCATCCTTAACCGTCTGTTAATCGATCGGAGCTAGCTATTTATCACAAGATCGACCATTCTGCCGCATTGATGGAGCATGAGAGAGCGATGAGCACGGCTGAGGAACGGCTGGCCAGCCATTTGGGCATGTTTGCGCGTTCGAGGCCTAAATGGCGTGTCTTAGCTGCGCTCACGACGTTCGCTATTGCTTCAATCTCGACTCCCAGCGCCTGGGGCCAAATTTATCAAGATTCAACGTCGATTGGTGCCGGAACGTTTGCGAATTTGAGTGGCCAGATTTCGCTCAACCAGGTAGCGGGCGTGGGCAACCAGCAGGACAACTCCGCACTGGTAACCGACATTCCCGGCCAGTTGACTATCAATCAGGAGTCCATCGGCAATTTTGTTCCATCGCAGGATAAGGGCAGTACGAATATCGGGAACGGCGCACTCGCCGGAGCGTCCGGGCTGATTCAAATTTCCCAGACTAGCGGAACCGGCAACGAAGCAGCCAACGCCGCATTTGTTGGCATCGGCAACGCTGCGGACGCGGTTAATGCGATTTCGTTGTCGCAGATGCGCGGCGGCTTTGCGCCGCTTGATGCGAATTCGATGCAGTTTAGCGGACACGATTCAATTTCTCCGACGGCATTTGCCGGGGCGTCGGGGGTGATCCAGGTGCAACAGACCGCGGGCAACGACAATGTCGTCGCTAATACGCTGGCAGTTCACGTGGGGGGAGCGATATCGCATTAGCGACATCGCATTATTAAGGTCTTTCTGGAGTGAACTGAGGTTGAGAGAGTGAGTACGAGCATCAGATGCTCGGAATTTCAAAAGGAGGCTTCTATGTGAACCAAAATTGGATTCGCGAGCAGGGAAACAATGAGGGGATAGAAGAGGTTTTCTAAGATCGTTCCAAACTGGAGGAGAATTGTATGAAGTTTTTGAAGGCAACTGCAATGGCGCTGGTGGTCGGCGCTGGCATGGCGCTGGTGAGCACTCAGGCGCGCGCTCAGAACGCGACCTCAACGTACACGACCAGCACCAGCGGCAACACGGAGGATAATTCCTTCGAAGGCTCGCTGAGCTCTTTTCAGTTGAGCTCCAGCTATACCAGTGGTACCGGGATCGCAATCGCGCTCGCGAACCCGATTTTCGGCGCCGCCAGCGGTGGCGGCAGCCTAGCGGGCGGCTCGACCACGAACCCGACGACGGGGGTCATAGACGGCGTCCCTTACGGTGGTGGCGGAACCACCACGCAAGATGGTACCTCTGCGACGCTCGCGCTCAATTATGTGCATCTGTGGGTCGATGCGACCCATGACGAGACCCAGGGTTCCTCGACGACGAGCGGCACGGCCTCGACCGGTAACTCGGTTGCGGGTCTGTTTGTCTTCGGACAGACGACTGCCGTCTCGGAGAACGGATCGCTGACGGACACCGCACCGATTGCGCCGTTTGTGATTGTTAACTCGGGTGATTTCAACGGCGACAGCGGCTACGTCGCGTTGAACCAGGTGGCCGGTGTGGGCAACCAGCAGGGCAACAACTTGTCCACCCTGCTTGAGATGAGCGGTGCGAACAGCACGACCGCTGGCTCGAACTCGGTTAACGTCGAGGGCAACCAGACGTTGGCGGATGCCGGAACGATCGGCACCGACTACGGCGCCCAAGGCGAGGCCGCGACCATCTCGGCCAATGCCTTCCAGAACATCAGTGGTGCGGTTGCATTCAACCAGGCCGCGGGCGTGGCCAACCAGCAGGTCAACAACCTGACCTTGGCTCACTAAACAACAACCGGTCTCAGCCCAGGGATCCGCAGCTTGTGTGCGGATCCCTGGTATTTTTTTTATCCAACGACCGTCCGGGTTGGCCTGGGTGCAGGTTCGGAAGCTCGGGAGCGATGGCCCGCCACGCGCATCGGGGCTGAAAATCGGGTTCCAGTTACCGCGCTATAGACAAGCATCCTGCGGTGACAAGGGAAGTATCCACGGAAAGTCCATCGGTACGTTTTGATAAACTGGAGAAGCACCGTACGCTCGACCGTTGGCCAGGCAGGAGTGAGCTACGGTATGAAGGGGTCCCCGGCCGTTTTACAGATCCAATGCTGTCTGTGAGCCGTCATCTGCGAAATATCATGCTCCTTCTAATGCTGGCGATTCTGGGTTGCAGCAATGCTGGGCCTGAGGAGGGTTTGCCGTTGGGTGGGGTTATGCCCGGCGCAGGGTTTATCTTTCCCCACATGACCACGTACCGCGACCAGATTTTTGCGAACGTGGTGCGTCAACATACGGACTTCAGTTGCGGTGCGGCGGCGCTGGCGACGATCCTCAAATATGCCTATGACATGAAGATTAACGAGAAAGAAGTCTTCTTGGGAATGTATGCGGTCAGCGATAAATCGGTGGTGCAACAGCGCGGATTCTCGCTGCTCGACATGAAGAGGTATCTCGATACCATCGGTATGCAGGGCGTAGGCTACAAGGTCGTTCCAGAATCACTTTACCAGGTGAAGGTACCCGTAATCGTCCTGCTCAACATGGGCGGTTACGAGCACTTTGTCGTGATGCGCAAGGTTACTCCCAACGGGGTGTTTGTGGCCGATCCGGCGCTCGGCAATCGGGCATTGCCGAACGATATCTTCTTCAATGATTGGCAACTCGGCGTCATTTTTGCGGTAATCAGCAGTAAGTATAATCCCGAAAATCCACTGATTCTGTTGGAGAAGCCGCTCAGCCCCAACCAGCAAGTTCGCAGCCTGATGCCGGCATTCAATCCGGTCAGCGAGCAGATACTTTCAACCGTTATCGTTAGCGCGATGCCGGGTCTGAGGATCAATTGAAAGAGGAGAAGTAGAATCAAATGAAACTCAATGGATTCGTCCGAATTCCTCGCTGGTCGCGCCTGGTGGCGGCTTTGATGGCGTTCATACTTCTTGCCGGCTATGGATCAAATGCGGCAATAGCCGCATCGGAGGCCGACCAAAACCTGCAGAATCTGGGACTCGACGAGTCGATGGCGCAACCGATCGGTGAAGACGAAATGGGGCAGATGCGCGGACGCTTCGTCGCCGCCGATCGGGTTCTATATTTCGGGATGGTGCTGCAAAGCAACCTGGCAGGGCAGAATGGCAATTCGCTTTCGGCAGGATTAGCCTTTGCGGTGAATTTTAAATCCGGAACGCCTCAGGTCGTCACCGACCTGACTTGGGCGACGCAGAATGGAACAGGCGCCACGGACGTTGAAGGTTCCGGCGTGTTGGGTCGCCAGACCCCGCTAGGCGGAATTTCCGGTGGGATCGGCCAAGTGATTCAGGTCACCGGGCAAGGCAACCAGGCTTTCAACCAAGCGACGCTTGATCTGATCAATTCCACGCCAGGTTCTCTTTTTCCCAACGGCATCCCGAACGGTACGCCTTGCGCTAGCTCGTGCCAATCTGCAATTCAAAACAACGCATTGAAGGTATTGGTGGTTATGCCGGGGGTGGGAAGCGCGGGTCAATCGATTGGGCCTGGGATCATTCTTCAAGGCATCAGACTAAACGGCGATTTGGCACAAGCGAGCAATACTATGAGCATGTACTTACAGCTTGCTCAATTTACGGGGCTTGACACGCTGGGAATATCGACCATTCTACAAAGCGTTCCCTTGCCGCCGCACTGATATCCGCGAGACGGCAAAAGGGAGGTCAGTCCGATCGCGAAAAAACGATCCGGATGGTCAGACTATGCACAATCGCAAGGGGTGTCGGGAGCGTAGGTGTATGCTCATGTTTTCGATAAGCAAAAGGCTCCTGACGTTCGTATTATTGGCGTCGATTCTGCTGGTCTCGGCGGTATCGGGCCGGGCGAATGCGCAAACCGTAGCACCGAATATCGATCAGCTGGATCAGAAGAGCCAGGTGCTTGCGCATGCGCTTTCGGATGAGCAACGGCGATTGCAGCAGCTAGAGTCCCAATACCAGGAGCTGCAAATTCAAATCCGATCTCTCGGCGGACATCCCGGACAGCCGGTGAGCGGAGCGGGACAGCCATCTGCGAAGATTCAGTCCGCACAAGGCGGTCAGGGAGTCGGCGGTCAGCCAACGACGCCAACGGTACAAGCGTCGAGCGGGTCGCGTAAGACCCCGGCCCAAAGCGCGGCGGTCGAGGCGGCCTATCAACAACAGAACGCGCTCTTCCGGCCGGGATTAACGTTCTATCCGCAATTTCAATATTCCTACACCAATTCGAATACTCTGGTCCTCAACGGGTTTTTTGCCTTCGGATCGATTCTTCTTGGCAGTATCAATGTCTCACGGGTGGAGACCGACGTCTTCAATTGGAATCCGCAAGTATTTTATGCCTTCAATCGTCATTTTGAGTTGGATGTAAATTTCCCATATTACCTTGAACGGTCGACTTTCAAGGAAATCGGCGCAGGATTTACAACTGCACAAGAATCCAGAGCGACGATCACAAAATATGGCCTCGGGGATATCAGCGGCGGATTCTACTGGCAGTTGAAGGAGCAGCGCGATTGGTGGCCCAGCATCATCTGGAACGCGCAAGTCTCTGCGCCCACCGGCACTAGCCCGTATGGGATCAAACTGCTCACCGATCCTTCCAATTCGAATCTGAAGTACCCGGATAATCTACCCACGGGCAAAGGCGTGTGGGGTGTTTCATCAGGCTTTTCGATAATCCGCGAAGTGGATCCGGTGGTGCTCTTCGGGAGCGGCAATTACTACTACGAATTCACGCAAGGGGTCCGTGACATTAGTACGATGCCGGGAACGATAAAGTCTGGACAGGTCGCGCCGGGCGATTCTCTGAGCTACACGCTCGGCGTAACGATGGCCCTCAACGAGCGACTTAGTACGCTGGTTGAGCTGCAGGACATTATTACGAACTCTACCGAGCTAAAGTCCAAGGGTACCGGATGGGCAGCGATTCCGGATAGCAGCGGCAATGCGGCTCAGTTTATATTCGGCGCAACCTACGCTGTGAACCGGCATATGTTCCCATTTATTCAGGCTGGAATAGGTGCTACCCAGTACGCGCCGAACTTTCAGATCAGTCTTTGGGTACCCTATTATTTTACGTTCTAAGCCTCGCTCCGTTGCGGCACGCGGAGAGTCTCTCATGAGGAAAGCGATTGATGCGCGTTCCTCGCGCTTGCGATATTTCACGGCTATTGCGCTAGTTGCCACGGCATCCTTTGTCGCTGTCGCCGTGAACAGCGACCGGAAACCCGCGGCATCCTGCGTTCGGCAGGCGACGATACGAACCAGCCAGCGCGATCATTTTCTTGACGCGTTCGCGCAACTTCCGCTCACCTTCGAGCCGAATAAGGGACAGGCCGAGGATGGCGTAAAGTTCGTTTCGCGGCGCTCTAACTTCACGATCTTTTTGACCAGCGATGGGGCCACACTCTCGATGCATGGCGCAGGACCGGCGCTCGGAGGAATCGGGCGCAGCCTGAACCCCGGCCCCGCCCTGCGACAGATTTACAACGAAAAGAGTGAACCTGCGGACAATTTGCGCATCAAATTCATGGGTGCGAATCCGGCGGCGAAACTCAGCGGAACCGCAAGGCTGCGGACGGTCACTAACTACCTGATGGGGAGCGATCCCGCCAGGTGGCACACGTCGATTCCGAATTACGCCGAGGTTAAGTACGAATCAATTTATCCAGGGGTAGACCTGGTATTTTACGGTAGCCACGGGCGTCTCGAATATGACCTGGACGTCGCCGCCGGTGTTGACCCGCACATCATCCGGATGGACTTCGACGGGACCCACGGGGTCAAATTTGATCGCTCGGGGGACTTGCTCCTGCGGACCGGCAAAAATCAAGTCGTTCTGGGCCGCCCCATCGCCTACCAGGAAGCAGATGGCGCCCGCCGGCCAGTGGCGGCGAAATATGTGTTGAAGGGCTCGTCCGAAGTTGCGATCGCAGTGGGCGAGTATAATCGACAGAGACCGCTCATAATCGATCCCGCGATTATGTATTCGACTTATATCGGCGGAACAATCGCCCAAGGCCAAGGGATTGCGGTGGACGCGGCCGGCGAGGCTTTCATCTCGGGGTGGACTTGTTGCGCCAATAACTTCCCGACGGCCGGTGCCTACCAGGGTAATCTTCATGGAATCGACAACGCCTTCGTCGCTAAGTTCAGCGCCGATGGTAAGAGCCTAATCTACTCCACGTACCTGGGCGGCAGTGGCATCAATTTCTCCACCGGCATCGCGGTCGATTCCAAGGGCCACGCATTCGTCACCGGCGTTACCAACTCCACCGATTTTCCGACCATGCCGCTGCATGGTTCAACCCTGGCCGGCGGATTCGACGCGTTCGTCACCGAGCTAAATCCGGCAGGAAACGGGCTAATCTATTCACGCTACCTCGGCGGATCGAAAGACGACATCGCTGCAGGAATCGCGGTCGATCCGACCGGCATCGCCTACGTAACAGGACAAACTTTCTCGACTGATTTTCCGACTACCGCATCGGCGTATCAGGCAGGCAATCCGAGTGGCGGCACGATCGGTGAGGGTTTTTTGGCGAGGATCGATCCTCCGACCAGCCCCGGCGGCGATTCCCAACTCTTTTATGCGACGTATTTTGGCGGATCGGACCCTGGTGGCAAGACGGTGCTTGCCGGTGATGCGATCGGCGGTCCAGTCGGCAATGTCTATGTCGTTGGCGGCGGCAGCAAGGGAGTCCCGGTCACTACCGGACAACCTTTTGGTGGAACATTCGATGCAGTAGTCGCTGACTTCGACACCACGCAAAGCGGACCCTCGTCGCTAAGCTTTTCGGAGTTTATCGGCGGAAGCGGATTTGATTCTGCTACGGGAGTAGCGACGCAGTTAGGATGTAAGGCTAGCTGCTCGGCCTTCGTTACTGGCTATACCTTCTCCGCAGACCTGAATCTGATTGGAGCCCTATCCACTATCGGCGGTCTGGACGATGCATTTGTCGCTGAAGTCAATCCGCATGGCGGGCTGAGTTACATCAACTATGTTGGGGGTTCGAGCTTCGATGAGGCATCGGGAGCAGCCGTGGACTCAAAGGGTGATGAGATTATTGCGGGGGTCACGTTTCGACCCCCCGATCTGCCCGGACCCTTTACCGAAGTATTGCAGCCACTGACCACGCCGAACGGTGCACTCTTTACGAGTGCCGATAGCGGCGTGAGCTTCGCGCCTGCTAGCTGGCCTGGCGCGAAGGCCGGCTCTATCACCTTCCAAGGGCTAGTTGTCGATAAATCAGTGACGCCATCGATCGTTTATGCTGGAACCGATCAAGAAGGGCTATGGCAGAGCATTGACGGCGGGGTGACATTTGCCATGGGCGCGTTCGGAGGGGCGCAGGTCACTGCCCTCGGTTTACAGACGGGTCTTGGCAGCGGACCCAAAGTGGTATTTGCGGCGGCGGCAGGTTTTATTTGGGCCAGCGGGAATGCGGGCGGCGAGTTTGTAAAGCTCGGAGCCATACCGGTTTCCGGACCGGTAAATATCTATTTTGTGGGGGGAGAAGAACCGAGCCCCGCGGGTCCAGCAAATTTTTTGGTCTTTGCCGGCACCGACCACGGATTTTTCGTTAGTACCGATTTCGGCAGCACGTTCGCGGCTTCCACCGGATTAACCACCGGCAGCCAAATGACGCAAGTCTTTGCCGGCGTGCGTGATACTAGTACCGGCGCATACTATGTCGGCACTGATAAAGGGGTCTTCAAGAGCACCGACGATGGCACCACGTTCGTCGCAACTAATCTGAACTCCAGCGCGGTACTTTCGCTGGCGGTGGATGTATCGACGACGCCCTCGACGATCTATGCAGCCACCTATGGCAATGGCGTGATTGCAAGCACGGACGGCTTCAACAAAAATCTTACTTTCGGGGAGACCGCACCCTCATCGAATTTGAACTACGTCGCGCTTGACGACACGACCTCGAATCCGGCGATTGTCTATGTCGGTACCGGCGATAATCTGGCGCTCGGCAGTGTCTGGCGGAGCGCGGACGCCGGGCAGACCTACACACAGCTCGATGCCGCTAATTTTAACCAACCGTGCTGTATTTTTCCGCTCGCGGTGAATAACGGTGAAATTTTAGCGGGTAACTACCTGGAGGCTGACGCCTTCATCGCTAAGATGAGTACCGACGGTGCGTATATTCTGGCCTCGAGCGACCTTGGCGGCACCAATCATGATCAGGCACAGGGTATTGCCGTTGACACCGCAGACAATGCGTATGTGGACGGCCTGACTTATTCGACTGACTATCCAGTGCTCGTTCCGGAACAGGCGAAGCTGGGCAGCGGAGGTGTAGTCAATGCCTTTGTCACCAAGGTGGGCTACACCAGCAAGGCAAAAATCAAAGTCACTACTTATATTGATTTCAAAACGCAGATTCTCAGAACGCCGAGCCAACCAAAGACCGTTATAGTCATGAACACAAGCAAGACCGACCCGGTGGCGCTGGGATATATCCGGGTGAGTGGCGAGTTCGCAGACGACTTTCAAATCATCAGCGGCGCTCACGGCTTCGCGACCACAGCACCACATGAGATGGCCTGTGGCACGACTCTCGCGCCACACAGCAAGTGTTCCATTACCGTCGAATTTACGCCGTTAGCGGTCGGCATTGCGGCCACTGGATTGCTGGTTTCGACTAACGCCAGCAACGGTACTCAGGCGACCTTGCTGTATGGACAAGGCAAGGCGCGGCATCCGTGAGCTGACGCGATATCGCGAAGCCGCTCGATTCCCGCTCTTAGCCACGATCGCTCGCGCGGAGCACTGATATAAGATTGCATCGCGGCGCGGCGCCCGGGCGCATTCGGTATCGAGATCAATAAGGATGTCGTCCGGCGCATCCTTATCCAGCACCTACAGACCGGTTGTGCCTCCCGAAAACCATATCCGGGATGACGCGCTCGTGGTCGTATGGTAATGAAGCGGCCGATGGTCGCGTTTCTCACCCAGCTGCTGCTTGTTATCCGGTCATGGTTCGCGCGGCGAGCGCGGCTTGCGGCCGAGAATCTCATCCTACGCCAACAGCTCATAGTGTTACGCCGCCAGCAGCCCAAGCGCATGCGGCTGTGGAACATCGATCGCTTGCTGATGGTGTGGCTGTATCGACTGTACCCGTCGCTCCTGGACGCGATCATCATCGTTCAGCCGGAGACCGTCATCCGTTGGCACCAGCGAGGCTTCCGCGCCTATTGGCGCTGGAAGTCTCGCCACCTCGGCGGCCGTCCACGGATTGACTCCGAGATTAGGGCGCTGATTCGGCGCATGAACCGCGAGAACCCGCTGTGGGGCGCACCACGGATCCACGGCGAATTGTTGATGCTGGGGATCGAGGTCGCGGAATCGACGGTCGGCAGGTATATGATTCGGCGCCGCCGACCACCGTCCCAAGGTTGGAAGACATTCCTGCGCAATCACATTGACGGCATCGCTTCGCTGGATCTGTTCGTCGTACGCGCGATCTCGTTCAAGCTGCTCTATGGCCTGGTGATCCTGCGCCACGCCCGCCGGCGGTTGATGAGCATCGGGGTGACGGACAATCCAACCGCTGAGTGGATAGCTGGTCAGGTGGTTGACGCCTTTCCTTGGGATGAAGCGCCACGTCATCTGCTTCGTGATCGTGACGGAGCATTCGGCCCAGCCTATACCCGCCGCATTCGGGCAATGAGGATCCGTGATCATCCGACGGCGCCGCGTTCACCATGGCAGAACGGCCACGTTGAGCGCCTCATCGGCTCAATTCGGCGCGAAAGCCTCGATCACTTGATCGTGTTCGACGAAGCGCAGTTGCGTCGCGTGCTGAGAAATTACGCTTCCTATTACAATCAGGTCCGCACGCATCTCTCATTGGAAAAGAATGCGCCCGATTTTCGGATCCCGCAAAAGCTCAGCCGCGTCGCAGGCATCTCAATTCTGGGCGGGCTACATCATCAATACGTCCGGGTTTAGGGTTTAGACTTAGCACACGGGATTTTTGCAGAGGGAATCCCTGATAAACAACGGATTAGGGAATTTCCTTTCCCTGATCCAAGATCAAAATTCCCTGTTATCAATTTTAGGGAATTGCGCGAAAAAGCGCAGCGAACACAGGGGCTTTTCGGCTCAGGCCAGCTCAGAATAGCCTCAAATCAGCGAAATTCCCTGTAATTTCCCTGATCATCAGGGAATTTGACGTAGAGAATGGTTCGCGGCAGACTGCGTCATCCGCCACCGAGTCTTAAGATATCTATATTAATCCTAAACATGCTTTAATATGCCATATAGTCGCGAGTATTCGCGATTGAAGCGCACCGGAGAGAGGCTCTCCCGAGGCCGCGTGCGCGATTTTGGCGGTTTCTCTCCGTTGCGGGATTTGGCGGTGGACTTCGGCGATTACCCAGTAACGCGGAAATTCGTCAATCGATGACCTGGAACCGGTCGTACAGAAAGAGTACAGGAAGGATTTTCTGGGCGGTGGGGCGATCAGGTTGGATCATCTGCGAAGCCGAGCCGTTTTTCTTGCGCTTGCCAGCATGGAGCGCGAAATCCTAAAAAAAGCGACGGCCTTCTTCGCCACGGAGAGCGTGTGAGATTCGCTTTCATCGAAACGGAGAAGGCCTGTTTCCCGGTAACATTGATGTGCCGGATGCTGGCGGTATCGCGCGCCGGGTTCTATGCCTGGCGCCGACGGCCGGCGGCGGCGCGGACCCGAGAGGATCAGGTGCTGGCGGTTGCGGTCGCCGCGATCTACGCCGAGCACCACGGCCGTTACGGCAGTCCGCGGGTGCGGATGGAACTGCGCGATCGCGGCCAGCGGAGCGGGCGCAAGCGCATCGCCCGGCTGATGCGCCTGCAGGGTTTGCGGGCCCGCCCCAAGCGCCGCTATCGCACGACCACGGATTCCCGCCATGGCCTGCCGGTCTGTCCCAACCTGCTGGCGCGGCGCTTCGCCGTGGCCCAACCCAACACCGCCTGGGTGACCGATATGACCTATCTCTGGACTGCGCAAGGCTGGCTCTATCTGGCGGTGATTATCGATCTGTTCTCGCGCCGGATAGTCGGCTGGTCGATGAGCGAGCGGATTGATCGCAAGCTGGCGTTGGACGCGCTGCGCATGGCTCTGGCGCAACGCCGCCCGCAACCAGGATTAATTCACCATTCGGATCGCGGTAGCCAGTACGCGAGCGGGGATTACCAGCAGCTGCTCGCTCAGCACGGGCTGCGCGGCAGCATGAGCCGGCGCGGCGATTGCTGGGACAACGCGGTTGCCGAAAGTTTCTTTGCCAGCCTCAAGCTCGAACTCGTTTACCAAGTTCAATGGCGAACTCGTGCCGAGGTGCGCACCGCGATTTTTGAATATCTCGAGTTGTTCTACAACCGCCGTCGCCGACATTCGTCGCTCGGCTACCTGAGCCCGGTTGAATTCGAACGGCGAAACCAGCGGCTATTGGCTGCTTAACCCGGGTGTCCACCAACTCGGGGCAAGTTCACTACCTGGACGGCTATGCAACGAGACGAATTCCCCGAGGCCACGAAGCGAGCGATCGCCGCGCGGGCAGCTTATCGTTGCTCGAATCCTGATTGCAGAGCGCCGACTGCCGGACCACAGATGGAAGCCGGCAAAACCCTGAACGTCGGGGTCGCGGCCCATATTTCGGCCGCAGCACCCGGAGGGCCGCGATACGATCCCGCTCTGTCCCCTGAACAGCGCAGCGACATAGCAAACGCGATCTGGTTGTGTCAGAACTGCGCAAAGCTCATCGACAACGATCCTCAACACTTCACTTCCGGCGTACTTGTCGCCTGGCGAAGTCTCGCTGAGGCTGTCGCACAGGCGGAAGTAGGGAAAACCCAAGCGCGACGAGTCGACGAAGTTCAGGACAAATGGGTTGACTCGGACTATCCTACACAATTGGGGATCACCAAGCAGTTGGAAGCCGAGGGTTACACGGTGAATTGGCAATCAGCCAATGAGGAGGCAAAGCTGATCGATATTGGCGGCTGGGAATATGTGATCGTCGAGCGTGATGGGGTTCGGTTTCGCCTGAAAATTCGCGATCATCCAGTCATCGGGGGCTATCTGATTCTCCTGAAAAAACGCGCGGTGGCCTGAACTCGTTCATCCCTAGTAGAAAACGCGAAGTCGAGAAGTTCTCTCATGCCATTGCTCGCAATACGGCAACAGGTAATGGACGGGCACTGCTTTTCCACCACTTGACCGACACCACCATTGGTTTTCCCTTGGACCGCAGATTATCCGGGACGCGGTGATCGAAACCTGGGTGAGCACGCCGCTTACTTAGATGCGCAAATCCGGTTATGGGCCGACCTCGATTTGGACAGCGCGCGGATAGGGCCTCTTGAGCGCTCGTGGGCGGCTTCATCAATCGAGAGGTTCAGGACGTTTCCTGAGGATGTTGCTGCAACGGCCTGCGGATGAAACTTACAGATTACTCGCGAAACGCTATCCGCGCTGAGCTTGACGAACAACCGAGAGCGTTCCTCGCCAACACGCTTCGCGCGTTGCGCGCGTCAGACTCGCGGGTTGAACAGGAGTCCGTCCTTGCGCTGCGCGTGCCCGAACGAATTTCGAGTACGCTGCTTGAGCCCGCCCGCGTGCCGCCCAATATCTCGCGTCCGAGGGCGGAATGATCGAACAGAGCAAGACCACTGATTTGGATCGCGGCATGAGCATCCTGACCGTCGCAGCTTGTTTTTTTCTTTCAATCGGACGTGTGATACCTGTGCTTAGTCAAAACCTATACCCTGACGTATTGGTGATGCAGCCCGCCCAGAATTGAGATGCCTGCGATGCGGCCGAGCTTTTGCGGGCGGCGAAAATCCGGCGCATTCTTGTGCAACGAGAGATGCGTCCGGACCTGGTTGTAATAGGAAGCATAATTCTTCAGCACGCGACGCAGCTGCGGTTCGTCGAACACGACTAGGTGATCGAGGCTTTCGTGCCGAATCGAGCCGATTAGGCGCTCGACGTGGCCGTTCTGCCATGGCGAGCGCGGCGCGGTCGGATGATCACGGATCCTCATTGCCCGAATGCGGCGGGTATACGCTGGGCCGAAGGCGCCGTCACGGTCGCGAAGCAGATGACGTGGCGCTTCGTCCCAGGGAAAGGCGTCAGTCACCTGCCCAGCGATCCACTCGGCGGTCGGATTGGTCGTCACCCTGATGCTCACCAGTCGCCTGCGAGCATGGCGAAGAATTACCAGGCCATAGAGCAGATCGAACGAGATCGTCCGAACCACGAACAGATCCAACGAGGCGATGCCGTCAACGACTCAAGGCAGATCAACTTATTAAAGACTTCGCGTCTTACACGATCCTGACCGGCCGTAATCATAGATTAAGGTTTATCCGATAGAGCCTCGCCGCATTCGTGCACACTATTTTCTCTCTGGTAGTATCGGGCACTCCGGAAAACTCACTCTCTATTACTTTTCGCGAATTCGGCCAGGTGCAATCGGAATGTGGAAAATCAGACGCCCACATGTAGTTATCCTCGCCGAAGAAATTACTGGTCATCGGACCTATGGGGTCGTCCTGAAATGTGACCATCACTTGTCGACGAAGATATATGCTCGGCTTCAAAGGAAGGGGTTCGTCTGACATGTCATTGAACAGTGGGCGCTGGTCTGTCTCACCCACAACATTTTGAAGTTGCACCGGCTCTGCAATGCGTAAAAATCATCAAGCTGACAGGTGTAACTGCCAAGATCGGGCACCATTTCCAGCCAGCGGGCGAACCAGCGCCTCTCAGAATCCTTTCCCGGCCCGCATCATCAATAGCTAATAATCGTCCCAACCCGGAGTCAACTCAACCAGTCGGGCTCCTAGGCCAGCGGAATCGTAGCGGTTATTACGGGTCCCGGACCAAGATACCGTGTCGTATGTCCTTGCCCGGTGGTGTCCTCGACCAACCGTGCGTCTCCCGGCCCGAAACGACGCAACGTCCCGTCGCCCAAACCGATTTCCAATTGGCCGGACACCACGATGACGTATTGACGGAGCAGGATGCCAATCCAGAAAGGTTCCGGCAGGTTGTTCAGCAAATACAATAAGCTTAGCCGTTTGCGGTTTGGTTAGGAGTGGGTGTTCGGCCAGCGTCTGCTCTTCCAAGTGCGACTTGCCGTCGGGACCTACGTACATTCTGAAGATGCCCATTGCTTCTATAGGCTCCGTTCCAACACGATCACGCGGTTTGTCCGCATTCTCTTCTTCGCATTCTTTGCCGGTCAAGCCGTGACCGAATTCTCCCTACAGAGTGGGCGTCGCCCCACTATACGAACCACCAAGCGATAGCGATCGCCTCGGTTGCTATCGAACCTATTAGCCGGCGAAGCGCGGTTCGGGTTTACCCTTTACGTCCAATCCTTTGATCGCGAAAAGGCTGCCACCGTCGGCGCCAGGTTCCATGCCGAGGATCTTCTCGCCGATCGAGGTCGCATACATCACGTCGAGATTGTCACCGCCGAACATCACGCTGGTGATGATGGGCACTGGCACCTCGACGGTCCGGGCGATCGAGCCATCAGGCTTGAAGCAAACGATCTTCCCGCCGCCGGCGATTGCAGACCATAGATTTCCTTCGGCATCGACCGTGGCACCATCGGGAACTCCGCCGAGGCCCTTGATCTCCGCAAACAGGCGCTTATTGGAAACCGTTCCGGTAGCGAGATCGTAGTCATACGCCGCGATCGTCCTGCTCACACTGTCCGCGCAGTAAAACGTGCGATTGTTGGGGCTGAAGCATGGACCGTTGGTGCATCCGATGGCGGGTTCGAGCGTGGTGCACTTCAGCGACTCGTCGAGACTAAAGATCGATCCAATCGGCTGGGCGAACTTGGAGTCCAGAGTGCCCGCGATGAATCTGCCGCGCGCATCGGTCTTGCCGTCATTGAAGGTTGTCCCTGGCTTGGCTGCGGGTTCGCCAATTTGCTTCGCTTCACCCGACTCGAAATCGAAGAGGTAGAAACCATCGGAGAGCGCGAGCACGGCGCCGCCCTTTTCACGCAATGCGAACGAGCCAATCGGCTTCGGCGGCTTCCACGATTTGATGTCGTTGGTTTTTGGATCAAGACGATAGATGGCTGGCGCGCCGCCATCGATCCAGTAAAGTGCTTTCTCGGCGACATCCCACACCGGGCCTTCGCCGAGCTTGTTTTTGACCTCACCGATTTTTTCAATTGTGATCGCCATGTTTGGTCACCCTCAATTTGTCGTTACCGATTTATGGTTACCGAGCGGGACTTGCCGCACGGATCATTGTGGTCCCGGTATAACGGGTTTGGGCTCGGATTTCACGATCGGCACTTGCCTCGCAAATTCTTGCCTCGATAAATGCCATAAGAGCGACGAGCAAGATTTTACTGAGACGGGTATCTTGGCGCGCGCGGACTCGTTGAACGATAAGGTCTTTACCGCGAAGCCAATCCCGGCGGAATATGAAACCGGCGTCGCGACACGTGGTATCGCGGCGCCAAATTCTTGTGCGGAGTTGGTGCGCCGTGGAGACGATTCTCGGGGATATTCTCACTTGGTCATGGTTCTCGGAGCCACATGGCTCCGACTCGCGCCAGACGTTTCGATCCTGACCACGATGTTCCATCGAACTGGGACAGCTATTGGGATACGGGGCTGTTCGATGCCAACGTGCGCGCCATCTTACGCAGGCCCAGCCCGGCACAGTCGACGAGCCTCTTCGTTTCCTAACCTCGGAAGAACGCCTCTTTGGTCCGAAGATCGCGCAGAACTCGCGGTGTGCATCACCTTCGGAGTTGTACAGCCGGTTGAAGAGTTTGGCGTCGGCTTCCAAAAGAGCCTGGTGAGCGTGGCTGTTGAGGCTCTGCTCGAAAAGTTCAATCGCATGCCGATAGCGCGCGAAGCTCTTGGCTGACAGGCGTTCTTGTTCTTCGGCCAGGAACTCCGTCAGGACCTCGGCGATGGTGGGTTTTGTGGTTTCCGTGTTCCCTGGCCGTCGCCATTTGTACTTGTGCTCCTGCTCCCAGCAGGTGATGCGTCAGTATTTCTTCGCCCTCACGCTTCCGATTCAACTGTCACCAGCGACGATTATTCACAGCGCAGAGCATCATAGGACTCTATACCGGTAAATCACGAGATACGGTTTCTCAGTCCGCTCGCGGTTTTGACTTTTTTGAGGTTCCTGGCTGTTCGCCAGGTTTGAGTTCTCGCCCAAGTACCTCGGCGACAAATCCTCCATCAGCCGCCAGCTCCCGGACGCGCGCGCGGATCTCATCGCGGCGCCCGAGCCGCTCGACCACCCGCATCGTATGCGAATAGGTCGTCCACACATCGGCGCTGGTGATCTTGTAGCCGTAGCCCTGCCCGAGCCGCTCCAGCCAGGCGGAACGCCGAGCAAGATCAGCCGGTGCGGTGGCGATGATGGGGACGAGTGCTTCGATCGCGCGGTTGACGGCGTTACCGATTGCCCCGGACGAACTGTCCACCTGCTCCAATGCCGGCGAGGCCTTTTCCAGGAACAACACCGCGCCTTCGGCGGCCAGCGCCGGGTCCTTGCGCTTGACCTTCCTGATCTCCGCCACCGCTTCCTGCACCCGCGCAATCGCCGGCTGCGAGCGCCAGCCGAAGGGCGCTTTGCCGAAAGAGTGCCGCAAACTGCCAGTGATGTCTTTGCGCCGTGGCCATTTCGCACCCTCAACTCCGGCTTGGTCTCACACGGTTTGCCTCCCGGGCGTCAGTGGACCGTTTCCCCGGTCCAGCGATCACGATGCGCCCAGTAGGGGCAAGCGGGACAAACATCGCCTTGCGCGTAATCCAGTCCCTCTTCATGCGGACAGCCAATTATCCGCTCCACGCCCGCCACCGTGCGCACCGCATGCGTCGCAATGAACTCAACGATCTGGCGGCTGATGACGAGGTCGAACCGCACGTCGCCGGTTTCGGAAAACCAGCGCCGGAGTTCGGCCACCTCTCGTCCCTCGCCGTTTGTGATGCCGACCGCCACCTTGCTGGCCCGCTGATCGTCGGGGCCGTAATAGGCAACTGTGGCAACTGGATAGCCGCGAAACCCCCGTCTGACACGCTTGCGCAGAGACTTCCTGAAGCGCCGCTCAAGAATGCCCATGGCGATTCTCCCGCTGCGAACAAAGTTTAAACGAGGATATAACGATAGGCGCCAAAGTGGATCGGCGTTGGATCCGAATAGCGTGCCAACCGTCTCCCGGCTATGAAAATTTCTTCGCGCCGGCGTTCGTACACGATCAAAGCCCGCGCATACTACGGCTGCGAAAATCTAGTCTCACATGGGAGGAGGCCGCGCAGGCCTGTGACGGAATGGTCGAACCATGAGGCTGGCCGTCGCGCCTGCGCCGGGTGCGGGGGTGAGTTAGGCATCTCCACAATCCAACAGGGCCCTTTTGAATATCCTCCAGGGGACTCGTCGCTATATTGCAAACGTCGCCTGAAAGCTGTCGTCTGCCAGTTTAGAAACCGGTACCGAGAGTTCGAATCCACTTCCCTCCGCCAATGAGTCTTAAGCTGTCTATATTATTCTTAGCCTAGCGTTAATATGCCGTGTGAGCGCGGATATCCGCAGTCGAAACGGACCGGAGAGAGGCTCTCCCGAGGCCCCGTGATGCGATTTTCGGGCTTTCTCTCCATTGCCCGTTTGGGCGGTGGACTTCGGCGATTACCCAATAGCCCAGAAATTCGCCGTCTCGATGAATTTGAAATCGGAAATACTTAAGGGGTCCAGTCAGTAATTCCTGGGCCGCGGATTTATCAGGCGGGATCCGCGAAGCCGAGCAGCTTTTCCTGGGCTGGCCAACTGAGCGGAACGAAGGAGACCTGGTGGCCGTCGAAGATCTCGACCATCCGGGCGAAATCCGACAGCGACCGCGTCAGGCGATCGACTTTATAGACCACCACGACGTCAACCAGACCCTCTTCGATGTCGGCCAGCAGCTGTTTGAGGGCGGGGCGTTCCATCGTCGCGCCGGAAAGGCCGCCGTCATCGTATGGGGTCTTGCGCAGCCGCCAGCCTTCCCCCTGCTGACTGCGGATGTACGCCTCACAGGCCTCGCGCTGCGCGTGGAGCGAATTGAACTCCTGCTCGAGGCCCTCTTCCGAGGACTTGCGGGTGTAAATTGCGCAACGCAGCGCCTGCTCATTACGCGGCTTCATAACTCTGCTCCTTCCTGGACGACTTCATGCCGAAGAACAGCGGTCCTGACCAGCGACTGCCGGTGATCGCTCGTGCGATCTGCGACAGCGAGCGAAAGTGCTTGGCGCGGTACAGAAATCCGTCTTGCAGCACGGTCACCTGATGCTTGATGCCGTGCCACTCCCGGACCAGTACGGTGCCGGTACTCACGTGAATCTTTGCGGGAGTCGGGGCAGCTCGAGGCCCTCTTCGGAGGACTTGCGGGTGTAGATGGCGCACCGCAGCGCCTGCTCCTTATGCGGCTTCATTACTCTGCTCCTTCCTGGACGACTTCAAGCCGAAGAACAGCGGTCCTGACCAGCGGCTGCCGGTGATCGTTCGCGCGATCTGTGACAGCGAATCAAAGTGCTTTGCTCGGTAGAAGAATCCGTCTTGCAGCACGGTCACCTGATGCTTCGTGCCGTGCCACTCCCGGATCAGTACGGTTCCGGTGGTTACGCGAATCTTTGCGGGAGTCGGGGCAGCCTGTCGACGTGCGGAGGCATCGTCGGCGATTCGCTCCAGCATCCGCACAGTCGCCGGCTTGAGGCCGCCAAGGGCTTTCTCCTGCAGCCGATACGCGATCCCCTGAACCAGCAGGGGAAAACGAAGTTTCGAGGGTGGATCGGCGCCGAACAAGGTCTGCCACTGCGCGCGGAGCCCCTCGGGATTCAGTTCGCGAAGTTGATCCAGTTGAGACGCCAGTTTTTCGGGGTCTCGGTCCGCTTTCGAGCCATGTTTCATATCTCCCCGCTCCTCTTCGGGTACCACTACACATTGCTCGATTCGCGCCATACATCCAGTCGCCTGAGCGTTCGCGTTCAGGGACGTACGTCGGGAAGATCACGTCGATGTCGTGGGTCGGTCGAATACGAATGGGCTGGCCGGGCCATTGGCTCTCCTATCCGTCTACCAAGGCGAATCTTGCTTCTTTCGAAGGGATCTAAGGGCGTCTGAGAGTTCGAATTGACTGCGTTGCGCCATTGACTCCCGATCTCTGGCGATACACGCTGCGAATCACCGGGCAACCGGCCCTTGTGGCCTCATTTGCAAATCTGTGGGAGCGGAGAAATCCATTTTCCGATCGGTGTCGCGCAATTCGCGTCCAGAATTTCCGTCGGTAAATTTGGCGCGACCGTTTGCCAGTTGATACGACGGAGGAAGATTCGCGGAAGTCTCCAGCCTGAACCGACTAGCCGATTCCGAGCTCTTGCTCCTGCCCCACCCAAAGTACCGGAGGTTCGATCTGTTCGGTCAAGGGCCTTCGCGGTGAGTAGGCGCTTGATTTAATGGAAAATGCCATTCTGTTCGCAGGCTGCCTGCTGTGATCGAGTGTTGGCTATCTCCAATTCGTGACTGGTCCCGACGTTCTGACAACGCATCGCTGACCTATATAGACGCTCGCGCAGCAATTTGTTACCCGGGGGTGCTGGCTGGCTTTACCACTTTGCCCACAACCACCGTCAAAGCATCTCGGTACTCCCTTTTAAAGGGCAAAGATTGATGTGATTAGGCGAGAGGTGAAAAACTCAACCTCTCGCCTGTATTAGAAGGCCTTTAGCTCCATGGGGAACATGGGCGATGCTACGGAATCAAACTGGTGGTGCAGATATGCAAGACACGCAGACTCTGTACTGCACCGACGGGCAGAGCTTCGCCGGCGGTTTGGGCAGCGCGCAATACGGGTCGAGGTTGGTGTTTTGCAAAACGACCTGCCAACCGGTGGGAGTTACATCGGTGAAAAGAAACGAGTTTTCTGGAGTAGTTACCAATACACCCGGGGGTAGCGGCAGCGACG
>Ga0187864_10001049_pt1 | contig 28051 bp, 23 predicted proteins | sample June2016WEW_11_4_FD_132985 | JGI IMG/M metagenome (GOLD analysis project Ga0187864, IMG submission 132985) | Peatland microbial communities from SPRUCE experiment site at the Marcell Experimental Forest, Minnesota, USA - June2016WEW_11_40 | ecosystem: Environmental > Terrestrial > Soil >...
GACGGCATAGGCTTTCACCAACTCGGGATCGAGCTTGTGCTGGCGGATGATCTGGCAGAGCCGGTCGCGGACCTTGTGACCGGCACCACCATTGCCGTTCCCGTTTCCGTTGGTATTTTGGGGCGGAAACTTACGTTGATCGGTGGGACCTGCCATCGGACCTGGGTTTGATCCGATCTCCTCGACCGAGCAGATCCCGATGCCATACGCCTTGCGCAGGGCACGATTGACGGCTCGGGTTTCGGCGATCCGCATCTCGGCGCCGCGGACCAGCAGAGAAACGTTGGAAGGGTCGGCATCGCCGTAGCCGACGAAGCCAGCGGAATCTTTGGACGGATACACCGTCGCCTTGAGGACAAAACGACTGGCGGCGGAGTCACACAGGGAGTCGACGGCTTCGACGTGAATACCGCGGCATCGCTTACGTCGTGCCAGCCGAACAAGTCCGGTGTGGGTTACGAACCAACCATTCTCAAGCTGGATCACATCTCCACTCGCGAATGAGAAGCTGAACTGTTTGGTCAGCTCTTTTAGTGCTTGGATCCGTGCTCGGTTGATGTTCGGGTAAAGCTTCTTGACTAGGGAAGTGTTGTGGCGTATTAGCTGGAGGTTGTTCTTGTCGAGATTTTTGGAAGGCATAAGCCCCTCATTGATATCTAAGATGAAAGCTGATTAATGCCTACACGTGCAAGCATATGCTTGCTCGTGTAGGCATGTCAAGTACCTCATTCGATATTGTTTTTCCCTGCGGGATGAGGCATATGTAGACCTAGAAGCCATGGGCGAAAAGAAAAAGAACCCGCACGCCGTTGCCTTGTCCAAACTGGGTGCAAGAAAAGGGGGCGAAGCCAGGGCCGCAGCACTTTCCCCCGAGCAACGGCGGGAAATCGCCCAGAAGGCGGCACGCGCGAGGTGGTCGAAAACCAAGAAGAAGACCCAGTGAGCCCCGCTCACAGAATTAGCCGATACCCGCATCTCGTCGGCGCCGCGGACCAGCAGAGAAACGTTGTAGGGGTCAGCGTAGCCGTAGCCGAGGAAACCGGCGGAATCCTTGGACGGATACACCGTCGCCTTGAGCACGAAACGATTCGCTGCGGAATCACATAGCGAATCGACGGGCTCGACGTGGATACCGCGACATCTCTTGCGACGTGCCAGCCGAAGGAGACCTGTGTGCGTTACGTACCAGCTTCCTTCCAGCGGGATTAGGTCCCCTGATGAGATCGAAAAACTAAACTCATCGCTGAGATACCTCAGCTGGGCTATTACATGACGACTGAGCGCGAGCCCCCATCTCCTGCGCGCCAGTTGTCGGTTGCGGCGGAACAGCGTGTAGGTTGAGCTTTGCAAGGCGCTAGCCTCCCGCATTCAAGTGTAATGCAAATATAATGCATAATGCATTACATGTCAAGCACCATAACCGGCAATGTCGCAAACCTTGACCATGCTCACACCCTCCAGTAGCATCAGGCCAGAGATCGGATGTTTATGAAAAAAAAAGAAACTTTGAACTTTCGAGTCTCGGCCGAGTTCAAACGAAGGCTTGTCGAGGAGGCAAAGAAAGAGCGCCGATCGCTGACGAATTATCTCGAAATCGCCTTGACCAATCTCTGGGAACAGCAGGGATCACGGACGAGAAGGAAGTGAGAAGGGTAGAAAAAGCCTTAAGCTCCAAGGACGCGGCATTAACTGATATGCGACCAAATCAGTTCGGTGGCAACACATCTGCAACAATTGTGGAGGCGCGCCAGCACCTCCCAGGGTCGAGACGGCACCTTCGAGAAATGTGAATTTTACCAAACGAACCCAATAAGCCTTTTGTTATGAATGCATGAGCCGAAAAATGCGGAAGATCCCGACGAAATCAATGAATTGCTGGGCGCTGTTTGCCGGGCCTCGCTCCTCCAGCCACGCTGGAAGAGATCATCACGCTGGAAGAGACCTCAGGGGATCTCCCACGCTGCCCGGTAGCTGGGGTTTACCGAGCGCCCGAGTTGAGCTATAACTCCCAACCTCGTTTTGCCGGCTTTTCGCCGCCGTTGTCGTTCTTGTAGTGGCAGACAGAGGCCATTTGATCACAACTCACCGATAAATGTGACAGCAGTCACAGACGGCGCTCTCCGTCGCGTAAGATACTACGCGCGTTTTTCAACATAATACTAAGAATTGTCGGACGGATGGCCGTACCCAAACGCTGTGAACTAGGGCGGCTCCAGATTCTGGAGCAACGCACAAGAGGTATTCAGGAGCAAGGATGGCCCTCACCAGCTACAGACCAATCCCACTCTTTTTGACTGCATTCCTGGCAGCTTGGTGCTTGAGCAGTGCAGTTCCAGCCCAGGAAACCACGAGTAGTCCCGCGCCTCAAACGTCCTCCGCGCTTCCTGGCGCGACAAGTCGCCAGTATGCCGACACCGAAATTTGCCAGACGTGCCACCAGGAAGTCTGGGACAAACACTTCGCGAGTACGCCACATGCGGCCTTGCTCAAAGGCGACCAGCATGGATGCCAAGCTTGTCACGGACCGGCGCAGGCGCACGTCGACGGCGGCGGCGACCCCACCAAGATCATTCGCTTCGAGAAGCTGAGTCCTGCGGAAACGGCAGCCATCTGCACCAAGTGCCACCAATCCAGCCTGGAGACCCAGAACTTTTCCAAATCCGAGCACCTAGCCAATGGCGTCACGTGCACGAACTGTCACAGTCCCCACGGATCCAAGGACGTCAACTTCCTGCTGGTGAAACCACAGACTGAGCTGTGCTACGGATGCCACGCCGCGCAGAAGGCCGAATTCGCCCGGCCTTACCGGCACCGCGTCGATGTCGGACTTATCCAATGCAGCGACTGTCACAATCCTCACGGGACCCAGACCGGTCACCAGGTGCGAGCTGCCGCCGGTCAATTCGCGGTCTGCACCAAATGCCACACTGACAAAATGGGGCCGTTCGTTTTCGAGCACGCTCCGGTGAAGACCGACGAAGGCTGTCTAGCTTGTCACACGCCGCACGGCTCTACCAATCCGCGTTTGCTGCAGGTCAACAATGTCAACTTTCTTTGCCTTCGCTGCCATACGGCGAATATGAATGGAGCAGCGCCGGGCGCGCCCTCGTTCCACAACCAGGCCACTAAGTATCAGGCGTGCACGATGTGTCACACGCAAATCCATGGTTCCAACTTCGATCCGACGTTCTTCCGGTAGATGGGAGGCATGCCGATGGGTTGTCAAAGGAGTCTCGGCGCTTATGGTTTTGGGGTCACCCTGTTCGTGGCTTGCGTGTTCTTGATGAGCAGCGCACTCGCCCAGAGTTCCGGACAGACACCTCCCTCCACTCCTGCCAGTTCGCCGCCAGCCGCCGATGAGGGCAAGGAAATCGGCGGCTTTCAAGTAACCCAGTCGATTGAAATCGGCGGCCGCATCTCGGAAGTCACCGGCAGCCAGCCGATGTACGACACACTGGTCAATGACCAGGGCGGTGCCCGCATCCTCGAGCAATCGCTCACCATGCAGTCGCTGACACATGAGGACATTTTCGACACCTTGACGCTCAACAGTTTTGGATGGGGAGGCGATCCCCAACAGGCAGCACGTCTGCGCGTGTCGAAATACCGGTGGTACACCTTCAGCGGCAGTTATCAGCACATGCAGAACTACTTCGATTACGACTTATTTGCCAACCCGCTGAATCCGCCCACCGGATCGCCGTTCATTCCAATCCTGAACTCACCACACGGCTACTACAACCGGCAAAATCTATACAACTTCGATCTTGTCGTGCTGCCGATGCACCGGGTATCCTTCCGGGCGGACTACAACCGCAACCGCTTGGATGGTCCCGCGTTCAGCAGCATTCATGAAGGTACGGAGGCACTGCTCAACGAGAGTACTGACAATACGCTTAACGGATATCGCTTCGGAGTTGACTTCCGCGCCACCAAGAAGACCACCCTCAGTTACACCCAACTGCTTCAGTACTATGATGGCGGGACGACTTATGGTCTGAACCCCTTCAATTCCTGGCCGCTTTCCAATGGCACGCCAGTCAGCTTGGGACTCTCCTGGTTCAACAGCGGAAGTCCCTGCGCGAAGCCGCTCATAAATGGGATCGCCAATCCAACATGCAATGGTTTTCTCGATTACAGCCTGGACCAGCACATAAACACGTTCATTCCAACCGAACAATTCAACCTGACCTCGTCTTCGCTCAAATGGCTGGACTTCAACGGCCAGTTCCAGTACAGCCATGCGCAAATGAACACCCCGTTCACAGAGGTTCTCAGTGGCTTAACCAGCCGGACCGCGAGTCTGGGCTCCAACACCGCAGGCAGTAGTTCCAGCGCCAAGTGGAACTCCGCCTCAGCCGACGTCTCGGCTATCATTCACGTCACCGACAAGCTTCGCCTGGTGGAGACTTTCCGCTTCCGCAATTTCAGTGTCTCCGGCGACTATCTTGATCTTGAGGCCAACTACTTCAACGCAGCCGCCTTCGGGTCAGCCTCGCTGCTCAACCCGGTGGCGAGTTTTCCCGGCAACAATCTCTTCCACACCTCGAGTTCTCCGGCCGACATCATCAACGAGATGACCATCAACCTGATCGGCCAGAACACCAAGCAGAATGATTTTCAGGTGCAGTACGACGTATCCCGGTGGTTTGGGGTGAGGGCCGGCTTCGTATGGGCCAATTCCATCATCCAGCCCGGAAGCACCTATCAGGCCGCCCTGGGCGATATTTATTACCCGAATCTTCCCAATCGCGGCAATTGCGCCGGGTTACCGTTGAACCCGGATGGCAGTTGCACGTTCATCGGAGTCATCGCGCCGTTTGGCAATCCGACCACCGAGATCAACAATTACTCGGGCGTCGTCGGGGCTTGGTTCCGGAAGGGAAGCACGCTGCATGCCAACCTGAATGCGAAGGTTGGCGGGGCTGACAACTGGATCTACCGCATCGATCCGCTCCGATCCTTCAATATTTCCGGAAATGTGTCGTATTCCCCTCGTCCTTGGATGACCCTGGGCGCCAACCTTGATTTCCAGCAAGCCAAAAACAACACCATCGGCATCAACTACAACCAGCACAACTACTCCACGGTGCTCAACGCCATGATCAATCCCAACAAGTACTGGGGACTGGACATGGCTTATAACTTCGATGCCATTCAGCAGAACATGTTCCTCTGCTTTGCTGGAACGGTGACTCCGCCGGACACCACGCCCTGCGCCGGAGACCCCACTCTCCTGCAAACTTATGGCTTCTATAGCACCCACACTCAGTTCGGTTATTTCGCCTTGACGCTCACTCCCATCGAGCGCGTCACCATGCGCTTGGGCTACAACGTCGTCGACAACCAGGGCAACACGACGTCCTTGAATGCGCTGCTGCCTTTAGGACCGCTTTCCTCCACGTATCAGTCACCTCTTGCCGCAGTGGATGTCCTTGTCCACAAGGACGTAACCTTCAAAGCTGCCTGGAACTATTACCAGTACGGAGAAGGATCGTTTGTGGGACCGACCGCCCCACGCTACTTCCACGCCAACAACACAACGCTTGCTCTGAAGTATGCATTCTGAGCAAAGCTCTCCCGAACTACGGCTTTTGCGAGCGGATGACGCTCCTCTTTGCTGACGAATTCAAAGTAGCCCTTTCCGGCAAGTGCAGCGAGTTGACCGCGGGCTACTCTGCGCGCACAATTACAGCCGAGTTTCTGCCGCTCCCCCGGCAACCCCACCTTCCCAATCTCCGCACGGAGGAACCGCCATGGCAGCTTTGAAGGATAGTCTCAAGGACCGCCTCGCTCGGTATCGTCAAATCAGGCTTAGTGTGACTGGAAGGAAATCGGGCCGAACAACTTCCATTCCCGTCTGGTTTGTTCTGGAAGGCGACACGGTTTTCCTCTTGCCGGTACAAGGCTCGGACACGCAGTGGTACAAGAACGCCCTGCACAATCCTCGCATCCGCATCTCGGCGCGAGGCAAGGAAGGAAAGTTCCAGGCCGTCCCGATCACTGATCCCAAGGACGTCAAATCGGTGGTCGAGAAATTCAAAGCAAAGTACGGTCCGGAGGATGTGAAGAAGTACTATTCGAAGTTCGATGTGGCAGTTCGAGTTGAACTCTAGGTATTTGCCTCACTTCGCCTGAAGCAGAGACTTGATCTCCTGTTCCAGGACAGGCATTTGCACCTCACCGACATACTTTGCCGCAACTTGGCCATCGCGGCCGATCAGGAAGGTGACCGGCAGTCCCAGGACACCGCCGTAGGCCTCCGCCAGCTTTTCAGTTCCCAACGCGACGGGATAGTTCATCTTGAATTGCTGATAGAACTCGCGCACCGGCTTGGGGCCATCGTCCATGGAAATGCCGATCACCTGTAAACCCGGTTCGCGATACTGGTTCTGCAACGCCACAAAGTGCGGGATTTCATCTCGGCAGGGCGCACACCAGGTCGCCCAGAAGTCGAGCAGCACGACTTTACCTCGATAGTTCGCAAGCTGCAGCGGCTGCCCATCCAAATCCTGCAGCGAGAAATCGGGCGCGAGCGAATGAACTACGGATGACCGGACGCCGGGTTTGGAGTGTGCAGAACTCCGCCGGCCCACTTCGTAGATACCGACCGCGAGTGCAATCGCGACCACAATCAAGGCGGCTTTTCTCATCGATTGGGGGCCCTATTGGCCTTTGATGGTCGGGTAGCCCTTGTACACCCAGTCAGCCCCGAGGTTGTTGGGGATGTAGAGTACCTTCACGTTGGTGAAGCCCTCTTTGTGCAACTCGTTGTAGGCAGGCCGCACGTTGGGACAGTGGCCCCAGGGGCAACACCCGCAATAGAGAACAATGAACGTTTTGTGGGCCAGTGGTTTTACCCGCCTGCGCAGAGATTCGATGCCTTGCGAATCTGAACCGGCCCCGATGTACTCGGCGCCGGGAATGTGCGCCTGCATATAAAGAAGATGAGGGCCAACGTTGAGGACCAGCGGCTTTTCGCCTTTGGGCGACTGCAGAATATTGACCAGGTCCTCGAGATTGATCAGTTGGGCGCTGCCTGGCGCTAACTCAGAGGCAGACTGAGCCTCCGTTTGCGGGGACGGGGCCGCGCTACGACTAGCAGCCAAACCTGTCGCCAAGGCGTAACCGGCGGGCACGAACGTTGCAGCGAAGATCGCCAGCACAACAACAACAAAGCAAAATCTTACTAAGGATTTCATCGGAGTGCCTTTCCATAAGTCAACCATGGCGGAGATTCGCCCGCAACACAGGAGCATAAACCATAGCGAACGTTGCAGGTGAAGAACTGCCTGGCTAAAGCCTACTGCGTATCACCGCCCAGTAAGCCGATAATGTTTCGCCGAGGGGAGCCTGGCGAGCGCCGAACAAGGCTGCTAGCGAACGCAACAACATCCCCGCAACGATTCCCGCGCGCAACGTCGCTACCTGAGCACCGGAAAAATGTTTGCGTGCGTAGCGCAGCATATTTCCATACCAGAACAATTGCTGATCACGAAACAGCAACTGGCCCACGCTATGCCCGCCGCTGTGGCGGAAACGGGCTGCAGGGCAATGCATGATCTTCCCACCGTGTTCCAGCAGCCGCTGGCAGAGATCGACATCCTCGAACCACACGGGAAAGAACTGCTCGTCGAAACCGCCAACGGACTCCCACGCTACTCGTGTGATCGCGAGACACGCGCCAGCCGGCTGCTCGACCTCCTGTTGCTGTGAATAGTCGGCGTCGAGACAGCGATAACGTCGATTCACGGGATTGCGCGGCCACAGCCGGTTCATCAGCATCGCCTCATAGAGCAAGCTGATGAGAGTGGGCAGCCTCCGAAAGGCGAAACCGCGCGCCGGTTGTCCGTCGTCTTTCATCAGCGCGCCCCCAACTGCAACTGCGCCGGTGGTCTCGAGGCACTGCAGCAGCGCTTTGACGGCCCCGGGCTCGGCGATGGCGTCGGGATTGAGAATCAGCAGAACGTCTCCGGAGCTCTCGCGTGCTCCCTGGTTCACGGCTGCGGCAAAGCCAAGATTTTCCGAGTTTGCCACCAGATGCACCGGATGCCAGCCGACAAATTCTTCCACCCGCGGCACGGTCTCGTCGTGCGAAGCATTGTCCACAATTACGATCTCGCAGTCCTGATTCCCCAGCGCCTCCAGGCAGGACCAGATACTATCGCCGGAGTTGTAGGTCACGATGATGGCGGAGCAGCGCAACATAGGGGGAAGCACGCATTATAATCGTCGCTTCGTTTATTCTTCGAAAGAGCGCGCACGTCTCACGCGGTGGCCGCGCCTGGAGAGAACTTGGAAATCATCGAAACCACGCTCCCCGGCGTGCTCGTGGTGAAGCCGCGAGTCCACCAGGACCCGCGTGGCTTCTTCATGGAAACCTATCGCCAGAACGTGCTGGCGGCCGCCGGCATTGACGAGCAGTTCGTGCAAGACAATCATTCGCGTTCGTCACGCGGGGTGTTGCGCGGGTTGCACTACCAGCTGCGGAATCCGCAGGCCAAGCTTTGCCGCGTGGTGCAGGGCGAGGTGCTCGACATCGCGGTGGATGTTCGCGTCGGGTCGCCGCACTTTGGCCAATGGGTCAGCGTGGTGCTCTCCGCAGAAAACCACTTGCAGCTCTATATTCCGAAGGGATTCGCGCACGGCTTTGTGGTGCAGTCCGAAACCGCCGACTTCCTCTACAAATGCAGCGACTACTACGATGCCAGCCACGACCGGGGAGTGCTTTGGAACGATCCGGAGATCGGCATCGATTGGCAAACGCCTTCGCCCATCCTGTCGGAAAAGGACAGGCGTTACCTTCCGCTTTCACAGATTGCGCGCGACCAGTTGCCGCGCTACCAGCCATGAGCCTGCGGCTCCTCATCACCGGCGCCACCGGCCAGATAGGCTGGCATTTGCAGCGCACTCTGGCGCCTTTAGGCGATGTGACAGCCCTCACCCGCGATCAGTTGGACCTGTCTGATCTTGAAGCCGTGACGCGGGCGGTGCGCGAATTCGAGCCTGATGTGCTCGTAAACGCCGCCGCCTACACGGCGGTGGACAAGGCCGAAAGTGAGCCGGAACTAGCGCGGACCATCAACGCCCTGGCCCCCGCGCGCATGGCCGAGGAGTTGGCGCGCAACGGCTGCCTGCTCATCCACTACTCCAGCGATTACGTTTTCGACGGCAACAAGCCCACGGCCCAGGCCTATGAAGAGAATGATGCGACCGGGCCGATCAACGTCTACGGCCGGACCAAACTGGAAGGCGAGCAGTTGATCGCTGGCGCGGGGTGCCCGTACATCATCCTGCGAACTACCTGGGTGTACGACACGCGCGGCAAGAATTTTCTGCGCACGGTTTTGCGTCTGGCCCGCGAAAAGGACGAGCTGCGCATGGTGGGCGACCAGTATGGCGCGCCCACCTGGGCGCGGACCATCGCAGAGGCAACCGCGATTATTCTGGCCAGGTCCCTGGAGCGCAACAGCGAAACCGGCGCCTGGCAAAGTGGGCTTTTCCATCTCACGGCCGCGCAGCAGACCTCATGGGTAGGATTTGCGCGGGCCATCCTGGAAGACTACGAAGCGCTTCTCGATTGGCCGGCCGACACCGGTGAATTTGGCGGGCCCTTGAAGGCCAAGCGCGTTGTCCCCATCACCAGCGAGCAATTTCAGGCGGCGGCGCGCCGGCCGCGAAATTCTATGCTCTCCAACGCCAAGGTGCAGGCTGCCTTTGGCGTTACGCTGCCGGATTGGCGAAGCCAACTGCGGCTTGCCATGCAGGACGCGATTCGCTGATAATCTTGATTATTCGGTTGCTGAGCAGTTCATCTTTTCGCGCCTCGGCAGCGCGCGCTTCCGTGCGGTTTGGCGGAGGAAGAGCGGCGAAGCTTGTGGTGCGCCCCCGCACTGTTCACGGCACAAGAATGGAGAGCTGATGAAGGGAATAGTCCTGGCCGGCGGCATCGGTACGCGCCTGTATCCGCTGACCCGCGTCACCAACAAGCACCTGCTGCCCGTGTATGACAAACCCATGATCTTCTATCCCCTGCAGACGCTGGTGGATGCAGGCATTCGCGACATTTTGATCGTGACCGGCGGGCAGAACGCCGGCGATTTTCTCCGCCTGCTGCAGAACGGCAAGGAATTCGGCCTGCAGCAACTCAGCTTTGCCTACCAGGAGGGAGAGGCTGGAATCGCCGATGCGCTGCGCCTGGCTGAGCCCTGGGCTAAGGGCGACAAAATCTGCGTGGTTTTGGGCGACAACATCATTGAGGGCGACATTCGCGAGGCGGCCCAGGCCTTCGAGCGGCTCGAAAAGGGCGCCATGGTGATGCTGAAGGAAGTGACCGATCCCGAGCGCTTCGGCGTGCCGGTATTTCAGCACGGGCGCGTCGTTCGCATTGAGGAGAAGCCCAAGAAGCCGCTCTCGTCGTATGCCGTCGTCGGCATCTATTTTTACGACGGGACAGTCTTCGACCGCATACGCACGCTAAAGCCGTCGGGCCGCGGCGAGTACGAAATCACCGACATCAACAACAGCTACATTACGGAGGGCACGCTGCAGCACACGCTGCTGGAAGGCTGGTGGACCGACGCCGGCACCTTCGAATCGCTGTGGCACGCCAGCAACATGGTGCGCGACAAGGTGCTGCGCAACGCGGAAGAGCCGGCGACGGTGCGCAGCCTATGAAGCTGCTGGTCACGGGCGGCGCCGGATTCATTGGCTCCAACTTCGTCCATCACACCCTGGCCACACATCCGGAATGGAAGCTGGTGGTCCTCGACAAGCTGACCTATGCCGGTAACTTGAAGAATCTTGAACCGGCACTACAGCAGGGCAGGTGTCAGTTTGTGCAGCTCGACATCTGCGATCGCGCGGTGCTGGATGCGGTTCGGGGATGCGATGCCGTCATCCACTTTGCCGCCGAGAGCCATGTGGACCGCAGCATTGAAGACGCTGCGGCGTTTGTCCGCACCAATGTGGACGGCACGCACAACCTCATCCAGGCCTGCCGGGAAGCGAACGTGCCACGCTTCTTGCACGTCAGTACCGACGAAGTGTATGGCAGCCTCGGCGAGGAAGGTGAGTTTACGGAAGAATCTCCGCTGCAGCCGAACAGCCCCTATGCGGCCACCAAAGCGGCTTCCGATCTGCTGGTGCTGGCCTATGTGCGCACCCACAAGTTTGCGGCGGTGGTAACCCGCTGTTCCAACAACTATGGGCCGTACCAGTTTCCGGAGAAGTTCATTCCGCTGATGATCGCGCAGGCGATGGCGGGCGAACCGCTGCCGGTGTATGGCAAAGGCAGCAACGTGCGCGACTGGATCCATGTCAGCGATCACTGCACCGCCCTGGACGCGGTGTTGCAGCGCGGGCGCGAAGGCGAGGTTTACAACATCGGCGGAAGATGTGAGAAGCGCAACCTCGAGGTTGCGAAGCTGATTCTCGCTACCCTGGGCCGCCCCGAATCGCTCATCCAGTTCGTGAGCGACCGTAAGGGACACGACCTGCGCTACGCCATCAACTGTGAAAAGCTGGAACGAGAGCTGGGCTGGCGGCCGGAGATTGGTTTCGATCGCGGACTGGAGCAGACCATCGCGTGGTATCGCGAAAATATGCCCTGGCTCGATGACGTGCGCACCGGCCAGTACCGCGACTACTTCCAGAAACATTACGTGCAGCGGGAGAAAACCTTCGCGCCCTAGGCTATGGCGGTTTCACCTCTCATGCATAGGCGATGGGTGGAGCACGCCTTTCAGGCGTGCATAACTGCCATCAGTTCCTGGATCGCGCTTTAGCGCCTGAGGTAATGTCTTTGTTACCTCGGTGGCTAAAGCCAGTTCATTTTCGAATCTTAAGTGCACCGCTTCCACCCCAGCACGCGCAAAGACGGCGTGTGCTGGGGATCCCGGCGCTGAAGCGGTGCTCCACCCTATACATCAAAGGTGAAACTGCCCTAGGTCCTCGCGGAGGCATAGAAGGCGGCGGGCTTCGCGCAAGCCCTCAAACGTCTTGGCTCGCTGCCAACGGGTCCTCAGAGGAGCTTGCGCAGCTCTCGCCCCAGGATTTTTCCTGAGGCTGTACGCGGGTTTGCGTGCGGAAGAGTGCAACAAATGTTGACTCATGCCGAGGTCGATAACAGGCAGGCAGACACCGTTTGTTATTCTGTCTGGCGGAGATCAGCCGCGGCAATCGAGGGGCCTATGCGCGGACTCAAAGGCAAGCGTGTTGTTATCACCGGGGGCGGCAGCGGCATCGGTGCGGCCACGGCGGCGCGGTTCCTGGAAGAAGGCTCGCTAGTTGCGGTTCTCGACCGCGATCCGGCCGCATGCGAAAAGATCCGTGCGCAACACCCCGGCATCGCGGGAACATTCCTCGCCGATGTCGCCGACCACGCACAAGTACAGCGCGCCTTCGCAGCCCTGGTGCGCGAGCTGGGCGGGCTGGACGTCGTCATCAACAACGCCGGTATCAGTATTCGTCATAAGTTTCTCGATATCACTCCCGACGAATGGAGTCGGGTGCTCGCAGTGAACCTGACAGGGGTTTTCTATGTCGCGCAAACCGCCGCCCGCTACATGATGGAGCACGACGGCGGCGTCATCCTGAATACTGCGTCCACCAACGGCATCGTGGGTTATCCCTACTACGCCGATTACAACGCCACCAAGGCCGGCGTGATTGAGCTGACGCGCTCCATGGCGCTGGAGCTGGCGCCCAAGGTGCGGGTGAACGCGGTCGCGCCCGGATATGTCCTGACGCCGATGCAACGCGCCGAGTACTCCGATGAAATGCTGGAGGAAATGAACCGGAAGATCCCGCTTCAGCGGCACGCCCAGCCCGAAGAGGTCGCCGCGCTCTTCGCGTTCCTGGCCTCCGAGGACGCCGCTTACGTCAGTGGACAGGTCTATGTGATCGACGGCGCCGAGACCGCGGGCGGGCTGGCCAGCCGGTGAGCATGACAAACCTAATCGGCGGCCTGCTTCTGCTCGCCACCAAGGATGAAGTGTTCGATCGCGTAGACAAAACCGTCTTCCAGATTGCTCTTGGTAACGTACGTCGCCTGTGCCTTCACTTCGTCTGTCGCATTGCCCATGGCGATGCTTACGCCGCTTTGGCGAAACATCAGCACATCGGTCGGCATGTCGCCAAGGGTGGCAATCTGCTCCGTCGGGATGTTCAACATCCTCGATAGCATGAGGATGACCGTGCCTTTGTTAGCGTCGGCATGGGTGACGTCGAGATAGTAGTCGGACGAACGAGTGGCAGAAATTGCGACGCCAAACAAATGATCAAGTTCGAACTGCGCGCGCTGCACCGCCCCGTAATCGTCGCTAACGCCGACCAGCTTCAAGACGTGGAATTGCGACATGTCGTAGCTGAGCAATGGCGCGGCTTGGCACTGCATCAGCTCTTCCTGGTGCTCCACATGCGGACCGTCCGGATTGCTGACGTACCAATTCGTGTCGGTATAGACCCATAGGTCAAGCAAGCTTTTGCGGATGTGGTCGGCCACGGTCTGCGCGTCGGTTGAAGTCATCGGCAATTGGTGCAGGATGTTGCAGTCAGGATCAATCAGCAGCGCCCCATTGAAACACGCAGAGGGCCCGGAGACGTGGAGATCGCGTAGCAGTGCATAAGTGAGGCGCGGCGGCCGCGCACTGGCAACAGTGAACCGAATTCCCGCCTGCTGGAGGCGCTTCACCCCGGCGGGCGCACCAGGACTGAGGTTCTTTTCTGGATCGAGCAGCGTGCCGTCAACATCCGACACGACCAATGCCACGCCACGCTGGGCGTTCGCGCCAGCCATCACTGGTCCTCATCAGAGCCGTTCCGCGTCAGCCGGCGCCAGCGATGGCGATCATATTGTATGAGCCCATCGGCAGCCTCCGGCCCTTCGCTGCCAGCGGCGTAGTTGGGGAATTGCGGCGGAGGCAACTCGGCCCAGGCCTCCTCGATCGGCGTAATGATGCGCCACTCAGCCTCCACTTCATCGCGACGAGTGAACAGCGTCGCGTCGCCGCGCATGGCATCGAGCAAGAGCGTCTCGTAGGCCGCGGGCGTTTCACCGCCGAAAGCATCGCGATACGAAAAGTCCATGTCCACGCGGATGGCGCGCATCTGTGGCCCAGGCTGCTTTGCCCCAAAACTCACTGCGATGCCTTCGTTCGGCTGGATGCGCATGGTGATGACATTGTGGTGGACGTCCTTGGGACTTCGAGAGAACAGCGCCTGCGGGGTACGCTTGAAGTGGACCGCAATCTCGGTCAACTGATTAGCCAGCCGCTTGCCGGCGCGCACATAGAAGGGAACTCCCGCCCAGCGCCAGTTGTCGATGTGGAACTCGACCGCAACATAAGTCTCGGTGCGCGAATTCGGATCCACGCCTTTTTCCTGGCGATAACCTGGCACCGGCTTGCCCTCGATCTGTCCCGGCCCGTACTGTCCTCGGACTGTGTGGCGGGCAACCTGATCCTTCGACATGAGAGCAATGGCGCGCAACACCTCCACCTTGTGCCCACGCACGGCATCGGCGTCGAAGGCGACGGGAGGCTCCATCGCGGTCAAGGTCAGCAACTGCAGCAGATGATTGGCCACCATATCGCGCAGCGCGCCGGTCTCTTCATAAAACGCAGCGCGATTCTCCACTCCCAGAGTTTCGGCAGCGGTAATCTCGATGTACTCAATGTAATTTCGGTTCCAAACCGGCTCGAACATCGAGTTACCGAAGCGAAACATCATGATGTTCTGCACCGTCTCCTTGCCGAGGTAGTGATCGATGCGGTAAACCGATGGCTCATCGAAGACGCGCGAGACAATTTCGTTCAGCTCGTGCGCGCCTTGCAGATCGCGTCCGAAGGGCTTTTCCAGAATGATTCGTGTCCAGCCTTGGCTATTGCGCGCCAGCCCTGCGGCGCCGAGACCTTCGACAATCGGAGGCGCCAGCGAGGCTGATGTCGAGATGTAGAACAGCAGGTTCTGGCTGGCGCCGTTCTTCTGCAACTCTTCCAACTTTGCCTTCAGGTGGGGATAGAACTCTGGCCGGCCGGCATCGCCGACCAGATAGTGCAGGCGCTTGGCGAAATCGTTCCACCCGTCGAGGTTGAAGTTGCGCGCGTCTTTCGAGTTGGCGGCGCCTTCGCGGAGCCGCTCGCGAAACTCCTCATCGGTCAGCTTGGTGCGGCCGATGCCGAGCACGTCGAAGTTGTGGCTCGTACAACCGACGCAGGCCAGATCGTAGAGCGCAGGAACCAGCTTGCGATGCGTGAGGTCGCCGGTCGCGCCGAAGATGACCAGCAGACACGAGTCGCCCTGGGGCAGTGAAGGCTGCGCAAGCTTGTGCGGTTTCGGTTTGACAAGTGTGCCCATGTCTATTTTGCTCCGCTTGGCTTCGATGCCTTGGGTAGTAGGCTGAGCCAGTCTGTATGGACGAATCCCGCGCCGGGCCGGTCGGCGCGCTGATAAGTGTGCGCCCCGAAGAAATCGCGCTGGGCCTGGGTCAGGTTCTGCGGCAACTGCGCACTGCGATAGCTGTCGAAATACGAAAGCGACGCCGACATCGCCGGAACTGGAATTCCCATCTGTACGACGGTGGCAATCAGCTTGCGCCACGCTCCCTCGAACCTCTGCAACCACGACATAAACTCGGCATCGAGCATTAGATTGGGCAGGTCGGGCTGACGTTCGAAAGCGCCCATGATAGTGTCGAGGAAGCGCGCGCGAATGATGCAACCGCCCTTCCAGATGCGCGCCATCTCGCGCAGGTTGATGTCCCACTTCCACTCATTCGACCCGGCGCGGATGAGGCTCATGCCCTGTGCATACGAGCAAATCTTGGACGCATACAGGGCGTCGTGTACGGCTTGAATCAATTCCTTCCTGTCTCCGGAATACGATGCGGTCGCTGACGACTTGATCAGGCGTCCCGCGATGACGCGCTCGTCCTTCATGCCGGAAAGCATGCGCGCGTCGAGCGCGGCGGCGATGGTCGGAATAGGCACCGCCAAGTCAAGGGCCACCTGGGCCGTCCACTTGCCAGTACCTTTCTGTCCGGCCTTATCGAGAATCATGTGGACCAGCGGGTGGCCGCTCTCCGGATCAATGGCAGTTAGGATCTGCGAAGTGATCTCAATGAGGTACGACTCCAGCGGACCGCGGTTCCACTCGCCGAAGATGTCCGACAGTTCCTGCGCATCCAAAGCGAGCGCTTTGTTGAGGACCTCGTAAGCCTCGGCGATGAGTTGCATGTCGCCGTACTCGATGCCATTGTGGACCATCTTTACGAAGTGCCCGGCGCCATCGGGGCCAACGTAAGCGACGCAGGGGCCGGAGTCGGTTTTGGCGGCAACGGCTTGCAGAATCGGGGCAACGTGATCGTAAGCGGTATGCGGTCCGCCCGGCATCAGGGACGGGCCGTAACGCGCGCCTGCCTCGCCGCCGGAAACGCCCATACCGAAGTAGTTGACCAGAGTTTGGCGCGCGCTGGCTTCGCGACGCATGGTGTCCTTGAAGAAGGAGTTGCCGCCGTCCATGACAATGTCACCCGGCGTCAAGTACGGAATGATCTTCTGCAGCGTCTGGTCGACCGGGTCCCCAGCCGTGATCATCATCAAGATGCGGCGCGGCCGTTCCAGGGAGTGGCAGAATTCTGGCAGTGACTTGGCTGCGACGAAAGGGCGGTCAGAGTTCTTGCCTACGAAGCGGTCAACCCACTCCGACTCCAGATTCCATACCGCGACCCTGTGATGGTGGTCATCAAGGTTGAGGGCCAGGTTCTCGCCCATGAGGCCAAGACCGATGATGCCGAACTGCGCCGTCTTCACGGCTGGACTCGTGGTCGGCATGAGTCGCTCCTTAGCGGCGGACGCCGGCTTCGGCGGCGGTGGTCTGAGACACCGCTTCCTTGATCAGCGCCAGCAAGCGGCGGAGGCCCTTCTCCACGTCGCGTCCCAGGTCAACCCGAATGGCCCGGCGGCCACGGGCCGCCAGTGACTCGAAATCGCCCAGCGCCTGGGCCTGCTTGAGCACGCCGAAGGTGAACTTCTCGCCGGGGATCTCGATGTCATTGATGTCCTCGGAGGTGAGCTGGAGAAACACGCCGGTATCGGGACCGCCCTTATGTAATTGCCCGGTGGAATGAAGGAAGCGAGGCCCGTAGCCGCTGGTGGTCGCCACTTTCTTTTCATCCCGCACGGCGATGCGGACCTGCTGCAGCAAGCCCTCGTAGTTGTTCAATTCTTCAATGTATTGGGTGACCGCGCAGTAGTCGCCCGGTTTGATCCGCGAGAGATGCGCGGTAACGATCTCCTGCATTGACGAGCCGCGTCGCCGCAGCAGATCGCGAGTGGCTTCGTCACCAAAGATGCGCATCGATTCCTCGGCAATGATCAGCTTCTGCTGCGCCAGCGAACCATTCTGCACATACTCGCCGAGTAGACGCTTGGTGTTGTCCTTCGATTCCTGCACATTGGGTTGATCGAAGGCATCGATGCTGAGCAGCGCTCCGGCAATCGCGGTGGCAAATTCCCACAGGAAGAATTCCTCGCCCAGGTCGAGAGGATCATGTAGCGTATGGCGGAGCACAGGATGGCCGGCGGCTTCGAGCGCTGTCAGCTTGGCATCAATGTCTCCGGTCTTGGACGACTGCGTGTGAATGAATGCGAACACGCGATCGTCGCCGTAATCGTCAGGCGAACCAAGCGGCTCGCCGGCAACCGGCACGATACCTTTTCCTTCTTTGCCGGTGCTCTCGGCAATCAGCTGTTCGATCCACAGGCCCAGCGAGGCGAGAGGCGCAGGCGTGACGAAAGTCACCTTGTTGCGTCCCGCTTTGGCAAGTGAGCCAAGTATCGCGCCCAGCCTAGCGCCCGGATTTTCGTTGACGCCGACCGGTCCTGCGCAGGCGTGCGCAGCCTGCCGGGCGCGTTCGAGCAAGCTCTTTACGTCTCCGCCCATTACAGCGAACGGGACCATGCCGAAATATGACAGCGCCGAGTAGCGCCCGCCAATGTCGGGCATGTTGAGGAAGACCCGGCGGAAGCGATAGTGCGCAGCGTCTTTGGCGAGCTGTGTTCCAGGATCGGTGACGGCAACGAAGTTCTCACCCGCCGTATCGCCTTTGACCCGCTTCACCCGATCGTAGAAATAGCGCTGAAACATCTGCGGCTCGGTGGTGTCGCCCGACTTCGACGAGACGATAAAGAGCGTTTTGCCGATATTGATCTTCTGCTCCAGGTGGCGTATGGCCGTGGGCACGGTGGAGTCGAGAACATAGAGCTGCGGGTAACCGTCTTTCTTGGCGAAGGTGCGGCCAAGCACCTCCGGACACAGACTCGATCCGCCCATACCCAGCACCACGGCATATTCGAAGTCGGCCTTGCGAATTTCCTCCGCGAATGCGGCCAGCTCGGCAATATGCGGCTGCATAGTCTCTGCAACCTTGAGCCAGCCAAGCGCGTTGCGGATGATCTTCTCGTGCGCAGGATCGTCCTTCCACACCCTGGGGTCCTTCTTCCACATGCGGGAGACAACCTTCTGTTTGTCGAGGTCCTTGAGGGTGCTTTCGAAACCGGCCTGATACTGGCCGAGCGCTGCGCCGTGACGCGCGATGATCGAGCGCATCACCTCGACACGGCGGGCTTCTATCACTTCGAAGAGCTCGTCGAACGATTCCGAAAAAGAGGTCACGCCCTCTGCGGTCAGCTTGGTAGTGACCGCCGTCATATCAATGCCGACGGCCTTCAGTTCGTCGAAGACGTGACGGGCCTCCTCGAGTCCGGTCTCCAGCGTCGGCTTTGCGGTACCGTGATCGCGGAAGGCGTCCAAGGTCGCGGGGGGAACGGTGTTCACCGTGTCGGCGCCGATCAAGGTATCGAGATACATGATGTCGGGGTACGCCGGATTCTTGGTGCTGGTGGAAGCCCATAGCGGGCGCTGCACCCTGGCACCTTTTTCCTTCAGCTTGGCGAAACGGTCGCTGCCGAAGATGCGCTTGAAGGACTCATAGGCTAGCTTCGCGTTAGCGATCGCGGCCTTGCCCATGAGAGCGTTGATGCGCTGCTTCTGCTGATCGTCGCTGGCTTTTTCGGCGAGCTGTCCAAGCTGCTTGTCCACCATGCTGTCAATGCGGCTGACGAAGAAGCTGGCCACCGAGGCTATACGGTCCACCGGCAGCCCGGCGGCGACGCGGCGCTCGAGGGCCTTGAGGTAGGCTTCCGCGACCTGCTCGTACACTTCGACTGCGAAGATGAGCGTGATGTTTATGTTCAGGCCGGAGAAGAGCAACTCCTCAGCGGCCGGAAGACCGGCGGGTGTGCCCGGCACCTTGATCATTACGTTCGGCCGATTCAGGTGGGCGAACAGCCGCTTGGCTTCTTCGATGGTCGCCTTGGTGTCATTGGCAAGGAGCGGAGAAACTTCCAGACTAATGAATCCGTCGGCGCCGTCATTGGCGTCGTAAACACTGCGCAGCACGTCGGCGGCATTGCCAATGTCCTGGAGGACGAGTTCTTCGTAGATATGGGAGACATGGCTGCCGCCGCGCGCCAGTTTCTCCAGCTGCTCGGCATAGTCCTGGCTGCCGCTGATGGCCTTTTGGAAGATGGTAGGGTTCGACGTCACCCCGCGGAGACCATCTTCGTCGATAAGGCGCTTGAGTCCGCCAGTCGTCAAAACAGACCGGCTGAGCTGATCGAGCCAAATACTTTGACCTAACTCATGAAGCTGCAGTAAGGGGTTGCTGCTCATTTTAGTCCTCGCAAATTTTGCTCTTCGAGCGCAGTAATTTTCGCCACGCGCCGGCGGTGGCGCTCTTCTCCGCTGAATTTCGCCCCCAGAAACGTACGTACCAAATCCAATGCCAGCTCCGGTCCGATGACGCGCGAGCCCAGGCAGAGCACATTCATATTGTCATGTTCGACGCCCTGATGCGCCGAATAACAATCGTGGCAAAGTGCGGCGCGAATGCCGGGAAGCTTGTTGGCTGCCACTGACGCACCGACGCCGCTACCGCAGATAAGTACCGCGCGCTCCGCCTTGCCTTCGAGTACAGCGTGGCCGACAGCCTCCGCGTAATCGGGATAGTCGTCGGGCTTGCTGGGGTCGTGGGTGCCGCAGTCCACCACCTCATGCCCCAGCCGTTTGAGCTTGGCAATGACGGTCTGGTTGAGGGGAACTCCGGCGTGGTCAGCGCCCACGGCTATCTTCATAGTTATCCTACGCCTGCAAGATTAACGTTTGATTTTTTTCATGACGTCCTGGGCTTTCGCCACCACGTCATCCACCGTGAAGCCGAAGTGCTTCAACAGGTCTTTATAAGGAGCAGATGCGCCAAAGTCGGTCCTGGCGACAACATATCCGTCATTTCCGACGTATTCCTTCCAGCCCAGGTTGGTGCCCGCCTCCACGGCCACCCGAGCTCGCACCTCGGGCGGCAGCACTTGCAGCTTGTACTCGTCGGGCTGCTCGTCGAACAATCGCCAGCAGGGCATGGAAACCACGCGCGCCTTCACGCCGTCGGCAGTGAGCTTCTCATAAGCGCCCACGCAAAGCTGTACTTCGGAGCCGGTCCCAATCAAGATGATGTCAGGCGTGCCGCCGGAATCCGCCATGATGTATGCGCCCTGGGCAAGGCCGGCCGCCGATGCATACTTGTTGCGGTCGAATGTGGGGACTGCCTGGCGGGTAAGCACCAGCGCCACTGGTCGCTGCTTTAAAGGCATGATATAGCGCCAAGCTTCGGCGACCTCGTTGGCGTCCGCCGGCCGGATCAGCAGCAGCCGCGGAATGGCACGCAACGACATGAGATGTTCGATCGGCTGGTGGGTTGGCCCATCCTCGCCGAGGCAGAAGGAATCGTGCGTATAGAGCCAAATGACCGGCTGGTCCATCATCGCTGCCAGACGAAGCACCGGCCGCATGTAATCGGAAAAGACAAAGAAGGTGGCTCCAAATGGACGCAGCTTTGACAGTGCCATGCCGTTGACGATGGAGCCCATGGCATGCTCGCGGATGCCAAAATGGAAGTTGCGGCCTGCATAGCTGCCCCTCTCGAAGCTTGTAGTGCCGCTGAGCTTGGTCTTGGTCGAAGGATCCAGGTCAGCCGCACCTCCCAGCAGCCACGGCACATTCTCCGCCACTGCGTTCAGCACCTTGCCGCCTGACTCTCGTGTGGCCAGACCTTTGGCATCGGCAGGGAACGACGGAATGTCCTTGTCCCAGCCATCGGGCAATTCCTGATTGAGCATCTGCTGGCAGGTCTTCGCGAGATCGGGGAACTCTTTCGCCCACGCGTTGTAGCGGCTGTCCCAGTCCTTCTCCCACTGCGCCCCGCGCTCAAGGGCCTTGCCCATATAGGCCTTCGCCTCGTCGGGAACCAGGAACTGTGCATCGGGCGGCCAGCCATAAAACATTTTCGTGAGGCGGACCTCTTCTGCGCCCAGAGGCTCGCCATGCGCTTCCTTGGTGTCCTGGCGATGAGGGGAGCCATAGGCGATGTGGGTGCCAACGATGATCAGCGACGGGCGCTCGGTCTCTTTCAGCGCGGTCTGGATGGCGCGATCCACCTGCGGGAGATCGTTGACGTTGCTCACGTGTTGCACGTTCCAGTGCCAGCCGAGGAAGCGCGTGCCTACGTCATCGCTGAAGGCTAGTGAGGTATTGCCCTCGATGGTGATGTGGTTGTTGTCGTAGAACCAGACAAGGTTCGAGAGTCCAAGATGTCCGGCGATGGAAGCGGCTTCGTTGCTCACGCCCTCCATCAAATCGCCGTCGCCGCAAAAGGCATAAACGCGGTAGTCGAATAGATCGTGGCCGTCTTTGTTGAACTGCGAAGCCAGCCAGCGCTGGGCGATTGCCATGCCGACGGAATTCCCGACACCCTGGCCTAGCGGGCCTGTCGTGGCTTCCGCTCCCGGAACCACTCCGTACTCAGGGTGTCCCGGGGTCTTGGATCCCCATTGCCGGAACTGCTTGATGTCGTCGAGCGAAAGATCGTAGCCCGTTAGGTACAACATGGAGTAAAGCAGGATGCAGGCGTGCCCATTGGAGAGAATGAAGCGGTCGCGGCCCGGCCATTGCGGATTTTTTGGATTGTGACGCAGATAGCGGTTCCACAGCGTGAACGCCAGCGGCGCCAGCGCCATCGGAGTTCCCGGATGTCCGCTGTTGGCCTTCTGTACCGCATCCATGGAGAGCGTACGAATGGTATTGATGCACAGGCAGTTGAGCTGACGCTGCTCCAGGGCTTCGTTGTCGAACCCGTCTTTGGGACCCACTGCGATAGTGGTTGCCATCCCCGTCGCGGTCGCCTGCTCTTTTCCTGGTGCGGTGACTTCCACTTGGCTACTCACCCGTTGCCGCCTTTCCGGTGTCCCTAACAGTTTGGGCTGCTGGTTGAACGTTAACCTGATAATTGGTGCCTTGCCACTCGCTCTCCTGCCGCCAGAAAAAAGTGAACTGCAACGGCGTCGTTTGCGAGGGCGCAACCTCGATGTCCGCGTACTCCACTCCCACCGCAGTCGGCGTGGACGCTGTTTCCTGCACCGTCTTCCATTCGTCGGCACTCCAATGCAGCATAAATGGAGAAGAGGCCTGCACCCGCAGCAAACCTCCGGCGGGAACTGCGCGGACTTGCCGATTCATCTTCCATACTTCGATTACCCGCCGTGGCTTATCGTTGCGATATCGCTCCGCCACCGGGTCGATCAAGTCGAATATCCGATGGTCCACAACCGAGCGCAATAATTTTACATACTCAGAGTGCGCCCACATCAAAGGAATGGCCGATCCGGTCGCGCCACCGCGGGTCAGGAACTTGTCGGGCATGTCCGGACCATCCCAAATCTGTTCTGGAATAAGCCCGATGCCGGTGGTGAAATTCTCGATGGCGCGCAAGTAAAGATCAACGTTGCGTCCCGCCGCCAGTTCGTAGGTGGCACGCTCGCCCGTCAGCAGAGGCCAAGGGCGTCCTACGCCCCAGCCGTTAAACGACTCGCCATCATCGCGCTGCCCGTATCCATCATGGTTGTAGCGCTTCCAGCAAGGCCCCTTCGGGGTATCCACCTTCAACACGGCATCCACGACTTTCAAGGAGTCCTCAATGAGAGGATCGCCAGCTTTACGGACGCCGAAGCGCACCAATTCGAGGAAACCCGGGTCGACGATTTGGTTGGCTGGATACCGGTAGCGATCTCCGGGACGCTGATTGGCCAGCACAAGCTCGCCAGCGTTGGGATCCTCATCGCCGCGATCGCCCTGCGAGCTGTTGGCCGGATTGATGCGAATATAGTGCCGCGCGATGCCGGGCGCCAACGTTCCTTGAGTGGTCACGGTCCACTTCTCGATGTGCGACTCAAGGAAGTCGGCATAGGCACGAACAAATTCAGCACTACCCTTGTCGCCATGCGCCTCGATGAACTCGGCCGCACAGATCAGGGCCGCAATATTGCTGGCCAGTGTGGACGGGGAATACCCTGCGGCTTCCTCCCAGCGCTCCTGGGGCGTCGCCGGTCCTTCGCAAATAAGATACCCGCAAGCACGCACCACGGTTACGTAGGGATCGAAGTTGCCGAGTGCGTTGGCTTTCCACAATCGCCACGCCAGCATGATGGGGAAGGAAACTTCGTCGAGCTGCACCCCGATCCAGAAAGGGCGCCCATCGATCCAAAAATTCTGATAGAAGCCGCCATCCTCGCGTTGCGTGATGGCGAGATAAATCAGAGCGCGCAGCGGAGTCGCGGTGTCGCCCACGGCGAGCAATGCGGTTGCGGCGTTCACCAAGTCACGCGTCCATACCAGGTGATAGCCGCCCAGATCGTCGTCGCCTCGGTCTTCTCCCCAGGGTATGCTCAAGCTGGCGATCATGGCCCCGGGATAGACCTTGTCCTCATGGGCGAGCAGCAGGTTGACGCTGCGGGCGAACAGCTTCGACTCGCGCTGGTCAAGTTTGTCCCGCAAGGCGAGGCGCTTGTTGGTGCGCTGCCACTGATCGACGAAGTTGTTTAGAGCTAGATCGAACGGAATGCTTAGCGACTGAAACAGGGTGGCGCCGGCATGGTGGCCGGAATGGCCAAAACCGACGCCGAGAGTAAACTCGGTGCCGCGAGAGAGATCGATTTCAGCCGTGAGCGCGATATTGCCGTCCAAGGCGGCGTCGTATTCCCAATTCATTTCGAAGTTGTGGGCCAGGTCGGTCCAGCCATCGTTCACGCCCACGTATCCGCATGATGCCTTGCAGAAATGCGCAGTGGCCGCAATTGCCAGGAAAGCGTCGTCGCGATAGGCCATCAGGAACCTTCGCCCGCGCTCCTTCATCACCAGTCCATTGTTGTGATAACCGCCGATCTGCATGTGAGGAGCGCACAGAACGAAGAGCTGTAGCCGTCCTTGCCACTCGGGTGCGACATTGAATTTTGTGTGCACCAGCAGGCAGCTCAGGTGCGGATCGCCGATGATCACCTTCTCGATGGAGTAGCGCCCATCCGGGTCCGTATTGGTGACCTTGAAACCCAGGCCGAACGTGCCGAAGCAGTCCAGGTGAGTTGCCATGTGCCGGCGCTCATCGTGGAAGAAGGTTTCGCCATCGCTAACCAGAAATTGCAGGTCACGAATTTGCGGCGTGTCAATGGTGGGGTAATAGACTTCGGTGATCACCCCGCCGGCCATGGTGTACCAGACGCGGCTGGAAACGGCGTATGCCGTTCCCACGGCTTCTTTAGCTCCTCGCGTCCAGCGAGGCACAATGCCCGGCCCGCCGGGCGCTGGATTCTTGCCGATCATAGAGTTTGACATTTTCGGATTGCCGGACGTTGCCCTAACTTACTGTTCCCGCAGTGTATCGCGAGTGGCGACTCTTCGCGTTAGAACCTTCGGATTGTAAATAATTGTAAATATGAAATGAAGGGCGCCGCCCGGCGGCTTGGTGGCGGCGTGTACTTGATATCATTGCAAATCAGAAAGGCGCTTCCCAAGTGCCTCGCTGGGGTGGAACCATTAACCGTAGTTCATTTCTTCGCAGAACGTTGTGTCGCGGGACGGGCGCGCTGTTTCTTGCGCATCCAATAATCAAGGTAACCGTGTCATCGGTCGATGTTGGGTTATGACTATTGAAGCCTATAGAACGGCATGGGCAACCGCGAAGTTCGCCTGTACGGCGCGAGATCCCGCCATTTTGTCGGAACCATTGAGGGTGTTTACAGGAATGTTTATTGGAACAACCCGTGGGTGCGACCGGCCAGCGCTCCCTGTTTCCCGTGCCCGCCGGTACGGCGAATCAAAACCAGTCTGACAAATGGAGGAGGGCAAACGTGCGCATCGCAATCGGATCCGATCAAGCAGGCCAGGCAGCTAAAGAGCGAATCGCGGCAAAGCTAGTCGAAGCGGGACATGAGGTGATGGATGCAACCTCGGCGGTCCAGCCGCCCAGCAGTGCCGACTATGCCGAGCAGGTGGCCATGTTGGTGCTGCGCCATAATGCGGAACGCGGCATTATCATCACCAGTCGAGTGGTGGGAGCTTCCGTGGCCGCGAACCGGGTACCGGGCATTCGGGCCGCCTCCTGCCATGACGCTTATTCGGCGGCCGTCGGCGCTAAAGCGGAAGGCATGAACGTGCTGGTGCTGGCGCTGCATTCGTTGGAGCCGGACCGTGCACAGGAGGTGGTGGATGCATACCTGGGGGCAACCCTCGCGCCGGTCGAGGTGGTCGGCGGCTTGCCGCCTCGCCGTTTGCAGCGCGTGTTTTCCCACGTACGCGAGAACATTGCCCAGGAACTGGCGGTGGTGGAGTTGGCGCAGGTGGTGGGTATGAGTCAGTATTACTTCTCCAAGCTGTTCAAGCTGAGCACCGGCACCACGCCTCACCAATACGTTATGCGACAGAGGGTGGAGCACGCACAGGAAATGTTGCGCAAGAGCCAGACACCATTGGCCGAGATCGCCACCCACGTGGGTTTCGAAACCCAGAGCCACTTCACCAGTGTGTTTCGCCGGCTCTCGGGAGTCACCCCCAAGCACTACCGCGAGATCCATCAGGCAGCCGCACCGATGGACACCTTGGCACCGGACCTGAACCAGACACCACAGCAGAAGTCTGCAAGAGCAGCCTAGCTTTATTCACACGCCACTTTCTTGCCTGTGCCGTCGGCAATCTCTCGTGTCGCCGAGGCGCAGGTCAGCGCACGAAGATCTTGTACAGCATCAGGTAGATCACAACACCGGTCACTGAAACGTACATCCAGATTGCGAAGGTGTATGGCGCGATGGCTTTGTGCCGCGCGAAGTTGCCCTTCAGCGCGCGCGTCAGAGTGACGAGGATGAACGGCACGACCACCGCGGCCAGGATGGTGTGCGAGATCAGGATGGTGAAATACAAAGGCCGCGACAGCCCTTGACCCTGAAAATGGGTGATGCCGGCCCGCAGCACCAGATGGTAGTAAAGGTACGAGATGAGGAACAGCGTGGAGGTGACGAACGCCGCGATCATCATCCGCTTGTGTGCGTTGCGGCGGCCGCGCTTGATGAAATAGAGCCCCGAGCCGATCAAAACGGCGCTGCTGCCGTTCAGGACGGCATTGAGAGCCGGATAGAAGGTCAGGCTTGCTTGCATTAGGCCGCAGGCTTGGTGGTACGGCGGTTCGCCACCAGGAACGAGAAGGCGAACATGATCAAGGTGAACAGCGCCAGCACCGCGAAGTTAGCGCCAAGTGAAAGGCCGGTTGAGGCCGAACCGGGGAAGAGCAGCGAGCGCAACGCCTCCGTGCCGTAGGTCAACGGGTTGATGCGCATCAGCAGGCGAATCCAGATTGACGCGCCGGAGAGCGGAAACAGCGATCCCGATAGTAGCCACAGCGGAATGAGAAACAGGTTGATGACGGCGTGAAAGCCAGCGGTTGAATCCATGGGCCACGCGATGATGAAGCCCAGCGCCGTCAACGAAAATGCCACCAGAAAGATCGCCAATACCGTCAGTCCAAAACTGGCGAACGTGAAATGCACGCCCAGCGCGGGAGCGAAGACCAGGAAAATGAGTCCTTGCGCGGTCGCCAGAGTTGCGCCGCCGAGCACCTTGCCCAGCACGATGACAGAGCGGCTCACCGGCGCCACCAGGACGGAGAGCAGGAAGCCTTCTTTGCGGTCCTCAATCACCGACATCATGGTGAAGATGGCAGTGAAGAGCACGATCATGATGAGAGCGCCAGGGAAGAAATAGTCGAGATAGTGTTGCCCACCGGCCGTCCCGTTGGAGCGAAACGAGGTACCGAAGCCGGAGCCAATCACAAGCCAGAAGAGCAGCGGCGAAGCGATGACGCCCACCACACGCGCGCGCTGCCGGTAGAAGCGTACAATTTCGCGCCACCACAGCGAGAACGACGGCAGCAGCAAACCGGCGTTGCTGCTGGAGGTGGTCGCGGGAAGGGCCGTAGTTGGGGTTGCCATGAACGGGTTTCAGGGCCTGCAAGAACATCGAACGTGACGTTCGATCACAATCAGGCGGACTTCAGGACACACACTATACTAACAGGAGTATTTTGCAATCTTCTCTATGCTACGATGACTGCCAACTAAGCGCATGAGTGCCCCAGTCGCAGCAGTGAACTTGACCACGGCAGATACGTCGGCGACGGGTACTTTTCGGCTCGACCGGCGCTTGTTCCTGATTCTCGCCGCAATTGCCATTATCTATGCGTTCTTGGCCGGCCTGCGCACGGTTTCAGATTTTGACCTGGGCTGGCAGTTGGCGACGGGACGTTGGGTTGCCCAACATCACAACGTGCCTTCGACGGATGTTTTCTCCTACACCGCGCAAGGCGAGCCCTGGATTTATCCGGTCGGCTCCGGGCTGGTGCTCTATGCCGTTTATCTGCTCGGCGGTTATGCCCTGATCTCCTGGATTGGCGCCCTGGCCTGTGTTGCTACAGTCACGTTGCTATTGCGCCGAGGCTGTGTGTCCAAGGAAGGCTGACATGTTCAGTGGGAGGTAAGTCTCACCGGGGTAATAGTCAGGGCCCCGTAGCTTGGGTCGCATTCGTGGAGGAAACGAAACGGATGAAGCCGACTGACAAAGC
>Ga0187864_10001053_pt1 | contig 28006 bp, 20 predicted proteins | sample June2016WEW_11_4_FD_132985 | JGI IMG/M metagenome (GOLD analysis project Ga0187864, IMG submission 132985) | Peatland microbial communities from SPRUCE experiment site at the Marcell Experimental Forest, Minnesota, USA - June2016WEW_11_40 | ecosystem: Environmental > Terrestrial > Soil >...
CCTTCTGACCGCTCGGAGGTCCGGGTATGCTCTCAAATGGAACCCTTATCCCTTCTTCACTGAGCGTGAAGGACCTGCTCTGGCAGGTTCAATGGGACAAAGAAAAATGCACCCTGTGCGGCCGGTGCACGGCTGTGTGCCCTGTTCAGGCGATAGAGCTCGGAGCGCACAGGAAAAGGACGGTTCAGATCCCTTCACTGTTGGAGATCGGCCCATCCACCACTTCGTCCAATGTCTACCAAGTCTATCACGGGATTCGGCAAAAAACCGATCCCGCATACGCCTGTGTCGGATGCGCGATGTGCAACCTGGTTTGTCCGAACGGCGCGATAATTCCGCTCAAGTCGGACGAAATCGACAAGCAACGGTACCACATCAACCGGGGTGGACATGCACGAAGCCGAGGCGGCAGGAGAAATGTGCCGGATTTTCTCAATCTCGGGACGCTCGACCGGATAAAGTTCGTCCGAATCTCGATGCTCACGGACCCGGCGCTCGATGCGGGCCGTCATGAATTCGAGCTGCGGACCCTGCTTGGCCGTGTTCTTCCTCCGGAGGAAAACCTGAAGCTCTACCGTGAGAACGGCTGGATACCCCCCGTGCGGGAGATATATCCTCTTATTATCGGCAGCATGTCATTCGGCGCTCTTTCCCCGAACATGTGGGAAGGGCTTCAGATGGGAGTGGCATACCTCAATGAAGAGCTTGGAATGCCCGTCCGGATGTGTACGGGCGAGGGCGGTTGCCCGCCCAGGCTCTTGCGGTCCCGATTTCTAAAATACACGATTTTGCAGATTGCGAGCGGGTACTTTGGCTGGGACGAAATAATCCATGCCCTGCCGGAGATGAAAGAAGATCCCTGTGCGATCGAGATCAAATACGGACAGGGGGCCAAGCCGGGCGACGGCGGTTTGCTGATGTGGTACAAGGTAAACAAGCTGATTGCGGCGATTCGCGGAGTACCTTCGGGGATTAGCCTGCCCAGCCCGCCGACGCATCAGACTAAGTATTCGATCGAAGAATCCGTCGCCAAGATGATCCAGTCCATGTACATGGCATGGGGGTTCAGGGTCCCGGTCTATCCGAAGATTTCTGGAACTTCGACCGCCCTGTCCGTTCTGAATAACCTCACCCGGAACGCCTACGCCGGCGGGCTTGCAATTGACGGCGAAGACGGCGGCACAGGCGCGGCCTATACGGTATCCATGGACCATATGGGGCATCCGATAGCCAGCAATATCCGGGACTGCTACCTGAACCTGGTCAGGCTCGGCCAGCAGAACGAGGTCCCGCTTTTTGCAGGAGGTGGGGTCGGCAAGAACGGAAAGCTCGCGGCTAACGCCGCCGCGCTCATAATGCTTGGCGCAAGCGCCGTCCAGGTCGGAAAGTACATGATGCAGGCAGCCGCCGGGTGCGTAGGCTCCGAGTCGGACCGGTGCAACATCTGCAACATAGGGTTGTGTCCGAAAGGGATCACTTCCCAGGACCCGCGTCTCTACAGGCGGCTCGATCCCGAGAAGGTGGCCGAGCGGGTCGTTGACATATATCTCTCATTCGATACCGAGCTAAAGAAGATCGTCGCTCCTCTGGGACGTTCGACTTCTCTTCCGATCGGCATGTCGGACGCTCTGGCGATAAACGATCGGGATGCTGCCGAGCGCCTTCAGATAAAATACGTTGTGTAACGGGGAGCGGGGAGCAGGGAGCAAGGAGCAGGCAAACCGTCTTTCTCTCGCTTCTCGCCACTCGCTTCTCGCTTCTGATTACGTGGAGTTTGAGCATGGAACAGCAACAGGTGATTCGGTTTTCCGGGTTTGAAGATGGCCATCGCATTTCATCGCGCATTCTCGAAGAAAGGATGCAGCAGGCCGTAGAGAAAGGCTATCGCGCCTTCGAGGTTGAGGCTTTCGGCCAGCATGGCATCGGAGGCAGGCTCTGGAAGGCCGGAAACGACAGGCTTCATGTCAGAATATCTGGCGCGCCCGGCCAGCGCGTTGGTTCTATGGGCTTTCCCAATACGCTGATCGAGGTCCTTGGCCCGTCTTCAGACGATGTGGGCTGGCTGAACGCCGGCGCGGACATCGTCGTCCACGGACATGCTACAAACGGCGCCGCGAACGCAATGGCCCAGGGCAGAATCTATGTCGGCGGAAACATCGGCGCGCGCGGCATGACCATGACCAAGCGCAACCCGCGCTTTGCGCCCCCTGAGCTGTGGGTGCTCGGTTCGGCAGGCGACTACTTCGCCGAATTTATGGCGGGCGGCATCGCGGTAATCTGCGGCTATGAGGCTCAGGACCCGGAAAATGTTCTGGGCTATCGTCCGTGCGTTGGAATGGTCGGAGGAAGAATCTATTTTCGCGGCCCCCATAAAGGTTACAGCATGCCGGACGCCAATTTGATCCCAATCGAGGACGGCGACTGGCAATGGCTCAGCGAGAACCTTAAGAGTTTTCTCACGGGGATCGGAAAGATCGATCTATACACCCATCTTGCCAATCGTGAGGAATGGCAGCTCCTGAAGGCTAGAGGCCCGCTTGAAAAATACGCGAGACCCAGGATCTCGATGCAGGCTTTTCACGAAGGGGTTTGGGACTCCGAACTGGGCCGTGGAGGCCTTATCGGAGACCTCGTGGATTTCGAAAGAAGTCCGATTCAGCTCATTACCACCGGATTTCTCAGGCGCTATGTCCCGGTCTGGGAAAACAGGAAGTTTGCTGCGCCGTGTGAGGTGAGCTGCCCTACCGGGATGCCGGTTCACGAGCGGTGGCGGCTCATCCGTGAGGGGCGGGCGGATGAGGCCGTTGACCTGGCGCTGGCCTACACGCCATTTCCCGCCTCCGTGTGCGGCTACTTGTGCCCGAACCTGTGCATGCAGGGCTGCACAAGGCAGACGGCGCGAATGGCCCCGGTGGACGTCACCCAGTTGGGGAAGGCGAGCCTGAGGGCAAAACTTCCCGTACTCCCGTCCCTGACGGGAAAAAGAATCGCGATAATCGGCGGCGGTCCTTCGGGTATATCTGTCGGGTGGCAATTACGCAGGCAGGGACATGAGGCGATTATCTACGACATGAGACCGGAACTGGGCGGGAAAATTTCCGCCATGATCCCGAGGTCCCGCATCCCGGATGAGGTAGTTGAAGCCGAACTCGCCCGGGTGAGGGAAGCGCTTCCTCACGTGAACCTGCGCCAGAGGCTCGGAAGGTCCGATATAGAAGAACTCAGGGAGGAGTTCGATTTCGTCGTGATAGCCTCCGGAGCGCAAAGGCCCAGATTTTTGCCCATCCCCGGCAAGGAAAAGATGATCCCGGCCCTGGAGTTCCTCCGCATGTGCAAGGCGGGCGAGGCGAAGGTGGGAAAGCGCGTGCTGATCATCGGGGCCGGAAACGTCGGCTGCGACGCTGCAGCGGAAGCGTACAGGCTAGGGGCCGAAGAAATCACCCTGATAGATATCCAGGAACCGCTTTCATTCGGCAAAGAACGCAAGGAGGCAGAAGCCGCCGGCGCGAAATTCAGGTGGCCCTGTTTCAGCAAAGCGGTGACTGACGACGGGCTGGAACTCACAACGGGCGAAGTCATCCCCGCAGAAACGATAATCATCTCGGTGGGCGACGTGCCCGAACTCGACTTCCTGCCGGAAAGCGTCGAGACAGAGCGGGGATTCATAAAGGTAAACGAGTATTATCAGACCAGCGACCCGAAGATTTTCGCGATAGGCGACACGGTAAGACTTGGGCTTCTAACGGACGCAATCGGTGCTGGAAGAAAGGCGGCGGAAAAAATAGGCGACATCCTCTCCGGCAAAGACGTGCAGGTTTGTCCTGTGCGCTCGATGATCGACTATACCCGCATAAAGCTCGAGTATTTCGATCCGCGTCTTTTAGGCTTTAACGGAGTCGAGGAGTGCGCCTCGCAGTGTTCCTCGTGCGGGACCTGCCGCGACTGCGGAATATGCGTCACTATCTGCCCGGAGTCGGCCATTTCCCGGCAAAGCCCCACAAACGGAGTTGAATATGAAATGGTCGTAGATCCGGAAAAGTGCATCGGCTGCGGATTCTGCGCAGGCGCATGCCCCTGCGGCGTATGGGACCTGGTGGAGAACGAGTCTATAGAATAGATAGTTGCGAAAACCGGTTGCTTGCGAAAATTGAGATTCATTTCCGCCCACCGGCGCCGCCGGTGGGCGGTTTTGTTGGTGCGCCAGGCATTTTGGGATTTTTCAGAGTGCACGACGATGGAGGGCCAAATTAATCTCAACTGTTGCGCCTTCAACCTCTCAATCCATTCTGTTAGGATCAAGTGTAATGAGCGTCCACCATCAGCATATGTTCAACGTCTACGCGCTCATACTCTGAAATTTTAGTATACGCTCGCTTGTCACAAAGGGTGGATCGGAGGTCTCTTGACTTTTCGTGAGGGAGTAATGAGGCAGGCTGCTCTGTTTAAGGAACCGATGAGAAAGAACCTCATCAGGCCGTTCAACTTGCAGCTCTTAAAATGGGTCGGCAATAAACAGCGCTTCGCCCATGAGATAGTTGCCTATTTCCCTAATCGCTTCGGGACCTACTTCGAGCCGTTCCTGGGCAGCGGCGGAGTACTGGGGTCCCTGGCCCCCCAAAACGCGGTTGCTTCCGACTCCTTTCAGCCATTGATGAAAATTTGGCAGACACTGCAAGAAGAACCAAACACCCTGAAACGCTGGTATGGGGAGAGGTGGGAACTTGTCAGAAAAGGGAACAAGCGTGAGGTTTACGAGAAGATAAAAACTTCCTACAATGGCAAGCCCAATGCAGCCGATCTGCTTTTCATCTGCCGTTCCTGTTACGGAGGAGTGGTTCGGTTCCGGCAGGCCGACGGTTACATATCGACTCCAGTGGGGATCCATGATCCGATTTCCCCCGAATCTTTCTCCCGGCGGGTAGACGAATGGCATTATCGGACCAAGGGGACGCAATTTATCAGGATGGAATATGAAGAAGCGATGAGCATGGCCGGGGCCGGCGATATGGTTTACTGCGATCCTCCCTACAGCCATAGTCAGGCTATTCTTTACGGCGCCCAATCCTTCAGCTTGGAAGGTTTGTTTGAGGTCATCGAAAAATGTAAGTCCCGAGGTGTGTTCGTAGCGCTGAGCATTGATGGCTCAAAGCGATCGGGTAACCACCTATGCAAACTGCCCGTACCGGAGGGACTCTTTGAAAGAGAGCTATTCATAAGCATCGGGAGATCGATGTTGAAGCGCTTCCAGATGAACGGTTCGTCACTGGAGCATGAGGAAGTAGCAGACAGACTTTTGTTGACCTATTAACCTGAATGGGCCATCCACTTCCCGCTTGAGAAGGAAACCGACATCAGGGGCCGTAAAGCATCCTTTTCCGCTAAAGGCTGGAAAATTCACTTCCGCCCACCGGCGCCGCCGGTGGGCGGTTTTGTTTCGTGCGTCCGGCAGGCGGGGATCACTTGGAGGTGCGAGTCCTCTACAGGCCCTGACAGCGGGAACTGTTAAAGTAATTATCTATCATGGTCGATCATTTGTCAGAATGTGAATGGGCGGCGTTTGCCTGCAGATTCAAAGCGAGTGTGCTTATGGATATTGAAATGTGAAAAGGGGTTTAGCCATGAAAAAGACCCTGGCCCTGACGATCCTGTTTGCAGCGGTCCTGCTAATCGTTCCAAGACCCGCCACTGCCGGCAGCACCGGCTTGAGTCTCGCCCTGGAAGAGGCAAACGGCCTGGCGGCGAACGGTAAGATATATTTCGGGGCGACAGTGCCGAACTTCGCGGACCTCGCAAAATTTGAATCCGACGCCAGGAAGAAGGTGTCGATCTTCCTCTGGTTTCAACAATGGGGGGGAACGAATAGCTCTTTTAATCCTGCGTTGATGAATCAGGTGAGAAATCACGGATCTATTCCTCTGCTCTCGTGGGAGCCCTGGAAAGGACAAGCTTATGGGAAAAACCAACCCAAGTACGCGCTTCAAAACATCATAGATGGCAAGTTCGATGCCTATATCACCGGATTTGCAAAGGCTGCCAAGGCATGGAAGCACCCATTTTTCTTAAGGTTCGCTCATGAGATGAACGGTGACTGGTATTCCTGGTCTGAGGTCACTAATGGTAATAGTCCGGGCCAGTATGTACAGGCATGGCAACATGTGCATGATATCTTCACCGAGGTTGGAGCGTCAAATGTCACCTGGGTCTGGTGCCCCGGCAGAGTCATGGGCCGCGGTGTTGCCCTGGACAATCTTCAGGAAATGTACCCCGGCGACAGCTACGTCGATTGGGCTGGAATGGATGGCTACAATGCGGGCAACGACAACCTGGGTTGGCAGACTTTTTCCGAGGTGTTCACTCCTCTCTACAATAAAATATTGAGCATAACCTCCCAACCGATCATGATTGCCGAGACCTCCTGTGGAGAACTTGGAGGAGGGCACAAAAGCTATTGGATCAGCGATGCTTTGTCGACCCAGCTTCCTGATAACTTTCCGGGTGTCAAGGCGCTCGTCTGGTGGAACATCAACAACGATAAAACAGCAAACTGGACAATAGAATCGTCTCCTTCGGCTCAGAAAGCCTTTGCAACGGCAATACAGTCATCTTATTTCTCATCAAACAACTACGGAAGCTTATCGCAATCGCCAATCCCTCCTCCCGACCTTTTAGACGAAACAGGCCCGTGAGACTCTACATCAGCAGCCGCACATCCAAAGCCACAGCTCCCATCCCCTCATCGTCGAGGCTCACCGGATTCAAGTCCATCTCGCGGATTTGAGGGAAGTGGTGCATGAGCAGGGAGACCTGCACAAGGATGTGGGCGGCGGCTTCGAGGTCTGCCTCGCGCATGCCCCGGAATCGACCCAGAATGCGTTTTCCCGATAGTTCTCCGAGCATTTCCATGGCCGCACCGGTATTGATCGGGGCAAGACGCATACTTACATCTTTCATGACCTCGACCATAATCCCTCCCAGGCCGGTGAGCACTACAGGGCCAAAGGACGGGTCCCTTTTACCCCCGACCACAAGTTCCCGCGAGGCTGGGGCCATCTTCTGCACCACGATCCCTACAATGTCATCGGAGACCTCGTGCAACCGGCGCCATTCATTCCGGAGGGATTCGGCATCGCGTACATCCAATGCCAAGCCGCCTCTGTCGCTTTTGTGCAGAAGCGAAGGCGAGACTGCTTTGAGCGCCACGGGAAAACCAAGGTCCTCAGATGCCTCGAGGGCCTTATCCAGGCTCTTTGCCATGCGCCAGGGCACGACCGGTATGCCTGTCAGGTCCAGCAGATCGAGCGCCTCGTGGAGAAGGGGCTGCCGATTCTGTCTCTCGATGTCTGCGAACCACTTTTCGATCTTTTTAACTGGTATGGTCAAGGAGTGGTGAGGAGGCGCGGCAGTCACATCGGATTCGGGCTTCAGGCGGTCTGAGGCATTGGTTTTGCTCCACTGCGACAGAACCGCAAGGGCATTCACAGCTTCCGCAGGTTCCAGAAAAAAGGGAGAATTTGAGTTTTTCTCCAGGCGCACCCGCTCTTCAAACGGGATTTCCATAACTGTTGCGACAGGTTTTCCCGATTGCGAGGAGAGCGCGGCCATGTTTTCCACCAAACGCCGTGTTACATCCCTCTCAATCACCATCTGGGACACATGAATGAACACAACGCCGTCGATATCATGCTGCCTCAGGACCTTTTCCACTACGCTGATATAGAAGGAGAGATCGAAGATATCGCCAAGGTCCAGCGGATTTCCCAGCCGGATTACGCCGGCGCGGCTACGGCTTTGAACTTCATTGAGAATGTCGGGCTCCAAAGGAGGAAGGCGAAAGCCGTAACTTGCGCAAACGTCGGCGGCTACGACGGCATGTCCACCGGACCGTGATAAAACGGCTAGATTTTTCCCCTTAAGCGGCGGGAGGCAAAAACCTTTCGCAGCGCTAACCGCTTCGGAGACGGAATGAACCCTCAGGATGCCGCTCTCGCGGCAGACGGCATCAACGACCTGGTCATCTGCAGCCAGAACACCCGTGTGAGATTGGGCTATTGTGAGACTCATAGCACCCGTGTTGGACTTGTGCAGGATGATAGGCTTGGAACATCGTCTCGCCAGGTCGGCAAAAGAGCGGCCCCTTTTGAAACCTTCCAGGTAGAAGTATATGACGGCGGTTTCCGGGTCATCCATGAGATAGGCCAGGTAGTCGGCTTCATCGAGGTCCAGTTTATTTCCCATGCTGACAAACTTGCTTATGCCTGCTCCGGAGGTGCAGAGCCTCTCGGCAAGGCTAAGACCAACTCCGCCGCTTTGAGCAAACACACCGATATTACCTCTCCTGAATCGTGTTTCAAAAGCGACAAATGGGGTGTAAAGCCCGTTGGCAGTATTCATCATACCTACGCAATTGGGGCCGACAAAGCGGATGCCAAACTTTCTGCCGGCTTTGAGGATTTCTTGTTCGAGCATTTCTCCCTGGGTCCCGAGTTCTCGAAAGCCGGCGGACTCGATAACAGCCCAACGTGTACCTTTCTCGCCACATTGAGCGAGCATATCGTGAACGAAGCGCGCAGGTGTGAGGATAACGGCCAGCTCGGGGTTTCCAGGCAATTCTGCGATTGAGCGATAAACCGGGTGTCCAAGAACCTCTCCACCTCGAGGACCAACAGCATAGATTTTTCCCTGATATCCGAGGTTAACAAGATTTGCCATAACGTTTTGTCCGAGATTGTCCGCTGATTCGGAAACTCCAACTACCACGACAGATTCGGCACAGAATAAGCCATTCACGATTTTACTCCTGCTTGTTCATTGAGCTTGATGTACGGAACATTCACCCCCGGTACGGCCCTCTAAAGAAAAATACAAGTAAAACTTTTTAAATACAAATACGATTTTGCGACGCTCAAATGCTTTTCAGGATATGAAGGCATCCCGCGAACGCCCAACGCTAACGATAGACACTTCAGGGGATGCCTTCCGGGCTATGCATCACTCGTCGCATAGGGATGCCCGTGAGAGCGTTTCACCAAATGATCGTTTAGTGTGGCTAACAAGTCTGTCATACGAGGGTCAAGGCAGGCAGAGCGATTTAAGGCTCATGGAACCGGGCGGCCAACGAGCGTCTGGAAGTTCATTGCGGCCATGGCCCACCCCGGATCAAGTCCGGGGCAGGAATGACATCACCCCGGACCCGCTCCGGAGCGGAATCCAGGGCTTTATTTTAACTTATCGATTTTAAAGCGAAAGGCACTGGACCCCGGCTTTCCGTCATGCCGGCGGAAGCCGGTACGGGGTGACGATTCTGTGGATTTTTCTCTACGTTACAGTGTACTAGAGCTGCGGTCGGGGAAGAAGGCCGGCCCTTTCAGTGATCTCTTTTACTCTTTCCTCCCACTCGATAGCCATAATGTGCACGCCGGCAATACCGGGGATTTCGCGCACTTGCTGGATCTGTTCGAGAAGGAGGTTGATTCCTTCTTCGGCCTGGTTTCCCTTGGGAACACCTTTGATGCGTTTAATGATCTCATCGGGAATGGTGATTCCAGACACACTCCTGTTCATGTAGGCGGCCATACCGGCAGACTTGAGCGGCGTAAGCCCGGCCAGGATGAAGCACTGCTTGTCCAACCCCATATCGCAGGCCATACTCATGAACTTCCGGAATCGGTCCATATCGTAGATACATTGGGTTTGAACGAAATCAGCGCCGGCCCGGATTTTTTTGGCGAGTCTGATCACCCTGAACTCGAAGGGGTCGGCAAAGGGGTTGGCCGCCGCTCCCAGAAACATCCTGGCGCTTCCTTGGACCGGATCGCCGCTGTTTACCTTGCCCTCGTCCCTGATTACGCGCACCACATCCAGAAGCTGAATGGAATCCAGGTCGAAGACGTTTTTCGCCATTGGATGATTGCCAAAGGTCTGATGATCGCCTGTAAGGCAGAGCATATTGCGAATCCCGAGAGCGTACGCCCCGAAAACGTCGCTCTGGGCGGCGATTCGGTTGCGGTCTCTGGTAACCATCTGCATGATCGGTTCCAGACCGTTTTGCAGCAGAACTGCGCTGGCTGCGATGCTCGACATGCGTACCACCGCTGTCTGATTGTCAGTGACGTTGGCCGCGTCAATGCAGCCCCTGATGAGGTCTATCTTTTTTTGAAGATGCTCCACGTCTGCGCCCTTGGGCGGGCCGCACTCACAGGTTACGGCGAAATGACCGGAGGAGAGCACCCTCTCAAGGTTACTTCCCGATTTGATAACGTTTTTATCGCTCATGGTCCTCATTCTCTGATGTGGATTGTGTTGGTTCCACCCGGCGGCGGAGGCCGCCTAAAGCCGAAGATATCGACGCTCCGCAGGGCGGCCTTTGTTGTGTTATTTCAGCCTGTAGAGATGTTCCCGAACGGTCCGGCGGACTCCACCATCTGAAGCAGTCCTCCAGTCTTTCGCGGGAAGCACATTCTGAAGTTCATCAACTCTTCCCAGCTTTTGCAGCCGGTCATATATGAGCTGCCATACACAATCGATATTTGCCGGGTCAACTTCGCATTTGCCTTTTTCAGATCCGCCGCACGGCCCGTTCAAAAGATGCTTCGAGCAACGGGCGACAGGGCATATTCCGCCGGTATGAGCCGTCATGCAGTCTCCACAACCGGCGCACATCTCCGCCCAAAGCCCCGGTTCCATCCCGGCGCCGTAAAAAGTAGTGTTCACTCCAGGAAAGATTGGCGTCTTTCCGAGCCGGTCGGCAAAAAAATTCACCCCAACACCGCAGGCAAGCGATACAACCGCATCGATTTGTTCATTTTCCACGCGGTTGAGGATGGGCAGAATAAATTCCTCGTCGCATTGCCTCTGGACACAGCCTTCCAGTATTGTTTTGCTCCGGCCTTCTCTGCCAAAAGCGATCCGCAAGCCCGATGCGAGAATCTGCACCTCGGCTTCTCCTCCAGACAGACAGACTGTGACGCATGTACCGCAGCCGACAATCAGAATTTTTTCGAAATTTTCGAGATATCCCTTAACCTGTCCGAACGGTTTAGGGTCCGCAACAATCATCGTGAAGCTCCTTCCGCAAGCAGCTCGCCAGGGGCAACAGTTTGTGCCGGAGTCGAGCGGAATTGTTCCCATATCCGAGGCCAGCTTTCCTCGGCGCTGCCATCTGTTTTGAAAAGCTGCACGTTGTGCTGTCCCACACCTATGTCATCTAGAAACTTTTGGACCCGTTTGACGCGCCTTGCAAGCAATTCTTCAGCCCCGGTGTAGAAGCAGCCGTTTTCAGTGCAGGCGATCACCGCGACCTTATCTGCGCCCAGTTCGATAGGGCTGACCAGATCGAGAGTACTAAGGCGGGCGACGCATGGAATCATCACGCGCAGGATGCCCGACTGCCGGATTTCCTCTTCGGTTTGTGCGCCCAGAAACTTCCTGCTGGTTGTCTCATTGAGGCAACAATAGGAAACCACCAGGGGTTTTGCGATCTTCGCCGTATCCGACTTGGACAGAATAGCTCTCAGAGTATCTCTCATACCATTTGTGGCAAATCGTGACAAGGCTATTCCTGCGGCAGGGCATTCCGCTGCGCACAGCCCACAAGTCTGGCACTCTTGCGCGGGCATGACTGCTGTTTTTTCCACCTTCGCCACTCCGAAAGGGCAGACCCGCACACAAGTAAGACAGCCCGCGCAGTGGGCCGGCGACTTGAGATATGCGCCGGTGGCGCAGGCAAGACAACGTCTCGATTCGGCGAGTGCTTCGGACTCGCTGTATCCCGGCTCGATAGGAGAAAAATTCGTGATTCGTTCGTCGGCGTCCATAAGGTTCACCTCGACGCGTTCGAACCGTTTGGCGAGAGCAGCGGTTGCCGACGGCAGCTCGCCTATGGTTGTGACCTTGCGTTCAGCGAGCTTCAGCGTTTCTCCCGTCTCCAGGAAATGAGATATGACCTTGGCGGCGTCATGGCCTGTGCCGATGGCCCCAATGGCGGAGCCGGGGCCGGTCATGACCTCGCCGCACACGAATACACCGCGTTCGGACGTGGTCATCGAGGTCCGGTCGCATTGAAGCCGGCCGCGGTCAACAGCAACGGGCGTTTGGGCCAAAAAATCCAGGTTGGCTTTCTGGCCGATTGCCAGAATGACGCTGTCAACTTCGACGCTCTTTGTCACGGATTCATCGTATTTGGGACTGAACCGATGCTGATCGTCAAAAACGCTGGTGCATCGCTTGAAGTCGATGCCTGTCACTGCGCCATTTTTTTCAAGAATTGCCTTAGGTCCCCAGGAATTGAAAATTTCTATACCCTCTTGCTCGGCCTCCTCTATTTCCCATTTCCATGCGGGCATTTCTTCCCGGTTCTCAAGGCAGGCCATGTAAACTTTGGACGGCCCAAGGCGTTTGGCGGCCCTGGCCATATCGATAGCCACATTCCCACCCCCGACCACAAGTGAGCGGTCTCCGAGCTCGGGGCGCATTCCATTCGCGACGTCCCACAGGAAGGGAATGCCCAGAAACACTCCCTTGCTGTCTGTCCCGGGAATGGGCAGTGAATGACTTTCGGCAAGACCCGCCGCGATTAGAATTGCATCATTTTCTTTTCGCAGATCGTCAAAGGAAATATCTTTGCCCACCTGGCAACCGGTTCGAACCTCAACCCCGGCAGCCAGTATGTCCCCGATATCCTGGGCAAGGGCCTCGACCGGAAGTCTGTAGCGAGGAATGGCATGTGCGAGCATGCCGCCGAGCTTGGTGTCTTTTTCATAAACCCTCACCCGGTATCCGCTGAGCGCAAGGTCCAGAGCAGCGGTCAGGCCTGAAGGACCCGAACCGATGATGGCCACGGTCCCCTCTTTCTTTTCCGCCGGTTTCTTTTGCCTGGCGATGCGGTACTCTTTTGTATTCTCGACTACGAAACGTTTAAGCATCCTGAGGCTTACCGCCGAATCGATCTCCTTTCGGCGGCACTCGGCTTCGCACGGATGATGACAGATGCGACCACAGACCGAAGGAAACGGATTAACCTCGAGCAAGATGTCAAGGGCGCCTTCATAGTCGCCCCTGCTCAAACGCTGCACATACTCGCGGGTGTCGGTGTGAACCGGGCAGGCAGCGGAGCATGTAGCCAGCATATCGCCTGCCAAGATTTGTGTGAATTCTTTCTCCATCATGCTGTTAAACCCTTTCGCGCCAGAGAATCAGGACGTTTGGAATACGGATTTTTACACCTGCAACACTATCCGGCCGACAATGGAAAGCAGCTCGCCTTCAGAGCCACGTGAAATATATCGCAATTTAGTCCGGGAGGCCAACTTTTTTTGAACTGCAAGCATCTTTTTTTAGCTCAACAAAAAACGGCCAAGGACCCTCTTCAAAGAATGTTTCCAACCCAATTATTTCTTATTCAGCGATTTCCTCATCGCTCAGATAGCACGCCGGGTCGCAGCCCCAGAGGTCGCCGGAAGCAGCTTCGGCGCGCACGCGGAAGTTGCCCCCGCAAATTGAGAGCCATTTGCATTCTGCGCAGCGTCCTTTCACATAGAGTTTTTTATTCTTCAACCGTTTCATCAGCGGGTTGGAAAGATCGGTCCATATTTCACTGAATTTGCGCTCTGTAACGTTTCCGAAAGAATAGTGCCTCCAAAACTGGTCGGCGTGGACGCTTCCGTCCCAACTGATGCACCCGATCCCCCGCCCGGAATTGTTGCCCTCGTTCATCTGGAGCAGTTCGAGGACTTCGGCCGCCCTGGAGGAATTCTCCCGCAGCATCCTGAGGTAGAGATAGGGGCCGTCGGCGTGATTGTCCACAGTGAGCACTTCCCTGGTCTTGCCACGCTGGTGCAGGTCAGCGGTCCTGTCGATTATGAGGTCAACCGCCTCACGCGTCTCCTGGTGGGATAGGTCTTCGTTGATCAACTCGCTTCCGCGCCCGGCATATACGAGGTGATAAAAACAGACGCGCGGGATGTCATATTTTTCGAGAAGGTCGAATATGCCGGGAATCTCCCGCACGTTGAGCCGGTTCATTGTAAAGCGCAGGCCGACCTTTATTCCAGCGTCCCGGCAGGCCATAATACCTTCCATGGCCTTGCGGAAGGCGCCTTTGACTCCTCTGAACCGGTCATTTACTTCATCGAGCCCATCCAGGCTTATCCCGACGTAGGAGAGGCCCACCTTTTTGAGATCGCCCGCTGTTCGCGAATTGATGAGGGTCCCGTTGGTTGAAATAACCGCACGCATGCCCTTGGCGACCGCGTATTCGGCAAGTTCGATGAGATCGGGCCGAACCAACGGTTCGCCGCCCGAAAAAAGGACCACCGGCGAGCCGAAAGCGGCAAGATCATCCAGGATCGCTTTACCTTCGCTGGTGGAAAGCTCCCCGGAGAACTCCTCGTCTTTTGCATGCGCGTAGCAATGGACGCACTTGAGATTGCACCGCCGGGTGACATTCCAGACAACGACGGGCGTCTTATCTGAAGAGAACTGGAGGAGATGGGAAGGCAGCTTGCCGCTGTGGCGCCCATAACGCAAGGCATCCGAGGGTTCGACGGTGCCGCAGTAAAGTTTTGATATGCCTATCATGCAGACTCCGGCCCATATCCGACCGATTCGTAATCGGAAGGCAAAAATATCGATATAAACCGCCATCAGAGCTGCCGATGTTTAACTCTTAACGGCGCCAAAGTCCAGCAAAGCCGAGTGGATTTCGACATTTTCGATGGATTTGGGGCGCAAGCGCGGGCATGGCAGAATAACGGGGAACCGTAGCGGCGGTATCGCGGCCTTCCACAGCCTATCGCTCTTTGGTAAATTCACCGGGTGTCAGGGGGTATTGCTTGTAGCTTTCACGGATTAGTTCATCAAGGTAACCCTGATGGTCAACTACGGCCTCTCTGGGCATAATGAACTGAGTCTTTCCGCTTCGATCGGCTATCAGTCTGAATCCGTAATCATAGTCGACCGAGATTCTATGACATACGGCAGTTGCACTTTCATCCCGATCGAGCGCCTGCTGGATGATCTCATTGATTGCCTGCTCGTTGAAATGAATCTTGAACCCGTGTTTTTGATAGAAATCGGATTCAAAGCTCCTCGCCTGGTTGTATAGCGACAGGAGTTCCTTAAAGACGGCTTCCGCCGGGATTCCGGTGTTGACGTGATGGTTTATCACCAAATTGGTCCTGTCCGGAGTGAAAACCAGCGGATAATTATCGGCGAAATTTTTTCTTATCCTGAGGACCTTGTCCCGGACAGCGGTTTTTTCTTCATCAATGAGCTTCTGATGAGTTTGGAAGTTCCCAGCCCTCTCGTGGTCTTTGAGCAGGAGATCCAGCTCCTCTTCGGAGTCCTTGACGATATTTGCGGTAACGGCAAGATGTCGGATCGCCGAGGAGGGGAGCTTTTTTTCAAAGGGCAAAATTACCTTTTCAAGCACGCTGACCAGACCACGCGCGCCGGTTTTCTCCAGGTAGGCCCTTTCGGCAAGGATGCCCAGTGCTTCATCCTCGAACCTGATATCAATTCCGTAGCTCCGGAAGTCTTCCTTTTTGCCGTTGATGATGGGATTATTGGGATTCTTCAGAATCTGGAGCAAGTCCTCCACTTCAAGCGGTTCGAGGACTGCAACCACAGGGAGCCGGCCCACGAATTCGCTCTCGAACCCGAATTGAATCAGGTCCTCTGCCTTGACGTACTTGAGATATCGAGTATCGTTTTCACGGCTGTGGAGCTGGGCGCCAAAGCCGATCTCCTGCTTCTGGAGCCGTTTTTTGACTATCTCGGCAAGACCGTTGAAAGCACCGCTCATGATAAAGAGTATATTTCTCGTATTAACAGTGCGCTTTTCGCGTTTTCCCGTTTTTCGGTACTGCTCGATTGCCTGCATCTGGGAGACCGGATCGTGAGGCACCTTGAGGTCCACTTCGGTTTCTTCCATAGGCTTGAGAAGCGCCCTCTGCACTCCTGTCCGGGAAACGTCCGGGCCAATGAGGTGCTGAGAGGATGCGATCTTGTCGATCTCATCGATGTAGATAATTCCATGCTCGGCGAGTTCAATGTCCTCATCGGCCTGAATCACCAACTCCCGGATGAGGTCCTCGACATCCCCGCCCACATAGCCGGTTTCACTGAACTTGGTGGCGTCACCCTTTACGAAGGGTACCCCGAGCTTCTGGGCGACCAGCTTGACCAGATAGGTCTTGCCTACACCGGTTGGACCGATCAGGAGGATATTGTTCTTTATCCTGCCCACCATCGGTTCGCTTCCGAACCTGGCGAGGCTCTGCAGGTATCTTATCCGGTTGTAATGGGTGCAAATTTTTGTGGCCAGGATGGCCTTGGGCTCGTCCTGCCGGATGACGTACTGATTCAGGTAAAACTCAAGTTCGTCCGGTTTCATGTCGAACCGTATGTTCTTCACCCCACCCGGTTTCTTTTCGCTCTCGATGGGTTCATGAGAAGGCTCGGAGGCCATCATCGGTGCAATAACCTTGATTCGATAACCATATTTTTTTGAAAGATAGTCACTAAGCTCTTTTTGGAGCGTTTCCTGATCGGGGAAATTTGGAGGTTCGTCATGCATCGAGATACCTTTCGCACCCAGGGCAAATCCGCAGTCTCTGTATAAGATACAAAATTAATTATAAATTCTATCTACCTTCCCGGCAATGATGCGATTCGCAAAAAGGTCCCTGAATCGCTGTGCCTGCAAACTCCAACTTATTAGGTCGGACTTTTATTATATCCTGCACGGCAGCCCAAAAAAACGGGAGGCTCGAGCCTCCCAGACAAAAATGAATTTGGGATCAGGACGGTAATTTTAGTCCCAGCCCAGAATTTCCTCGTCATAGAGCTTTTCGAGCTTGCGTTTGTGCTTTTCTTCTTCATTTGCAAGCACTTGGAAAAGTTTGGAAGCTTTTTCGCTCATACATTTGTTTTTCCAGCCGGAATAGAAGGCCAGGGCTTTTTCTTCTTTCTTCATTGCGAGAATGAGGGCGTCCTGGTAAGTGATCTTGTCGGAAAAAGTCACTTCCACCAGGTAGTCGCTGATCTTCAGGTTTTCAACCTCCCGGAGCTCTATCTTATCGAGGTTCAGCGAGTCCAGCTTCCTGAGCATATCCCTGTGGCTCTGTTCTTCGGTGACCATTTCGTTGAAGAACTCTTTTATTCCCGGATTCTTTGCGCGTTCGGCGCATTTCCGGTAAAATTCCATCGCTTTTTCTTCCTTTTCAATGGCAAAATCGACCACATCACTGACGGAGTGGCAGGTAAGGGTGCTCATTAGTGTCCTCCTGGTAATCTGGTTCATACTTAATTCGGTTTTAGACAAACTTACTCGAACAGAGGAACGTGAGAAAAGCTCGAGACCTCGACAATCCCCAGGTCGGTCAGTTTTAGCTCCGGTATGACCGGAAGCGACAGAAAAGAGAGGGCCATAAACGGATTGTCGAGTTTAGCCCCCCAATCTCTTACAAGCGCTTTGAGCATCCTGAGCCTGCCGGATACTTCAGAAGCAGGCAATTCGGACATAAGCCCGGCGATTGGAAGCGGCAGAATCTCGATCAGGCCGTCCGAGGCGGCTGCCAAACCTCCGCCTGTTTGCCTCAACGCGGAAACCGCAGCGGTAATATCAGCATCCGAGACGCCCGCGGCGATCAAGTTATGCGAATCGTGGGCAACGGAAGCGGCGATAGCTCCTTTTTTCAACCCCAAGCCGTGGACAAATCCGACCGATGGATCCCTGCCCGGCACGTATCGATTATAGACTGTCACTTTGAGCAAATCGCGTTCGAGGTCGCAAACAACGTAGCCGTTTTCGATTTTCGGGTCCATGAGAAGTTTGCGTGTAAAAAGCGTTGCCTCAAGTATGCCTATTACCCGCAATTTACCGGCCCTGGCTGGGACGAGCAATTGTTCCGGGCTTATCCTGTCGATACACATGGGGCTACCTGGCAGGGGTGGCATTGGCCGGCAGACAGGATCGGCGAGCAATTCGCCTTCGCGCGCAATTTCGATTCCACGCTTAAAGACCCGCACGGGATTCCAGGGATCAATGGTCGGACTGATGCTGAAATCGGCAAAGAATCCGGGCGCAAGCGCTCCGCGCCTTCGGAGGCGGAAATAGTTTGCGGGGGTCCATGAAGCCAGGGTGATGGCACGCACGGGGTCCATTCCCAGGGTCATTGCCGCATTGACTATGGCGTTCATGTGGCCTTTATCGATGAGGTCATCGGGGTGCAGGTCGTCGGATACGAACATGCAACGGGGCCAGGTGGAGTCATTTACGATTCCGATGAGCTTGTCCAGATCTTTGGACTGGCTTCCCTGGCGAATCATGACCGCCATTCCGCGTGCGAGCTTTTCGGCTGCTTCCTCGAAGGCCGCACATTCATGGTCGGAGCCAATTCCAGCAGCCATGTAAGCGTTCAGGTCGCGGCCTGAAAGCCTTGGACAATGACCGTCTATGACCAGGTCCTGAAAAAGCAGAAGCTTGTCGGTAACCTCGGGATCGGCGCCGATCACACCCGGAAAGTTCATCATTTCCGCCAGTCCGAGCAGGTTTTGGTCAGGGAGCAGAGACTGGAGATCCACCGCCCTCAAGGTGGCGCCGGAGGTCTCGAGAGGGGAAGCAGGAACGCAGCTCGGCAGATTGAGAAAGATATCCAGGGGGAGATTTCGCGCGCATTCAAGGAAATACCTGATCCCGTCCAGACCGAGCACATTGGCGATTTCGTGCGGGTCCGCCACCACAGCGCTCGTACCCCACGGGAGCACTGCGGCGCAAAAATTGGCCGGACTTAGAAGAGAGCTTTCAATGTGAACGTGTCCGTCTATGAAACCCGGGCTTAAATACATACCATCTGCCTGGAGGGTTTCCTTGCCTTCGTAGCGGCCCCAACCGGCAATGAAGCCATCATGAATCGCCAGGTCTGCGGTCTCGATTCCCCCGGAAAAAACATTTACCAGCCGGCTTCCCTTTATGCAAAGGTCGGCCGGCCTCTGCCCTCTTGCAACTTCGATCAAACCTTTCAAACGCGCCGTATCCATCTTCATGGCCGCTCCAAGATGAGAGCTCACCTGAAATTTATTTCCGCCACGACAGCATTATTTAGATCTTTACATGAACCGGTGAAAAGAGGTCCGAGCCGCCGGACTCTGCCAAATGGAGGCCGGTCGGGACTGATCGGAATATTACATTTTGTACTTGCTGAAATCGAGGGGATCAAGCTTTTCCAGCATTTCGGCCCACTGCTCTTTGTTTTTTTCATCAAAGGCGGGCTTGGCCTCATCGGACTTTAGATATTTGGTTATTACTTCATCCTTGACAAAGATGGGGGCATTTGTCCGCAGTGCGATTGCAATGGCGTCGCTTGGGCGCGAGTCGATCGAACTGAGCTGTTCGCCATTTCGGATGTGGATTAGGGCGTAGTATGTATTGTTCTTCAGCTCGCAGACCTCAATGCGTTCCACTTTGACTTTGAGGTGGTCGAAAAAAGTCCGGATCAGGTCATGAGTCATGGGCCGCGGGAACTGGATGTTTTCCAGTTCGGTGGCGATTGCCGTAGCCTCGAGCAGGCCTATCCAGATTGGAAGGGTTGTTTCGTCGGCAATGTCTTTGAGTACCAGGATCGGCGTGTTCGAGTGAGGGTCCATTACGAGCCCGGTTACTTTCATCTGCTTGAACATGCTTTCCTCCAACCATATGCCTCGGTGTCCTCCGGGCTCGATTCGGTAGAGTAGATAGGTTTAGAGATTTCCTTCAGGCCAGGCCTTCGGCCACACTATAACCCCAAACAATGCGCGAAGCAAGACGAAGCAAGCAAAAGAGAGATCATGTCCTCTTCGCGCATTATGTCGGGATGATATCTCCTTTCAGGGGATGATATCTCCTTTCAGGGAATGAGAATATGCAAAGGCAATTTTCACGCCAACAATTTGCCCTATCGACGATAAAGGCGCTTGGAAATTGACTATTCTGTTTTGAGTAGTGCGTCCGGTCATCTGTCCGTTGGATGCTCTGCTTGGCCCTTCAACCAGCACAAGCCGCATCGAGCCGACCTCGGCAAGGTTTTTGCCCAGAGTAATATCGGCCTGACAGCTCTGGAGTTCGAGCAACCGGCGCGCAGCAACCTCAGGGTCCACCTTGTCGGGAAATGTGGCCGCCCGGGTGTTCGGGCGGTCCGAATAGCGAAAAGAAAAAAGATTGTCGAACCGGACCTCGTCGAGCAGTTGCATTGTTTTTTTGAAGTCCTCTTCCGTCTCGCCGGGAAAGCCGACGATAACATCGGAGGTAAGCGCAATTTCAGGACAAATCCGGCGAAGCCGCCTGATTTTTTCCATGTAGCCTGCGACCGTGCAGCCTCTGTTCATACGGGCCAGAACTCGGTCCGAGCCGGCCTGCACGGGCAGGTGAAGGTGTTTGCAGAGCGAATCTACTTCGGCGAAACAGCGCATCAGTTCATCTGTGAGGTCCCTGGGGTGGGATGTCGTGAACCGGATGCGCGCAATTGCGGTCTCCGTTGCGATGCGCCGCAGAAGATCGACGAAGGTGACGTTTTCGCCGAGCCCCCTGCCGTATGAATTAACGTTCTGACCAAGCAGAAGGACCTCGCGGACGCCGGACTTATCCAGGAGCCTGATCTCTTCCAGGATTTCATCGGCCAGCCTGCTGCGTTCCGGACCCCGCACGTAGGGGACTATGCAGTACGCGCAATAATTGTTGCAGCCCTGCATTATTGTAACCGGGGCCGTTACGCCCGCCTGCGGCAGAATTTTGAGGCCATCGAGCTCAGGGAAGCCACTTTCTTCGTCGGGCAGGCAGGCAAGCCTGCCGCCGCTTTCCAGCACCCGTTGCAGCATCTGCCCAACGGAATTCACCGCCCTTGTGCCAATAACCATATCAAGGTGGTCGAACCTGTCGAGCAGCTTTTCGCCGAGTTGTTGGGCCACGCAGCCCCCGGCTATGATCTTGAGGTGCGGTTTTGTGTCTTTGAGACGGCGCAGGCTTCCCAGAAAAGAGTGGACCTTGTGTTCTGCCTTCCCGCGCACCGAACAGGTGTTGAGAAAGATAACATCAGCCTGACCTATATCATTGACAGGCAAGTACCCCAGGTTGGCGAGCAGCCGCTGGACTCGCAGCGAATCATATTCGTTCATTTGGCAGCCGAACGTGCGGACGTATAGGCCGCGCGGACCGGCGGAATGCAGAAGTGGTTCAGGCATTGCATTGATCTCAGACGAGATGGTGAAACGGCCCCGTATCACCCCCTGTCACAGCGGCTACGCATTAGCCGTCTCCGGTGACCCTGTGTCAAGTTCTTTGGCCCCGAGGCGTTCAATCAGCGTGTGCATGATCTGAAGAGCCGATTCCGGGTAATCTCTGATTATAATATCCAGGTCCTCGGCGCCGAATTTCTCTACGACGCTCTGGCCGATACTCCTTACGCAGGCGTGAGAGCGGGAAATGAGACGGCCAAAAAACTCACCGGGTTTGTAAATACGTGTGACTGCCTGCCCGCCCATGGTTACCTGCAGTCCGCCCTGGGTCGATATAAGGCGGTAAAGCTCAATCCCGCCTTTCATTTCCTCCAATATTACCTCGCCGTCTTCATAAAAACGGATGCGCTCATTGTCTTCCGGGAAAAGTTGGGAGGGATCCAGCAGATTTAACGTTGTTTCGGTGAGCTGACGCGCGGTGGAAACGAGCACATTCTGAATCATCCGGGGGCCTTCATAGACAAAGTGGTCAAGGGTTTCAAGCCCATACCTGGCTATCCTGCATGTTTGTACCGCGTGCGCCGAGTAATGGGACGGCTGCTTTGATAAGAGGCCCTCCAAGCCAAAGATATCCAGCTCGCCCAGCGTCCTGATCCTCTTTCCATTCTTGCTCAGCATCACCCGCCCGCTCAGGACTATAAAAAAGAAGGGGGTTTCCTGTCCCTGTAGCATTATCGTGCGGCCTTTTTGGAAAACCGCTACTTCTATGGCCTGCGCCGGGCTTTTTTTAATTTTTGTCTTCTGCACATTCAACTCATTTCTGCGTGGTTCACGGCAAAAGTTTCTCGCGCCGGGAGCGCATGAGCCCGCATGGCCGGTTGGAGAAAAAGCGACTGACGCCGCAATGTAACTTGCGGCGGGTGCTCACGCGAACTCATATCTTCAAATCATCCGGCCGGGCGGCGGGAAAAACTACTACCCATTAAACGGCGAATCATTGCACCGGCATAAAAACTTTTAACCAATATAGAACTTCATAGCAAGGAAATTGAGGCTGCGTATTAACTTGTCTCAGAGCGCCCCGCGAAGGCGCGGGATACTGTTCGCTTTACCCCGGCATCCGCATCCTCTTACCATAAACGGCCTGTAAAGAGGCAAGCCTGTCCAAGATCGCCAAAACCTGCACATGCAGCCCGCCGGGCATCGATGCCATAATCCGGCCATTCAATTTACCTGCTTCAGCCGGAATGATTCCTTCCCGATCGAGCGGATCACCGGTAACAAGTGAACACGGAACGTTGAATAAGGTATTAGTCGGGGTCATGACCACTTTCGCCGGCGCAATCGCTTCTTTCAAGGCCATGGGCTCTTTAGCCTTCAAGATGCCCATAGAGCTTTTCGCCAGCCCTCGTCGAGGTAAGACCACACACCGTGTGCGGGAGATCCGCCTGCACGGTTCGGAGGGAGGGGCGGTGCAATCCAATGTATCGTTCCTACCCCTATCCATTGGGAGATGAAAGAATCTTCTTAATGCGTTTGACCAGAGTTAACTGTAAGCCGGTGATTTAATTTCTGGATAGTGCCAGAAAAGGTTCTCCGTGTCTCCTGTAGTATTGCGTTTGCAAAAGTCTCCTCAACGGGTTGTAATTGAATCGTTATTGTGACGTGCCGCCTGGAAGGGTGCGCATGTTCCAAATCAACCTGCCAGAGGATGTATGATGAATACGGTAGAGACCTTCGAAGAAGTAATCGAATTTATTGCTGCCGGAACAAGCCCTGGAGGCGTTATTGCCTTTCGCCCTTCTGAGGCGGCAAGGAGGCGCTTTGCGGATCTGCTCCAAAGGGAAAGGACCTCTGGTCTTTCTCCGGATGAGAAATTGGAATTGGACCACTATATGCCATTGGAACACCTGATGAGGCTCGCCAAGGCACGCGCCTACCTTTATCTCAGCAATGAGTAACACTATCAGCGAATCCCTACGCCGGTTGGTCTCTGCTCGTTCCAGTCGATCTCGAAGAGTTCCCTGGGGCTTTTCGTTAGAACTTCATTACCCCCTTGCGCAATCAGGATCATGTCCTCGAGTTTGACCACTCCCAGGCCGGCCTCCATCATGTGAATATCCAGCGCGATGACACAGTTGCAGGGTATTTGGGTATGATCATACTCGGAAATGATCGGAGGCTCATTCAACTCCAACCCGATTCCATGACCGATGAGGCGGGACCTTTTACCTTGCCCGAAACTTAGAAAATGATCCATTCTCCCTACATCTGCGGACTTTTCGACGGCCATTCGGTAAACCTCGCTGCATTTCATGCCAGGTCTTACCTGACTGATCACATAGTCAGCGATCGCTCTGAGGTCGGCATGGAGCGACCGGATACCCTCGTGAGCCTCGCCAATGCAGTAGGTCCTCGTCTGATCGGCATGATATCCGTCGACCAGTGTCGGAATATCCACTATTATCGGATCGCCCCTCGAGATCTTTCTTCTGGAAGGCCCGGCTGGAACGGACGGACTCAACCCCACCCCGGTGATCGTGTAGACAACGCCACTGATCTTGAAGAGATTAGAACCGGATGAAAGCGGCCCTCGGCTCATGAAGAAATCCGGTTGCCTGATGAAGAAGATCCCCTCGTGTTCTGCCAGTCTGTGAGCGTTCTCGACGGCAGCAGCCAGTTCCAGCTCGGTCATGCCTTCTCTTAGTGTGGATAGTACAGCCTCGTGTCCTTTATGGATCACGTCGCAGGCCCTTTTGATTCTAACGATCTCCGAATGATCCTTGGTTTTTCTCTGGTTCTGGATAGTTGGCGAAATATTCACGAACTCATAACCGGAAAAAATCTTCTCGAAATTATGGAACTGCTCGACGGTAATGATGTCCAGCTCGGTTCCGATCCGGTTGTTCGTTCCACTGACTTTTGAGAAGAAATCCTTGCAAATCCTCTCCAGAGATCGTTCTTCTCTCACCTTCTCTTTGCCGATAAATACCTCATCGATGGCGAAGTCAAACCCGCTCCTTATAAATAAGAAGTAATCGTCGGGAAAGACTGCCAGGTATGACGGCTGTGCCGTACCGGTGTAGTAGAGGACATCCCTCGAATACACCAATAGGATACCGATCAATTCCAAATCATATAGCTTGGCCATCAATTCTTTTAGACGATTTTGAGGCTCCATCGCCGGTCTCCTTCGGATGTTTTTGTGTCCGTCAAGGACAATTGGGTCGTCTCCTATTCCAATATGATCCTGCCAGCTTATAACATGAAGAGGGACGTTGGTTTTTGGGGGTTGGAAATGGTTGGAAATGTTAACGGGTCTGAAGAGTTAGTCAAATCTGCTCGTTATTACCGGCCCCGGTTAACAAACTTCCGAGATGGGTGAGCTTTTCTCAAGAAACAGGTTTAACCTTTTTTTGCCAGAATCGTAAAATTTTAAGGGCCTTATCTTCGGGAATAGAATGCAGACCCCTCTCGTAGTTGGATAGAGTCTGGCGAGATATTCCCAAAGCCTTGGCCAATTCGGCCTGATGGACGGCATGATCTGTTCTGAATCGTTTAATCAAGGGTTGGTTTGCTCTCAAGTCCTTAACAGTCTCCGGAATTATCTCGGACCTTGTCTGTTCCGCAAATATTCCTTTAATGGCAGCCTTCTTTGCCAAGGATTTCAGTCTCCCTGCCCCGGTTGACGGTCTGATTTGCCATAGATCTTCTGAGAGCTTCACCATTAAAGGTGTCTCGAGCCAGTCGACGAAGTATCCCCTGGTGCGCGTCGGCGGTTCGAGAGCAGGCATATTTACCAGTACGCCAAGATCTTGAAGGCGTTGATGAGATGCTATGAAAGCATCAACCGTTTGTCCGGGATTTCGCCAGTTTACTTCCTCCCCACAAAAATCCATTATGGTCCTTGGTGTCGCTCGAGGCAGAAGGCCTTTTTTCCCGGCTACGGTACCGACCATGATCCAATACGTTCCGAGCTTTTTTGTAAAGGCGTCATGATAGGGACTCAGTCGGAGCAGATATCTGCTGTAATAACCAATCCAAAACAATCCTTCCGGGTCAAGGAAATGAGACAATGCCTGGCCACACCGGAATCGGAATGCTGTCCAGGTGTTCCCCCTGATTTTATATTCAATGTCCAGTATATCCAAAAGCCTGTCCGGACGCTCCCTGCCGAATATTACCTCGCCGCCGGTCTTATAATCCCTCCAACCCATAGTGAGCCGGAGATCAGCCAATCGCAAGACTTCGGCCTTGAAGTCTTCGTAAAGTTTCTGGGAACTGCCATGTCGGATGCGCACCCCGCGCAATTTGGCGATATCCTCCATGCTAATCCTGGCTATTTCTTTCCTCGGATCATCCAGCGCCACAATGCGTGACATCAAGATCAGGAAAATGTCCGCTGTTTCCACAGACAGGTTACGCACCAGGTATCTGAGGCTTCCAGAATGGATGAAGTGCAGACGGGGTGTATAATATATGGCAATAGAAGGATGGAAGCGGCTCGTAAAATCAGGCGGCGGTACGCAGAAAAAGGTTATATGTCCCGATCTGGTCTCATATTTGTATAAAGGACGACCATACGAATCCGACATCCATCGGCTCTTGGAGCCGCCTGCGTAGATGGCGCGAAGAGCAGCGTGGATCACGGGACTTACCGGTACGGGCAGTTTTTTCCTCTCATGGGCGGGAAATCTGCTCCTCATATCATCATTTTTCGCCCGAGGGAGGCAATGCGGGTGATCCTCAAGCTTACTGCTCATCATACGCACTTTTGATAGAGCGTTGCCAAGAGCATGCCGGACACAGCCTATTATCCCATGCCTGGATCGAAAACGCAAAACAGACCGAATGCCGTTGAAAGAATTGTAACGCGAGAAATGAAAGCCATGATGTTATTCGGGATTCGGCGCGGGCCGGGGCAGTGGCCCACCCATCAGAGTGTTCGTCTGGCGGATACTCGGAAATTCAGTAACCACGGGAAAGATACTCCATCATAGACCATCGGGCGCTGATGGATTTGCTGGGAATACCTTCCATCGCGGCCCTGCGGTGGTCGCATAAAGACTGGGTGGAGGAAGCTCTTGCCAGGGCCGCGCAGGTCCGGGAAGGCAAGTGGACAGAGACCGTTCAGCTCCTGCGGCAGACATGGTAGTTGGGGTAAGTGCCAGGCTCCTTGGCAAGAGGGATTTCACCAACGTAGTCGCAGGTAAAGTCGCCGATGCCTGCGGCGGCAAGAGCTGCAAAGGCTTGGCTGGCATATACCTGACCCGACGGTGTAATGGGTTCGATCCGTACGGTGCGAATGGCATGCAGGCCGGTGGCGGAGCTCTGCCCTGTGACATGGTCTGTCCGGGTGAAAACGGGACCGGCGTACAACGCGATGCGGAGGTTCGGTTCCACGTTTGATTCCTTGTCTGCCCATGGTGCGCCGCAAAGCCGATTCAGTAGATCGAGAGCAAATCCGCCTGCAATGTCCCGCTCCCGCGACCAGCAATAGACCGGGAGCCAGCTCATCGCAACCAGGGCCGTATTTACTCCTGCCTCGGTGAGGTCTCGGCCCAAAAAAGGCTTCCCAGCAGTATGGCCAGACTTGTGGACCGGAAAGCGGCGTCCAGCGAAAGAGGCAGGGGCTGTTCCGAAAGGCGCTGGAGCGTTCGGACCAGGGTCGCCATGGCAACAATTGCGAAACGATAGACTATCACCTGAGCGGCATGAACGCAGAATATGCGAAGCGGCGCGTGAATCAGAGCCCAGAAAGGCGGATAGACGAAATCGAGGCCCCCTTCGTAGATAAAAACACCTTCGGCGAATCTTCTGCCAAGCTCAAAGTGGAGTGGAAAATCACTCTCGGCTTTAGGATTATCTGGACACGGACCAATTCCACTCATAAAAACCTATGGCATGGAGATAACTCCCGTGTTCGCTGTTCCAGGGATTCTCGTGGCAATATTGCTTTGGTTCACCGCGCCTCGAATTTCAGCAATGGAAAAGACAGATTCTGGCCCTCTAATGCCTGTTTTGCATACGTCCTGGTTTGAACTTGTCAAAGTTATACTGATCGTGGCCTGCCGTTCACTAACTTATTTCGGGCTGATCGCATTTTTGCCGCTCTATTTGCAAACACAAAATATTTCCATTGCAGACAGCAATCACTTCCTTTTTATTATGCTCTTTGCGAGCTCACTGCGAAGCTTGGCGCTTTCAAAAATGAATGCTGATCGCGTTTTGGGTTTTGAAGGCTTAAGCAGGAAACCTGCAGCATGAAGCGAGGGTCAAGATACGGGATATGTTTTGTCGCCTGGGGCAGAGGACCGGCGCAGGATGACAGATTTCAGTCTTCTATCCTCGATCAGTTGTTTCGGTGCATTTCCGCTGTATCCATACGAGCTCTTCGTAGTGGTAAAATCATCCTCAGAGCCTGCCCCGGACCCCGGATCAGGTCCGGGACAGGCTCTGATCCGGGGGCTGAAAGAGCATAGCAGAGTCAGGAGACGGACCACCGCCCGGTATTGAGAAGTTTTCTGCCGCCATAGGCTGCTCAGCGCTCTCTGCATTGCCGGCATCCGTCAGGAACTTAAATCCACCTCGCTTAGCTTCAAGGTTTCCCGTTCAGCTTCCAGTATTTGGAGGATATCGGACTCGCATCCGGGAGCAACGGCTATCGAGACCAGCCCCAGCGTTGAGTCGACAGTGGATACTACTGCCATGCCCGGATAGGCCTCAATTATGAATCTGAGGTAGTGAATCTGGTAGGGGTCTATCAGGTAATTGCGTACGGAGCATTCTTCCGGCAGAA
>Ga0187864_10001055_pt1 | contig 27967 bp, 22 predicted proteins | sample June2016WEW_11_4_FD_132985 | JGI IMG/M metagenome (GOLD analysis project Ga0187864, IMG submission 132985) | Peatland microbial communities from SPRUCE experiment site at the Marcell Experimental Forest, Minnesota, USA - June2016WEW_11_40 | ecosystem: Environmental > Terrestrial > Soil >...
CCGCGGTGGCCGCAGCATTCTTAACAACGTCGGCCTTGCGGAGCTGGTCGCATTCAATCCCGAACAATATGTAAATCTCGCGGTGGCATTGGCCGGCGATCTTCCGCGGCTAAGCGAAATGCGAAAAACGCTTCGCCAGCGGATGCAGGCGTCGCCGCTGATGGATGCGCCGCGCTTCGCCCGAAATGTGGAGGCGGCCTATCGCGAGGCGTGGAGGCGGTGGTGCGCCAAACCGTAGCCGTATAATGCTGCCATGGCGTACGACCCTGCCCTTCAGCGGGCCTTCCAATTGTTTCAAACGGGGCAGTTCGCCCAGGCGGAAGGGGAGTGTCGTCAGCTTCTGGCCAAGCGGCCGAATCACGCGGACGCTCTTCAATTGCTGGGGCTATTGGCGAATCGAGTGGGCAAAGCCGAGATGGCCGTCGAGTTCTTGCGAAAAGCCATCGCCGCCGATCCCCGAGTTAAAGATTATTACAACAACCTCGGAGTGATTCTGACGATTCAGGGCCGTCTGGAAGAGGCGAGAGGGACGTACCATGATGCGCTGGCGCTCGATCCCGACAACGTCGAATTTCTCAACAATCTGGCGATCGCCTCGCATCGCGCAAACCGGCTGACGGAGGCGCTCGATGCGGCCGAACGCGCTGTGGCCCTGAAGCCAGACTTCGCCGCGGCCCATTGCAATAAGGGGAAGACGCTGCATGGCATGGGGAAACTCGAGGAAGCGCTGGCCGCCTTCCATCGCGCGCTGGCCCTCAAGCCTGATCTGGCCGAAGCGCAGGCCAGCATGGGAGCGCTGCTGAACGATCTGGGCCGACCGGACGAAGCATTGACCGCCTGCCGCCGCGCGTTGGAGATTCAGCCGAATCTCGACCATGCCCACAACAATCTCGGCAACGCACTCATCGCATTGGAGCGCGCCGACGAAGCGCTGGTTGCGTATCAGCGAGCCATACAAATAGAACCGAAAAAGGCGCTGTTCCACTACAACGCGGCAATCGCTCACCAGAACCTCGGCCAAGCGCTGCAATCGATCGAGGCCTACCACCGGGCGGTGTCGCTCGAGCCCAACTATCCGAAGGCATTCAACAATCTGGGCGTCGTTCTGCTGAGCCTGCATCGGTTCCAGGAAGCTCTCGATGCGCTGCAGAGGGCAGTGACGATCAAACCTGACTATGCCGAAGCCTGGAATAACCTCGGCGACGCGCTGAGAAATCTGGGGCGATCGACCGAAGCGATTGAAGCGATCCGCCGGGCATTGACGCTCAAACCCGACGACGCCAAGCCAGCGAATAATTTGGGGTTGGCGCTGATCAGCGCCGGCCGGCCCGAGGAAGCGGTCGATGCGTTCCGTCGCGCCATCGCGAGCGATCCGAATGATGCCGAGATCTACAACAACCTTGGCAACGTGCTGAAGGACATTGGCCCGCACGAGGAGGCGATCGAGGTTCTTCAGCGGGCGATGGCCATCGACCCCAAGTACGCGTCCCCCTACAACAATCTGGCGATCGTTCTGATGAATATGGGTCGGATCGAAGAGAGCCTGGAAACGTACCGCCGGGCGGTCGATCTTGATCCGAGCAATGCTTCGATTCACAGCAATTTGGTCCTCAGCCTTCACTATCTGCACGGCAATGACGGCGCAGCCACCCTCTCCGAAGCGCGCCGATGGAACTCACGGCACGGCGAGCCGCTGCGGAAAACCATTGCTCCGCACGCCAACAGTCGCGATCCCGATCGGAGGCTCCGCATTGGCCACATTTCCAATGATTTTCGCGAGCATTCGGTCAGCAGGTTTCTCCAGCCCCTGTTTCAGAACCACGATCACGAGCGATGTGAAATCGTGGGCTACAGCGACGTTTGGAGCCCCGATTCCCACACGGCGCTTCTGCGCGGCTGCGCGAACCAATGGCACGACATCATCGGCAAGTCCGACGAATCGGTGGCCGAAATGATTCGCGGGCATGGCATCGACATTCTCGTGGACCTGATGGGTCACACGGCCCGCAACCGCCTGCTGGTCTTCGCGCGCAAGCCGGCGCCGGTGCAGATCAGCTACCTGGGCTATCCCGGCACCACCGGCCTGGCGACGATGGACTATCGCCTGACCGATGCGCTGGCCGACCCTCCGAGATTGACCGAAGCTTTCCATTGCGAAACATTGATTCGGCTGGCGAAAACCAACTGGTGCTTTGCCCCGCTGGCGAATCTTCCCGACGTCGGGCCGCTGCCGGCAAGTCAGGGCCAGCCAATCTGTTTCGGGTCATTCAACCGCCTCGCAAAACTGTCGCCCCAAACATTGGATTTGTGGGCCGCCATGCTGAGGGCGATTCCGAATTCCCGGCTGTCACTCAAGGACATTTCGTTGCAGGAGCAGGCCATTCGAGATCATGTCCATAAGAGCTTTAATGCGCGCGGAATCGGCCCGGAGCGGTTGGAACTGGTCGGCCCCAAAAGCGCTCGAGCAGACCATTTTCGGTCCTACGGAGAAGTGGACATCGCTTTGGACCCGTTTCCATACCATGGCACCACGACGAGCTGCGAAGCCTTATGGATGGGCGTGCCGATGGTGACGCTCGCCGGGACGACCCACGTCGCCCGCGTCGGGGTCAGCTTGCTGAGCAACCTCGGTCTCCCGGACTTGATTGCCCGGACTGAAGAAGAATACCTGTCGATCGCCGTGGGCCTGGCGAATGACCTGCCGAGGCTGGCGGAGATTCGCCGCACGCTGCGGGATCGGATGAAGTCTTCGCCGCTGATGAACGGCCGCGAATTTGCCCGGGACGTGGAGGCAGCCTATCGAGACGTCTGGCGGCGCTGGTGCGCCGGGGGCTCGAGGTGAAATTCGCGTATATTGGACAAAAGATATGACCGCTGCTGAAGCGTTCAGCCTGGCAGTGCAACTGCATCAATCCGGCCGCTTGCCCGAAGCGGTGGCGGCTTATCGGCAGGCGCTGGCGCTCAAGCCGGATTTTGCCACGGCTCACAGTAATCTGGGCCGCGCCCTTTCGGATTTGGGCCAGCTCACCGAGGCCCTGGCCGCCTGTCGGCGCGCGCTGGCGCTGGATCCGAATCTGGCCGAGGCCCACAACCATCTCGGCTATACACTTGGCAAAATGGGCTTGCCTGATGAAGCGATGGCGGCGTTCAGGGCGGCGCTGGCGCTCAAGCCCAATTTCGCCGAAGCCATTTGCAACGTCGGCGTCGTGCTGGCGCGATTCGGCCGCTTGGAAGAAGCCGTCGGGGCATTCCGGCAAGTGCTTCAGCTTAATCCGGGCCAAGCTGAAGCCACGGGCAACCTCGGCACCGCGCTCATGGATCTCGGTAAGCTGGACGAGGCCCTGACCGCATTTTGGGAGGCATTGAGGACTCGGCCCGAAACCCCCATGTTCTATTACAACGCCGGCATCGCGCTGAATCAGCTGGGGCGAAAGGAGCAGGCGGTAGCGGCCCTCCGCCGGGCGATTCAGCTCGCACCCGACGACCCCTCGCCCCAAAGTACGCTCCTCTATATCATGAACTTTCATCCGGCCTGTGATGCCGGCTCAATGCTCCGTGAAGCCCGGCAATGGGACGATCGCCATTGCAAGCCGCTGCGGCACCTGATCCAGCCCCACAAAAACAGCCGCGATGCCGATCGGCCCTTGCGGATCGGTTATGTCTCGGCGGATTATTGGGATCATGCCTCCGCCTTTTTTCTGCTGCCCTTGTTCCGTCACCAAGATCGGCGGGAGTTCACGGTGTATTGTTACGACCAGCGGGCTATTTCTGACAAGGTGACGCAACAAATGCGGGAACAGGTTCAGCACTGGCGCAAAATCGTGGGGCTGAGCGATGCCGAAGTCGCGGCGCTGGTTCGCGAGGACCAGATCGACATCCTGGTCGATCTGAAGGTTCATACGGCCGACAACCGCCTGATGGTCTTTGCCCGCAAGCCCGCGCCCGTGCAAATGACCTGGCTCGGCTGTCCGGGAACGACGGGGATGGCCACAATGGATTATCGCCTGACCGATCCCTATCTGGACCCCCCGGGGGAAACCGATGCTTTTTATGCCGAAAAGTCCATTCGGCTGCCGGACACGTTCTGGTGTTACGATCCTCTCTGCAACGAACCAGCAGTAAACGCGCCGCCCTGCCTGGAGAAGGGATTCGTTACCTTCGGCTGCCTGAACAACTTCTCCAAAGTCAACGATGCGCTGCTTTCGCTGTGGGCCAGAGTTCTAAACGCCAATCCAAGCTCGCGTCTGCTCCTGCTAGCGCCTGAGGGAAGTGCGCGCCGGTGGGTGCTGGATCGGCTGGGTGTTGGCCCGGAGAGGGTGGAGTTTGTGCTGAGACGGCCTCGTTCGGAGTATCTGCGCACTTATCACCGCATTGATATCGGCCTGGACACGCTCCCTTGTAACGGGCACACCACGAGCCTCGATGCCTTCTGGATGGGTGTGCCGGTGGTGAGCCGAATCGGTTCGACAGTCGTCGGTCGGGCGGGGTGGAGCCAGTTGTCCAACCTGCATCTGACCGAATTGGCGGCTCGGGATGACGAACAATTCGTTAAAATAGCGAGCGAACTCGCCCGCGATGTTGATCGCCTCGCCGACTTGCGTCGCACCCTGCGCCGGCGCATGCTCGATTCTCCATTGACCGATGGCCGGAAATTCACGCAAGGCGTCGAGTCGGCATTTCGCCAGGCGTGGCGGGAATGGTGCCGCGGAAACGCTGGCCCCGCTTCATGATTGGATTAAATCATTTCGTCGCGGCCGGATTGCTGCCAACCCGAAATGGCGCTCGTTCCCCTCACGCCGTCCACTTATGGAAGACGCAGAACACTCCCGCCAGGACCAGCAGAAAGCCAAGGAGATAATTCCACCGAAGTGCTTCCTTAAGATAAGCCGTGGCGAACGCGACAAATACCACGAGGGTGATGGCTTCCTGAACGATCTTCAACTGATAGCCGGACCATCCTTCGAGGTTGCCAATACGGTTGGCGGGCACCTGAAAACAGTATTCAAAGAACGCGATCAGCCAGCTGACGAGCACCACCTTCCACAAGGCGGACTTTTCAAATCTCAGATGTCCGTACCAAGCGGTGGTCATGAACGCGTTGGAAATGAACAGGAGAAAGATCGTCTTCATCCGCTGGGCTCTCCCAAAAAGGATGACGGGACAGCCCCGCTCACCATTGTGCTTCTTCAAAGGGATTATCCGGCCCCTTGATCTTCGGCTTGGGCAACATGGCGATCATGACCTTGGCCAGCGCGGCATCGGCAGGGGCGCTGACACGAATGTTCAGCGGCGAAGACCGCACGAGCCATACATCCGCCGCCGACGGCTCGCGCTTGTTCTTCGCCATCTCCGCGAATTTGTCCTTTCGCAGCGCCCAGGGCGTGACGACCTGCACGAATCGCTGCGGCGCGCGAAACGCCAGCGGCTTGCCCGATTCCTCGGTCTCGATCAAGCCGGCGCGAATCGGCGTGGTCAAGACCGCAACGGGATGTTTTTCGACTTCAGCCATCAGCGCATCGATGTCCCCATACGCCACCGCCGGCCTGGCGGCATCGTGCAAAATGACATGCGAGCATTCAGGGGAGATTCGTTCCGCGGCCACGGCAAGCTGATCCATCCATGGGTGTCCGCCGGCGATGAGCTTGACGCCGGAGAAGCTGAGATGCGCTCCGTATTTTCGCTTGGCCTCTTCGATCGTGTCGTCAGCCACGACGAGTTGAATCTGCTTGACATTGTCACGGTTAAGGAACATTTCGACGGTTCGGAGGAGGCATTCGCGGCCATCGACCTTCACGAAAGCCCCGGCCCCTTCGGCGCCGAGGCCGCTCGGCGCCGCCGTCAAGAGAACCACTGAAAAGCCGGCCATAGACCTCCCTGAAAAGTCAGTGCATCATTGTGGCGGAGGATGCGGCGGTCAAGCGAGATTGACAGTGAGCAGGGGGGTCATAGAATCGCAATCCCCATTGAATGGCGGGCTCGTAGCTCAGTTGGTTAGAGCGCGTCCCTGATAAGGACGAGGTCGGACGTTCGAATCGTCTCGGGCCCATTTCGGCCGACGGCCGAAATAGAGGGGGAGAGCAGGAGAGAGCAGAAAGTAGAGAATTCGGAGGGAAACCCACGCACGCCAATCAATCTGCTCTCCCCGGTCTGCTTTCTACAGTCTACTTTCCCACAGGTGACTAGAACCGAGCGTGTTGAAGCAAATCGAGGCGCAGGTGACACGCGAATGCCATTCGTCATGGCATTCGTGGAGGACGCCTGTTTTAGTTTTCGTCGGTGGGTTACTGGACGGTCCAGGATTCGGAACCATTGAGCATCGCCTGCAGGTCCGCCTCGCCGCGCTGGGCGCGGGCCTGGGCGATTTGGCCGTGGACCAGTGCGTCGAAGGAGTCGCGCTCGACGGCGCGGAACACGCCGACGGGTTCGGGGAAATCGGGCTGGGTCAGGTTGCTCAGCAGGAAGCTGACGGCAGGGGTTGGCTCCCGTTCATCGTGCACAAGCAGATCGGTGGGTCTGGTGTCGCCGACGTTGACGACCTGCGGCTGAAGGCGGTTGTTCAGGCCGATCGCCTTCTCGCGATTCTTGCCGAAGATCAGCGGCTTGCCGTGTTCGAGGTAAACAATCGTATCGGCCTTCAGATCCTTTTCGGTTGCGTAGTTGAACGCACCATCGTTGAAGATGACGCAGTTCTGGTAGATTTCGACCAGCGCCGTGCCGACATGTTTGGCGGCGCGCTCCAGGACATATTCCAAGTGCCGCGTGTCAACGGCCAACGACCGGGCCGCGAACGTCGCGCCGCAGCCGAGGGCGAAACTCATCGGACGAAGCGGCGTTTCCAGTGACCCCATCGGGCTGCTCTTGGTTATGGCGCCCTTCGGGCTGGTCGGCGAATACTGGCCCTTGGTCAGGCCGTAAATGCGATTGTTGAACAGGAGAATCTTGAGATTCGGATTTCGGCGGAGGGTGTGCAGCAGGTGGTTTCCGCCGATGGACAGCGCATCGCCGTCGCCGGTGGCAATCCAGACATCGAGATCGGGTCGGGCCAGTTTCAGACCCGTGGCGATGGTGGGCGCGCGGCCGTGGATCGAATGAAATCCGTAGGTGTTGAGGTAATAAGGAAATCGGCTGGAGCAGCCGATGCCGGAGACGAAGACGATTTTGCTGCGTGGAATCCCCAGCTTGGCGAGCACTTTTTTCGTCTGAGCGAGGATGGAATAGTCGCCGCAGCCCGGGCACCAGCGGACTTCCTGGTCCGACGCGAAGTCGGCGGCGGTGCAGCCGGTGCAGGCTTCATTAGAGGGTGTCGAGTCGTTGAGAATGTTCATTTTGCGATCCAGCTCGAGAGGCACGTTGCAGTTCAGGCGGTCGACGATTTCGTTTGGGCGGTCCCGCTCACGGGAAGATGCGTCTTGGCGGCGGCGATGATTTCGCTGAAGGCAAACGGCTGGCCGCACACCTTCGAGAGAGAAACCGTTTCGATCCTGTATTGGGCACGCAGCAACAACGCCAATTGTCCGAGATTCAGTTCGGGCACAAGAACCGTCTTGAACCGGGCGAGCAATTCGCCAAGTCGTTGCGGGAACGGATTGAGATATCGGACCTGGCAGGCGGAGACGGCGGCGCCCTGCCTTTGGAGTTCGAGCGTCGCCGCCTTGATGGCGCCATAGGTGCTGCCCCACCCGACGATCAGCACGTCGCCGTGCTCGCGGCCGGTCCAATAGAACGCCGCGCCGGCGGGGCGAATGCCTGCCACTTTCGCCGCGCGAAGGCCGATCATTTTCTGGTGGTTGGCCGGGTCATAGCTTATCGTCCCGGCCCCATCCTCTTTTTCCAAGCCGCCGGTGCGATGTTCCAGGCCCGGCGTCCCCGGCAGGGCCCACGGTCGAGCCCCGTCTTCATTCCGTCGGTAGGGCTGAAAGACGCCGCCATCGTTCCGGGCCGCGGGATGGGCGATTGCAATCTTCGGCATCGACCGGACATCGGGAATCAGCCACGGCTCGGCGCTGTTGGCGATATATCCGTCGCTCAGCAGCATGACCGGTGTCATATAGCGAACGGCAATCGTGCAGGCCTCGACGGCGGCATTGAAACAATCCGACGGGCTCGTCGCCGCGATGACGGGAAGGGGACATTCGCCGTTGCGGCCGAAAACCGCCTGCAACAGATCGGCTTGTTCGGTCTTGGTGGGCAGGCCCGTGCTCGGTCCGCCGCGCTGAACATTCACGATGACCAGCGGCAATTCGGTCATGACGGCCAGGCCGATCGCCTCGCTCTTGAGCGCGATGCCCGGCCCGCTGGTGCCGGTCGCGGCAATAGCGCCCCCGAAACTGGCTCCAATCGCCGAGCCGATCGCCGCGATTTCATCTTCGGCCTGGAACGTGACCACGCCGGCATGTTTCAATTCCGCCAGGGTGTGCAAGATGTCCGTGGCGGGCGTGATCGGATAGCTGCCGTAGAACAGGTTCTTCCCGGCCAACCGTGCGGCGGTCACCAGACCCAGCGCTACGGCTTCATTGCCGGTCATACTCCGGTAACGTCCCGGTGGGAGCTTGGCCTTCTCAACAAAATATTGAACCGGGAACAACTCGGCATTTTCACCGTAGTCATAACCGGCCTTCAACACATCGCTGTTGGCCTTGGCGACAAGCGGGGATTTTTGGGCGAATTTGGCGGTGATGTACTTCAGCGTCGGTTCCAGCGGACGATTGTAGAGCCAGCAGAGCAGGCCCAGCGTGAAGAAGTTCTTGCAGCGGTCGATCTGCTTGGCGGTGAGTCCGGAACTTTTCAGGGTTTCGGCGTTCAGCCGATCGATGGGAACTTTCACCAGGCGGTAGCCCGGAATAGATTCTCCCTCGATCGGATTGTCGTCGTATCCGGCCTTCTTCAGATCGACGGGAGTGAAGGCGTCCTCATTGACGATCACCATGCCGCCGGAGCGGACCGATTTCAGGTTGGCCCGCAGGGCGGCGGGATTCATGGCCACGAGGGTATCGACCTCGTCACCGGGTGTGAAAATGTCGCTGGAGGAGAACTGGATTTGATACCCGCTGACGCCTGCCAGCGTGCCCGCCGGGGCGCGGATTTCAGAGGGATAGTCGGGCAGGGTGCTGATGTCGTTGCCGGCCAGTGCCGAGGTGAAGGAGAACTGCGTTCCGGTGAGTTGCATGCCGTCGCCGCTGTCGCCGGCGAAGCGGATGGTGACGCGGGGTAGCTTTACCATCGATTTCTTTGCGACATCGTCCTGTGATGGGTCGGCACGGCTCGACTGGCCCGCCCCGGAATCGCCGCTAAGTGGTGTTCGAATCATATGTTGCATCCACGGCGTGGGGAATCACACGGCGGTGCCAATGGCATGGGGAAGCAATCGTCGTACCCGATTGGGCATCGGGTTTGAGATTGGGCAACCCATTTCCACCCGCCCATTTCTTATTTACGGGATTTTTCCGCCGCGACTGTTGCTATTTTCGAGAAACTGTCGCACAAACCAGCAACTTATTTTCGAGAAACGTCGCAATGCCACGGCATACCGTATGCTGTGGCATTTGGATGCGAGCAGTTTCGGCGCCCTCACTTCCGCCAGAGGCCATGATGACGCGAACAGCCAAACTGTTGCTTGACGGCAAGCAAATCGATCTGCCCGTTATTGAAGGAACCGAGCAGGAACAGGCCGTGGATATCGGCAATCTTCGCAGTAAGAGCGGATACATCACGCTTGACGACGGTTATTCCAATACCGGCGCGTGCCGCTCCAACATCACCTACATCGACGGCGAAAAGGGGATCCTCCGCTACCGGGGCATACCCATCGAGCAACTGGCGCAATACAGCAGCTTTATCGAAACGGCCATGCTGGTGATCTGGGGCGAATTGCCCACCGAGGCGCGATACCGGTCGTTTCGCAAGCTCTTGGCCGATCATGAGATGATCCACGAGGGCTTGCGAAACAGTTTTGACGGCTTCCCCGCCCACGCTCATCCGATGGCGATTCTGTCCGCGATGATCAACGCCGTCAGTTGCTACAACCCCGAAGTGATGTCGCTGAACGGCGAGAGTTCGTTTGAGGATGCGGCCGCTCGGCTGATGAGCAAGGTCCGCACCATCGCCGCTGCCTCTTACAAGAGTTCCATCGGTCGGCCGATCGAGTACCCCAAGCCGGAATTGGACTACTGCGCCAATTTCCTGCACATGATGTTCTCGATTCCGAATCAACCGTACGAAACGAGTCCCGAAGTCCTGCGGGCGCTGAACCTGGTGCTGATTCTGCACGCCGATCACGAGCAGAACTGCTCGACGAGCACCGTGCGTATGGTGGCGTCGGCGGGAGCCAACCTCTTCGCGAGCTGCGCCGCGGGCGTGTGCGCGCTGTGGGGTCCGCTGCACGGCGGCGCCAACGTCGCGGTCATCGAAATGCTGGAGCAAATCCGCCGCGAGAAGATCAGTCTCACCGATTACGTCGCCCGCGTGAAGGACAAGTCATCCGGGCACAGGCTGATGGGATTTGGACATCGCGTCTACAAAAATTTCGACCCGCGCGCGGTCATACTGAAAGAAGCCGCAGAACAACTCCTCGCCGCGCTCCGCATCGACGATCCGCTCCTGGACATCGCCCGCAAGCTCGAAGAAGTCTCGCTGCACGACCCCTACTTCATCGATCGCAAGCTCTACGCCAACGTCGATTTCTATTCCGGCATCATCCTTCGCGCCATCGGCATCCCGCTCAACATGTTCACGGTCATGTTCGCCATCGCCCGCATGCCCGGCTGGATCGCCCACTGGAAGGAAGTCCACGCCGACCCCAACAGCCGTATCTCGCGCCCCCGCCAAATCTACACCGGCCCGGCCAAACGCGATTACGTCCAGATGCATCATCGGTAAATCCGGTCAACGCCGCGCCGATCCATTCGACTCTGGCTTCAACCGGGATCGGCGTCGAGGCCGGATTGCGGGCCAGCAGAATGTTGATCACCATGCCTAGCACCAGGCGGCCTTAGAAAGGTGGCAGGCGGCCCGCACCGACCCCGAGAACATCAAATCGGTCTGCGCGCACCTTCACTGGCGGGGGGTCAAATCGTGGAACGTATGAACGGGAAGCAACCCCTGCCATCAGCTTCCTGCTGAGCAACTTGACCCAGACCGATTTTACCCGAACCCGTCGGCGTGTTCCGCGCCGTACAGCAGGACTCGTTCGACGCGCTGGTCCACGGCCAAATCGCCCAGGCCCTCGCCCAGCGCGGCGAGGCGGACCTGCAAGCGATGCTCAATGGTTCCGAATCCTGGACCGTGCAGTAACCCACCGACGAAATCTAAAAAAGGAGCCATCCACGAATGGCATTCGCGTGGCCGGCGGAGACGACATGATGAAAACGAATCGCGTCCTCTTTAATTTACCCCAGTACCCATTTCTAGAAGCTCTTATCCTTTTTCAACCGTCTTCACGTGGAATTCTCGCCTCGAGCAGAGGACCATTGCCAGAATCGAGCAGGCCAGGCTGCCGCCGAGCAGGACAATCAGGCAATGTGGGAGTTGCGGGTGTTCCAGAAGTTTCGGATCGTTGCTGATGTCGAGTTGCCAGGCGTTGGCGGCGAAGTCGGTTGGTCCACTGGGGGTCGGGACGATGAATGGAAGAGTTCGATAGGCGATGATGCGCAGGTAGTAAATGACGGTGATGAGTCGGATGCCGAAGGCCAGATTGGCAAACAGTCCTTCAACGATCACGATGTAAATAATTCCGGCGATGAGAACCCGGCGGGTCAGGAGGCTCATCAAACCGAAGAGACTACAGTAGGCGACAACAGCCAGCGCGTGAATGGAACAGGCTTTAAGGCAACGCGAGAGGACGGGATTTCCGCCGGCGCCGGCGTAGATGGCGGCATAGGTGAGCGCGGTGAACAGGACGGTCAGAACGACGGTGGTTGTCAAAGTCGCCAGCAGCTTGGCGGCATAGATGGCCGATTTTGAAATCGGGCGGATGAGGAGATACGTGAATGTCTGCTCTTCCAGTTCGTCCTGGATGATTCCCGATGCGTAAATCAGAGCGGCGAGCGGCAGAAGCGCCTGGGGAATCAATAGGAAGACAAAAATGAACTCGATGGCGACGCTGGGGACGTTGGGGGCGGTGTGACGCACTAGTAATCCCAAACCGGCCGGGAGCAACATCAGGGCGGTCATGATGATCCAGCGTTTGCCGTGTTGATGCCCGCGCAATGTCAGCTGGTAGAGCGTCCAAAACGCGGAAAGGCTAAGGCGATAGGTCCGACGACGGCCGGGGGATCGAGAGATTGCGGCGGGTGCGGAGGCGGGGGTCATTTGTTCACCAGGTATCTGAAGACGGCTTCGAGATTGTCGTCGTCGGAATAAACTTCATTGATGAGCAAGCCGTTTTCGAGGGAAAGTTGCGGCAAACGGGCATAAAACGCGTCGGGGGAGCGGGTCTCGACCATGAGTCCCTTGTCGCCCGGCAGCACTTTGATTCCTTCCACGTCTTCCCAGGCAACCAGGCGTGTGGCCAAGTTTCGGCAATGGTCGCAGATGAGCACGATGTGGTGGGGATGCGTGTCGATGAGGTCGCGGATTTGGCGGAAATGTCCTTCGGCGAGCAAGCGGCCGTGATTCAGCAGGATGATGTTGGGCGTCAGGGATTGGACTTCGTGAAGGACGTGGCTGGAAACGACAACGCTTTTTCCTTCGCCGGCGAGGCGCTGGATGATGTCCATGAGATCGCGTCGGGCGACGGGATCGGTTCCGGCCATCGGCTCATCGAGAAAGAGGACGTCCGGGTCATGCACGAGCGCCTGGGCCACTTTCGTGCGCTGCCGCATCCCCTTGGAATAACCACGAATCGGTCGGTGTTGGTGCCTGGTCATGCCGACGGCTTGGAGGGTGCGGCTGGTGGCGTCCCGCGCCTCGGCGCGATTCATGCCGCCCAGACGGGCGCAGGTGTTGAGGAAATCCCTGCCGGTCATCCACTCATAAAATGCATCCTGTTCCGGGCAAAGCCCAATGAAACGGTTGAGGGAAGGATTGTTCCAGACGGATTGCCCCAGGACCGAAACGGTTCCTTGGCTTGGGAAGAGTTGACCGGTGGCAAGCTGAAGAAAGGTCGATTTACCGGCGCCGTTGGGACCGAGCAGAGCGGTAACGCCTGGGAGTATTCGGATGGTGAGCTTGTTGAGGCCGATGACGTTGCCATACCACTTGGAGACCTCATGGAAGGCAACGATGGGCGTCACTTGAGTCTGTCCAGGGACTTGACTGAGCGGTTGAGAATGCATGCGGACAATCCAAAAAGGCCGATCAATGCGGCCGCGGACCAGTACCAAGGGAATTCGGGCCCCATGTAATTTGCCAACATCCGATCGCGGGACTGAGGGTCCGGCTCAAACCGGCTTAATTTTTCCCAGGTTTCGTTGGTGGCGAGAAGCTGCTGGCCGATGCGCGAGAGGTCGGCCATGTAGGACACCAGGGGGCGCCAGTCTCTTTTTGAGAATTCGAGTTCTCCCAGACGGTATTCGGTATTGGCGCGTTCCCTGGCTCGGCGCCAGGCGCGCATTTGGGCCGCGCGCTCTTGGCGCGAGGGTGAATCGGAGCGCGCCATCACGGGAGGCGGAGTAATTTTGCTGTAGTAGGCGTAGCGGCGCTGTTCGCTGTCAACCGACTGAAGCACCAGGGAGACGACGCCACCGACAATCCAGACGGCGGCCCACAACAGAGCGACGTAGCGCGAATTGCGCGACAGCGCGGATAGTGCGAGCATGAGGAGCCCGGCGGAAAGCGAGACGATGAGGCCATATTCAATGCTGGCCAATAGAATTCCGAACGTATCGCGGATGATGGTGATATCAAGGCTGAAGGCCAACCCCAGGATGTATGCCACGATGGATGGGACGATCATAATCATTGCGAGAAACGCCACGATCACTCCGAGCTTGCCGAGAAAATAGTCGATGCGGCGCAGCGGCCGCGAGAAGTACAAGGGCAAAGCATTAAAGCGCAGGTCCTGGCTGATGAGGCCGGGCCCGAGGAGGAATATCACGATCATCGAAAACCAGAGTTCGGACCGAAGGAAATAGGAATAGGACAGTCGCCAGATGTCGATCCTGAAATCGCGTGGGCTGGTAATGATTCCCGGCTGGAGAAAGCTGAGGAACTGAATCAGGGTCGAGACCAAGCTTGATCTGCGTTCGATCAATCCCCAGAAGCAGAGGACGAGGACGAGCGCGATTGCGGGCACCCAAGCGGCGAGAATGAGATAGCGGAGGAAACGGTTCTTCAGGCCGGCGCGGACGCCGTGGCGCGTTACGGCGAGCCAGCGCCACGCATGGCCGGACAGGCGGCCGGACCAGTGCTGATATCCTTGGTCGAAGATGGGCATTATCCGTGCTCCAGGGCGTTTAAGAAGACTTGTTCGAGAGTGCTGCGTTGCGGCCGGAGATAGCGGATTTGCAGGTTCTGCTCGGCGGCGGTTCGCCAGATGACCTGCTGCGACCCGCCTTCGGGAATCTGGACGAGGAGCAAATCCTCGTGGCATTGGGTGGAATATCCGAATTCGGCGAGGCGCTGGGCAAACAGGCTGCCATCGGACTTGAGGCGAACCTCGAAGCAGCGATTGTGAACCTGCTTGAGCTGTTGGATATAGCCCTGCGTGAGGAGTTTTCCGGCCCCCAAAACGACAATGTAATCGCAGACAGCCTCAACGTCGGGAAGAAGATGGCTGGAAAAAAGCAGGTTGATCCCCTTGTTGTGGGCGAGATCGTGGGCGAGGTGAAGGATTTCCTCGCGGCCGGCGGGGTCCATTCCGTTGGTGGGCTCGTCGAGGATAAGCAGCTTTGGGTCATGTACGATGGTGGAGGCAAGTTTGAGCCGCTGCTTCATGCCCGTCGAATAGGATTCCACCTTTCGATATCTCGCTTCACCGAGACCGACATAATCAAGGACTTCGTGGGCCCGTTGCATGGCAGACTTGGAACTCATGCCGACGAGTTCGCCGGCGTAAGCGACAAATCCGACCCCATCGGTTCGGGGGAAAAGGCATTCATCCTCCGGGGCGAATCCGATTTCTCGCCGGATGTCCAATTGACGGCGCCTGAAATCCATGCCGAGGATTTGGCCGGAGCCTGAATCCACGGGGATGAGCCCGAGGAGGGTGCGGATCAGGGTGGTTTTGCCCGATCCGTTGGGACCGAGCAGCCCGACGGCGCCCGGCGGAACAGTGACGGAAAGGTCGTCCAGCGCTCGGATGGCGCCGTAGGTTTTGGTGACCGCTTCAAGCTGAAACAGCACGCCAGGTTGGCCGGAAGTTTCCTGTGACATTTCAAAGTCAAAAGCTAGCCGAATTTGTGGAGCGAGGCGAGTCTTCGGACCGTCGAATAATGGACGACGCCGGGTTGTGGAAGATTACCAGGGAGAAATGAATATCTCGCCGCGAGCGACGATCCGCCTTCGTCCCTCACGATGAGATGTTTGCGCTGGCGGCGTCAAGAGTGCGGTCTGTGTCCGCTTACTGGCCCTGAAGTTGTTGCAACAGGGCCTTGGCTTTATCGGCGGCGGGGTCGCTCGGGTATTCTTGAAGCAATGTCTCGAGCTTTTGCCTCGCGATATCCACCTTGCCGGCGTTGATGTACGCCTGGGCCAGGTTTAGAAGGGACTGGGCGGCATTAGTTGTGGAGGAGGCACGGGTTGCCGCTTTCGCCTCGGCCAAGGAGATGGGTTCGAGCATGTCCAGCATCTTCTCGAACCATTGGGGCTTCAAATTGGGATAGCTGACGTCATCGGCGGCGATCACCGCGGTGAGCATGTGCTCAAACCCGTCATGGGTCATGGCTCCGGGAAGGAGGCTTCGGATGCCGTCGTTGTAATTGTCGGTCTCAAATCCAAAGACGTGCGGCCGGCGCTTCGCGAGCGTCAGCATTTCCGGCGACGGAGCGTGACCTATGCCCTTATAGTATTGGTTGCGGTTGATCGGAACATTTCGCCAATAGCCGGTATTCCAGATCCAAACATCGCCGGCGAAAATGTCCGGGGTCGCCAGAGCGGCATTTTCGGCCCAACCTGCACCGATAAGGAAGGTGCGCCGGTCGTTAATGGGATAGCGACGTTTCAAATTGTAAACCGCGTCGATGGACAAGCCTGTTTCTTCGCCCAGCGAAAGATTTGGCTTCTCGGCCACGATGAAAATAAGCCGCCGCTTTTCCAAAATCGGCTGGAGGGTGGGGGGCGTTTGGGCAGCGGCTTGGTTGCTCATGTAGACGACCAATCCGAGCGGTTTATTCTGTCCGAAATCGCTGGGAACGTAGATCGCGAACGGCTGCTTGTTGAGGTCGAATTCGGGACCAATGTCCTTCTCGGCCAATCGGTCCATCAGCTTGGAGCGTTCAGAGAGGGGGCTGCGCTGGCTGAAGGTGATCTCAAACGCTCCGGTTTTCTCTACCGGCTGAGTTGAAGGCGATGAATCGCCGACGGATATTCCGCTGCCCGCGACGATCGTTCCCATGATGGCCGCGAGAAGCAACGTACACCTGGCAAACCCGGGCATGCGAATTTCACATTATCGTGCATTTCCGGAAAATCCAGCGATCAGAATGAGATGATTAAAGCCAGGCGTGAGGAGTCTGCTTTCGGCGTTTCGACGGGCTCAATGCAGGCATCTCGACGAGCCCGAGAACGGGCTTGACAGATCGTAATGACAATTCCGTCATCTTGCCCTCCATGGACGCTCACAAAGCACAATATTGACCTGCCATGGACTTTTTAGGACATTCCACCGATAGATGGAATTGGACGACGGACAAGGACAGGAGCCATGAAAGTTACGGTACACGATGCAGCTCAGATGTTAAGTGTCTCAGAGAAAAGCATTTATCGCTGGATAAAACAAGGCGTGATCCCAGCCTACCAAATAAATGACCAATATCGGTTCAATCGAGCCGAGCTGCTGGAGTGGGCAACGTCGCGCAAGATCAACGTTTCACCAGATATCTTCGCGGAACCAGAAGGTGGCGATACGCCTTCGCCAAACCTTAGCGAGGCCCTGGCTGCCGGCGGAATTCATTATCGTTTGGGCGGTTTTGACAAAGCTTCCGTGCTTCAAGCGGTGGTGGACCTGATGAAGCTGCCAGAGGAGGTGGACCGAAAGTTTCTCTACCAAGTTCTGCTGGCAAGGGAAGCATTGGGGTCCACGGGAATCGGCGACGGCATTGCAATTCCCCATGTCCGCAATCCCATCGTCCTGCACGTTCTTCGGCCAATGGTGACGCTGTGCTTCCTGGAACAACCGGTGGAATTTGGTGCACTGGACCGCCAGGCTGTTTCGACGCTCTTCACACTCATTAGCCCGACGGTTAGGGCACATCTCCATCTCTTGTCGCGTCTCGGCTTTGCTTTACGTGACACAGACTTCAAAGCGGCGGTGATGCAACAGGCTTCACGCGAACAGATCCTGGAGGCCTTGAAGCGAGTGGAGATGGCGATGGGTTCCGCGTCCGGTTCCCGACCGCAACCAGCCGGCACCGGGCAAGACCCCAACTGACCAACGGATTCAATTGTCTTGAAAGGAAGGGAACTACCAACCATGGAATTGCGTGTTCGTAACGTGGCCAAGCTGTTGGCCGTGCCAGGAAAGCCAGCCATCGCCGCCGCCAGGGAGGCACAGCGATGACGGTGTTGCTGCTGGCGGTGGCAATTCTCGTGTGCAGTGGTTTGGCAGCACTGTTGGCCACAGCGTCGCCGCGGGCTGCAACGACGCTTGGCGCGGGCGGCGCGGTGGTGGCGTGCGTCATGGGGTTGATCGCCGCCGTGCCTTTTCTATTTGGCGCACCCGCCGAGTCGTTGCACCTTGCGTGGAACGTGCCCTACGGCAGTTTCTTCGTCGAGGTGGACGCGCTGGCGGCATTCTTTCTCTTGCCACTATTCGCTCTGTCCGCGCTGGCGGCGGTGTATGGCGCGGAGTATCTGCTGGAGTGGCGCGGACGCAAATCGCTCGGCGCGGCGTGGCTGTTTTATAATCTGCTTCTCGCCAGCATGGTGCTGGTGGTGCTGGCCCACAATGGCGTGCTGTTCCTGGTCGCGTGGGAGACGATGACGCTGTCCTCATACTTCCTGGTGACATTCGAGGACGAACAGGACGCGGTGCGCCAAGCGAGTTGGACCTACCTGGTGGCGTCACATCTGGGCACGGCGTTTCTATTGGCCCTGTTCGTGCTGCTGGGCCGCGGCAGCGGCTCGCTCGACTTTGACCACTTCTCTTCCGCTAACGCCAGCGCGCTGTTCCTGCTGGCGCTGGTGGGATTCGGAACCAAGGCCGGGTTCATGCCGCTGCATGTCTGGCTGCCGGAAGCGCACCCGGCCGCGCCGAGTCATGTCTCGGCCGTGATGTCAGGGGTGATGATCAAGATGGGGATCTACGGACTGCTGCGCACGTTGACTTTCCTCGGTCCGCCGCCGGCATGGTGGGGCTGCGTGCTCATCGGCATCGGGCTGACCTCGGGCGTGATGGGCGTGCTGCTGGCGCTGGCGCAGCACGATCTGAAGCGCCTGCTCGCCTACCACAGCGTGGAGAACATCGGAATCATCGCGCTCGGATTGGGCGTCGGACTTCTCGGCGTGAGCAATGGCTCGCCCGTGCTGGCGGCGCTCGGCTTCGGCGGCGCGTTGCTGCACGTGTTGAACCACGCGCTGTTCAAGGGGCTGCTGTTCCTCGGCGCCGGGTCCGTGCTGCATGGGACCGCAACGCGGGAAATCGATCATCTGGGCGGATTGGCTAAACGGATGCCGTGGACGGCGACGACATTTCTGGTGGGCGCGGTGGCCATTTCAGGTCTGCCGCCGCTGAACGGTTTTGTCAGCGAGTTCCTGATTTACCTCGGCGCGTTCAACGGCGTCACGCAACGCGCGGCAGTGGCCGTGCCGCTGCTGGCGGCGATTGCCGGCCTGGCGCTGATCGGCGGCCTGGCCGCGGCTTGTTTCACGAAAGCATATGGAGTCGTTTTTCTCGGCCAGCCCCGTAGCGAGCAGGCGGCGCACGCGCACGAGGCCGGCGTGGCGATGCGCTTGCCGATGGTCCTGCTCGCCGCCAGTTGCGTGCTGATCGGTTTTTGCGCGCCATTGGCGCTGCGGCCGCTCTGCGGCGTGCTCCACGTGGTGAGCGGGCTGCCGCCGCGGACCATCAACGAGCAGTTGGCGGGGGCTGCCGGTCCGCTGCGGTACGTCATCGCCGGCAGCGTCGCGTTTGTGGTGCTCATCGCCGCTCTGGCGTGGTTACGCCGCCGATCGTTGACGGGGCGAATTGTGACCCAAACCGTTACCTGGGATTGCGGCTATGCACAGCCAACGGCACGCATTCAATATACCGCCTCGTCGTTCGCGCAGCCGCTGACGGCATTGTTCGCGCCGCTTCTGCGCGCGCGGCGCACGCTGGCTGCGCCGGAAGGATATTTCCCGCGCGCCTCGTCGTTCACCACCGCGACGCCCGACGCGGCGCGGATTGCGTTGTATGAACCGGCATTTTCCGGTGTGGGCTGGCTGCTGGCTCGCGTGCGCTGGCTGCAACAGGGCCGCATTCAGCTCTACGTGCTGTACATCGCGCTGACGCTGCTGGTTTTGCTGGTGTGGAAGCTGGGCTGAACGATGCGAGCAACCTCCTTCATTCAACCGTTATTGGCGCTGGTGTTGTCGCCATTGATGCTTGGCGTGATCAACCGCACCAAGGCATGGTTTGCGGGGCGATGTGGACAGCCGCTGCTGCAGGCGTATTACGATCTCTACAAACTGCTGGCAAAGGGCGCGGTGTATAGCCGCACGACGACCTGGGTGTTTCGCGCCGGGCCGATGGTCGGCCTGTCGGCGGTGCTGGTGGGGATGACGCTTGTGCCGCTGGGCGGCAAGCCGGCGCCGCTGGCGTTTGCTGGGGATTTTATCCTGCTGGCGTACCTGCTGGGGTTGATGAGGTTCTTCACCGTGGCGGCGGCGTTGGATACGGGATCGAGCTTCGAGGCAATGGGAGCCAGCCGCGAGGTCACGTTCTCGGCGCTGGCGGAGCCGGCGTTGTTGCTGGGGCTGGCGGTGGTGGCGCGGCAGACGGGGCGGTTTTCGCTGTCCGGCATGTACGGGGGAATGGCGCTGGAGACCTGGCGGCAAGCGGGCCCGGTGCTCGCGCTGGTGGCGGCGGCGTTGATGGTGGTGCTGCTATCGGAGAACGCGCGCCTGCCCATCGACGATCCCAACACGCATTTGGAATTGACGATGATCCACGAGGTGATGGTGCTGGACCACAGTGGCCCGGACCTGGCATTCATATTCTACGGCTCGGCGCTGAAGTTGTGGGTGTTTGCCGCTTTGTTGGTCGGGCTGGTTTTGCCGTTGCGAACGGGCCACGCGTGGCTGGACGTCGGAGCGGCCTTGGGCGGGATATTCGCGGTGGCGGTGGCTGTGGGCGCGGTGGAATCCTGCATGGCCCGGCTGCGGCTGGTGCGCGTGCCGCAATTGCTCGTCGGCGCCGCCGCGCTCGTGGCATTGGCGCTGATTCTGACCCTCAGGTGACGCGATGACGCTGAATGTCATTTTGATTCTGGTCGTGCTGATCAACCTGCGGGTGCTGGGCGCCAGCCGGATCGAGGCCAGCGTACGCATCGTGGCGCTACAGGGAATTCTGCTTGGATTGCTGGCGGTGCTGGAGCATTACGGGGATTTGACCGTGAGCGTGTGGATGGTGGCGGTGGGCGGCGCGGTGCTGAAAGGCGTGGTGTTTCCATGGCTGCTGCTCCGGGCGGTGCGCTCGACGGACGTGAAGCGCGAATTCGAGCCGTTCGTCGGACCGATCGCCTCGCTGCTGTTCGGCGTGGCGGCGCTGGGCGTTTCGTTCTCGCTGGCGCGGCGCCTGCCCTTGCCGCAGGCGGCGCATTCCTCGCTGCTGGTGGCGGTCGCCTTATTCTCCATCCTGGTCGGTTTGTTTCTCATCGTGGCGCGCAAGAAGGCGATCAGCCAGGTGCTCGGATTCCTGGTGATGGAGAACGGCATCTACACCTTCGGCGTGGGTTTGGTGCGCCAGTCGCCGCTCCTGGTGGAACTTGGCGTGATGCTGGACGTGTTCGTGGCGGTGTTCGTGATGGGCATCGCGCTCTTTCACATCAGTCGCGAGTTCGATCACATCAACACGCAAGAACTGACGACCCTGAAGGACTGACGACCATGGTGCTCATTCTGGTTTTGATTCCCGCGGTGATCGGCGGCGTTGCATTCCTGGTGCGAAACGATCCACTGCGCCGCGCCATGCTCGTGGCGACTGCCGTGACGCACGCGGGGCTGACCGCGGCATGCTGGGTGCATCGCCCGGCCGCGACGGCGGGCGGGTGGTTGGTGTTGGATGCCGCGGGACTGCTATTTCTGAGCATCACCAGCGCACTGTTCCTGGCAGCGGCGGTGTACGCGGTCGCGTATCTGCGACGGGAGCACGATCATGTGACGCGCGATGCGGTGGAAGGTTTCCTGTTCTCCAACGCGCCCGAAGCCACGTTCACGGGTTGTCTGCTGCTATTCCTGGCGGCGATGACGCTGGTGACGCTGAGCCAGCACGTCGGGTTGCTCTGGGTGGCGGTGGAGGCGACGACTCTGGCCAGCGCCCCGCTGATTTATTTCCACCGCCATCACCGCTCGCTCGAAGCCACCTGGAAATATCTGCTGATCTGCTCGGTCGGAATCGCCCTGGCGCTATTGGGCAATTTCTTTCTGGCTGTGGCGGCCGGTTCGACGCCGCTGGTATTCGGCGAACTGGTCGCCCGGGCGGGCCAACTCAACGTGCCCTGGCTGAAGGCGGCGTTTTTGCTCGTGCTGGTCGGTTACGGAACCAAGATGGGGCTTGCGCCGCTGCACACGTGGCTGCCGGATGCGCACAGCGAATCACCGCCTGTCATCTCGGCGCTGTTGTCCGGCGCCCTGTTGAACTGCGCGTTTCTTGGAATCATTCGTATGCAGCAGGTGTGCGCCGCCGGGGGGCTGGGCGACTTTTCCCGCACGCTGCTGGTCGGCTTCGGGCTGATTTCGATGGCGGTATCGGCGGTGTTCATCGTGGGGCAGACGGATTTCAAGCGTCTGCTGGCCTACTCCAGCGTCGAGCACATGGGCATCCTCGCGCTGGGCGTCGGGTTGGGCGGCGCCGGTGTGTTCGGGGCCATGCTGCACGCGGTGAATCACTCGCTGACCAAGGCGATGCTGTTCCTCGTGGCCGGAAACATTCTCGGCGCCTACGGCACGAAATCCGCGGCGGATGTGCAGGGCGCCTTGCGGGTGCTGCCGGTATCGGGCGTGCTCTGGGTGGCGGGGCTGCTGGCGATCACCGGCTCGCCGCCGTTCGGGCTGTTCCTGAGCGAGTTCACGATATTGAAGGCGGCGTTGGATGCGGGGCGCATCGGCGTGGCCGTAACGTACCTGGCGCTGCTGGCGGTGATTTTCGTCGGCATGGCAACGATCATGCTGCGCATGGCCCAGGGCGTATCGTTGCGCATTGCGCCGCGACGTGAATCCTGGACGGCCGTTGTGCCGCCAGCCGCTTTGGCGACGGTGGTGCTGGTGCTGGGGATATATCTTCCAGGCCAATTGACGCATCTGCTCCGGGAGACGGCCCACTTGTTGGGAGATCTGTGATGCAGCGGGATGCGGTCCATTATCCGGAGGTTCGGCCATGAGTTCCTTGGGGACGCCGGCAACCTCCACCAACCATTTGGCGACGGTCGCCAACGGTCGGGCCATCGACCGCGCCGAAGTGCCGGAATTGCCTTTCGAGGAGTTCCAGAAAGCCATCCTCGCCGCCGTCGAACACAACCAGCGCGTTGTGTCGCTATTCGCAATGGCCGATCCCGACCCGGCGGCGGTGCAGTTTCACCTCGTCCTGGCCGACGATCAACAGTCGTTGCTGCGGCTGGCTCGAACCCGCGTGCGCGGCGACAGCTTCGCGTCGCTGACTCCCCGATGTCCGCAGGCCCATCTGTTCGAGCGCGAGATTGGGGAACAATTCGGACTTCGCGCTGAAGGCCATCCCTGGTTCAAGCCCGTCCGATACCACCGCTCCTACCGGGGCGGTCACGACGCCTGGGACCGGCCCGAAAACGAGCCTCTGATTGTCGGCGTGACCGACTTCTACCGCGTCGAAGGGGCGGAGGTTCACGAGGTGGCAGTCGGACCGGTCCACGCCGGCGTAATCGAACCCGGACATTTTCGCTTTCAGTGTCACGGGGAAAATGTGTTCCATCTGGAAATCTCGCTGGGCTATCAACACCGAGGCGTGGAACGGGGGATGATCGGCGGACCCCATCCGCGCTCTATCCATTACGCGGAGACTTTGGCGGGAGACACAACGGTGGGCCACGCCACCGCCTATTGCCAGGTCTTCGAAGCTTTGGCAGGTTGCCAGAAAACACCACGGGCGCAGGCGCTGCGGGGCATTGCATTGGAACTGGAGCGGCTGGCGAACCATGTTGGTGATTTGGGCGCGCTGGCCAACGATGTCGGTTTCCTGCCTACCGCCTCGTATTGCGGCAGAATCCGCGGTGATTTCGCGAACATGACCGCGATGCTGTGCGGCAGCCGCTTTGGCCGGGGAATGATCCGTCCCGGCAGCGTCGGGTTTGACGTGGATGCGGCGATCATCGACGATCTGCTCAAACGCCTCGGCGCAGCCGAGAAGGACTGCAAGAGCGCCATTGAACTGCTGTGGGACTCGCCGTCGGTGATGGCGCGTCTGGAGGACACCGGCCGGGTTGGACAAGAGACGGCGCGGGAACTGGGTTTGGTGGGTCCGGCTGCGCGAGCTTGTGGTCTGGAACGGGATGCTCGTCGCGACCACCCGTCGGGGATCTTCCGTTTCGCCCACATTCCTGTTTCCACCTGGGACAGCGGCGACGTGTTCGCCCGTGCCTACGTGCGATGGTTGGAAATGCAACATTCCACCAACTTCATCCGCGAACAACTCCGCGCCCTGCCCACGGGAGAGGTGCGCACGGCTGTCAACCCGCTGGCGCCCGGTCAGATTGCGGTCTCCCTGATTGAGGGTTGGCGTGGGGAGCTATGTCACGTTGCCCTGACGGACGGCAACGGAAGATTTGAACGATACAAAGTCGTCGATCCCTCGTTCCACAACTGGACAGGCCTGGCGTATGCACTGCGCAACCAGCAGATATCGGATTTCCCGTTGTGCAATAAGAGCTTCAACCTGTCGTACTGCGGGCATGACTTGTGATAATCGCCGGGGCAGTTAGAGGAAGTATTCCATGTTCAAACTCCTGTTAGCTCGGCTTCACCAAGGCCACCGAACGATCGAGTACCCCGGCGGTTCGCCGCCGCCCATGCCCGAGCGTTTCCGGGGCCGCCCAATCATCGACGCGTCGAAATGTCCCGAGGGTTGCGCCCGGTGCGCCGAGGCATGTCCCACCCAGGCGATCACCATTTCCGACAAGCCGCGGATCGATCTCGGCCGCTGTCTGTTCTGCACGGACTGCACGAACGCCTGTCCGGCCGATGCGATCCGTTACACCCGCGAGTATCGACTTTCGGTTCGGCAGCGGGAAGACCTGATCGTCGATTCCAACCGCGAGATGAAACTCGCGGCGGAATTGGACCAAAAACTCAAGAAGCTCTTTGGTCGATCTTTGAAGCTTCGGCAAGTCAGCGCGGGCGGTTGCAATGGCTGTGAAATGGACGTGAACGCACTTGGCGCGGTAGGCTGGGATCTGGGCCGCTTTGGCATCCAGTTGGTCGCATCACCCCGTCACGCGGATGGCTTGCTGATCACCGGCGCCGTTTCGGAAAACATGAGGCTGGCGCTGAAGAAGACCTATGACGCTGTTCCGTCGCCGAAGATCGTCATCGCGGTGGGGGCGTGCGCGATCTCGGGCGGTCCGTATATCGATCATCCCGAGATTCACAATGGCGCCGGCGCGGTTGTGCCGGTCGATCTGTACATCCCGGGTTGCCCGCCGCATCCGCTTACCATCCTGGACGGATTACTGCGGCTGATCGGCAGAATTGACGAGGGGCGAGATGAGAAGGCTCCGCTGGCTGATGCCAGTGCCGGGTGAGCCAATTCGCAAGCGGCGTCGCAGCCTTGAGTAGCGATTTTTTGGAACGCTAAAGAACCCGATGGGCGGCCTGGGGGCGACTGAACAGAACTGAACACTTCTGAACACTTTTTCGAATATTTGTTAGTGTTTACTAAGTTTTATATTCATCAACCTGCCTGCCCTAGCTTGCCTTGATTACCGCCGTGCGTTCGGCAGGCAACTGGCGATGAAGGGGAGCCGCGCAAAGCCTGGGCATGAAAGTGGGGTGGAGCGGTATGGGCTTGCGAGGGTGATTGGTCAATTGTCATTTCATGCAGGCAGGGCGCACCCCGATTTCGACTCCCCCTCAGAGGAGTTGCATAAATAATGCCCGCGGCACCGATCTTTCATATTCCCGAAGGACGAGCCATTTCAGCGTGCAGACTATTAACCAGTCTCCCGACCCAATCGCCGAGCCAGTCCGTGTGATTTAACTCGTAGAGGCGTCTGAACGTCTTGTGTTTGTCCTCCTGTCTACCTCGGTTTTGCAGGTACGAGGGGATATCGCGAGCGTACATGGGGAAGTCGGGGGATTGCGCGCCCATAATCCGCGTTCGCGTGTCTGCCGACAGGAAAACCACATCGTCCTTTTCTTTTCCTATGGCGCTGAGCACACGTTCGCCGTCGGTTATGCCTCGACCCACGTAATTCCAGCGGCCGTCGGTCGGGCCCGCTCCCCATTTGTCCCAGAATCGGTATACCGGCCCGGTGTTCACGCTCATTCTGAAATGAAAGTCGACAAGCAGGCCGTGTGCGACCATGCTTTCGATGAGTGCTGCAAGGTGCGCAGCGAAGTAGACCGCAGACCATGGTTTTCGGAATACGAATATGTAGCCGTCACCAATGCACAGGTTGGCCTCCTGATCCTTCCGCGCCGTCATGGCCGCTTCCGTCGCGAGACGCCAGAATCTGTCGTCAGTCGTGATCTGGATAAGAGAGTTTATAATGAGCAGCTGATCTACGACTGGATGCTGTGAGAACCCCGAGACATCGACGTAGACGAACGTCTTCTCAACGGGCCAAGAGGAAAGCGACCGGATTTCTGAGTTTTCGTCGGCGAGGAGCTCATTTAGGCGGCTGTCCAGGATATGGCTGACGAAGACAGGGAGGCGTTCGCCAACCAGTGAGTTGCCGGATTCCGTAGCCGGTCCAACCGCCGCTTTGTACAAGCAATAAAAGAGAAACTGGCCGGGCGTGCTGGCTGAGTTGGTCGCCTTTTTGGGGTCATGATTGAGTGGGATGGGTCGGAGAAAAGCCAAGCCTTCCCGCATACCGGATGCCAATTGATGCTTGCCATTACCGAGATTGTCAACGCAGAGGAGTACGATCCCCTTTTGTTTGCAGTAGGCGATGACATCGGCTTCCTGCCCATAATAAACGCTGTCTTTTTCCAAGCGTTCAAAGGTCGCGGCGACCGGAGCGCTTTGCTTGGCGGCCCAAGTGAGGAATTTGCAATAGTCGGGGTTGGTCGGATCGATTGGGATTTCGCGATCATCCCGATTTAGATGGATAGTGGATAATCTTCTTTCGCCGTCCAACTCGATTCTGTACTCCGCCTCATCGCTTTTCTCACTCATTTTTAGGCTCCCTTGCATGGCATATGCACGCCGAGCGCGTCACGCATCTCCTTATTGGAATGGCGCGCAAAGTTCGGCAGTTGAGGCCACGCCCAAGAGACACGCGAACGACCGGAATTCTACACCTCGCGTTGGCTCGCTACCAACGCACCCCCGCCCCGGCGGACTTGCATCTCCGGGGCGGCGTTTGATCGCTCGAAAGAATCTATTGCGGGTCTCAATTCATGGCCACCCGCCGAAGCAAAAAAGAAGCCACCGGCTACGGGTGGCTTGGAGAGTCTTTTTGCTTTTTCGAAATCTCAGGCCTTCACGTCGAGGCCCGGGCCATCTGAATCGCCGCCGCAAGTTCCGGCTGTCCAAAGCTGAAATGATTGAAATCGACCCGGTGTGACGGGACGCATGAGCGATGTCCTGCGCGCGTGCCGAAACGTGCCGAAGGAGGCCAGAATCTCAAATCAGGCCGCTACCCTGACAGCCTCTGGATTGATATTCCCGTCCGCAACGCCCTTGAGAAATGGCTTGGAACCGTCATCGCTTTGTGCCGGACCTTTTTGGGAGTCACCCTCCGCATTGTTAAATCTCTGGCACACCTTCAGCGCAACCGACAGTTCCGAGAATTCCTTGCGGAGTTCTTCGATCCTGGACTCGATTTTCTTCTGCATATCAACCATGACTGCTCCTAAAAGTACCTTGAGGGTTCCGGGCTGGTTCCACGAAAGGGGTATCGACCTGCGATCAAGGGAGGTGTGGAAAAAAGGGAGATTTCTCAAAATGAGATTTGAGGAGCCCCGCCACCCCTGTTTCCCAACGACCTGGGCAACGATTCTATCGCCCCTTGGCGCGTCGAAGGCCTGTGCGTCTGTTGCGGGCGATTGGGCGTCAGTAGGCTTCAGTGGCGGCGGCACAGTCAAAAACACCGGGATTCGCCCGCCAAACGATGTGGGGGAATCCGCTCATGACCGACGATCAGCGGAAGTCGCGCAGGATGCGCGGGGGGCACGGCGGCGCGGAGGGCATTTAACACGGCGGCAACGTCAATGGCTTCCTGAATCAGGGGGCCGGCCACGGGAACCGAGTGCCCGGCGGCGGTGAAGGCCATGCCCGCGAGGCTCAGGATCGTGCCGCTGATGGCGCATTGCTGGGCGATGCTCGTCATTCGGCGGCTGATACGGTTCGTGAATGATGGTCGCGCGCCATAGACCGCGGCGGCGCGCCCCGCAAGCGGGGCCGCTAAGGGCTAGGGGAAAAAACCCCTGGACGTTGGTAAACTTGTGGCGTTCGGACAAGGAGGTCTGGATGACGTTAGAG
>Ga0187864_10001057_pt1 | contig 27952 bp, 19 predicted proteins | sample June2016WEW_11_4_FD_132985 | JGI IMG/M metagenome (GOLD analysis project Ga0187864, IMG submission 132985) | Peatland microbial communities from SPRUCE experiment site at the Marcell Experimental Forest, Minnesota, USA - June2016WEW_11_40 | ecosystem: Environmental > Terrestrial > Soil >...
ACCTTGGCGATCTCCCGTCCTCGTCGCAGCACGAGGTGAAAATACCGGTTGCGCCATTCTTGATCGCTACGCACCGTAACTTGCGCCGCCTCCACCAGCAGGAAGCGCAGCAGCGAGTTGCCTTGTTTCGTGATGTGTCCCAACCGCCGTCGCTGCCCGCTGGACTCTTCCGACGGCACCAAACCGAGGTAGCTCGCGATCTGCTTGCCACACTCAAACCGATCCGCTCTGCCGATGATCAGCACGAAGGCCAGCGCGGTCAGTGCCCCCACTCCAGGATGTGTCTGCAAGCGTTGCGCCGCCGGACACTTCTCCGCCTCTTGCTCGATGGCCTGCGTCAACTCGGCAATCGTCGGAGTCAGTCGGTCCAGCAACTCCAGCAGATCGTGCCGTCGCCGGCTCGCCCAGGGCGCTAAGCGAAACGACTCCAGTTGCTCTCGTCCCGCCTCCCGCCACAACTTCTTTTTGCAGCGCAGCCCTTCGTTGAGCGCTACGGCTTGCAGTTGGTTCATGATCCGCGTGCGCGCCTGCATCATCCGGTGACGATGCCAGAGCAGTTGCCGCAGATCGCGATTCTCCCAGTTCGGGACCCACACCTGGGGAAAGCGATTTTCCAGCAACAAGCGCAGAATCAGTTGCGCATCCTGGCGATCCGTCTTCTGCTTCCGCACTCGCTTCGCGCGGATCTCGGCCGCGTCCCCGATCCACAACTCGAAGTTCAGCTCCGCCAGCAGCCGTTCAAACCAGCGCGCATGCCCACTGGCTTCCATCCCCACGCGCACCTTCATTCCCTGGGCCGCGAGATTACGGTAGAACTTCTCCGCTTCCTCGCGGTGCTGCAGTCGCCGCTCTTGCAGTTCCCCAGTGTCGGTATCCACAAACGCAATTTGCTGGAAGGCCGGGTGGTAATCGCATCCTATAATCATCATGTTCGGCTCCTTTCTCCCGAGCCTGTTGGTTGGTTCGCACCACCAAAGCTTACTCGCGCGTCGGAGCCGACATTGTTATGGAATCAATTTCACTCATTGACATCGAAAAAGGCGAACAGACGGCGCAAACTTGTGCTAACGCCTGGTTACGTAAACTATCGGCAAACAGCAAGCGCCGAGGCAGCATTTGTCGGGCTACTGCAATTTCGTGTACTCCGCCTTGGCTTGCTTCAGGATGGGGATGTCAGGGTCGGCGTCCTTCCAGAGGGTGAGGAAATCTTTGTAGGCGGCGAGGGCGCGTGTGCGGGCGGCATCGGCATCCGCTCCCTGTGACGTTCTCGCTTGCAGCGCGTTGGCACGCGCCACGCCCAGATGCGCCAACGCTCCGATAGGCTCGTTCTGAACGACGCCGGGGTGGTCGAGGATCTTCTGGAACTCAGCCGCAGCGGCGTTGCCTTGCTTCGCCGCCAAGAACGCCTCGCCCCGCAGGTAAACCGGGTAAAGACTGAACCCCAGGTTCAAATCCGTCTGCCCCAACTCGTAGGGCACAGCCAACGCGAGATCCTTGATGGCCTTACCAGCGTTTCCACTCCTGGTGTCGATGGCCGCGTGAATCATCGGCAGAAAGCTCGAATGCAGGATAGTATTCTCCGGGTAGCGTTTATCCAAGTCGTTGGCTAGGCGCGTGGCTTGCATTGAGTCTCCTGCCAGAGCCAGCGCAATGGCCGAAATGGCCTCGACCTCCTTGCCATTCGAGAGTGCGAGCGCCGCCTTCGCCTGCTGTTTTGCCCGGGCTGTGTTGCCCACCAGAGCCTCGCGCACGGCAGCTTCCGCCTCGTATTCCGCCGCATTCTCTTTCTTGTCGGTACGTTGGGCAGAATCGTCCGCACGGAGCGTCAACTCCCGTGCCTTAACGTATTGCCCGCTATACGCAGCAGTGTCGGACTCCATCTGGAATATATGGTCGGCCCACCCGGGCTTGCCCATGATGTCAGCGGCTTCCCGATGCATGCCCTCGACATCGCGCTGCAGAAAAGCAAACGTGTACAGACCAAGGTGATAAAGGGGCGAGTCCCGCACTTGGGTCCCTTCCCGTGCCAGCGCCTTCGCCTGGTCCAACCGGTTGACGTATATATACGCGAAGACCAGATTCGACTCGGGTTCCGTCGGGTGGCCCAGTTCGTTCGCTTTCTGGGTCAGGGCTAGGAACTGATCCCAATGGCCGCAATAGGCTTCAACAACGGCCAAACCTGCAGGCGCCTGGACATCGTGTGGGTAAATCTGCTGCCACAATTCGAAGTCCTTGCGCGCTGCCTCCTGATCTTCGGTGACGATTTCATCGTATCTCGAAGCAATGTAGAACTTCTCGCGCTCGCTCACTTGCCCGCGAAGTTGGTACGCCTTGCGGAGATATTCCGACGCCCGGACCAACTCACCTAGGTTGAAGTAAACCGCCCCCAATTGCGCATACGCCATGGCAAAGTTGTGATCCAGGTCAACGGCACGCTGAAGCAATGGGATGGAGGGAGAGAGATCGCCATGCCGAGCTAGAATGCCCAGGCTGTACGCCTGCAACGCCTCGAGCGACGGCGTGGTCACGTCTTCCGGTCGCGCGTCATATTTCCGCACGGAAGCCAGTGACTCGCCCAGTTTCGTGCGAATTTCGGAGGCTATTGTTCCCAAGGCGTCGAGAACGTGGTTGTTATCCCTGGCCTGCGCTTCTGCACTGGCCAGAGATTCGCCATTCGTGCAATTGATCGCCTTGAGAACCAGAAGATACTGCGTGCCCACTTGAGAGATCGACCCATCCAGAACCGCCGCGCTCCCCGTACGCTGGCAGACCTCCAGCGCCAACTCCTTGGTCAGGCGCGCGTCTTTAGGCTGGCCCATCAGCGCCATCGCCTCCGCGGTGCGCTGGTCGGAGAGCAGGTTCAGAAACAGTGACTGCTCCAGTTGCGCCGAGAGGCCCTGCCGCAGAGTGCTATCGAAGACCGAATCGCCGGTGGTGTTGGCGAATTCCGCGATTATGATGCTGTCTTTTTCGGTGAGCTTTGGCGTTCGTTGGGACCGCCAGTACAGCCCGCCGCCAATCATCGCAGCGATCGCAATCATTCCCAACGAAAGCCAATAAACGGACACTGACGGGGTGCCAATTGCGAACGCAGAACCCAGCGCTAGAAGCCGCCGCTTTTGTATCGCGGCTCGGAATGGAGAAGACCGACCCGACTCCCTCAGGTCCCTCAGATCGGCCAACATCTCCGTCGCCGACTGGTACCGAACACTGCGATCTTTCTCTAAGGCTTTGCTGATGATCCCTTCCAGTCTTGGCGGAACGTCAGGATTTAGCTGCCGAACTGGCGTGGGCGTATGGCTCAGGATTGCCGCTTTAAGAATGGACGCGGTTTCTCCAGTAAGTGCTCGTTGCCCGGCAACCATTTCATAAAGCACGAGACCGAAGGAAAACAGATCCGTCCTGGCATCTAAGTTCTCGCCCTTCACTTGCTCCGGAGACATGTACCCCGCCGTTCCCATCGAGGCACCGGTCAAGGTAAGAGAAAGATCCGATCGTTTGATGCCCGAGTGTTCTTGAGGCTGGGTCTGGCGAACGCCGGCCTGCTCCTGAGGATTTTCGACTGTGGAATGTCCGGTCGTCGCCGAATCGGGCGCAAGCTTCGCCAAACCAAAGTCCAGAATCTTGGCCTCACCCCGATCCGTGATAAAGATATTCGCCGGCTTGATGTCGCGATGAACGATGCCTTTGTCGTGCGCCGCTTCCAAACCATTCGCAATCTGAATTGCCACCTCCAACAATTCCTCGGTCGTGAACGGTGCTGCTCGGGGAAGTGGCTTGGTAGTACCATCTTCGGCCGGACGCGATAGGTTCGCGGACGCGGCCAGGCGCTCCCGCAGCGTCTGCCCCTCGAGGAACTGCATCGCAATAAATGACTGGCCCGCATGCTCGCCAAACTCGTAGATGGTGCAGATATTGGGATGGTCCAGCGCAGAGGCAGCCCGGGCTTCGCGCTCGAAGCGACCGAGAGACCGAGCATCGCTGGCCAACTCTTCAGGCAGGAATTTCAAAGCCACTGGCCGGCCCAGCTTGAGGTCCTCCGCTTTGTACACCACTCCCATTCCCCCACCGCCCAGCACTTCGAGCACGCGGTAGTGGGACACTTTCTTGCCGATCAGATAGGAGGTTGCCGACTCGACGCCCGGAGATCGGGCGGTGGAGACCGCGAGTTGCGGATCGGCCGGGCTAGCTTCTATCCACTCCACCGGGACCAACAACCGGTATCCGCGCCGGGCCACTGTCTCGACGTACTTCGGACTCTCCGCCGCGTCTCCTAGTGCCTGTCGCAGCTTCTTGATGGCCGTGTGGATGCTGTGGTCGAACTCCACGACCGTGTCGTTCGGCCAAAGCCTCTTCTTGATTTCATCGCGGGTAACCACCTCGCCCCGATGTTCTACCAGCATCAGAAGGATCTGGAAGGGTTGTTCCTGAAGCAGAATCCTCCCCGTCCCTTTGCGGACCTCCCCTGCCTTGAGGTCCAGTTCAAAGTCCCCGAACCGAGCCCGATTTGGGGCCGAGATTGCCATGGCGACCGGCCGTGCCCGAGTTTACCACTCTGGTGAAGCCTCTCTTGATGCTTTCCAGCCCACAACGCCGGCCGGGACCAGCCTCGGCGCAACCCAACATCGGGAACAAACGTTCGAGATTGGCGGTCTTTTGGCGAGCGATTCCGTAGTTCAGCCACAGTTCAGTGCCAAGTCAGCGCCAGTGCATAGACTCGCCGCTCGCTTCGGACATAAGATCGCCGCGATCTGGGGGTAGCCCCTGGCGGAGAACCTGCACTTTTGTAAAGTGGCCTTGGTTGTCGCGGGTTCGCTGCACCTGGCGATCTCCCGCTAGGACGAAACGCCAAAAGAAACCAAAGGAGAAGTCATGAAAACCAATCTAACGCGGTGTTTTGCCGCAATCGCTCTGTCTGCGGGGTTAGCCATCCCGGCCACGCTCTTTGCCCAGGCAGGCCAAGACTCCGGCCACCCCACGCACCACCACTACAAGCTGATCGATCTGGGCACGTTCGGCGGCCCCAAGAGCAATATGAACCAGGGTGGTGACAACGGATCTTGGTCCGATGCAATTGGAAACAACCAAGGCACTTTCACAGGCTGGGCGGATACGCCCAGGCCCGATCCATTGATAGACAACCCAAACTTTTGTTTCGTGGGGGATTGCTATGTCACGCACGCCTTTCAATGGCAGAACGGTGTAAGGAAGGACCTTGGCGTACTTCCCGGGGGCGCGAGCAGCGCTACCGCATGGATCAGCGCCAACGGATTGATTGCGGGAACCTCTCAAAACGGCGAGACCGATCCGCTGTTCTCCCCCTGGATACAAGAACGTGCCGTACTTTGGCAGAACGGCAAAATTGTCAATCTTGGAACTTTGCCGGAAGGGGGATACGAGAGTGGGGCCGCCGCTGTCAACAGCTCCGGTCAAGTGACTGGTTGGGCCATCAATACCATTCCCGATCCGTACTCCTTTGGCGCGGTATCGCCCAATTTTTTCCAATACCAGTTCTATGGTCCCTACCAGACGCGTGCGTTTCTGTGGCAGAACGGTGTCATGCGGGACTTGGGCACTCTGGGCGGTCCTGACGCTTTTCCCACAGCCATCAACGAACTCGGCCAAGTCACTGGGTTCTCCTACACAAGCTCTACAACAAATTCGAACAATGGATGCTATGCGGTCACCCTGTCCAACACCCCTGTGCAGGATCCCTTCTTTTGGGACAAGGACACGGGAATGATCGACATTGGGACGCTTGGAGGGACCTGCGGTGGTCCGAGCGGGCTGAACAATCGAGGTCAGATCGTCGGCGCATCGAACCTGGCCGGCGATCAAGTGACCGATGCCTTTCTCTGGGATCGTGCGAGGGGGCTCATCGATCTGGGTACCTTGGGAGGGAGCTCGGCGGAGGCCTCTGCGATCAACGATGCCGGAGTGGTTGTCGGAGGATCCTTACTTTCGGGTGACGTGGTGGGCCATGCGTTTCTGTGGGACGGAAAGATGCACGATCTTGGGGCGATCCCCGGGGATAACTACGCTTATCCATTTTGGATCAACGCATCCGGACAGGTCGTCGGCAACGGGGGGAACGACTCTGTCGGGCATGGATTCTTGTGGGAGGGTGCGGGACCAATTGTTGACTTGGATACTCTCATCTCCTCCAATAACGGTTTTTCCATCACGGAGGCGGCTTACATCAATGATCAGGGAGAAATCATTGGCCTCGGAGCTCCGGCTGGTTGCGACGATACCGATACTTGCGGCCACGACTATCTGCTGATCCCCTGCGACGAGAAGCATCCCGGCCTCGAGGGTTGTGACTACGACCTAGTAGACGCAACTGCGGCACCACAACTCCCGGAACCTCGCTACGTGTCCCGCGAAACGCAGCCGACGCCCCAGTCGCGGCGGGCCAACCGGTATCGCATCTCCGGCCTGTTACCGCTGAGAGGTAGGTCGGCGAATTAGTCACTAGAAAGCTGATACGCAAGCAGCCAACAGACCTGGTCCTTGGATGGACTAAGAAAATGCACGCTGTTGTCCTGATGTCATCGCCTTTGGAACACAAGCAGCGAGCAGATGGCATTCGCGAACTGTCTGAGCCGCACAAACCACTGCGGCCCTAGGAGGATTCATGAAAAGGTTCTTGCGGGCCGTGCTTACCCTCTGCGGATTGTGTCTCCTTTACGGCTGTGGTGGCGGTGGTAGCGGATCATCGACACCGCCTCCTATCGTCGCCACTCACTTCTCCGTCGTCCCCGCTCAGACTAACACCACCGCTGGGACGGCCTTCAACGTCACCGTGACTGCGCTTGACGCCTCGAACAACATGGTGAGCAACTACGCGGGGACAGTGCAGGTCACGAGTAGCGACCCCCAAGCCATCCTCTCGCCAGCCAGTTCGACGCTGACGAGTGGGATGGGAACCTTTTCTGCAACCTTGAAGACTGCAGGCCCGCAGACCATCACCGCCACCGACACGGTCACCCACTCGATCAGCGGCACTTCGAGCTCGATCAACATCAGCCCGGGAGCAGCCACTAGCTTGTCCGTCAGCGCACCGGCCGCCGCCGCCGCCGGGACTTCTTTCAGCTTTACCGTGACTGCACTCGACGCTTGGAACAACGTGGCCACCAGCTACTCCGGGACCGTGCACTTCACGAGCACTGATGTCCAAGCGGTGCTGCCGGCCAACTCGACGCTGCCGAGCGGGACCGCAATCTTTTCGGCCACGCTGAACACTGACGGCGGCCAGACCATCACGGCCACCGACACGGTCACGGCTTCGATCGCAGGCGCTTCGAAGTCGATCAAGATCACTGCAGCCTCCGCGGTGAACCCCGTTCCTTTTATTAACCAGCCTTTGAGTCCCGACGCTGCAGCCCCTGGTGGGGCAGCGTTCTCGCTGGCTGTAAACGGCACCGGATTTGTGTCCGGGTCGGTGGTCGAGTGGAATGGCAGCGCCCGCGCCACCAACTTCATCAGCAATTCAACGCTCACGGCGTACATCCTGGCGTCTGATATCTCCGCCCCTAACACGGCCTCGGTGACCGTGGTCACTCCAGGTCCAGGCGGAGGAACGTCGAACCTCGTGTTCTTTCCGGTTACGCTCCCGGCAAGTCTGGCATGGAGCGGATCAGCCTTTGCCGCCGGCTCTTCGCCGGTGTCAGCGGTTACAGCCGATTTTAACGGCGACGGAAAGCTCGACCTCGCGGTAGCAAACGGCGCCGGCAACAACGTCAGTGTGTTCTTGGGGAACGGCGACGGGACTTTCCAAGCCTCGGTGAATTACGACGCTGGAAGCAATCCCTGGTCAGGGATGGTGGTGGGCGATTTCAGGGACGACGGCAAGCTGGATTTGGTCGTGGCGAACTATGGCAGCAACAATGTCAGCGTGCTCTTAGGTAATGGCGACGCAAGTTTCCAGGCTGCGGTGAATTACGACACGGGGATCAATCCCACGTGGGTGGCGATCGGAGATTTCAATCGTGATGGCAAGCTGGACCTGGCCGTCTCTGATCAGAATTGCACCAATGGCGGTCCGCCTTGCGGTACGGGAACGGTCTCAATTTTACTGGGAAACGGCGACGGCACGTTTCAGCCGCGTGTGGACTACCCGACGCCGCAAGGCGCGGAAGGGCCCAACGGCGTCGCAGTTGGCGATTTCAACGGCGACGGAATTCTCGACCTTGCACTCGCTACCGGCTCCGGTGGAGCTGGTACTCAGGTCTCAGTGCTGCTGGGAAACGGCGACGGCACATTTCGGAGTGGCGTGAACTATACCGCGGGCTTAAATCCTGCGGCAATCGCGACAGCCGACTTCAATAAGGATGGCAAGCTCGACCTCGCGGTCGTCAACAACATCGGGTCCGTTTCCATCCTCCTCGGAAACGGAGATGGGACATTCCAGACGCACCTTGACTATGGGACCGGCTCTTTCCCTTGGGGGACTCTTGGCATCGCGGACTTCAACGGGGAGGGGAATCTCGATTTAGCGGTGGCAAACATAGGCTCCAATACAGTCTCGATTTTCCTAGGGAACGGAGACGGAACCTTTCAGCCCCAAGTTCAAATCGGCACTGGCGTGCACCCCCACGGGGCAGTCGTGGGCGACTTCAACCAGGATGGCGGGCTTGAGCTAGCGGTTCCCAACTATAACGACAACACGGTTTCCGTCCTGGTCCAGACGACTGCGGAGCTCTCACCCACCAGCTTGGGCTTCGGGTCTGTAGCCATTGGCACGACCAGTCCGGCGCAAGCTACGACTCTAACCAATGTGGGCACGACCACGTTGAACATCACCAACATTGCGATTACCGGAACAAATGCCGGGGATTTTGCGCAGACCTACACTTGCGAAAGCTCGCTGGGAGCAGGCGCGAGCTGCAGCATCAGTGTTACGTTCAAGCCCACGGCATCGGGAAGCCGCACGGCGGCGGTGAGCATCATTGATAACGCCGCCGGCAGCCCGCAGATCGTTTCCTTAAGCGGTAGTGGTGGCACGGGCCAGTGCACGCCAGCGGGACAGCAGTGCCCCCCACAACGGCCCCCTTGTTGCCGTGGGTCGATATGCGTGGCAGAAGGAAATCGCAACTATTGCGAGCCCACATCGGGAAACATTCCCGGGCAGCGCTCATCATGGGACCAAGGACTCACGGATAGGCTCCGATAGCCCGAGCGTCTCCGTTCCGCGTTTGCAGGCAGAACAGGAACTCGTCGCTCTCGCCGTGAGGCCCAAATGCGCGGGGCAACTCGGATAACTATCGACAGGCGTTTACGCTCAAAATCCCTTCAACCGTCAATGAGCGTAATCGGGAGATTGCACTCATTAACCCCAGGGTCCGGTTCATCGTGAGGGACGATAGAAGCCGAATACGGCGGCGACCGTCATCGCCCTTTCGCGGAAGGCGCCTGCTCAACTTCCTTTGCCGCGCGCATGACGGTCTTCTTCATGCGGTTCTCCCCGGCCCAGTAGATGCTGATCTCGTGGCCATCGGGATCGTTCAGATAGGCGTGACGCCAACCCCATGGCATCATGCGCGGCATCTGCGTAATGTAGAAGCCCTTGGCCTGCAGTTTGCGGCAGAAGTCGTCAACTTCGCGAATCTCGAAGTACAACCGCACGCCGTCACTGGCAAGCGGCGTCCCCGGCCCCGCCAAGTGCAGCGCGATCGTGCCGTCGCCTCCAGGCGCGCGCAGCCGCGCATACACGGGTATACCTTCGTGGCGGAATTCGTCCACGAGTTTGAATCCCAGCAGGTCGCGATAAAAGCCCAGCGCGCGTCGCACGTCCGCAGCATAGACCATTGCATGATTAAAGGTCAGCTTCTCGCCGCCGACCTCCGCTGCCCGCCGCGACGCAGGTACTTTTTTCACCTGACGGAGGGCCTTCTTCGCCTTCCTCGGCGGGGATTTCTTCGCTTTTTTGCGGGGATTCGATTTTCTCTTTGCGAACATTCTTGCCATGGTCGGCCTCGTAGGTGCTCGGGAGACATTCTACTCGGGAGTCCGCACATCAGTTGACGTAACCAGGCGTTTACACTCATTGACCCTGTGAGGGGTTTTGAGCGCTATCGCTATGTTGCGACAACAACAAACTCGTGTGCATGCCGGGTTGCCCATTTTCGAAAGGCGCCGCCCCCATCCCTGTTGCAAAAAAGACACACTTTGATCCCAATTGGTCGATTGACCGCAAGTGTCAACTTGTGTATAAGTTCATAAATCGGGGCTGGCTCAACGCGGTAGCTTGGGAATACGTACCAAAAATCCTGGGGCGTGAGACCGAGGTGACGTCATGAAGTCCAGCTCGTATGCAGTTCTTGCGGTATCCCTTCTAGCTTTGACCCTAAGTGCCAGTGCGCGGGAGACGGTCCTGCCCGCCGGTACCCTTCTGAAGTGCACCATGAATGAACCGAACTTTTCTTCCGCGACGGTTGCGGTCGGCGATCCCGTGCTCTGTCATCTGCACTCGGTGACGGAATTCGGCCATCAGACGTTTCCGCGCGGAGCTTATCTTGTGGGGCATCTCGAATCGGCCAAGGACCCCGGCCATTTCTGGGGCAAGGGGAATATGAGGCTGGTGTTCGATCGCATCGGACTGCCGAATGGCGATATGCCACTCGACGCGAAAGTGATCGCGACGCGCGGCTACAAGGTCGATAAAACAGGCGCCATCGACGGCAAAGGACACGCCAAGCGCGACATCGTGGAATGGATGATTCCGCCGCTTTGGCCGTGGAAGATCATCATGCTGCCCGCGCGCGGGCCGCGTCCGACGCTCAAGGGCGAGAGCATGCTGGAGCTGCGCCTGATGGATGACGTGCAGATCCCGCAGGTCTCGTCCACCAACGGACCGGACTGGCATTTCTTCGGTCGTCCGCGGATGGAAAACGACTCGTTTTATAGCAGTTCGGCCTACGTGCCGACGGATAGTAATGTGGTGCCTCAGCTAGCGGTGCGCCAGGTCAGACTTGCAGCCAGCGAACAGCCGACGGCTGAGGAAACTCCGCAGGTCGTCTACGCCAGCTATGTTGCCAAGGATGCACACTTCGAAGGGACAGCGCCGGGAGTGCCGGTGTTTGTGCTGAAGACGGGCATGGTTCTGGAGGTGGGCAATTACACCTATCAGGAAGGCCGCATCAGCTACGAACTGGCCAGTGGCGGCAGCGGCGTGATCAGCACGGATGAAGTGGACTGGACCACGACCACGCGCGTGAATAACCAGCGCGGCGTGCGGATGATGCTGCGCGGCGGACATCCGAGCGCCGGCGTGGCGGGATTCTAGAGAGCTGTCGGCATTCAGCCGTCAGCCGTCAGCCATTAGCCGTCAGCGCAAGCTGGCGGCTTTTGTTTGCCCGTCTCCGGAGACGCGGGCTAGCCGTATCTGTTCGGGAGATTTCCCCCTTTAGGGACTGGGCAGCGTGTCATTATTTCTCAGTTACCTTCGGTCCGCTGCCACCCGACTTCTGTACCCTACTCGCCGGTGCCGAAATGCGTCAGGATAGTGGCTGCTACCCGGAAATCTCCCTCCTTGCCGGGCCTGACGGCGCATGTTCAATTCCGATATTGGGGAAAACGAAGTGGTGGAAACCTGGCAGCGGTTTGTGCAGGGGCTGCTGGGCGTGCTGGCGCTGGTGGGCGCCTTAGCGATGGCACACTACTACGCTCGCCCGGAGACTGCCGGGCTGGAGCAGCAGGTGCACCAGCTCTCGCGCCAAGTCGCGGATATGGAAAAACAGCAATCGTTTTCGGCGGCGGCAGTGGACGATGCGCGGGAGTCGGTGGCTTATATCTACGGGATCTATCATGTGTCCGGGCGCGCGCAAAGTTTTCGTGCTCGCGTGGCTGGGACGGGGTTTGTAGTGGCGCCCGGTCTGGTGGCCACCAATCGCCATGTGGCCGAGCCCTGGTACGGCGACCGGGAAGTCGCTGTGGCATTGCGGCAGGGCGGATCGCCAGTGCTGGAAAAGCTGATGGCATATTTTCCGGGCTCGCCGCTTCCGGTAAAACTGGAGACGGCAGTAGTGGCGACGCATGGAGATCTCGCCGTGCTGCGCCTTGAAGACACAGCCTTCACGAAGAAGCTGCGCCCGTTGACTCTCTCCCAGGCGCTGCCGCATGTGGGCGAGGCGGTGAGCGTGCTGGCGTATCCGATGGGAGTGACGGGCATGGTGGCAAAGTCGCCGGCGATCGTGTACGAGCGGCTTTCGTCGCATCCGGATGATGCGGACACGGCGGGCGAACTGGCGGCGCTATCGCTGATCCGGCCTTCGGCGACGTTCGGGCACATCGGCGATGTAAGCGGCGACAAGCTGATCTATGACGCGCCGACGGCGCGCGGGGGCAGCGGCGGACCGGTGCTGAACCTGCGCGGCGAAGTGGTGGGCATCAACTCCGCATACATTGACGGCTTCTCCGGGGGCACGCTGGGGATCGTCGCCGGTGAGCTGCGTCCGCTGCTGGAGACCGCAAAGCGCGCAGCTTTGGAGACGGCCGCGGTGGTCCACTGAAGAAGTGAGAATTCCGGTCCCGCGGCAAGAAGTCCGATCCTGAAAGTTGCAATTCCTTGCGCATGCCCCTATGCTGCCCGCCGTTCGAAACCTGTGCCGCGCAGACAAGTGCCTTGGATTCAGGTACATTTGTAAGCTGCTGATTTGAATAACAAATTGGCCTTGTGGCTGCTCAGTTCCTAGAAGATAGAAACGGTTTGTCCGGGCAACGGATTCCGTGCTGGCGGGTTGGAAAAGTCAGAAAGACGTGGTTCAAAGGGATCTGATCATGATCAAAAATTGTCTGTTTGCGGTGGCATTGCTGAGTCTGGCGCTGGCTAGCGGTTGCGCGCAGGGTGGCAGCGGCGTGGTTCCCTCCACACCAACCGTTGTCGTTGCCACCACCGGCATTAACCCTAATGCGATCTACGTGAGCCAGTCTGTTACGCTTACGGCTAAGGTGTCGAACTCTTCGAATACCGCCGTTACCTGGAGCCTGAGCGGCGCGGGCACGCTCACGCCAGTCACACCGCCGACAACCCCGGCAACCGCGACCTACGTGGCCCCGGCAACGGCAGCTTTGCAGATAACGGTCACCGCGACATCGGTGGCCGACAACAAGGTATCGAACACTCTGGGAATAACCGTGGTTGACGTCACCACCGACGTAACGCCAGCGACGCTGAGCGTGGGCACAACCGGTGGCACTGGTGGCGGCGGCCTGACCCAGCAATTTACCGCTGTAGCCGTCCCTGACGATGCGCCCCAAACTTTTACGTGGACCTGCAACATCACGGTGAAGGGCGTGGTGACGGGTTCGTGCGCGAACTTTGTTCAGGATGCGAATGTGTCCGGCTTGGCCTACTACACGGCGGCGGACAGCTGCAGCGGCGTGGGCTGTATTCAGATATCGGCGGCTTCGACCGTCGATCCGGCGGGCTGCACGCCCAACCCCAAGTACTGCACAACCGCCGCTGCCTCGCTGGTCACATCCCGTGTAAGCGGCACGTACGCATTCCGGTTCTACGGATATGACAGCAGCAGCAACGCCACAGCCGTGGCTGGAACATTTACCGCGTCGAATGGAACGATCACCTCGGGGGTGGAAGACGAACTCACTTCGAGCGGCTGGGCACAAAACTCGATTACCGGAGGTTCGTATTCTCCCACTAAGTCCGACACGAACAACTCGAACAACGCGGGCACGCTAACGCTGACTTTGCCCTCGGGAGTTTATCCGAATCAATACCAGGTCGTTCTCGACGGCGCCGGCGAACTCAAGATGATCGAATCCGACGGCCATGGCACGGGCTCCGGTATTGCGCAGCAATCGGCCGCGTCCAAGCTTTTCACCGGCGTCCAGACTTATGCGTTCGGCTTCACCGGTGTGGATTCGAAGGGCAATCGCGTCGGCTATGTCGGAGTCTTGCCGATGAATGGCGGCAGTAGCTCAATAAGCGGCGGCCAGATGGATGTGAACGACAACGGAAACAGCAGCAACAGCGTTTGCGGCACTCCGCCCTGCACGGTTACGGGCACCTATCAACAAAATGCTAATGGCTCGTGGCATATGGCGCTGACTTCGCCCGTAACCATGGGTTTCGATTTTTTTATTGCTTCCGGAACCGCCAGTAAGACGAATCCGCTGACGTTCTATGCCATCTCCACCGACCCCGCCGCTAACCCGGCAGTATTGGGAACGATGGTGCTCCAGGATTCTTCGCAGACCTACAACAACGCTGCCTTCAATGGCTCATCGGTCTCCGCTCTGACGGGAACGGGGGCGAGTGGGGTGAATACCAACGTCTCGCTGACGCTGGGCTCGACTGATGGCAAGGGGAACTTCTCGGGTCAGTTTGATCAGAATAACGCCGGTACGATTCTATCCAGCGTCGAGTTCCCGCCCACCGGCAGCAACAATTATACGTACGCAGCCACAGGCACCAATGGACGCTACACCTTCAACATGCTGGGCAATCCGCTTCCGTTCGTTCTCTATGCCAGCGGACAGAATCGCGGATTCCTGCTCGATCAGAACAGCTCGTCCGTGATGACCGGAAGGATGGATCCGCAGGGGAAAGGGAACGGGTTTTTGGCTGGTTCGGAGTTGCCGGGTACCTATGCCGCGGCGACCACTGGCAGCGGGAACTCCGGGGTCGACCCGATTGCAGCCAACCTGCTGCTGACATGGACCAACACTGGCACTTGCACGTCAGAGTGCGTCAACGGAACCCAGTACGATAGCGTCAACTACAACCCACTGGGAGTGCCCCTGGCCGGGGCGTACACGATTTTCGATATCGGCAACGGTACGATCGCGCTGACTGGTCCGCCAGCCCAGAATTACGTGATCTACGGTCTTGACACCTCAGGTTGCACTTCCGCGCAAAATCCTGTTTGCGCGATACAAGACTTTCTGATGATGGATGTGGACAAGACGAATCCGAATGCGGCCATCATTTTCGCGCAGCAGTAGCAGCGGAGGCTTCGCATGCGGAAGTAATGCCCTGATACGAAGCCCGAGGTTTTGAACGCTATTTCCCGCGAATCACGGCCTTTGCCGTGGCGAGATTGTCGAAACGGTCGTAGGCGCGGACCACGACGACGTGGTCATTGGCGGTGCTGTCGGCCATCGGAGCCGGCGCAGCTTCGGGCTGCGGCACGGTCACGCGAAAGTCGTAGTCTTCCGTTTTGGAATCGGACAACTGGCCAACCGGCTCGACGAACTGCCAGTCGCCGCCATCGAGCGAATACTCGGCGCGCTTGATCGGCGAAAAGGAATCGCTGGCGCGGAAGCGGACATTTATCTGCTTGCCGGTCTGCTTGCCGAGCTGCTTTCCGGTCTGCTTGTCATCTTGCCTGTCAACGACAGTGGCAGTCAGGTTCTCGATCACCGGAGCCGTAGCATCGACCTCGAAGCGGGCGCTGACACGCTCGGCGTAGAGCGCCTCTCCGGGCGAATGCGAGGGCGCATCGGAGGCGATGACCTTCACGGTGTAGCCGCCGTCTGGCAGAAGACTGGCGTCGAAAGAATAGTAGCGATCGGAGAGGTTGCTCTTCAGCAGCAGCCAGCGCGATTCGCCGTCGCCACGGTAGTAGACGGTGTAGACGAGCTGGTCGTCGTTGTCGTCATGGGCCGCCCAGCGGACGCCGACCGAGTCGCGGTCGCGCAAGGCCGGAGGCGGAGGATCGAAGCGCGCCTGCCCGGGAACAGGCGGCTCGCCGCCGGTCACATGCGGAATCGCCTGATAGCGGTATCCGGGCTGCACCGTGATTTCGTCAATCTCAGGAGCAACGTTCTTGGGCAGGTAGTTCAGCAGGACGTCGTCGACGCGAGGCGCGGGATTGCCGGCATGGAGCACGGCCTTCCACTGCACGAAGCGGGCTGGCGGAATCTTGAGTTCGGAGCCGGCGGCGAGGGCGAGGTCGAAATTAATGCGCGTCCAGTGACTCCAGTTGCGGTCGGGATTGTCGACGTTGCCGCTGCGCGCATAAAGCTCGACATTGGAATTGGAATTGGAATTGCCGGCGGCGCGGATGCTGATGCGTCCCCAGAGGGAAAAGATGCGCGCGTCGAAGACATCGCTTTCGTACGTGCCTTCAGACTCGGGGCCCGGACCGAGAACGAAAATTTTTCCCAGGTTGCTGCTGGAGACGTAGAGTCCTCCGCCGGGCGCGGCGGCGAAGGCGGTGATTTGGGTGGCGCTCGCTTTGACCAGATCGGTGTAATCGTCAGCCTCATTGCCGTTGATGGCGAAAATGTGGCCGCGATTGCCGGTGCCGGCAATGAGGCGTCCGTGCCGATCGAAGCCGAGAGCGTAGACGAGATCTTCGTGGGAAGTCCACAAGCGTGACGGGGCGCCATCGGGCGCGATGCGATAAATCTCGGAGCCGCCGGTAGCGCCGAGTCCGGGAGCGGGAAAGGCCGGCGTCATCATAGGTGCGGCGGGAGCTGCGGTGATGGTGATATTGCCGCCGGGTGCGGGCGGGTTCTGCGCTGGACTTGCGAGCATGATGCCCATTTGCGGCATCGTGGCGCCGGGGTGCTTCTCTCCCGCGGCGGCGGCGTAGATATTGCCCGCGCCGTCGATAGCGAGCGCGGTAATTTCTCTTTTGGGCGCGCTGTAGAGAACGAACGCATCGCCATTCGGTGCGATGCGATAGACCAGCCCGCTGCCATCGGAACCGGCAATCAGGTTTCCTTTGGGATCGAGCGCGAGCACACGAATGTGCACCTCATCGCTCTTGAAGAAAAGCGAGTGCTGGCCGTTGGGGCTGACTTTGTAGATTTCGCCGTGATCGCCGGTGGCGACATACAGCGTGCCGGCATTGTCGAGAACGATGTCCCAGATGTACTTGGAACCAGGATCGAAGTAGGGAGTCGCGGTCCAGGAGGCTTTCGCGTCAGCCTTGGCGGCGGCTGCGCCTTTCGCGCGTTCCAGGCGATACACCTTGCCGTCGGGAGCGGTGGCGGCGTAGACGACGCCGGTCTTGTCGTTGTTCTTATCGACAGCGTTCTTATCGACGACCAGGGCCTGCACCTGCAATTCCTGCGGCTCGAAGATGGTCGTCGTTTGACCATCGGGCGTGATGAGATAGACGCGGGCCGGAGATCCAGCGGCGGCGTAGATGTTGCCTGCGGAATCGGATGCGATCGACCAGATGTAGGTCGAGGGCGTGGTGGCGAGCGCTTTGAACGCCGGGGCAAGTTCGAGGCCGCCTTCACTGCGCAGCGCGACGCCTTTGGCCGTACCCTTGGCCAGTTCGTCGAACTTGGATTGTTCCCAGGCGCGGGTGCCCTCAGCGAGGGCTAGTGCGGAAAGCGCCAAGGTGAAAGGAATAAGTACTGACAGTAGAGCGAGCGTCTTACGAGCCAAAGTCATACCTCATTTTACGCAGCTATTTCTTCTCCGCGCCGCTGCTGTATGTTTTGAGCGCCAATTCCAGGTCCTGAACGCGATGGCTGTCTTCTACCTTGTCGAGAGAATCGCGCGATACAGCGAGGCTTCCATCCAGTATTCGTTTCAAGTTGTCCAGATTGCGTTGCCAGCGCGCAATTGCGGACGACGGCACGCTTCCCATGCCTCCGGGAACAAAGAGTCGGCTGGCGATCTGGGCGGTAATTCCTCTCGCTGCCAGTTGACGTTGTAACTGTGGAATGTGGGCAGCTCCGTAGACGATAACGATGCGGCGGGATCCAGCATCGGCATCGAGACAATTCTCCACGATGCGGCGATTGCGCTCATGCCAGCCTCCCATAGCTATATCGGAGACCGTATTCTCGCCGATCACTTGCTCAAACTGATAATCGGCGATAGCCACTTCCTTGGTATGCAGAAAATCAAAGAGCGTCGGCTCGGCCTGCGACTGCATCTGCTTGGCGGACTCTTCTGTCAGCGCCTCTAGCTTGTCCTTGACCTCTTTGGGTTCCATCTCCTCGGCTCGGCTTTGCCATGCGTGGGTTATTCGCCAGTCGGTCGCGGCAAAGCGTGCGTGCAGCGTGGGGGCGACTTCGGCCAGATATGCGGCCTCGGGAGGAAAATAGCCTTCCATCGGCCCCTGATAAGCCTCTGGCGTGATCTCGCCGCAAATCAAATCCGGATGCAGCGCCGCAACTTCATTGCGCAGATCGGCGAGAGAGTAGTGGTTTTCCGGTTTGAAATGCAGATCGTGCGCTGTCCCCAGCAGAATCACCTCTGGGTTAGATGCAGCTGCGGTTGGCCGGGCCGGTGCGGGTTGCGCGGGTTGCGCGAGAAGATAAGCGGATAGCAACAGTCCTAGAACTCCAGCGCGACTGAACGTGTACATTTCGCGACCTCGCCGCTTCCGTATCGGATAGGGTTCCAATCAGCGTTCCCAGCAGTTCGCGTCAGAGAAGCAGGTTCCTCCTCTTCGACTCCGCTCACGATCAGGATGACAATACTTGAGAATGTCTCACCGTCCAGTGATCGATTGCCCCGCAAACGCCATTTCCGCGCCCCACTTCTCCGCCAAGTCCCCCCAGCGTGGATTATTGGACTCGATTAGAACAATCTTTTTGGCTCGCCGCCATCCCTTAAGCTGCTTTTCTCGATCAATCGCTTTGAGCACGTCATCGAAACTTTCCCAGTAAACCAGACGATTGCACTGATACTTACTGGAGAAGCCTTCGATTTCGCCACTCTTGTGTTGCATAACACGAACGTACAGATTGTTCGTCATTCCGATGTAGAGAGTGCCCGTGCGGCTGGCGACGATGTAGGTCCAGTATTTCTTTTGGTCCATCATCCCAACCCTCTCTCACTATTCTTAAACTCTGTCATCTTGAGCGGAATATGGTCATCGGCGAAGCAGATGACCATGTGGAGTCGAAAGACCCCGGCTCCGTTACTTCAGGCAATGCCGCTGCAGGGAGTTCTCCCGGTAACACCGATGTGTCTTCGCGGATCCAGACTTTGCATGTTGGACGGCATCGTGAGAACGCCTTGGAACGTTTATCGTCGCGCACGCTTCTACGGGGTCCTTCGACTCCGCGAAAGCTTCACTTCGTGAAGCTCTCGCTGCGCTCAGGATGACAATACAGAGGAAAAATGCCCGCGATACGCCGTCGCCGGTTCCGCTACTTGATGTTAATCGTCAGCATTTGCGCGCCGGAGACGACATAGTCGAGCGGGTCGGTGGAAGCTTCGCTGACCGACGATTCGCCGAGCACGACCATGTCCTGTGTGCCGCGCATGTTTTCCATGACGTTCATGACGGAAAGCGGCAGCGTCGGCATCACTTTGTCGGCGACCATGGCTTCGGGATCGGACCCGATCAGCGATACATATACGCGATCGTTGGCGCGCTCTTTGTTCAGCAAGGCGATGGTGGGCGCGAGGCCCAGGCCACGGTTCATCATCGGCGTACCGCGGTGCATGCGGTCGAGCGTGTCTCCGTCGCTGACCAGGATGCGCAGGGTTCCCTTCGAAGTGGAGGTCGGAATCCGTATGGGAATCTGGCGCACGAGCCGCTCGCCACGATACGGACGAATCACGGTCTCCACCATAATCTGGTCGCCGGGACGAGCTTCCGTCATGTCCGTGCGCGCAGCTTCCAGGCGAGCGGAGCGGCGCTCGCGGACAAGATCGAAATCGAGCCTCACGCCCTGAACGTCGGGAGCGTCGAAAGGATTGCTGTAAATGCGCCCAAAGCGCTCACCGATGGAGGCAGCGGCCAAAGCAGCGGCGGGCTGCCCGCTGTCCTGCGGGGCAAACATGTTCCGCAGCGTGACCTCGGGATAGCCTTTCACGCTGAGCACGCCATGCATGCGGTAAGTAATATCCTCAGCGTATTCGTTGGTGCCGTGCAGCGCGTTGAAGACGGTGGCCATCATGGCCAGCGGGCTCAGCCGCGCGTTGTTGAGAACTTCGTAATGGAATTCTTTTGTCGCCGGTCCATGTTCCCCTTGAGTGTGCAGCGCCACGGTCACTGAAATCATCTTCGAGTCCCGTCCCGGCACGCCCATAATGCCGTTCTGGCGGTCCTGCACGAACGCGCCGACGGTCTCGGTCGTGTTGACGATCTTGAACGCATTCAGTGGCGAAGGTAAGGTGGCCAGCACCGTAGCCTTCGTCATCGGCAGGTCCACTTCGCCAAACTGCAAGAGCGGATGTCCGCAGGCGAGCAAGCGCTGCGGATCGACGTAAGTCACGGTGCAGGTGGCGGCAATATTCATATCGCCACGAACCAGCACGGCGCTGACGGAGGATCCGGCCTCGATCGGTTCCGGCTGCTTGCGATCGCTCGCCGAGCCAATGCCCATCACGGGAACGATACCCACCGAGGCGAATTGCGGCCCGTAGCGCTGCAAGGTCTCGTCCGAAAAACCGTTAAACACGAGAGGAGTTTCGATTGGTTTCAGATAGTTGCTGTAGTTCTGCGCCGGGAGCGCCGCGCTTTCGCCGGGGCTGGCGGTTTGCGTGGTTACGCTTTGATTGGGAGAAGTGGCGTCGGGAAGACTGGCACGCATCGGCGCCGGACTTTTTGCCGGAGTATGATCGAGCGCATTGATCTCCAGCATCTCCTCAATCGGCGTCACACCCGCGATCGGTTCCTTCGAGAACTCGCCGATGCGGAAGGCGAGCGCGCCCGCCAGCTTGCCGTCGAAATAGACTGGGCTTCCGCTCATCCCGGCAACCACGCCGGTATATTCGGGTTTGGCGCCGTGCAGACGGACCAGGATAATGTCGCCTTTGGGTCCATTCACGTTGCGCATCACGCCCAGAACTTCCACGTCCATGGATTCGGGTTTCACGCCCTGGAACACGGTAAGCGCGGTGCCTTTCATGCCTTCGTGGATCTGATCGAGCGGCATGATGGCAGGAGGAATGACGGCGGGCACCGGCCGGTCGTAAACAGTCGCCTCTTGTGCAATAACCCAGACGGAGGACGAGAAACACAAAAGGACGGCGAGTGTGCGCGCAACTTTACCCATGAACGACCCCGGAGGTCACGAAATGACCTTGCTACTTGCTTAGACTCCGCGTGCTATCAGAAGGTTTTGCCAGGGGAGGCGGTGTCTTTTAAGGCCCGCAAAATATCCCAACAGTGGAGTTCTTGCATCTATACTAGCACAGTAGTTTTCGAGGATCTCCCCATGTTTTCCAGCGAATTTAGCAGGCAGAACGGGCTGCCAACGGCTTCCCGTAAGCATGTGATCCTACTGGCGTTTGTGCTTTTCTGGATGGTTGCCGCGAGGCTCCCGGCCCAGGCTCAAGACACGCCGCAGCAGCCCCCGGCGAATCCGAACAAGCAGGAGGCTCCGCCGGAAGCGGGTGGACCGCAAAACGACGTCGGACCGTATGTGATCCCCAAGAAGAAGGAAGAACCGCCGCCGCCGGCCCCCGAAAAACCGAAAAAGATCGAGAACATGCCCGACTACTCGATCACGGTAAGCGTGCCGCTTGTGAACCTGGATGTGCTGGTGACCACCAAGGACGGCCAGATTATCCCGCTGAAGAAAGAAAATTTCAAGATCCTGGAAGATGGCGTGCCACAGCAGATTGCGAGCTTCAATCAGTCCGAGGCCCCGATCACGGCGGTGCTGCTGATCGAGTATGCCTCGACCAACATCAGTTATATGTATGATGCGCTGAATGCTTCCTACACCTTCGCCAGCGGATTAAAGAAGGACGATTGGGTTGCCGTGGTTTCCTATGACATGAACCCGAAGATCCTGGTGGACTTCACGCAGGACAAGCGCGCCATCATGGGCGCGCTGAATATGTTGCGCATTCCAGGATTCTCGGAACGCAATCTTTTCGACGCCCTTTTCGACACCATCGACCGGTGCGATCGCATAGAGGGGAAGAAGTACGTGATTCTGGTTTCTTCGGGACGCGACACCTTCAGCAGAGTGACCCTGGATCAGACTATAAAGAAGTTAAAGTCCACCAAAGACGTGACCATCTATGCCGTCAGCATCGGATGGCAGTGGCGGGAACAAATGGAAGCGCGCGGGCGCGCGGGCCCGATTACGCAAATCGATTGGGTGCAGGCCGATAATCAGCTCAACACCTTCGCTCACTTGACCGGCGGGCGCGCGTACTTCCCGCGCTTCCAAGGCGAACTGACGGAGCTTTTTCACGACATCGCAGCCGACATCCGCAACCAGTACAGCATCAGTTACCACCCCACCAACGCCAAGCTCGACGGCACCTACCGCAAGCTGAAAGTCGAACTCCAGGCGGCAGACGGTGGTCCGCTAAAGGTTCGCGATCAGAAGGGCAAGGAAGTGAAGTACATCGTTTACGCGCGCGAAGGCTACACCGCGAAGCACACGGTGGAGTAGGCGGCCGGGCGGGGCGCCCGGCTCTCCACCAGAAGCCGCGCAATGCACGCATTGGCCCGCCTGATTTACAATCCCCAGTTTCCTCTCAGGAGAGAGCGCCGTGATCCCACGCTATACCCGGCCCGAGATGGCTCGCATCTGGAGCGACGAAAACCGGTTCCGCACCTGGCTCGCGGTCGAAGTCGCCGCCACCGAAACGCTGGCCGCCGCCGGCATTGTGCCGCAAGATGCCGCCAAAGCGATCCACGCGCGCGCCGACTTCAACGTTGACCGCATCTTCCAGATTGAAGCCGAGGTCAAACACGACGTCATCGCCTTCACCACGGCCGTCGCCGAGATTGTGGGTCCTCACGCCCGCTGGTTCCATTATGGCCTGACCTCGAACGACGTGGTCGATACGGCGCAGGCGTTGCTCATCCAGCAGGCCTCGTCGCAGATCGCCGGCGACCTGGAGCGCCTCGCCGAGGTGCTTGAACGACGTGCCTGGGAGTTCAAAGACACGCCCATGATCGGCCGTACTCACGGCATCCACGCCGAACCCATCACCTTTGGCTTCAAGATCGCCAACTGGTATTCGGAGACTCAGCGCAACAGCGCGCGCTTCAAGGCCGCCGCCGAAGATCTGCGTGTGGGCAAGTTCTCGGGCGCAGTAGGAACGTTTGCCCACCTCACGCCGGAACTTGAAGAACAAATGTGTGCCCGCCTGGGATTGAAGGCCGCCGCGGTGTCGTCGCAGGTGATTCAGCGCGACCGGCACGCTCACTACCTGGCAACGCTGGCCACGATCGCTTCGACGCTCGATAAAATCGCAACTGAAATCCGTCATCTGCAGCGCACCGAAGTCCGCGAGGCCGAAGAATTCTTCAGCGAAAAACAGAAAGGCTCTTCGGCGATGCCGCACAAGCGCAATCCGGTCACCTGCGAACAGATCTCTGGACTTGCGCGCGTGGTGCGGTCGAACGCGCAGGCCGGATTCGAGAACGTCGCACTCTGGCACGAGCGCGATATTTCGCACTCATCGGCCGAACGCATCATCATCCCCGACTCGACCACGCTCGCCGATTACCTGCTGAACAAAACGGCGAACCTGATCGAGACCATGTTCGTCTATCCCGAGCGCATGTTGGCGAACCTCGAGAGCACCCACGGCCTGGTTTTCAGCGGCCAGTTGCTGCTTGATCTCGTCGAGAGCGGGGTTTCCCGCGAAGACGCGTATCGCCTGGTGCAGAGCCACGCCATGCGTGCGTGGAAAGAGAATCTCGACTTCCACGAGTTGATCCTGAACGATCCCGAAATTCGCGGACGAGTGCCACGAGCAAAGATCGAACGCGCTTTCGATCTGCAGCGGCAGCTCAAGAACATCGACAAGATTTTTGCGCGGGTATTTTCAAACAAGGCTGCCGCCAAGAAAGATGCTTCGTCATAAAAGAAGAAAACTGCAAAGCGGAAGAAATAGCGCCGGCACTTTTTGATTAACGTCAAAGCGGGTCGGCCTTGTCTTTCAAACCAACGAACGTTTTACTCGGCGCTCCCGGCGTCCCGGCGGTGAAAAGCTTTTCCGGCACGCACCAGTTCCAGCAACTCAATCAGCTGCTTCAACTTTTCTTGTCCGACGTGGCGAAGCATCTCGCGGCCGTGCTTTTCGATCGGCCCATCCATTTCGCGCAGCAGCTTCAGTCCGGCAGCGGTGATCCTTCCGTAGATGACACGGCGATCGTGCCTGGCGCGCGTGCGCTCGGCGAAGCCGCGATCCTGCAGACGATTGAGCAGGCGCGTAATGTCGGGATCGCGCGTGATCATGCGCTCACCGATCTCGCGGCACGGCAAGCCCTCCGGCCCGGCCCCGCGCAAGATGCGCAGTGCGTTGTACTGCGTGCCGGTGAGTCCGAAGTTCTTAAGCTGGGCCTCAACCTGCGTCTGGAGCGCGTCGGCTGTTCGCAACAAAGAAAGATAGGCTTCCTGTTCCCGGCTGGTGAATGGCACTCTTTGTTTGATTTCCGCTTGCAGGCCACGAGGCATGGGGCGAGATTAGTCGTTATGACAAGCATTTGTCAAACGTCGCCCTTTTTTATCCTGTGTACTTGAGGATCTGGAATCTCACCGGCTGTGCGCTGCGGGTTTCCACCTGTTCAGGAATGCCAGAAAATCTTCCGGGTTGAGCGCTCGCGCATTCTCGAATTCGCCGTTCTTCTGGCTGTAAACCAGCTTCCCAACGGCATCGAGCACGGCCAGCCCTGGAATGCCACGCTTCATCGGGACCTCGTACTTCGTCATCAGGTCCTGGTTCTTTTCTCCCCTTCCGATGTCCACATGGACAACTTCATAGTTGGCGGCGAGTATCGGCGCCAGGTCCGCACTATGAAAAGCCTTATCGAGCACATGGCAGTCGTAGCACCAGTTGGCTCCAAACACGACAATGACGCGCTTGTGTTCCGCCGTGGCCTTCTCCAGAGCCTCTTTGAGTTCGGCGCGCGCATCGGCGCTTTCGTTGTAAATTTCTTTCTCTTTTTTAACCGACTGGCTAAAGCAGACCGCGCTGGACGCGGCCACCGCGGTCGCGAGAGTCAGCGTCAAAATCCGCCGGTAGAGCTTCATATATGGTCTCCTGCACCTGAAAGGGCGAGATTTGAGTATAACAATGGAAAAGCCGCTATTAGCTCCTGGCCTTTGGCTTTTAGCTAGAAGCCAAAAGCTAAGAGCAGCTTTCAGTTCGCCTTGCGGGAGTGCACCAGCTTCAGGCTGTCGCTCTGCAGAATGCGCTGGATCTGATGTTTGGCGTGGACCGTCCAGGGACCGGTGGTGTCGAGCTTGACGTAGGCGCGCCAGTGTTGCAGCGCCTTCCGCGGCTCGCGCATCTTCTCGTAGGCGAGCGCGATGTTGTAGTGCGCGTCCGCATAGGTGGGCGCGAGTTGGATCGCGGTCTTGTAAGTATCGATGGCTTCCTCGACGCGTCCGGTCTCGTCGAGCACGTTGCCCAGGTCGAAATAAGCGAGCGCGTATCGCGGATCGATTTCAATCGCCGAACGGTAGTGTCTTTCGGCGAGCGCGTATTCCTGACGGTTGTAGTAAAGCGTACCCAGATTGATGTGCGCGGCAGCGTGAATGGGGTCCATTTCAAGAACCTTCAAGTAAGTGGCGATCGCCTCGCTCTGCGTGGAGGGATTTTCTTCCAGCACGATCCCGCGCGCAAACAAGTCGGCAACGTCGGTAACCACCAACTCCGGTCCATTCCGTGGCGGGCTGGTCACGACTTTACTCTCTTCGGACGAGAAATCGAACATGAACTGTCCGGCGATGGGCTCGACAAGCCGACCCTGGTGCCGGAAAGCGATGCGGTGTCCGCTGCGATAGGCGCCAGCTTCGAGCAGTGGATTCCCCATGCCGGCAACCTGTTTCTGCATGGCTTCGAGCGATTGCCGGATGACGGCGGGACGAACGCGCTGAGCGCAGAGGTCGCGCACTTTCTTGATTTGCACAAGATCGAAAAAGGAATAATCTTCGCCCGTCGTCACCAGTCCCGCCTTCTCCCAGGTTTGAAGCTGGCGAGGAACGAGCCGGAGAATGCGCAGCAGGTCTGCGCGGCTGTAGCGATACACGGCTGTCAATTCTCGTCAATGATTATCGGAACTTGTGTGCGGGAATGCAAGTAGCAAGCCGGTGGAAGGTTGTGGAGAATCGGGCAGAAATGGCACAAAAGTGGCAGCTTTTCTTGCTTACGCGGCACTTCGAAGCTCTGCGGCGCCGACAATAAAGCGTTAACATTAACCTACAATCGGAGACCGCCATGGAACCGTTTCGCTTTCACCTCTTCGTATGCACGCAGCAAAAGCCAGAAGGCGTCCCCTCCTGCCCGGCCAGCGGGTCGTTCGCTGTGCTGGGAGCGCTGGATCGCGAGATACAGGCGCGCGGCCTCAACAACGGTGTGCAACTCACTACCTGCGGCTGCATGGGACTATGTGATGAAGGTCCAGTGATGGTCGTCTATCCGGCAGGGGTGTGGTACCGGCGCGTGCAACCGTCGGATGTAACCGAAATCGTCAATACGCATCTGCGCGACGGCCAGCCCGTCGATCGTCTTATCTGGAACGATGCCCCTGCGATGAAGGCTATGGCGGTCGAGCATGGGGAAAAGTACCGAGAGGCGATGGCTGCCCGCGAGAAAGCCGGGGTGCTGCCCGATCGCCTCGATCAGATGATCCGCGGCTTCATGTCGAGTCGTTGCCTTCTTACGGCGCTTGAACTCGACATCTTTACCGCCGTCGGCGAGGGAGGCAATGCCGAGCAGATCGGGACGAAGATCCACGCAAATGCCCGCGCCGCAGGCATGCTGCTTAACGCGCTTGTAGGCCTCGGACTGCTCTCGAAGAGCGGCGACGATTACAAGAACACGCCCGAGTCGGCACGCTTCTTTGTGCAGGGCTCCAAAGATAACCACCGCAATGGTCTGCTGCACATAGCCAACATCTGGCATCGCTGGAGCACACTGACCGACGCGGTGCGGAGTGGCACCCGTGTCCCCACCAGTCGCGACGACAACCCCGAATGGACGCGCAACTTTATTGCCGGCATGCAACGTAACGCCAAAGATCGTGCTCCGCTGGTGGTGAAGGCCCTGGGCACAGCCGGTATTCGCCGCATCCTCGATCTCGGCGGAGGCTCCGGCGCATATTCCATCGCGTTCGCAAAAGCTTGTCCCGAAGCGCAGTGCGAGATTCTTGACATTCCGGAGGTCGTGCCGCTCACCGCTGAATATGTCAGCCAGGCCGGCGTCTCAGCGCAAGTCAGCCTTCGCCCTGGAGACATGCTCCGAGACGACTTCGGTTCCGGCTACGACATCATCATGCTGAACGCGATCTGCCACATGTTTTCCGAGCAGCAGAACCGGGACATCTTCCGCCGTGCCCACCAGGCACTCGCACCGAAGGGCCGCCTCGTCGTGCAGGACTTCATCCTCAATCCTGAAAAAACCGGGCCGCAACACGCGGCACTGTTCTCGCTGAACATGCTTGTCAATACCGACGCGGGTGCCAGTTACAGCGAGGTCGAATACACCCACTGGATGAAGGCTGCGGATTTCAGCGAGGTATGCCGGATCAACCTACCCGGGCCTAGCAGCCTGATTGTGGGACTAGCGAAATAGGTCTACTCATACTTCCGGGTTGTGATAACAATGAAAATGCTCTAACTTTCTGCTTGGAATGCAACTTGATTTACATTGGGGTGGGAGTCCTGCATGAGATGGGTGCTGATTGTGCTCGCCGTCGCCGGTATCGCCGTTTCTGCGCTCGCGTTGCGCGAGCATTACCGCACCGACGCTTCACCTTGCAGCATCAATGAGCGCTGGGACTGCGGCATCGTGAATCACAGTCCGTATGCCATGCTCCACGGAGTCCCCGTGGCCGCGATTGGCATCGCCGGATATCTACTGCTCGGCGTACTCGCCGCTCGAAGAGCGTACGCGTGGATGCTGCCATTCGCGATCGGCGCTTTTGCCTTTGCCATCCATCTTGCGGACGTCGAATCCATGGTCCTGGGCGCTTGGTGTATCTACTGCGTCATCTCGCTGGGAATCATTAGTGTTTTGACTCTGCTGGTGGTCGGCGCCGTGATCGTCGGCTCGATGCGGCAGAAGACGGCGTGAGGGTTTGTC
>Ga0187864_10001060_pt1 | contig 27934 bp, 28 predicted proteins | sample June2016WEW_11_4_FD_132985 | JGI IMG/M metagenome (GOLD analysis project Ga0187864, IMG submission 132985) | Peatland microbial communities from SPRUCE experiment site at the Marcell Experimental Forest, Minnesota, USA - June2016WEW_11_40 | ecosystem: Environmental > Terrestrial > Soil >...
CCAAACCCCAGCAGCCGCCGACGGCAGCCTGGATAAATCCGCCTGTTTTGACGACGGCGAGTCAGGAAAATGCTCACTAATTAACGCCGCCGGGTGTCTCAAAATCGTTGACAAGTTCCGGCAGCGCGGCGGCGCTCCTGATCGGCTTGCTCAATCGAATTGATTGCGCGTGCAGTTAGACGCTGAAAGGTTTCGTCAAGCGTTGCACCATTGGCACTTCGGGCAGTTGCGAGCGTGTTGCTATAAGCTCCAGTTGCAACAAGCGAAACATCGAAAAGATCAACATCCCGCAGCGTTCTTTGACGGCCATCAGCAGACCAAGTATCTCCGTTTTCGGCAACTTCAAAAGCAAACGACATTTCGTTGTATAGGCCCGCTTTTGTTGCTTCCCAGAGATCAGAATGCAGTTGAATCTTTCGATTTAGCTGCGCTCTAAATTTCAAACCTCTGGCGTCGGTTGAGAGCGTCAATGTTCCGTTATCCGTTCGCGCCAAAACCGCGTCCAACGAATGTTGAAACGTGAGTCTTACCAGTTGCTTTTCACGCAACGCCCTATCAAACGCGGTTGGTGAAATGGTTTCGAAAAATCCTAAATCTTTCGAGGGCGACGAAAACAGCGCAGCGTAACCGGAAAGAATAAACTGCCCGTCTTCGGATTCCGCGCGCAATTCACCGCCGCTCAGAAATCTTTTTTCTTGCTTGCTTGCACTCATATCTCACACCCTTTCTGAATCACTTAGCACGTGCGGCACGGTAGTATTCCGCAGGCAAAACGGTGGATGGTGTATAGCCTCTCGCGTACTCGTTTTTTACGGCATCCGGGCATCTGCCAGCGTCGGGCGGCAAAGTTTTCTCGAAGTCTGGAATCCGTTCAGGCGGGCCATCGAACGAAGACGTAACCCGGCCGTTGTCGCATTTGACGACGAGCCAACGTCTACCCGACATTTGGTTTTCGTCTACAAACCAAGTCGCGGGCGCGGGTATCGGCGCGGGCGCGCGATACGGCACCGCAAAGCCCAGCTCGCACAAAATGGCGGCCAAGGCTGGGTCAATCTGAAAAAAAGTTCGCTTACTTTCGGTTTTAAGTTGGATGTCCATTGCAACTACTCCTCATTCGCTGGTGCGAATCCACAAGGCTTTGTGTGCCTCAATAGGTCAAAACCGTGTTACAGGTCACGCTCAACAAGGCTTTTCCGTTTAACGGAATTTTCATGCCTCAGCAGCGGGTATGTGATGGAGTAGCGTTGAATCAGAAGATTCCGGCATCCAATTAAGCGCTTCCTCTAGTTCGTCGCGCGGCTTTTCCGGTGATGGCTGAGAGGTAGGTTTAATTTTTGCTCGGTTATGTGGCGTGAGTCCGAGTCTATCCAGAATGGCGGCCAAGTTCTTTTCTGACGTTTCGCAGATTTTCAGCCAAAGATTTTGCTTTTCAAATTCGTGCGGCTGTCCATTCGAATCTAGGCGCGTGTACGTGCGGATTTCGCCTTGCTCGGCAACCTTTGCCAACGCCCGCGAATGGCGGGAAAAAATTATCGCGTACAAGCGAAGCAATTCTCCGTCGCCTTCGGTGAGGGCGCGGCGCGATTCCAGCAAGCCGCAAAGCCGCTTGAAAACCGATTTCGCTTGCGGAGAAATGTTGGGCGGGAACTTGGGTCTACCGGGTGAAAGCGTGTATTCGCTTTCCGGTTTGGCTTGCGACTTTGTACCGCTTAATTGGTGCATTGCGTCAGATTTCTTGGGCGTCGGCATTATCATTCCTCACTGGAAAGAACAGAACAGGCAACGGGGCAGCAGATGCGCTCGGGGTTGGCAGAGCAGCGGCGTGCTGGCGATAGTTCTCCAAATTGCGCCGTGATGCCGCACGCTTGCGCGGGGTGCGTGCAAGGCCGCCCAAACGGCCCCATTTGGCCATGAGCGCACGAATGCTTTCTTCAGAAATGTCCATAACGCCTCTAAGCTGCCTAGAGCGTGTTACAGGTATGCTGCCAAAGGCTGATTAAAGGCCTGTGATCTCCGGGAAATGGAGCAGATAAGAATTGAAAGTCGGACTAATCTCGACTTCGGCATAAGAAATTGCACGGAATCGAAGCAACATTCTGCACGTGTGAGCCTGCGCGCGGTTTTTCGCAAGTCATTGATTCAAAAGGACATCCCCCATCCGTTGATTGCAAAAGACTTATGGCTGCCCTACACGCACTGGTAACATGCTCACAGAAAGTCTTCAATCTTTCCCGTCCAGAATTTCGCTTCCTCTGCTTCTGCCAATTTGCGGCGCTTGTCCACAACATCGGAGATAAGCCCTGTATGGGAATCAGCCAAGTCTTGCCATGAGATGGAATACTCCAAGCCGTTTGTCAGCAGCTCTGCCCTAGCAACGCGCTGTTGTACGGATGCTCGCTCGGCTTCAGATAGAGGCGGAATCAGTGCGTCTAACTTGGCTAGAATTTCAGCCTTCATTTGCTCGCCAGCGTGCCGCTGCGCTACATCGTCGGCTTCTTTTGTGCGTTCTTCCTGAATCACTTGTCCAACGTATAGGTCTGCCTCTTTAGCAAATACCAACCAAGGTTGGTTCAATCCCCCAAAGCCTTCGGGTCGATTAAGGAAGCTATTCAGCACTCTTATAACAACGGCTTCACCATGTTCTGCTACTAACCTATCGAGTAACTCCTTAGCTTTGCCTTTAGGTCTGCCCATGGTTGTAAAGTTTTTCTTAATCCAACCTGCCAACCTACCGTGTGCAGCGCCGGATGTAGTTTCCGGCGCGGGCAGGTTAGGCTGGTTGGTAGGCTCTTTGTCAGGCTGACTATAAGGCTTGTTACAGGTGCGTCTGTAGTGGTCCTGTACAGGCGGGTCTGTACTGGCCTCTACAGGTGCGTCTGTAGTGGTCTGCTCAGATGGGTCTGTACTGGTAGATTCCACCTGTACAGGCGGGTCTGTACTGGTTGCCTGTACAGGCGCATTGCCAGATACCTTTTTGCTATGTATTACGTCTGCGATAGCATCTAAAAGCTGATCGCCAAGCCCTCCGCTAAATTGAATATTTGGGGCGAGCAGCTTCCTTACATTCGCACGCTCAAGCCCACGTGCAGCTCGACCGGGCGCAAGCGGTCTGCCCGTTCGTTCATCGTACTTGACAGGTGGGCAGCAACCGCTATTTGCGGCCATGTATTCGTCATGGTTGAAAACCCGGTACTCATCGCCCACTAGCTTGCCATGCCAGCGCCTCCGTTGCTTTCTGCCGTCTGCATTAGGCGGATTCTGGCTTACAATCCAGCCGTCTTTTTCCAGTTCGGCTAATGCTTGGCGCTCTTGTTCTGGGCTACGATTATTTAGGTTTGCTAGTTTTACTGCTCCGCCATAGAAGATGAAAGGCCGCTTATCACCGCAGCAGGCACGCATCGCATCGTAAGTTACGAACACATGCGGCTTCATGTGGCGGCGTTCGTGGCACTCGAACGGCTTTTTGTTATCGATGGTCATTTCGTTGCGCCTTTCACATTTTCCGTTCAACGGAAAATAATTGACCGCTGAGGCAGACGGTTTTTGTTTCGTCTACCTCAGCAGCGGCGCAATCCCCGGATGACCAGTCCAGAGGAAAGATCGACACAGCAAAAAACTTTTGTTGGCGGATTGGTCTCATTTAGGATTACGCTCTTACATACTGTCTACCGGCTGTTATGGCCCCTTACAAAGTAGTAAACTACCACACCATTTGTGGCCGTTTTATGCGTCTTTTTACGCGATTTCGCATGTCTGCGTCAGTCTGTTTTCAACAGGCAAAAAATATTTCTCATTGCAAGTAAGACACTTACAAAGAGCAACGGACTTTTTGCACAGGCGAATGGCCGTTTTTTATTTTGCGACCATTGCACGCCACCTTTTGAAATTCCGTTTAACGGAAAAACGGCGCGTGCTGGCTATGCTCTGGCCGCCGTTCGTGCGATCTTGCGGCCCGCAAGGTTCGCTTGCGTTTCCAGCCATAGCAGCACGGCGGCGCGTGAGAATCTGATATATCGACCTATGCGGTAGACGGGGATCGGATTCCGTTGGCGTCGGCGGCTTTTTTCGTAAACCCAACTCAGCGGCACGCGCAACAGTTCGGCGGCTTCGGTAGGTGTAAGGATGTCTTGCTGTGGCTCTTTGGCGCTCATGGGCGCGGTTCTCCCCTGCAATGATTCCTCAGGTACAAACCGCTTAAGAGTATGTCTGCGTGTATTTGTTAGCGGAAACTACCCCGGCTCCGTCGAGGTTTGCATGGGATCTTCCACGCACGCGCCGGGTTGCAATATGAATCTATCTTAGCAGAGTTCAAGCTGCATTTCAATCGAAATCTATCTTGGCACTTGCCCCCGGCACGGGTCTTAGCTAAGATCGGCCAATGCAACAAGGGCAGATATTCAAACGTCACGGTGGATGGTTCGTTCGCTACTACAGGGACGAAATCGTTGCCGGCCAGCCTGTGCGGAAACGCATTTGCAAACGCCTTGCCCCTTTTTCTGACGAATACCACACGGCAAAAGATTGCAAACTACTGGCGGATGCCGAACTTGCTCTAGTGAATCGTGGTAGAGCAAAAGCTGAGGGCGGCCTTACGGTTGCCGAATTTTGGGAGCGTTATTTTCTACCGTACCTCGCAGCCAAGCGTAAGGCATCCACGGGCCGTTTCTATCGCGTTACTTTTGACCTATACCTGCGTAGCCGGATCGGTGATGTTCGCCTTCGGGATTTTACAACTCCACAGGCACAAGATGTACTTGATTCACTGCCGAAGCTATCCCACCAAAGCCTACTACGGGTCAAAACAACGATGTCTGCACTTTTCAGTTCTGCCATCCGTTTAGGCTTTATTCAGGGTGTAAATCCGGTACGTGAAAGCCAAGCGGAAGGCTTGCGTTCTGATCCAGAAAGATATGCCTACACGCTGGCCGAAGTTCAGGACATTCTTGGCAGCCTTGGTGAACCGGCGCGTACTTGCTGCGCCGTGGCCGCGTTTGCCGGATTACGCGAAGCCGAAATCAGGGGCTTGCAGTGGCAGGATTACGAAGGCGATTTGTTGCATGTTCGGCGGGCGCTCTGGCGTACCAATGTCGGCGACACTAAAACGCCCGAATCAAAAAATACTGTTCCGGTGATAGCTCCGCTTCGCAAGCTGTTGGATCAGCGCAAACGGCGCAACGGTTCGAGCAACTGGATTTTCGCTGGTGAGAAAAAAGGCTTCTCTCTGAATTTGGATAACCTCTGTGCGCGCGAAATCCGGCCTGTGCTCAAAGATCGTTGGCACGGATGGCACGCCTTCCGGCGCGGACTGGCAACCAACTTGTTCGAACTTGGCGTGCCCGCTGAAACAGCACAAATCATCCTGCGGCACGCGGATGTCTCCACGACAAGGAAACATTACATCGTGTTAAAATCGAGACTTGCGGGCAGCGCAGCTATGCGCAAACTGGAGTTAGCTGTTGGCAAAGCCCAGCGTAGCACTTAAGTGCCAGTAAACTCACTTTAGGCAACAAATGGGCAACAGTGGAAATGACAGAAAGCGCTTGGAACCGCATAAACACTACATAAGCCGACGTAGCTCAGTTGGTAGAGCAGTCGATTCGTAATCGACAGGTCATCGGTTCAAGTCCGATCGTCGGCTCCACTAAGTTCTTGAGAATCTGCAATATGCCCGCCCTACTTGGCGGGCTTTGTTTTGGACTGTGGGGGATTTTGTGGGGACTTGTGGGGGACTCTCACATCACCCTCCGGTTGTTGCGCTGGTCAATGGCGTCTCGAATCGCGCCCAATTCGGGATGCTGGTAGATACGTGTTGTCTTCAGGTCCTCATGTCCCATGGCGTCGGCTACCGCGAATACGTTTCCGGTAGCCTCAACGGCATAGGTCGCAAAAGCGTGGCGAGCACCGTAAAGCTTCAGGGCCTCGGGCAGGCCCGCTAGCCGCCTCGCCTCGCGAAACTGCTTGGCCACCGTGGTCAGGTGCCCAGACTCAGCTTTCTTGGACGGGAACACCCATTCACACGGAGCCGGCGGTAGGGCCGGTTCCCGACGACGCGTGACCCTGGGTGCAGACTGTTGGTGCAGTTTTTCCTTGAGAGCCTCAAATACCCGCTGACTCATTGGGGTCCAGCGCCGCGCCTTCCGGCTTTTCCCATAGGGGTTGAAGTACAGCCGTTTCTCCCAATGGACATGTTCCCATTTCATGCGGAACACTTCATCTGGCCGCAGGCCCATATCGCGCATGATGATCAGCACGTCCTTTAGGGGTTGCTGTGCCGATTCCAATAGCAGCGCCTCGGCGTTGTCATCAATGATGCATTCCCGGCGTGTCTCCTTCAATAGTTTGATTGTAGGTTTCTTGCTCAGGTAGCGATGCTCCACTCCCTTTGCCAGAATGATGCTCAGCGTCCGCAATGCCTGGTTCTGCCACGACGGGGAACCGTCGAGCTGAATGGCGGCAACCGCGTCCGTTGTGACCCGATCCAGCCTCATGCCGGCCAATTGGGTGGCCTCAATGCGGCTCCAGCCATTTCGATAGTAACGCTTGGTGTCGGGATCGAGTGAGCTGTCGTTGAGCGTTTTGAGCACGGCAGCGGCAAAATCGCGCAATATCGGTGCCTTCCTGGGGAGCGGGAAATATCCGTTCTCCTGTGCCTCTTGCATTTTGCGCACCTCGACCTGCCGGGCCCGGGTCTGTGTGTTCTGCCTGGTTGATCCGCGGTAACGGGTTCCGTTCACCTGAAACTCGTAATGCCAAAACTTCCCGCGTTTAATGAGCGACACGGTCTTCCTCCTCGATCGCGGCTCGCACGGAAGGTTGAACAGTGTTGCTCCGAACGTAGGATATCAGGTCGTTGCGGTCGTAGAGAACGGTTTTCCCGAGCTTCACATAAGCGGGGCCGATGCCGGCGGTTCTCCAGAATCGCAGCACACGGGGACTCTTATGAAGTATTGCCGACGCTTCTTCCTGCGTGAGTAGGTCAACGATCATTGAGTCTCTCGCGCCGTCCCTATTGTAGTTATCACGCTGTCCATTGCTTCCCATATCGCTTCCCAATCCGGTTTGCTATTGTTTTATCGATCTGCACGCCACAACCAGAAAACCCGCGCGCAAAAATGGATAGCAATTCCCGGTAGCACGAACGGCCTTACTTATCAGGTAACACCCTCGAATCGTCTTTCGCTCACCCCCCGTCTGGTCATTACTTCTCGAAAAGTTGCCAGGTCAGCAACCACTCACCCACCCGGGCGCCGGCCCCTCTTCTGGTTGCTCCGACTTAGGAATCCTTCTCCTCCGCAAAGGGCATCGAACTCCCGGCCGCTGTGCTTAAACCGCAGGCGTCTGGCAAATACCTGAATGCTGGCAGAGCCGCGCTTCAATAATTCGATTTCGGCTTTTCCGATCATTTAAGCCGCTTTTTTCGTTTTGGGTGGGCTCTAGGTCCATCCGGGATCCGGCGAGCGTTCCTAGACGCCAAAGTGCCTCCGTAGACTCGTCCTCTTGTCGTTTAAAGCGCGACCCTGAATCCACCAATTTCGTTCGGTGCTTATTCGATATTTGTCTTACGCGCCGGATTCCCGCAATTTTGATTGCGAGTTTGGCTAGCGGTAGATCAGACGGGTCAAAGCTCAGGGCGCCCTCGGCGTCTCCGTCCTGACGTAATGTCATCCCCGTGGCCACACATTTCCGCCGTACCGAAGTCCACGTACGCGGACTGGGTTCTTGATCGCTCAGAAGAATGAACATGACGGCCAGTTCGCTGTCGCTATATTCATAAATCTGGCCGTGCCGGCCTGGAATAATGTAGGTGCCATCACAGGGATCACGCTTCAGTTTTAAGCGGTATTTATTTGCAAATGCAATTAGAATCAGGCTCATTTCTAAGCTCGCTTTCAGTCCAGGACCCGGACTCGGTTTGCCACTTTGGATCAATCTTTGAAGGGATCTTCCTCAATCAAAGCCTCCTCCTCTGCGTCCCTGGCAGCCCGCTCGGTTTGAACATCACGCTGAACTAGCGCTGCACGCAGCCGGCGCATCACCGGCACCCAGCCGCGTGGCGTGTTGCAACTATAAATCTCGCGTAGCAACTCCATCGCACGTCCCATCACTCGGGCACAGGACTCGCGCCCGCGGTAAGGCTCTTCGGCCAGTTCCTCATAAGCCCGGCGACAGGATTCCTCCAGCTGCGGCCGTTGGGGATACCTCGCAAGGTAGGTGAGATTGAACTCGCCGTCCGAGATCTCCGTGATCCCACCACCAGCCAGGGCCTCGCCGATGGTTTTTACCCCTGGTCGCGAGTCAAGGTCATGGTCATCTAATTTGTAGTTGCTCATACAAATTCTCGCCCTCCCGCTTGCGGTATCTAACTACTCGTTCATCTGCCAACTACTTTTCTGACAACTGACTCTGACTACTTGTGTGCCGTGCATGCTACACGGCATGTGCATCTGTGCCACCTGGTCGAGTGCCACGCGTGCTACATGATCCGAGTGGCATGCGTGCTACACGGCTACAGGTTTTTGGCACGACGAACACACTGCTTCGGCGGGCTCTGCTGAGGCACAGAACGGCTGCAGTCCGAGTCTTTCCAACTCGTCAGAAAGCACCCGCCCAGTGATCCACCGCCAGAAGCGGGCCTGGACCGCACCCCAGCGGCCGTGCCATCCGCCCTTTTCACGTCGCGCCTGTTCAGCCGTGACAAATTCTTTAAACGCCGTTGCAATCTGATCATCAGTTAACCCGGTTTTGCGCAGAGCCGTGAGCTGGTATGGCTGGTATTTCACCTTGCCGCCGCTGACGTTCCACAGACGAACCCCCAGTGGATCGCCCTTTTCCGCGGACCACGGCAAGGTCTCCTTTTCCGTACAACAACCAGGATGATTAGCCGCCCACTCCTTGTGGCCGATCACGCGGTACACCGAAGGTGTGTAAGGCGCCTGGGCGACGCGGACAAGGAACCCCAGATCGACAAGTGCTTGCATCGCTCGCTGAATTTTCCACCGGCTGACTCCAAAATACTGCGCGACCCCATCCGCGGAGCCGTGAAAGCATCCGCTTTGTTTCGAGACCCGGAACATAAAGCTATACAAGGGACCAGCAATCGGCGTACGGACCAGTGGTACGAGGTGCCGTTCCGGTGAGCAGTGATACCGAGAACATTCGTTGTCTTTGCTTATGTTCATAATTTCCTCATTAATCGGTCTCGGCGTTGACGTCTAGATCTCGGACAACCGTGGACATTGTCTAAAAGAGTTGGATTCCTGCCAGAAACATAAGTTCTCAACAGCCCCCAAAAAAGTCGAAATCGCCTAATCGTTTCGACGATGTGCTTTTCAGGCCTAACAACCTTCGCCGGTAAGCATCTTTTTGGCTCACTGTTTAAGTCTTTATCTGTGCGAATCTGTGCCCTTCCTCGAGCAATTCTCAGGGGATCCGAATGCCTCCAGCCTCCCTCGTTTCCTGCGGATCCACGCACTTATGGCTGCTGGCAAACTGCTTCGCAATCTCAGTGCGAACCGCTGATGCTTTACCGATCGCTCCTACTCCCCAAGATATGGTTTTTCTCCTGTAAAAGTGGGTAGAACACCCCGGCGGTGCCGGGTTTTATCTGTTGTCTTTATCTTTGATTCCTCATTTCAAGAAAGACTCTTCCTGATTAGTTATTTCTTCAAATGATGCAAATTTCCCAATAAACAAAAGCTTCGCAAAGGTGCCGCCGTTCCCCTTAGACCGGACCCCCAGAAGATGAACCTCGGTTTGAGGCTCGTAATCATCCCTGCTTTTCTCGTCTCGGTCTTTTACACAGTCGCGATGGAGAGCTCCGAATTACTAAACGGAGATAAACGGTGTGGGTCGGTACGAGTTCGAGTCCAGGTTCGTGGACTCGGGAGTCCAGGTGCCTGGACTTTTGTGTCCAGACGTCTGGACTGTCATTTCGCACGACAGAGGTCAACAACTTTAAATGCCAACCGCGTTAAGCTCTCCCACAGGTATCGCGCACTCCGGATCATCGTTCTTGACCAGATTCACCGCGGTCATTCTGGAATCCGAGGTCGAGCCACAGGCCGCATCAGCTTGGGGTCAAACGACTTCAACAGGTGCAGTTGACGTTGAAGTTTGGGGCAGGATGTCGTCTTCCTGGTTTGTCCAAATGGACAGGGCCGGAGCGGCTCCAACGTCTTCGTGGCTGGCACCCTCCCGTAACTTTCTACAGCTGATGCTGAAGCATCATGATAGGCATGAGGTTCGGTACCGGCCGGAGATGATCTCGCGAATGAAGTGCTGTCCGATTCTTTTCGCTGAGGTGTTACTTGCGTTCGAAGGTAATTTTTCCGACGATCGCTTTATCAAAGGCTGTCCCCATAGCGGTTTGTTCAATTCTTTTCTTTGTGAGCGCCGCCGAGGCCGAGGCCAGCCGCGAGAGCGGAGCGCCAGGGCCGTCTGCACATCTTGGGCGTAGAAATCCCCATGCTTCAGTCGAGCGAGCAAAAGTGAGCCACGCGGCTGCCACCACCAAGAACCGGGGAGCGCGCTCCGTCGCAGCTAAAGGCAAGCGCGAGGCCTCAGCTGCACGCAGGGGCCGCGGGCAACAATCCATCCGTTCCGAGCGCGCCGGGCAAATTCAGTCGGCGCTCATTCGTGAGCATTATCTCGATGGCAAACCTTCCGGCGTTTGGGACCAGCGCACCAAGGAGGCGATGGTCCGCTATCAGGCGGAAAACGGATGGCAGACCAAGATCACCCCTGACTCGCGCGCTCTTATCAAACTCGGCCTCGGCCCCCGGCACGAAGGGTTACTGAACCCCGACAGTGCGGCACTCGGTTCTCCACATGAGCTCAACGTGGAACCGGAAATCCCCGGCGTACACTAACGCCTGAAACACGCGTACTGCCCGGGAAGCTACTGTTGCTTGTAGCAGGAAGCGAGTCCGGAACACTGACGGAAACACCGGGTGTGCGGTCGGTGGTGCAAGTTCGAGTCCAGCTCCTGGACTCGGGGCCACAGGACGCTCTTCCGCAAAACAAAGCCTCCTCAACCAGGTTCGGCTGAGAGAGCGAAGAGCTTGCGGAACGGATTTTAGCGCCGTCCGCCTCCGCCGTGCCCACCGCTGAAGCCGCTGTGCCCTACACCTCCGCCACGTCCACCGCTGAAGCCGCCGGCAACGTGCCCGCCTCCCCGATAGCCGTAGCCACCCCCGCGGTATCCATAGCCGCCGCGATAAACCCCACCGCCGCGGTAGCCGTAGTAGCCACGGCCCCAGCCTCCGCCATACCAACCGCCGCCGATTAGGACTCCACCGTAGGGATAGGCGCAAGGATAGTAAGGATAGTAGCCGCAGGCATAATAGGGATAAGGCGCAGGCGCAACGTACCCGTAGGGTCCAACGCCGATTCCAATTGCCACTTGCGCACTCGCGTTGGGCGGCGCAGCCAGGGCAAACGCCAGAACCAAACCGAATAGCACGAGTAGCGTCTTCTTCATAGTCCAGACCTCGATCTTCTGTAATTAAGTAAACCCGGCCCGATTGAAAGGGTTTTGTCTGGTGCTCCGGATTCGCGCCGCGCTGGTCGCGTTACTTAAATGCCGACCGCATTACGCTGTTCCACAGGTATGGCGCACTCCGGATCATCGTTCTTGACGAGATTTACCCGGCTGCTGACCTCGAATCGTCGCATCAGCAAAAGAGAAAAAGTGAAGAGTAAAAGTTATTTACCGACACAACGGAACGCGCTGTCGTTGTAGTGACTACCCGGTTCGAGCGCGTAGCGAAAGGAAACGCGGCCGTTGCTGACCCAGGAGCCGCCCCGCAACACGCGAGACAGCCCTGAGGAAGGCCCTTGTGGGTCGGTGGCCGGCGATTGTCCGTAATAATTCCGATCGTACCAGTCCTGGACCCACTCCCAAACGTTGCCCTCCATTTCGTACAGCTCCCACGCATTCGGCTGCTTTTGCGCCACCGGCTTGGTACTCTCCCCACTGTTGTCATGGTACCGGGCGATCGCACCCAGATCCCCGTAACGCGCCGTCGTGCTCCCCGCCCGCGCCGCATACTCCCATTCCGCCTCCGTCGGGAGCCGCATACCCACCGCTTTGCAGTACGACCGTGCTTCATCCCAACTAACTTGTTTCACCGGCAACCGCTCTCCAGGAAAGTCGATGGGGTTCCTGCTGTCCACCGTCACCCGCTGGTAGGCAGCCTGCGTCACCAGCGTTTGTCCTATCCAGAAACCCTTGCTGATCTTTACCAGATGCGATGGCTTCTCAGAGTCTAGGCATTCACCGTCTCCCGGCGAACAACCCATCATGAACTGGCCTGGTGCAATCCAGACATACGTTAGGCCATCCTTCGGATTAACCTTGGTTTGTACCTTCACCGGGGTAATGTCCTGGGCCGGATGCGGCGCGGGTTGTGGTGTGATATTAGGGGCGGTCTCGGCCAGATGGGACATCAAGAAATAGATGCCAAGCAGGAGAGCGAGCATGACCAGCGAAACCATGGCGAACCACTTTTTTCGTTCCGTAGAGTCAGTCTGAGTCGCCGCCGGCTGTTCCTGTGCCCGCGCCGGAGCAGCTGCGGCAGCGGCCACTTGTGCGGACGCGGCAGTAGGTTCCGTTCCAGCCAAAGCTGGGGTGCTCTCTGCCTCTGCCGCGATTATTATTGGGGAAGGGCTGGAGCTAGCCTCACTAACTCCTGAAATTGAATGGCCAAATGTGGCTTTGACCCGTTTCGATTTTGCGAAGTACAAAAGCCAGATGATCGATCCCACAAACATGCGACCACCAGCGGTATCAGGGCTTCCCGGATGTGCTGGCTCCGTCACCGCAACCATGATTTGAGTAAGCGAAAACAACACGCCTAGGCCGAACTGAATCCACAGAAAAACCTTCGTGTACGTGAGCGCCTTCGGATCAATTTTCCACAGTTTCACGCCGGCGAAGATTCCATAAACTGCTAATCCAAGGTCTAGAAGTGAGGAAAGTGACGGCTTGGCAATTGCTCCAATCACTACTACAGCGGGTGAAATGATCGTAATAACGATGCAGAACCACAGCAGCCATCCGCCAATACCAACCAGATTTGGATGTTCGCGCCGAATACGTTCTGCTTCAGATTCTGTGCGACTCTGAGCGAGATTCGGAGGAACGTTATCTGGCGTTAATACTGGTCCGGCGCCCTTTAATCCGGCAATTCGACTCTGTGCCCAATCTTGCGCTCCAATTGCGGGTGTTGCCACCGCTGGCTCGCTCGATGGAAGAGATGCTGATTGAGGTTCAACTGTTTCTGACGAGGCAGTAGTCGGAACGGCGGGAAAATTCGTATCAGGCCTGAATAGCTTCTTCCCGCACTTGTAGCAGAAATCGGCATCTTCGGGGTTCTCAGTGCCACATTTTATGCAGAACACGTTGGTCATTTGTCTTCCTTAACCGCTGCCCGTACCGCAACGCACAACGGTTTTCGGCGTGGACCCCACCAAGACACGAAAATTCTTTCCTACGTCTTTGGTCCTGTTCCGTATCGGACAGCGCCCTGCTTGGCACAACGCCCGAGCGAATGGGAGAAAGCTTGGGAGACCGCATGTGTTCGGGTCCGCTGCGTAAATCCGCGTGCTGCTTGCTCAGGGCCTTTCGATGACAGCTGTTGCTAACGACTTAAGATTTTGGCGGCTATCAGCAGGCGTCACAACCCATGCTGATGTTTTCACAAAGCTCCAACAATAGTTGCGAAGTGGTGAACGTCATCGTAAAAGCTTCGTTCATTTGGACTGTCCGGGAGCGGCCGGAATATGCCGAGGGAAAGCATTGATTCAATTGGCTTCAGAATTCCGCTGCCTAGGGTGACAATTCGATCGAGTGCTTTTGCGCGGGTAGTCGCATATGAGTCATCCCGGCTCAGAGTGCGCACGTACGCAAGGAATGCGTTCGAAAACATCCCACGACTTCCTCCCGCTCCTACATAGCGTGCGTAGCATGTGTTGTAGGCGGCGCCACTCAGGACGGCACACACTCTGTCGTCCGCTGACAGCATGTGCGCCAAGATTGAAATGAGCTCCGCATTTTGTGCAGCGAATTGTTTCCCGGCATCATTGGCAGCGTCCTCACCGAAGACCCGGTTTGTAACGGCCGCGGCAAGCGTCGCGGCGAAATCCTCATCAGGCCTGTCGTCTTTCCCATTTTCCATTCGGTTTTTGACATATTGCGCAAAGAGAAACTTAAAGAGAGCGGCCTTTGCCGCGTTCTCAGTTGCGAGACCAATCTTCCGTATATAGTCGTCGCCAAACATAAATTCCTCCACTAACGGCTCTGGCCTAGATCCACTCGATTCGTAAGAACTTTTTGTGCGAAACATGTTGAACTCTCCGTTGTGATCGGTCAACAACAATGTGACTCATTGGATGTCGACTCATCGGCTGCATACTCCCAAAATGGCACACGATGCCGCTCGACATTCGCATTCGTTTCGGCCGCGCCCTCCGCCGTATTCGGGAGGAGCAGGCAATTACCCAGGAGGAGGCGGCCTACCGCTGTGGATTGCACCGGACGTATTACTCCGGCATCGAGCGGGGTACGCGGAACGTCTCGCTCCTCAACGTCGAAAAAATCAGCAAAGGCCTGCGAATACCTCTTCCTAAGATTTTCGACAGAGTGTGACGATCCGCTTGCCTTTCGGCCACGAATCCAAACAGCGTGCCGCATCGAACCGCGTGGATTTCGGCGGTTATTTCTGCAGGCTGGCCGCCCTCGGGACCACCCATCCTGACTGTATGCGCACCTGACGCGGTTATCGCCCTTCCTTTTCCTCGTGTGATTGACAGCACTGGCCGACAGAGTTAGCCTAAAACTACATCACGAGCGGCACGGACTTGCTTCGTGCCCCGCAACCGAATGGATACATAGATTCTTAATGTGCCATCACGGTGCGATAGCTTCACAGCTGATGCGGCGGGTCTTAGGAGCCCGCAAACATGAAAACAACACCAGATTTAATCATTCGAAATGCGGGCACACTGTTCCTCTTTTGCCCGCTCACCTCCAGGGCCAGCACATGGATTGATGAACACGTCCAGGCGGATCCAACTTGGTACGGCAACGCTCTGGTCGTCGAGCATCGTTATGCCTGGGCGTTGGCGGTCGGCATGACTGAAGCCGGGCTGACGATCGCCTGAGCGGCTGTCCTACGCGGCCGGACACTATCCCGCTGGCTCACTGGCGAGTTCGGTCGAACTCCAAGGTTGTCTCAACAGGGCCCGAGCAATTCAAACCCGAAGAATGGAGAACAACATGAATCAGAACAAGCCGAATGACATGCCGAAGAATCCACCCACGACAACGGAACCGAAAGAGCTCGACATCAACAAAAATTTTCTCCAGTTCATGATGAGGGTGAAGCGGTATCCAATTGACTTCCGGCCAACTCCCGGAGAAGAGGAGAACGAGACTTCTGATTTGGACGCGAAATCTCGTTCGGTCAAGCCGAATTCAACATCTCGAGCTCGCAAGGTCCGCCGCGGCCCGGGAGGTAAGGAAAAACCATGACTTACCGAGGTTTCATTCAAAGATTTCGCAGTGCCACCCCGGGTGGTCTGGCGATGTTGTGGATCCGGCGTGCCGACGGCACGATCGACGAAGTGCCCTCTGAACAAGCAATAGCGGTCGCTGCCTTGCGGCGGTGGTTTGATTGCGACGTTGAGAAGCAGAGCCTCTCGCCGGCGACGTGCCAGAAGGAGGTGGTTTACAGCGTCGACGACCTCGGCATCCTGATCGCGTTTACACCATATGATCATTGGCTGCAGAAATCCCGGCCGGCGATTCCGGTAGATGGAATCGACGACGATGCCATCTACAGGGCTGTTCAAAAGATAATTCGTATGGGCAAAGTTTAGTGAATGGTAAAACCCGGCAAACTGGAAAGTCGCCGGATTGGTTTATGCTTTGCTTCATTTTGGGCAGGCACGGATTGCACCCAAGGGTTTGGTGTGACTCCGCCCAGGCTTTACTGGCGCTGCAGTGCTGGTTCCAATAATCGGCGAAAGCGCTAGGCAATTAGTGTCACGTCGTGATCTGGTTGTCGCCAACTGCACCAGCTGAGCATTCAAACATGCCAAACCAGCGTATGGTCGACGCACGCGTCGCGAGTTCATCTTTTCGCTCGCGCCAGTCAGGTAGTACTGAATCGAGCAGTGCCCAGAAAGCCGGCCCGTGGTTATGTTCACGCAGGTGAATCAATTCATGGCAAATGACGTAATCCGTCAACCTTGCCGGTAGTTGCAGCAAACGCCAGTTGAAAAAGACGATCCCAGTCTTGCCGCACGATCCCCAGCGGTATCCTAAATCCTTAACCTCGACCCGAGTTGGCTGCGCGGTAACCCGCCTTGCCACCAGATTCACGCGTTTGATGATCCACTCCGAACCGCGGTCGATGTACCACTTTCGGAACTGCTCATCCGCAGTAGAGCGGGCGTCACGACGCAAAGCGAAACGATGGCCATCAAAAACCAAAGACTTCTCCTGATGGTCAACGATCGCCAAACGATAGCCGCGCCCGAGGTAGTGGAAAGTTTCCCCTGTTACATATTCGGGCGGACGCGTGCGCGGGACCAACGCTTCCTTGATCGCCAGTTTTCGGTGAACCCACAGGAGCTTCTTCCGGGTCCACTGCTCCAGGTCGGCCAGACTCACATTATCCGGAGCGTGAACGACGAGCTCGCCGCCCCGATCCACAGTGAGCCCCAACGTCCTTCGCTTGGAACTACGGCGAACTTCGAAGGCGAGTCCAGCCAGATGCAAAGCCTCAATCATGCGCGCACCAGAATCTCATGGTTTTCCTTTGCCAGCGCCACTAGTTGTTGCGCCAAGGCGCGCTCAGTACCGCGCCTGCAAATGCCAGAACCATCGAGATCGCGCACCAGACGCCGTGTGAGCATCTCACGCGCGTGTGGGTTCTTCCAGAAGCCCACAGCCGGAATCTCCTGACGAATCCGGTCCACCATGTCGAGCGTGGCTTGGATGGCCGCCCTTCTCTGCTGGTCCGTGAGCTGGTGGCCCTTTGCGCACTCCTCAAGCACAAGCCGGACGAACGGAACCTGCGCGCGAGAATCCAGGTCCGGGAAGTCATTCCTGTCACCCTGCCGTAGTTGCTCGACAAACTTCCGCAATTCTCGCTCCAAGGCATCCCAATCGTCTTTGAAACGCTGGAGAATTTCCTCCAACTTCTCACTCATCTTGCGGGCGTAAGCTGGATTCTGGCCTGCAAATCCGATGATGTGGTATCGGGCAGCGTGCTGCATTTGGGCGGCGCGCGCGCGAACCGTGGCTTGCGCCAGAAGCACTTTCTCAAACTCGGCATCCGTGATCGTGGTCGGTGGAATCTTCGGGTCCACGCCCCGCGCTGAGACATGACCGTTGATCAGCGCCTTTACCTTCTCGGCTACCCCCAGCAGGTTCAATGCCGGGTCCCGGTAGAGGTTCGCGGCTACCTTATTGATGAACCCGAGCAGCTTGGCATCTCTGAAAACGTCGCCAGGAACCTCAGGGCGATGCTCCAGAATGTTCAGCGTCTCATAGAACATCCGGAGCTTGTTAATGAAGTCAGCCCTGATTCTAAGGTCTTCCAGCAATGCGACGCAGTCCGTGACCTGTCCTTGGAGATCGGTAATCCCGCGATCACTGAACACGGCCACTGCACGAGCGCGCCGATCCAGTAGCTTCGGCAATTCAGCGGTAATGTCGATGAAGACTCCCTTGATATCCTGGCCGTCGTAGTCCTTCAGCGCTTCGTTCAAATGGCGTGCGACTCCGATATAATCCACGACGTAGCCGCACTTCTTTGTTCCCGAAGTGCGGTTTACGCGGGCAATCGCCTGTAACAGATCGTGGGCGACGATCTTGCGGTCCAGATAAAGCACCTGTTCTACCGGCGCGTCAAAGCCGGTGAGGAGCATATTATTAACGATCAAGATTGAAAGTGGGTCCGTCTTTTCAGTCTTCCCCAGCGCAAGTTTGCGCTTGAACCGCTTGATCCGTTCCTCCTGCTTACCCTTATCGGCCCACTCCCACCAGGACTCCGGGTCATTGTGGTCGCCGGAAAATACCACCGCGATTTCCATTGCCCGGAGCTTGGACAACTGCTCATGAACTTCGACCAAGAAGCGCAGTTTCGGGTCTAGTTGCTCGATCTGATCCTCTGGCAGGGCGAGGGTGGCTGCGGGCACGGCCTCTAACTCGGCTACCAATTCGCACCGCGCGTCGTCCACCTTCGCAAGATACGTCACCGCTGCTTCCCGACTGGTGGCGACCAATTGAGCTTTGAATCCCTCCGGAAGAACGACACTCGCATAGTGCCGGATGATGTCACGTGCTTTCTGCTCGATCAGCATTGGCGCCTCGAGCACGTCGCCCTCTGTGGCGTACTTAGCTTTAATCACGGCCAACTCATCGGGCAGGTAGTCGCGGAACATGTCTGCGAAGAGCTGATCCAGGCCGGGCGCATCTTTCACGAGAGCGTCAGCAGTCCGACCTTCGTATAAGATCGGCACCGTTGCGCCATCCAATTCGGCATCCTTGAGCAGGTATTGGTCAATGAACTCGCCGAAGATCTCGCGTGTCTCGGTTTTCTCATGACTCAGTATGGGCGTTCCTGTAAAACCGATAATTGCTGCGTTCGGAAGGGCCCTCCGTAAGTTCCTGTGCAGCGCACGCGTATGGGAACGGTGCGCCTCATCCACCAGGATCAGGATCTCCTCGGATTGATTTAGAATCGGGAACTCCTCGAAGTGAATACTTTCCTCGAAGGTAACCTGTTTCTCCACGACCTTTTCGTGCCGGCCAGGTATCTTCTCCTTCCGCGTGATCGTCATCGCAACGGTTTCGGCGGCGTCCCGCTTCGCAACATCCTGGTACTTCTGCAGCATCGCAAAGACAATGTCAGGTGTCGGCTCGCTCAGAATTCTTTGGGTTCGGCGCGTGGCGGACTCGCGAGCGGTGGAATCGAAATCGTTGGGGCGGATAGTTTCGCCGGAAAGCCCGGCGGTTTCGCGGAGCTGGCCTTCAAGGTCCGTCCGGTCCGTGACAACAACAACCTTGAATCGGTTCAGTCGTGAGGTCATCCGCATCTTCCGGACGAGGAAGACCATACTCAGGCTCTTACCTGACCCCTGGGTATGCCAGATAATGCCGCCCCGCTCGTCGCGCGCGGAACCCTGAGCGCGGCTGTGGCCTTGTTGTAGCCGCGTCACTGACTTCTGGACCGCACGGAACTGCTGATAGCGCGCCATAACTTTCCGAGTCTTACCATCCACCTGCTGGAAAACCGTAAAATTCCGGATCAAGTCAAGCAGATGTCCGGGTCTGAACATGCCTGCCGCGAGGATCTGCTGGCTGTGAAGGGTAGCTCCACCTAGGGCAGCGGGACGCTGCTCCGGTTTCCGGAAGAACAGCGGCGTTCCGGCCCGGTCGCCCTGTTCTGCCCCAACTATGGCTAACTCCGCTGCAGCTTCGGACTGTTCCGGTGGGGCAGCCAGAACTCCCAATTCTTCGGCAACCGTGGTCATCGGCACAGGGCTCGTGTCCGCCCATTCCAGATATGCCTCGGGTGGGGCGCCGATGGTCGCTCCACGAGCTTCGAAGAAGTCGCTGGCGATCAGGAGTTGGTTGGTATGGAAGAGGCGCTCCACTCCTTCGTTATCGGTGTAAAGCGTAGGAAACAGCTCCCGGCGCTGGTTTGAATAGCGCAGGAGTTGATTAACAGCCTCGTGTAGTGGATTCTCAATACCCGGACTCTTGAATTCCGCAACGACTAGCGGGATACCATTCACGAAGAGGACGGCGTCCGGGATCACGTGCCCGCGTCCACTGGTCAACTCGACTTTGAACTGGTTGATAACCAGAAAGTCGTTATTCGCCGGGTTTTCGCAATCAATGAACCGCACCGGCTGCGGCCTCCCATACTCCCAATCCGGCAGACCTTCCGCTACGGTGCCTTTCAGAAGAAGCTCGGTGGCCGACTGGTTGATCTCCATCAGCCGGTGCCCGGCGGCTTGTTCCAAGTCGCGGATGGCGCGGGCGATGCGAGCATCGTCCAGCCACGGATTGCCGTTGCGCAAGTTGAGCCTGCGCAATGCTGCCGCAAGCCGACTTCTGAGCAGGACCTCGCGCGAGTTCGCGCGTTCAGTGGACTCCGGTAGATCCGGGTCACCTTCGATCCATTGCCATCCCATAGTCTGGAGTTGCTCGCAGAATGGCTTTTCGACGAGGTCGTACTCCCATTGGATCTTGCTCATGCGCGAGCCTCTGTCGCGAGAATCGATTCCGGAACGCGAACGCGGCCTGTGAGGAGGTCGCCGACAACGCCACGCTTTAGGGCAGTGAGTTTTGACAACAAAAGAAGTTCAGCGTCTAACTGCTGCGACTGCGCGTTGAGCGCGGCGACAATGACGCGCTGTTCCGGAAACGGAGGGATTGGGAATCGAAGTCCAATGATCTCGGACGTGTTGATTCCCTCCCTGGTGCCGCGACCTTTGTCTCGATTGATCTGGCGCTGAACTGCCTCGCTGTTGAACAATGCGTGCAAGACAACGGGCTCACACCGATTCTGGTCAACAGCGACGCGGATAATGTGATAGTTGATCAGCCAACCGTCCACACGAGACTCAGCGAGAGCGTTTCGTCCTGTGCTAGCACCCTGTCGGGCGAAGAGGAGGTCACCGGAAGACACTCGATAGCGGGCCAGCTCTGATGCTTTCTCCTGTGTGACATGCTGAAGATCGGAGAGGTCTAGGAATCCTGCTTGGACATTGCCGATGCGTAGAACAGGTACCCCTTCTGTAACGAAATCAGACTGACCCAGTTGCGCGCCAAAAGGTCCTGTCAGAACTGGTGGCCGGTCCGCAGGCGCAAAGTCGAGTATTCCGCAAACACTCCACTCTTTCGGAATTAATCCCATTAAAGAGTCCTGAAAATGCTCCGGGTGGGCGACGGGATCACGGAGTTGGCCATTTTTGTCCAGGCCCCGGGTGAGGAGGTCATGGAGTAGGCCGGTCCGCATCTCTCTAAGTTTCACGATTATCGCTTCCGTCTTTGCAATCGCTCCGTCCACCGCGTCCAGCAGGCCAGCGATGAAGAGATTCAATTCACCGTGCCAAGGGATCGCAAGCCTTTCTACGTCCTTTCGACTCACGGCAACAAAAGTCGAGCCCTGAGCAACCCGGCCTAGCTGGTAGGTTGCCCACTTGACCGCATGCCAGGCGTAGTCACGGTCGTTAGCGGGGAAGCGGAGCGCTGCTAGCCCACGGCCGATTACGGTCCTTTCCCTCGCCTGGTTTAGCTCACCGACCGGCGCGCGGACGCTAAGCAGCAGATCACCGACTTCAGCGATACGCGCAGGTGCAGAACAACGCAATCGCGGAATGGGATAGCGGGCACCGAATTCTGCATTTCCCTGAATGAAGGGCAACCCATCGCCAGTTTCTGAACAGCTTGCAGAGGGCGGAGACTGGCCCATCAAAACAGTTGCGTGCTCAGACACGCTGCTTATGCAATCATCACTCATCGGTAGCCTATGGTCTTCATCAGAGTGTCGACCTGCCGTTCAACGAGATGCCTTTCGCTGGAGAGGTCCGCCAGCGTCAGCCGGTACTTATTCCAAAGCCCTTCAACAAATCGCACTAGCATCTGCCGCTTCTCGCTCCCGGCAGCGTCGAGGCTAGTCCGCACATCCTGCGCGAAGAGTTCGAGCACCAGCTCGCGCTTCTCCTCATCGGTCAGCGCCGCGCATCGCTTTCTAAGTTCGTCCACGAACGCGTTGGTCAACTCCCGATATCGGATGCGGGCTTCCGCGAGATCCTTCTTGATCTGCTCGTAGGGCACCAGCGCGGCATCGAGAGTTGCAATTTCATCCAAAGCCGGCTGAAGCACTCTTCGAGCTTCGCCCGCCGCTTGGTGATCTGCATCGGTCGTGCGGGCCTTCGCCGCCGCCTTTTCCAACTTCACCAGTTGCTTCAATTCGTCCCGATGTTCCGCCTTCAGTTCACGTATTTGCCGCTCAAGGTCCTTCGCGTAATTCCAGCTTCCCAATTCTTCCTCGTCGGCATCCTCTGGCGGGTTGCTCTGCTCGAACGCTTCCTTCTCTCCCTTCAGGCGGGCGATATCAGTGCGTGTTTCGGCGACGCGCTCCAGGTAATCGGCCATCGTACGGCGGACGAGTTTGTGCCCAAAGGGGTCGAAGGTTGGACCGGCCGCTTCATCGTCTTCCACCGCGTCCGCGATCGCGTCCACCCAGCCATCGATGACGCCGGCAAATCCGTTTTCGAGCAGAGTCTTAAAATCGGGTAACGTCTCGGTCCACCAAGTGGCGATAACCCCAGCCAACTTGAAGCGATCAAGCAGGCCGAGTGGCAGAAGGGCCGCAACGAATGTATCCAAGAACTCAGTGCGTACAGCATTCAGATTGCGTTGCGTGGGGAGTTCCGCCAATCGCGTTGCGTGGATGGCCCACCAGGCACACAACGCCTGACGCAACGCCTCTACGCGAGCTTGAACCCCGTGGTCGTTCTCGATTAAAGAACGCAGATCTCTTTTCTCGGTGATCGCCGGACCGAAGTCTAAGTAGGCCACCTCGCTTGCGCGGGCAGAGAAGGCGCGGACCGGGTCAAAGCCCACAGCATCAAAGAGCGGACGCTGAGCCGTCACCTCCGTAACGGGCACTCCGCCCAAGAGGTGCGCACGGACGTCGTGCGGTTCCGGCGGTGGGGAGTTGTCGACATAGCGGCGGATATTGAGAGTGTAATCATTCGCCGGGTCTTTGATTTCGGTCAACGGAACGCGGCGAGCGTAGCCAGGCACGTCCTCAAAGCGTTCGAACGTGGAGGCGATCTTCTCGATATGCTCCGGACGAAGGTAGTTTTGCGCTCGTCCCGCGTAGAATTCGGCGTCGGCGTTGATGAAGAGCACATGTTCGCGGCGGGCTTCAGGTTTGTTGACATTTGGAGATTGATCGGTGAGGTTGGGCCGCATCACGAGGATGCATGCTGGAATACCAGCGCCATAGAACAGGTTTGGTGGGAGGCCGATAACCGCTTCGATAAGATCCTGATCAATCCACTTCGAGCGGATCTCCTTTTCGGCCCCGCCTCGAAACAGCACACCGTGGGGCATCACGGTGGCCACCATGCCCCCGGGACGGCATACGGCGAGCATGTGCTGGGCGAACATCAGGTCTCCCTTTTTGCCGGTGGTTGGACACCAACCCCAACGGAAGCGCTCCTTAAACTCCATTTCGTCGCCGCGCGTGTAATTCTGGCTGAAGGGCGGATTGGCGATGACGCGGTCGAAACGCTCCAACTCGCCTGCCTCGCGATGCTGAGGGTGAAGCAGTGTGTCCTCAAGGCGGATGTCTGCCCCGGGAACGCCATGTAGCAGCATGTTCAATCTGCAGATGGACCAAGCGGAAGCATCGTTCACCTGGCCGGCAAGCCGGAGGTTCGTTGGGTCGCCACCGGATTGCTCGATGTATTCCCGACTGATGATCAGCATGCCGCCCGAACCGCAGGTGGGGTCATAGATGCTCATCCCCGGCGTCGGGCGAAGCAGGCGCACCATAAGGCGGATCACGTCGCGCGGCGTGTAGAAATCGCCGCCCTTCTTGCCGGCTGACTCCGCAAACATATTGATGAGGAATTCGTACGCCGAGCCAAGCAAGTCGGAAAACTGGAAGTCCTCGTTACGCAGACGATAGCGCCCGAAGTGGCGAACCAAGTCCTTGCAGGCACCGTCAGAAACGATCCGCTTATTGCCTTGCACGCGCATGAATTGAATGTGGTCCAGCACATGCTCCAGCGAATCGTTGTGCTCTGTGAGAGCGCCGAGCGCCGTGTCGAGAACGTTGCCATATACTTCCGTAGCATCATTCAGCTTGTTCTGCAGGTGGGACCAGCGGGCGCGCTCCGGGACGAAGAAGGAATCGTAATAGTCCGGGTTTTCGCCATAGTTGGCTTCGGCTTCCGCTGGCGAGATGCCTTGGGTGACCTTAAGCGCCACGAGCGCGTCGTGTTCCGCCTGCCACACGTCCGAACATCTCTTCAGGAACAACATGCCGAATATGTAGTCTTTATAGGTCGCCGCATCCAGACCTTCCTGGCGCAGACGATCGGCCGCGGAATAGAGGTGTCGCTCGAGCTTAGCGAGAGAGAGTTTAGGCATTATCCAGCGCCTGGTTTATGGCGGTAATGGCGAGTATACGACGCTGTTCGGGCGAGAGTACGCAAAATTTATGCGGCTGTTTTCTTATTCCGGGACACGCTCTGGGTCTCCTTAGCCGGGAATTCGAGCCCAGTGATGGGGCCCGGTCGTTACAATTCACCGGCCGCTCGTATCGTGCGGTAGACGGTCACTCTGGAGACCTTTAGTTCGATGGCGATCTGAGCGATGGTCTTGCCGTTCCTCTTCAAATTGAGCGAGCGCACCGTTGTTGGGCTGCAACGCGCCCGGGGCACGCGGCCGAGTCGGAGACCGACCGCGTGCGGCCTACGACTAGAACGAGGTTGAGCGGCTCGAACACACTCCTGTTTTGCGATCACGGCAAGGATTGAGATCACCGCCTCACGGAACATGCCACAGGAGTCGAGATACTGCTCGGTAAAGCTGCGGTACCCAACCCCGTAGCGGTTGAGATTCTGCGAGAAAAACGATCAAGGCTCCAGAAAAGCACCAGCGCAAACTCCCGGCAGGACGCCGCCCTGAACAAAGCCCTAAATTGCTCCCAGTCGCCATTCTCGCCGGTTGCGATGTCAACGTACTCCCGCTTAATGCGCCAACCATGCGTGCTTGCGAAGGCGCGGAGCTGGTCGAGTTGGTTCCGCTCGTCCGCTGTCCACCCCCACGCCCCTGCCGGGAATCACAAATGGGTACACCAAGGTTTTAAAATGCACGAGCGCAGGAGGAACTTAATGGCAGTCTACATGTCGTACACCGGCAATTCTATCTCCCGCGTTGCAAAGTCAATGATCTTGAATCTGTCGGCATCGTCCGCAATAAGCACAGACGCGTCCAAGGTGTATCGAATTCCCGCCGCCAACATCGCTTTGACGCATTCGACAAGGTGTGGTGGCGTACCTCCGGACCTGTACACGGCCAGCTTTACCTCCTCACCTCTGATGTACTTAACCTCGTAGCAGCAGTCGAGCAAATATTGATCCGATACGTCCTTGCCGTCCGCATCCCAAACACCGCTGACCTCGACGTGGCCAAAATATTGGGGCACATGATTCCGAATTGAGGCGCACTGCATTGCGATTTCATACGCCTGAGATTGCGACGCAAAAGTGGCCCGTCGATGCTCATCATGCTCTGGTTTCGTCAGCCACTGCGAAATATTGCGTGGGTGCTTGCCACTAATAAATAGCTTTAATAGCCGTGTAACGTCTGCACTCAGGAAGATATCACTATAAGCACCAGTGAACTTGCGATCTTGGATTCTGAGAATCATGCCTCCAATTTTAATTGGACAATCGTCAACCACGAATTGTTTAGGGATGAACGATGGCCCGCCACACCAACCCGTTGCTTTGGAACGCGCTCGCTAGCAGTCCTTTCTGGGTTCCGCGGAGCGCTGGCCGGACTCAGGGCGCCCGAAAAACGACGAGCTTTGCTGCTTGCCGGCGGCGTATCCCTTAACAAATCTATGACTTGCTGGCATAATAAATGCAGATCTGTAGCTCAGAAGGAAGAGTGCCCTTCTCATCCCAAAGGCGGCTCAGAGGTAAAGGGGAAGTCGCGGGTTCAAGTCCTGCCAGGTCTTCCAAGTTTAAAAGCCGCCTTGACTTAGCCCGCCAGCAATGGCGGGCTTTGCTGTTTAAACGTATTTTCTTCTTCTTATTGAGTGCGTCTCACAGCAAGCCTGCACCAAGTAGCAACACATGAAAGCAGGTCCGTCCTTCGCTATACTGACCGGCATGACAATAGCGATTGCCTGGGTACGTCGAATTCGTGACTGTGAAGAACTTGCCTTTGTTTCAGATAGTCGGTTATCGGGCGACGGTCGCACCTTTGATGCAGCGCCAAAGATTCTAACGTTACCACGAAGCGACTGCGCTATTGCGTTTGCGGGGATGACTCAAGACGCATTCCCCATGATGCTGCAAGTTAGCCTCTCAATAGGCTCACACGCACCATCACGTCGTAGGTCTCTAGACATTACCGACCTGAAGTCCCACGTTGTAAACGTGTTCAATGGGATCGAAGGCCTGATTGCAAGTGATGCACACGTCAAAGGCTCACCGCCTGATGCCGTGCCAGACGCAGAGTTCCTCTTTGGCGGCTATTCTTGGGTGAAGAAACGGTTCGAGTTGTGGGCGATCCGAAGGTCTGAGGGAAATTACCTCGCCGAGACAGCGCTGTGGGCTTACTATTCGCCTGGCGGCAAAAGGGTAGAGATTCGGGGAATGAGGAACCCGAGACGCGAACATCTCCTTGGTCAAGTCGCGTTTGCCGGAGATCAAGCGGAAGTTGCGTTCAAGTTGGTGCGCGAACGGCTCACGTCAGATTATCTTTCTGGCAAATCAGCCGACAAAATCGACATGCAACCGTTTGAGGTGGTTCGAGATATGCTCCGCGATCCGAGTCGGTCCCACACCATTGGCGGCGCTCCACAACTGGTAAAGGTATACCAGTTCATGCAGGCGGTGCCATTCGCGGTCTATTGGCCTGACAAGAAAAGCGGAGCCAGGTTTCTACAAGGTCGCCCCTGTGCAGATTACGAGCAGCTGGACACAAAGATTATTGACCCGGACAAACCAGCATGGCGGAGGTCGGAAACCCAATCGGAGGTACCTGCAACTTCTGCCAGCCCATGCGGGGGAGATGAGGCGGTGCGTATCGCCGCACCCAGGCGCAACCCAGATGGACTTGGTCAAAAACGACCGAACCCCAGAAACTCGTAACCCGCTGCTGGCTGAGGCGCCGCGCCGCAGGCCAACTATTCAGTGTCGCATTTGTGGAGGCAGAGGATGCGAAAATCTGAGGCGCTGTACTACCCAACTGTCGAGCCACCAATCGGGTGGCTTCGAAGCGCTGCTCTTTTTTTCGATACCGTTATTAGCTTTGTGCCAGCCGAGTCAGAGAACGCGATCTCAAAAGAGCTGTGGGAGTTTGGAGAGGAAACCAAAGCATGGGTTCCGTACAGTCCAACTGAAGGCACGGCCCTTCTTGTCGATATCCCCACGGACAAACTTGATCACGCGTTCGAGGGGATTGCCGCCAAGAAACCGGAGCGCCTCAACCACTTTCAGATAGAAATCGATCGAGAGGCACGGATATCCGTTAAGGATCATGTTTTCGTGCACGGTTCGAAGCTTTCCGATCGAGTGAGAGAGCGCCTTAAAGCTTACAAACTCATGCTGCCGGAGGAACTTCCCCAAAGTCTCATAAATGGTGATTGGTGGGTGGTAGATGAGCAAGCGTCCGACCTAATAGTGTCGTACATTGCGGATAGGCTTGCGGCTACGAAAGGCTGGACCAGCATCACCGATCACGGAGACTGTTATGTCTTCAACGCTCTCCAGCGAACCGATGTTGGCGTGAATTCCACGGAAGCCGAAAATCAGCTTGCCAGCATGCTTATAACAGAGCTGGTTCCTGATGTGATCGAGTTGTTACCGCTTGAGAAGTATTGTGAACTTAGAAAGCGACATGAGCCCATTCGCGAGCAGCTCGCCATCTTTGTCGACGAAGTAGTACGCAAGAACCGGCTCAACAGAATCGAGAACACGGCGGACCTCCACGAGGCCGTAGTAGAGTGCGTCAGGGACTTAAAGAAAGAAGTGCTGAAATGGGGGTATTTACTTGACGCCACCGAACGCAAGATGTAGTGTCCGGGGCTGTGAGCGAGGATTACCCGAGGACATTGCTCGAGGTGGAACGGCGCTTCAGCCGCGAGCAGGCCTGCGC
>Ga0187864_10001061_pt1 | contig 27922 bp, 20 predicted proteins | sample June2016WEW_11_4_FD_132985 | JGI IMG/M metagenome (GOLD analysis project Ga0187864, IMG submission 132985) | Peatland microbial communities from SPRUCE experiment site at the Marcell Experimental Forest, Minnesota, USA - June2016WEW_11_40 | ecosystem: Environmental > Terrestrial > Soil >...
CGCCGAGAAACCCAGCAGCAGGGCCAGGCCCAGGTTGGCCAGCCCGAACACCAGGCTACGCGAGCGCAGATCAAGCGGCAGGGTTAACCCGGCCGCCCAGGCCAGCACGGCGAATCCCAGGTACCCCGCAAGGCGCCCGCCGAGAAAAATGGCCAACAGCCGGCCCGTGGGCCCCAGCTTGCGCGGTTCGGCTCCCAGCCACGGCAACAGGACCGGTCCGCAGGAAGCAACGCAGATGGGACCTGAACCGAATCCCAGCGCCAATGCCTCGGTCAGGTTCATGGGGGGTCTCCAGGGGCGCAGAGTCCGGGAGTCAAGGAGTCGAAAAGTCAAGAGTCGAGCGTCGAACGGGAATGACCTTCACTCTGTCCCTTAACTAACAGCGGAAAGAGTCCCGAATCCTCACCCTCAACTCCACAACTACCCGGGAAACTTCAGCCGCGCGCTGATGGCTTGAATCTGGTCGAGGGATTTGGTCTTTTCGAGCGCAGCGATCTGCAACGCGATGTTGCCAATGGTTGTGGACTCACTCGGCCCCCGCAGAACTTCCCGCCCCGTTAGTTCCTGGGTCAGACGGTTGAGGGTTTCGTTCTTGACGCCGCCGCCCACGATGCAGATGCGTTCAATCGGCTTGCCGGTTATCGCCTGAAGGTCCTTGATCACTTTGGCGTACTGCCGCGCCAGGCTGCGGAAAATAATGGCCGCAATCTCCTTGGGCTGAGTCTCCTCGTCGAACCCGTGCGCTTTGAGCGCGGCATTGATGCGGGCAACCATGTTGCCCGGCGCAAGGAATGTTTCCGCCTCCGCATCGAAAGATGGCCCGATCGCGGGAGCTTCCGAACATTGCTGCGCCAGGTCGGCAGGCGTCAACTCCAGCCCTTGTGTTCTCCACTCGCGCAAACACTCCTGAAGCAGCCACAATCCGATCACGTTGCGCAGGAATCGGATGCTGCCCGCAGCCCCGCCTTCGTTGGTAAAGTTCTGTTCATAGGAGTCCGCGGTCACCACCGGGCTGGGAACCACCATGCCCACCAGGGACCATGTCCCGGAGCTGATGAACGCCAGCTTTTCATGCGGGAAAGGAATGCCTGCCACGGCTGCGCCGGTGTCGTGGCAAGCCGGCGCGATGACTTGCACGTTTGACAGGCCAAGGTCCGTGGCGAGTTCTTTGCGCATCTTCCCCAGCGGCGTCCCCGGCGGCGCGATGGAGGGGAACTTCTCCAGGTTGAGTTTAAGCGCCCGGGTCAACTCCTCTGACCATGACCGCTTGTGGACATCGAGGAGTTGAGTGGTGCTGGCTTCGGTGTACTCGGCCATCGCAACTCCCGAGAGCCGGAAGAGGAAATACTCCGGCAGGGTGAGCCACTTTGCCGCGCGATCCCACTCCGAAGGGAATTCGGCGATGTGGGCCATCAACTGGAAAACCGTGTTGAAAGGAAGAAGTTGAATTCCAGTGATTTCGTATAAGCGCTTTTGCGGAATCAGCGCATAAACGCGCTCCATTTGAGGGAGATTTCTGGCGTCGCGGTAGCAGTAGGATCGGCCGATGCGATTCATCGTTCGGTCGAGCAAAACGTAATCCACGCCCCAGCCGTCGACGCCAACGCTGGCGATGCGGCCCGCGGCTTTGGATGCGGCCTGGTGAAGCCCTTTGACGATCTCCTGCCAGAGGCGGTCCAAATCCCATACCAGGTGGCCCGCCTCTTCACGTGCGCCATTGGGAAAACGGTGGACCACTTCCAGAATTCCTTCCTCCCCCGTCCAACGGCAAAGGACCACACGGCCACTCTCTGCTCCAAGATCAGTTGCCACAATGTGTGTGCAGGTTTTCATGGTCGTCATTCCTTGCCAGATTGTAAGAGCGGTCCTTGTGACCGACCTCGCGCAACCACACGGGTTGCCCCTACAACGCGCTACGCGTAGCTTCCGCCCGCGGCTTGGTTCCGCTCGGCGCGCTCACGCTCGATGCGTTGCATGTAGCCGGACTCGCGGAAAGCACCCAAGGGGTCTTCCGGCAGGCCTTTGGAGCGTCTCCACTCACGGATCACCGGTCGCACATCCGTTGAGAAGGCTGCTTTGAGACACTCTTCGGCGTCGATGAGTTCGCACTTCTGCTGGTGGCGAGCCAGGCTCTCGTGATCGACCAGTGTAGCCTTGGCATACAGTTCCTGGGCGGTCACCGCAGTCTGGATCATTTCTTCGATCTTGCCTTTCAGGTTGTGGCTCTGGTCGATCATGTAGGCGATGTCCGCGCGACGTCCGGCCTCCCACTCGAAGTAGAGGATTCCGTGGAAGATGCGAAAGATCTGGTAAGGATCGATCGAACCCAGCGTCAGATCATCGTCAGCGTATCGACGGTCATTAAAATGGAAGCCGCCCAGCATGTCCTCGCTCAGCAGCCAGGTCACGATTTGCTCGATATTCTGGGCTTGGTAGTGATGGCCCGTATCCACAAGTACCTTCCCGCGCGGACCGGCCGCGCGCGCCAACAGTAAAGCCATGCCCCAGTCGGCAATGTCCGTGTGATAGAAAGCCGGCTCAAAAGGTTTGTATTCCACCAGCAGTCGCTGCGTCGATGAAAGCTGCGCGTGGCTGGCCTTCAAACCCTCTGCGAACCACTGCTTCCTCTGCCGGATATTGGCGGTACCCGGATAGCACGATCCGTCCGTAAACCACAGGGAGATGTCCCGGCTCCCTGTCTGCTTCCCGATCTCGATGCAATCCAGGATGTGCTGCAATGCCGCTTGGCGCACTGCGGGATCGGGATTCGCCAGCGATCCGTATTTGTAAATCTGATCCTGGAAGACGTTGGGGTTGATCGCGCCGACACCAACGCCGTATTGGGCGGCGTACCCTTTCACTTCATTCGTGCTCTTGAGGCCTTCTGGGAAATCCCAGAGGACGTGCACGGCCACGGTGGGACAGATGCCTGTAAAGTGATGCACTTGCCCGGCATCACTGAACTTCTCCTCGGTGGACGTGGCTGCGCCCAGTTGGGTGAATTTGCCAAAACGCGTGCCGGTGTTGGCGAACCCCCACGAGGGTAATTCAATTCGGAAAGTCTCTAAACTCTTCCAGAGAGTCGGTTCGGACGAGCCTTTGGACATGCTGCACCTCCATTAGGTTGGAGCCACATAGTACTGGTTTGGGTTAAGCTTAGTCAAGGCGCACGATGCGCCGGGGCACGACCCACCACCCCCAACTCCTCCTCAACGGAGGAGCGGAGTTTCGAGTTCCCCTCCTTGGTTAAGGAGGGGTCAGGGGCGGTTGGATCATGGGGTTTACTGATTTAAGGTAGCGCGCCCGGTACGTGGTAGAATAAGGCGTCAAGATGAGCGTTCGGGAACGCGTTCGGACCCTTTTTCGCCTCTTTCTGCTAACCACAGTGCTGGTAACCGTGGCGCTGGTCAGCGCCCTCACCACTATCCGGCTTACCATTCGCGGGCATCAGGAGACGATGCCCAACCTGGTGGGACTGACCTCTGAATATGCTCAACGCATGACCAGTGGGCTGGGTCTTGAGATGAAAGTCGAAGATAAGCTCTACAACACTCAATATCCAGCGCAGACGATAGCGTCGCAGATGCCTCCCCCGGGAACCCGCATTAAGATCGGCCAGCATGTGCACGTTCTGGTGAGCCTGGGTCTGCCCCAAGTCTTCATCCCCAATTTCGTGGGGGCAAGCATCCGGGCGGCGAGGATCACCGCCGTTCAGCGCAACCTCGAACTGGGCGATGTGGTGGGCGTACACTGGCCCAGCGCCGAACCTGACCAAGTCGTCGCGCAGGATCCTCTACCTGAAAGCGCCGAGCTCAGGAGCCCCGCCGTGAATATTCTGGTTTCTCTGGGCGAGGAGCCTGCCGCATACCTGTGCCCAAGGTTCGTCGGCCAATCTATTGCGGAAGCTCGCCGCAGCCTGGAGAAGGCAGGCTTCAAAGTGGCGGGCGTTACCTCCGTCGTTGCGGCAAGCGGTGCGCGCGGCATCATCTTGACGCAATCCCCGCCCGCCGGTAGCAAGATCGGGCCTGACGCGGAATTCAGCTTCCAAGTTTCGCAATAACTGAGCAACGCATGTTTGGAGAGAGGGAGGTTGGCCCCAAGGCCGACCGGGGTGATATTATGTCATCCTCAGAGTGTTGAAAATAGCAGCGTAAACGGCACTCTAACTGCAACACTATGTCCCTAAGCGCCTCCGGGTCTCTAGCTCGGATTCAAATTGTCCCTCGCAGCCCGACTTTATGGGTGGAAATTCGCAGTTTGACCTTCAGTCGGACGCTGACAAAAAGGCGACGCAAAAGACTCTGTCCGACGCGGGCTCGATCCGGAGCGTATTGATATCGTTCACGTACTAAGAGGTGGGAATCTTAGAAATGAGTCCGACCAGGCTAGTCATTCTCAGTTCAGTCATTGTCTTCCTTGCACGCCCGGGGGCCCTCAGGGCCTCCGACGACTGCCTTGCGTGCCATGGAGCCTCCACGGGCTTGACGAACTCGCAAGGCAAACCTATCACCGTGAAGCCGGAATCGCTCGCGCACAGTGTTCACAAGGACCTACACTGCGTGGACTGCCACGCCGGAGCGGCCAAGCTCCCTCACACGGCCAAGGTCGCGTCCGCCTCCTGCCTTACGTGTCATGGCGAAGTCGCGGGGGAGTTGGCAAACCACGCTCATTCCGCCCTGGGGAAACCGGATAGTTCCGAAACCTGCATGAGTTGCCACGGGAACGCGCACGAGGTGGCTGCTCCCGCCGCCCGTGGCGCCAATCTCTGCGCCACTTGCCATGCCGGCGAGGTGAAAGAATTTGCCTCCAGCGTTCATGGACGTGCTCGCAAGCAAGGTGACACGAACGCGCCAGGTTGCGCAGACTGCCACGGGGCGACCCACCAGGTGGTCGAAGCTTCCACGGCCGACTCACCTGTTAATGGCAAGAACCTGCCCTCTACTTGCGGGCGCTGCCACTCGGACCCGAAGCTGGCGCACAAGTACCTGTTCGCCGCCGTCAGGCCGGTGGAGGCGTACGAAGCCAGCGTTCATGCGCGGGCCATTCGTGAGGGAAAGAAGGCAGCCGTCTGCAATGATTGTCATGGAACCCACGCCATCCTTCCGCCTTCCGATCCTCGTTCCCCGATTTCGCAACGCAATGTCGGCTCGACCTGTGGCAAATGCCACGAGCAAGCCTTCGCTCAATACAAGGACAGCATTCACGGCCGGGCGGTGGCCGCAGGGGTCACGGCAGCCCCCACCTGCACTGACTGCCACGGCGAGCACAACATCCTGGCGCCGGGCAATCCCCAATCGCCCGTTTATGTGACGAATGTGGCCATCGCTACCTGTTCGCGCTGCCACGGGGACACACGGCTGGAGAGGCGTTTCAGCCTTCCTCTCGACCGTGTCAGCAGTTACGAGAACAGCTACCACGGGCTGGCTTCAAAGGCCGGCTCACAGACGGTCGCCAACTGCGCAAGCTGCCACGGCGTTCACGATATTCTTCCTTCCAGTGACCCGCGTTCCTCGATTGCCAAAGCCAATCTTGCCGCCACCTGCGGCAAGTGCCATCCGGATGCCGGGGAAACGTTTGCCCTTGGGCCTGTGCATGTGGTTCCCAACGCAGCGGCCGCGAACCCCTGGCTGCGCTTCGTCCGGTTGTTCTACCTGTTCACCATTCCTGCCGCGCTCGGTTTCATGCTCTTCCACAATCTCCTGGACTGGTTGCGCAAGCTGCGCAGGCACATCGCTCAATACGGATCTCTCACCAGGCCGGTGCGCCTTACTCTCAACCAGCGCGTCCAACACGTGATTCTTCTTCTCAGCTTCCTGCTTTTGGTGGTTACGGGTTTTGCCCTGAAGTTTCCGGGGAGTTTCTGGGCTGAACCGATCGTGCGCTGGGAAAAAGATTTCCCGCTGCGCGGGCTCATACACCGCATCGCCGGAGTAGTCTTGATTGCCGCCGGCTTCTACCACCTTATTTACTTGTTCTTCACCGTCGAGGGGCGCAAAGCCCTGCTCGCCATGCTACCCAAGGTCCGGGACGCTCGCGAGGCTGTCCACACCATGGGCTACAATCTTGGCTACCGGCGCGAGTTGCCGTCGTATAGCAAGTTTAACTATGCGGAGAAGGTTGAATACTGGGCCCTGGTCTGGGGAACAGTGGTGATGGGCATCACCGGAGTTCTGCTCTGGGCCCATAATTACGTGCTTCGATATCTCTCCAACTCATGGCTGGATGTCCTCACCGCCATTCACTACTACGAAGCGATTTTGGCAACACTCGCTATCGTCATATGGCACTTCTACGCCGTGATCTTCGATCCGGAGGTTTATCCGCTGAAGTGGACGCTGATCAATGGCCGTGCCCCGGAGCACGAAGTGCGAGAAGAAGATGAGGCTGCGCCACAAGATGCGGCGCCAGAGGGCAGGAGTGCGAACCCGCCTTCGCCCGCTACACGCTCGCGCGAACCGGACATCCTCAGCCCCCGCAAGCCGGTCACGCGGAAGCGCTGACCTTTAGGCCAGCACGAGAAAACAAAGCAGAATACCGACACGAAGGTCGGCGCCACCTCAGGCCAACCGGTGCGGTCTGCCGCGCCGCCGTAGCGCTGACCTTTAGGTCAGCACGAGATAACAAAGCAAATTACCAACCTGAAGGTCGGCGTTACAGGGGTTTACTTATAAGCGAAGATCTCGGCGTAGAGGATGAGGGCGATGATGAGGAGCCCGATCGTCAAGGCAGTGAAGCCGAAGCGGCGCCAAAACTGAACGAGGACGGCTGGCGGGGCGGGCATCAAACGTTTTTCTAGCTCACCGCTCTCGAGCAGTTCCCGGTATTCGCGCGGCCGGTCGAGCTTGAACTTTTCCAGCGGCTCCCCGCCCGTAAAAACGACCGTATCGATTGGAAATCTCTCCGGTCGGAAGTGCGTGTTAAAGAAGTGTACAGTGAAGATGAATCCCACGGCCAGCAGCGCTTCGTCACTGTGGATGATGGTCGCCACGTTGATCAGCGCACCGGGCAGCAGCCGCGTGAAGAATTCCGGGAACCAGAGTAATAGCCCCGTGGTGCCGATGACCGCCACGCCCCAAAACACCGCGAAGTAATCGAATTTCTCCCAGTACGTCCAGCGGCCGTAGTCGGGCCGCGGTCCCTTGCCCACAAACCATTTGAGCGAAGTGATAAACTGCCGCCAGTCATTCCGATTGAACACCATGCTATCGGGGTTGAAGACGAACTGCCGCCAGGTTTTTCCACTCGCCCGGCGCTGGCGTGCCGCGTCCCAGAGATGCAAAGCGAAATAGGTGAAGGTGAGTACCGCGCAGAACCGGTGTATGACGCCGGCGGCCTCGAAGCCTCCCAGGAGGTGGGCGACCACTTGCGCCCAGCGCGTGTACGAGAACTTCAGCATCATGCCCGTCAGGGCCAAGCCCAAGAAACTGGTGATGACCATGAGATGCAGGTTGCGGTCAAACGGCCGGAAGCGGCGCACGTAGGACGCGCCGTTGGCGTTGCCGTTCGCCTTCAATTCCCGGCTGTACTGCAGGGAGCGCGGCAGCCAGGCCACCGTATGCATAGTGGCCACGACCAGCGTGCCCAGCAACAGCGAGGTCATCCCCCAGAAGGTGAGGAACAAGATTGGATACTTTTTGGGATCATGGTGAGTGGCGTGGGTCAGATATCCGGCAAAGCGCCGGTTGGAGCCGGGGTGGCACTGGCCGCAGGTCTTCACGACATTCGCTCGGCTGAGCCGGGAGGCGGGGTCGGTGACCGTGCGGATGTCATGAGCTCCGTGACAGTCGTAGCACTTGGCAGTTTTTACATAACCCAGCTTGGAGACCTTGCCGTGGTAGGTCTCGAAGTAGGTCTTGGCGATGTCCTCATGGCAACGACCGCATTGCTCCATGATGTGGAGGCGGAAATCCGAGATGTCGGTCCGCTTGATGCTGTGCGCGGAGTGGCAGTCGTTGCACACCGGCAGGGGCTTGTTCGTCTTGGTTACCGCTGCCGAATGGACACTGGCGTTGAAGGCCTCGTAGATCCCCTGGTGGCAGCGGCCGCAGGTCGTGGCCACATTCTTGGGATTCACGCTGGAGCGTGGATCGCGACTGGGCAACTCATCATGAGGCGTATGGCAATCGGCACAGTTCGCCGTCACGGTCAGGCCACTTTGCAGCAAACCCTTGCCGTGGATGCTCTCCTCGTAATTTTCCACCACGTTGGTTTGCGTCCCTTTATAACGGAGCGCCGCCTGTTGCCCCGTGCGATGGCACTTGCCGCACAGGGCCGGAACATTGCGTGAAAAGGTCGGCGAGCGGGGGTTGCTCCTGCTCAGGACTCCATGCGTGCCGTGACAGTCCGCGCAGGCCGGCCCATCTGGGCTGCCTTTGGCCAACAACTGTCCATGCATGCTCTGTTGAAACTGTTCGACGGCATTGGCGTGGCAAACCGAGCAATCGACCTTGGCGGTTATGGTGGCGCAAGGTCGCGCCAGGGACGGGTCACCACTGGTATGGCATTGCACGCAGGCGGTTCGCGCGTGCCGCGACCCGGAAAGTTCCTGCTCGTTCACAAACATGGAGCGCCTGCCGCTGGCGGTCTTCAAATCCGGGTTGCCATGGCAGCGCTGGCAGTCGCGGTCGGACATCCCCTGCGCATAAAAGACTTGCCGGATCTTGTGCGGCTCGTGGCAGTCCACGCAGGCGGGGATCAGGCCCGGTCGCTTCTCCCACAGCTCGCCGCGGACGAATTTGCGGTGCACCGTCTCAATCAGTGCATGGCACTTCGTGCAGGTCCGAGTGATGTTCTGTTTGGAAATCGAAGACCGGGGGTCGGTGTGGGGCAAAACGAAGTGCGCCGTATGGCAACTGGTACAAACCGCCGTGACGATCAGGCCACGGCGGAACAAGCCCTCGCCGTGCATACTTTCGGTATAGTTTTCCAGGATCTTGTCCTGAGGGATGTTGTGAGTAAGCTGGACGGGAGAACCTTCATGGTGACAGCGGCCGCACAAGAAGGGGATCTGGGTGATCGTGGTGGGAGACGCGGGATCGGAAGGCCGCAGGATGTTGTGAGTTCCGTGACAATCCGTGCAACGAGGGGCCAGCGGGTCTCCGCGCCTCGCCGCCTTTCCGTGCAAGCTTTCCGCATACTGCTTTGTTTCATCGGCATGGCACGTGCCGCAGTCAACCGGCTGGAGCTTTTCTGGGTGGGGAAATTCTTTCCTGCCCTCCAGATCAGCGTGGCAATTGGTGCACTCAAGTGCAGAGTGCGGCGAGGCCCGCAGGGCAGCCGCGTTGAAGGGGGGAGGCATTCCCGGCTGCCGCTTGCCTGTGCGGGGTCCGGTTTCGTGGCAAGCCAAGCACGGCTCGCTTCCCGGCAAGGGCTTGGGTTGCTGGGCACGTAGGGGCGAAGCAAGGAAAAGAGGAGCGAGGCCGGCGGTACCGAAAATGACAAAAAGACGCTTTAACGCTCCAAATGTCATACCATTTGTCCGGGCCTCTGCCAAATTGTGGTGGAATGTCGCAGCACCTCTGGAGTTCTGCAATTCCGTTGCCAGCCAAATCCCCACTCCAATCACGTATTAGTGTCGTTTGTGTGATATAGGCGCCAAATTGATCCGGCTCAGGCCTTCTCACCACAAGGAAATTCCCCCGCAACGGGGGTACAATACAAGCATCCCGGAGAGGGGAGGTCTCTCCGATGCCGGATGGGAGAGTTCGTCCTGGAAATGGTGGCGCGCCCGGGCGTCTTCGCAGGGCTGCCGCCGTTTGCTGGCTGCTTCTCTTCGTCCTGTCGTCCGCTTCTGCCGTTGCAGGGTGGCAGAATTCCCAGCAACCTGACTCACAGGATTTTCAGGTCTCGGTTTTAGACGAGAACGGCGTGGCGGTTCCTTCAGCCCGGCTGACGCTCACCGATCGCTCGAATTCCTTCTTCCAAAAGGCCGAAACTGATTACGCGGGCCGCTATCAATTCTCAGCCCTTGCAACGGGAGTCTATGCCCTGCGCGTGGAAAAAGACGGTTTCTTCGTGTTCAACTCCAACGATGTTCGGGTGGCCGAGGGGAGCAACCTCGAGGTCACGCTGAATCACACCCAGGAATACACGGAGTCGGTCAAGGTGGTCTACTCGCCCCCGGCCATCGATCCCCAAAAGACCTCGGTCAGCGCCTCCCTATCCAACCAGGACATCATCAATCTCCCTTTTACGGTGGGCCGCGATATCCGCTACGCCCTGCCCTTGCTGCCCGGCGTTCTTCAAGACGCCGACGGGCAGCTTCATGTCTCCGGGGCGAGCACGTACCAGATCGCTGATCAGCTCGATGGGTTTAATGTTTCCGATCCCGCCACGGGGCTGTTCAACGTCCGTACAAGTGTAGATAGCCTTCAGTCAGCTCAAGTCGAGACCGGCCGTTACTCCGCCGAGTACGGGAAGGGCTCCGGGGGGGTGGCGAGCCTTAGAACGCTCATGGGAGACGACCATTTTCGCTTCTTAGCCACGGATTTTATTCCCGCAATTCAACAATTGGGAGGTTTCCACTTCAAGACCTGGACGCCCCGCGTGACTTTCTCCGGCCCGATCAAGAAAAACAAGGCCTGGTTCATGAATGCCGCCGACGGTGAGTACGATTTGAACCTTATCAGGGACCTTCCCCCCGGGGCGAACCAAGGTTCGGCGTGGCGTGTCAGCAACCTCTCGAAGGCCCAGGTGAACTTGACCCCTTCAAATATCTTCACGGCGAGCCTCCTGGTGAACGACTATCGCTCCGACCATCTCGGCTTGTCCGTGTTTACGCCTTTAGCTACGACTCTCGACGAGAGGAATTCTGCCGAACTGTTGATGCTCAAGGATCAGCATCTTTTCCCCGGCGGAACTCTGCTTGAGGTGGGCGGCGCGTGGGGCGAGTATCACAACGCGCTCTTTCCCCTGGGATCGAGCCCCTACGTCAACCGCGCGGGCCAATACAGCGGCAACTACTTCGAAACCACCAACGGACGAGCCAGTCGCACGCAGGGCATCGCCAACCTCTTCCTTGCACCCAGAACCTGGCAAGGGCGGCACGAGTTCAAAGTCGGGTTGGACCTGGACGGCATCGCGGACCGGCAGTCTTACCGGCGGGGGCAGATCCAAATCCAACGCCCGAATGGCACACTCTCCCAGGAGGTCACCTTCCAGGGCGGCGTGCCGTTCACCCAGGAGAACTTCGAGTCGGGCGGATATGTGCAGGACCGCTGGTCGCCGACTGGACGCTTGCTGGTCGAGCCAGGAATACGCTTTGACTGGGACGATGTGGTCAGGGACTTCCTTGTCTCCCCGCGCCTTGCCTCGACTTACCTCCTAAGCCGCAGTGGCGACACCAAGCTTTCCGGCGGAGTTGGCGTCTATGGCGACGCGACGAATCTCGACCTGATTACTCGCTCCCTGGATGGGCAGCGTACGGATCTTTTCTACGGGTCGACCGGCCAAACGCTTACGCAACCGCCGGTGGTGGCTTCGTTCCTGGTCGATCAGCGGATGCTCAAGTTCCCTCGTTTCACCAACTGGAGCCTGGGCGTTGAGAGGAAGATGCCGCGTGCCATCTACCTTCAACTTCAGTTCCTCGACAAACGGGGGCGCGACGGCTGGGCCTTTCTTAACCAAGGGGGCGTGTTCGGCGGCAACTACCAGTTGGGAAGTGTAGAGCGGGACCACTACGATTCGGTGGAGATTTCCACGCGCCACGCTTTTCGGGGTGGTCACATGCTCTTCGCTTCCTACACGCGCTCCAAGGCCGACTCCAACGCCGTCCTGGATTTCAGCATTGACAACGTGCTTTTCAGCCCGCAGGCAGGCGGCCCACTTCCCTGGGACACGCCCAACCGATTTCTCTCCTCCGGCTACATGCCCTTGCCTCGAAACTTCACCATCGCCTATTCTCTCGATTGGCGCGACGGCTTTCCGTTCAGCCTGGTGGACGAAAACCAGCAACTGTTCGGCGCACCCGGCTCCATGCGCTACCCCCGGTACTTCTCTCTGGACGTGCAGGTCGAGCGGCGCATTCACTTGTTCGGATTCCTGTGGGCACTGCGCGCCGGATGCAACGACATCACCAATCGGCCAAATCCGTCCGGGGTGAACAACAACGTGGATTCTCCGGAGTTCCTCACCTACGGCGGCATTCAGGGCCGCGCCTTGACCGCCAGGGTCCGCCTTCTGGGCCGAAAGTAGTGCCGCCGCCTCCGAGTTTCCCTTTCGCGCACGTTTACAGAATGCCCGAAGGAAGCAAACCGTTGTATACTCAGGCTAGAAGCGCCGAGTGCCGGGTGGCTCGACAGGGCTTCCGGGCGCTGCTCGACGCCAGGGCAAGGCGTAGCGCTGACCTTCAGGTCAGCACTTGGCGTTACCCTTGGACACCGTCTGCGGGCGGAAGACAAACCTCATGGAACTCTTCGAGCTCACCAAGGCGCTCATCAACATCGAATCTGTGACTGGCCACGAGCGCGCTTGCGCAGAGTACTTGGGGGCGTACCTCGCCGGGCGAAACTTCGAAGTTGTACTCCAGCCGGTCTCGCGGGACCGTTCCAATGTATTCGCAAAAGTTGGAAAGCCTGACGTGGTCTTGAGCACGCACATCGACACTGTTCCTCCGTTCATTCCCGCCCGCGAGGACGCGGAGCTGATTTACGGGCGGGGAGCGTGTGATGCCAAGGGCATCATCGCCGCACAGATTGCGGCGGCGGAACGCCTGTTGAGCGAGAACGTGACGGACTTCGGCCTGCTCTTGCTGGTTGGGGAGGAAACCACCAGCGACGGCGCGCGCGAAGCGAACCTGCACCCCCCGGGCTCGCGCTACATGATTAATGGCGAGCCCACCGAGAATAAACTGGTGCTGGGTTCGAAAGGCAACCTGCGACTGGAAATTCGAGCTCATGGCAAGATGGCGCACTCGGCTTATCCGCAGCTCGGCGAATCGGCAATCGAGAAGCTGGTCGACGTGCTGGTTGACTTGCGGAAGGTTCCGATGCCCCGGGATCCGTTGTTGGGCGCAGCCACGCTGAACGTTGGGGTGATCTCCGGCGGCCGGGCGCCCAACGTTGTCCCGGACCACGCCTCGGCCCAGATCGTGATTCGCACGGTAGACAGCTCGGACGAGATGCGCCGCCACATCACGGAAGTGGTGGGCGGGCGGTGTGAGTGCGAGTTCATTCGAGATACTCCGCCCCTGCACATGGAGAAACTGGACGGGTATGAGACCGACGTCGTGGCCTTCACCACCGATCTGCCATCGTTAAGCCGCTGGGGCCGGCCCGTGTTGCTGGGGCCGGGGTCGATCAGCGTGGCGCACACGGAGCGTGAGTGCGTGTCCAAAGCTGAGCTGCTCAAGGCCGTGGAGCTGTATTGCCGGTTGGTGCGTGAGCTAAAAGGGACAGCCGAGAGTTGAAAGTCCGAGTTGTAGGGGCGGCCCTTGTGGCCGCCCTCGGGCAACCACAAGGGTTGCCCCTACGGCGGGTGACTCTCGACTAGTTGGGGGCAGAAAGGCAATTGGTAATTTCACTATGAACAAAATGGAAGTTGGCATTCTGGGCGCGACCGGCATGGTGGGGCAGCGCTTCGTGAGCTTGCTCGAGCACCATCCCTGGTTTGAAGTCCGATGGCTTGCGGCCTCGGATCGGTCTGCCGGAAAAACTTATGGAGAGGCCTGCAACTGGCGGGTGCGTGACCCGATGCCCAAGCCCGCCCGGGAACTTACCGTGCACGAGTGCAAGCCGGACCACGCGCCGCAACTGCTCTTCTCTTCGTTGGATTCCAAGGTGGCCGGCGAGGTCGAACGGGAATTCGCGCAGGCTGGCCACGTGGTGGTCTCGAATTCCAGCAACCACCGCATGGAGCCGGACGTGCCGTTGTTGATTCCGGAAGTCAACCCGGACCATTTGGCCCTGGTACGAATCCAGCGGAAGCGTCGCGGATGGAAGGGGATGATCGTCACCAATCCCAACTGCACCACCGTCGGCCTGGCAATGTCGTTGGCGCCGCTCGAGAAGCAATTCGGGGTCGAGAAGGTGATGATGACCAGCATGCAGGCGGTTTCCGGGGCGGGCTATCCAGGCATTCCTACGCTGGATATTCTCGGCAACGTCGTCCCTTTCATTTCGGGCGAAGAGGAAAAGGTGGAACGCGAGACCCAAAAGCTGCTGGGGAAATTCCTCGATGAGTCGGTCAAGCCCGGAGACTTCGCGGTGAGCGCCCACTGCAACCGCGTGCCGGTCGAGGACGGCCATACCGAGTCGATCTCGGTTTCCTTGAAGACTCAGGCTTCCATCGAGGATTTGATTGAGGCGTGGCGGAAGTTTCGCTCGCTTCCCCAGGAGCGAAATCTGCCGTTTGCCCCCAAGCATCCCATCATCGTTCGAGAGGAGCGCGACCGCCCTCAGCCCAAATTCGACCTGGCGGCCGAGCACGGGATGGCCACGGTCGTGGGTCGCGTGCGTCCCTGCCCGGTGCTTCAGTTCAAGTACACGGCGCTAAGTCATAACACCATACGGGGTGCGGCGGGTGCGGCGCTGCTCAACGCGGAGTTGATGAAGTCGGAGGGGTATCTGGATTAGGGAACAGGGAATAGGGAACAGGGAATAGGGGACAGGAGATAGGGAACAAGTGAGAGGGACCGAGTCACGGAAAACAGGTGACAGGGAACAACCTTCCTGTCTAACTTTCTCTGTTCCCTATTCCCTATTTCCTGTTCCCTGCGTGGTGGACATTGAGTAACGCGATAACGCTCGCCCTACTCGGTTACGGGAAGATGGGCAAAGCTATCGCCGCGCTTGCCCCGCAGCGCGGCTTCGAAGTGCGCCTGGTCATGGATGTCGATGTGAACGCAGAGGGCCAGGGCATTACCCGTGAGAACTTCGCAGGCGTGGACGTGTGCATCGACTTCACCACTCCCGACGCGGCGGTCGAGAACATTCGCCGCGTGGCGACACTGGGTGTGAATCTGGTGGTCGGCACAACCGGTTGGCACAGCCGGCTGGAGGAGGTGCGGAAGATCATCGACAACGCGGGTGTGGGTATGGTTTACGCGCCGAACTTTTCGATCGGCGTCAACCTGTTTTACCGCCTGGTCCGCGCCGCAGCGGAGATATTTACGCCCTTCGCGATGTACGATCCTTACGTGGTTGAAGCTCATCACAAGTTCAAGAAAGACGCGCCCTCCGGGACGGCTCTCGAAGTCAAACGCCAAATTCAACCTGCGCTTGGAAAACGCGAGGTGCCCGTCACCAGCGTGCGCGCGGGTTACATTCCCGGCACCCACGAGTTGGGCTTCGACTCCGAAGCCGATACAATTGTGCTTCGGCATACGGCGCGCGGCCGCCAGGGGTTTGCGGAAGGCGCCTTGCACGCGGCGCGCTGGGTCGTGGGCAAGAAAGGGCTGTTCAGCTTCGCAGAGGTCCTGGAATCACCTCGGTGAGGGCGAGGCAAGGGGCCGGCGCTCTCAGAAAGGATTTGGGCATGAGAACCTTCTCCGCATACGTGGAATGGGATCCTGAGTCGAAGCTCTACGTTGGAATTATCCCCGGCATTCCGGGTGCACATACTCAAGCGGCAAGCCTGGATGAGTTGCGCATTAACCTCAAAGAGGTTCTCGAACTGTGCCTGGAGGAGCTTTCATGAGCTTGGACATTCGTGGTTGCGGCACAGCGCTCGTCACGCCATTCAGGAAAGACTGCACCCTGGACCTCGATGCCCTGCGGCGATTAGTGCAGTTCCAGCTTCGCGCCGGCATCGACTTCCTGGTCCCCTGCGGCACCACGGGGGAAACTCCCACGCTTGAGCACGCCGAATACCTGGCTGTGGTGCGTACCGTCGTGCAGGAGGCGGGGGGCAAGGTTCCCGTAATCGCGGGAGTAGGTGGCAATAACACGCGCAAATTGATCGCTCTTGCGGCTGAGGTGAGCGGGTTGGGCATCCAGGGAATTCTCTCTGTCGCCCCTTATTACAACAAGCCGACCCAAGAAGGCCTTTACCAGCACTTTCGGGCCATCGCAGAATCCACCGACCTGCCGATGATTCTCTACAACGTCCCGGGGCGCACCGCATCGAACCTTGAGCCTGCCACGGTAGCGCGTCTTTCGAAGATCGCAAACATAATCGGCATCAAGGAAGCGTCGGGCAGCATCGTGCAGCAGATGGAAGTCCTTGCCGCCGTCCCGCCGACCTTCCGCGTGCTTTCCGGCGACGACGCGTTCACGTTCCCGCTCATGGCGCTGGGTGGGGTCGGCATCATCTCGGTGGTCTCGAACGAAATCCCGGCTGAGATGACCAGGCTGGCGCACCTGCTGCTGGAAGGGAAACTCGAGGCGGCCCGCCTACTCCACTTCAATCTCTTGCCGCTCATGCAGGTGAACTTCATCGAGACGAATCCCATCCCCGTCAAAGCCGCGCTTGCCATGATGGGCATGATCGAGGAGGTCTACCGCCTGCCCATGGTCCCCATGAAAGCCGAAAACCGCACTAAGCTTGAGAAGGTCCTGGCCGCGCAGGGACTGCTGAAATCGCAAAAGGCCTAACCCCGACGAGGTGGGGTATGGTACCCTAACCGCCCACATGTTGCAGGGGAGGCCCGTGCGGCCGCCCGAGGGCAACCACAAGGGTTGCCCCACAAGGAGAGGAACCGATGGCTGACTTTTCACGTCGTGCACTGATCAAGATGGCAGGTGCGGGCCTTCCCGCCGCCGCGTTGGTGGGGCGCTCGCAGGGATTCTCCGAAACGAAGGGATCTGGTGGAATGGACGATGCAATGCAAGGCGACCCAGGCCGCTCGCCCTACCATCGTGACCCGGTGACCTTCTATGTGCATCGCTTGGGCACGGATCACGCCGAGGGCATCGCCGCCATCGACATGAACGGCGACGGCCTCCTGGACATCACCAGCGGAGCTTACTGGTACGAGAACCCGGGCCCTGCCGGAGGCGAATGGAAACGGCACAAGTTCCGGCAAATCGCGCCCGAGCTGCGTTCCGGGGCTTCGGCTGCGGAGAATAAGGCTTTCTGGGACGAATTCGTGGCCGACAACGGCGAGTTCGCGGTGGACGTCAATCACGATGGCGCCATCGACCTGGTAACCTCCTCCTGGCAGAACGACGGCATCTGGTGGTTCGAGAACCCCAAGAAGGTGGGCGAGATGTGGAAACCCCACTTCATCTGCCACTCGAAGGAAACCGAGGGATTCGCCTTCGATGATCTGGACGGCGACGGCCACCCGGAGCTGCTTGCCGCCCACTACGGCCGCCAGGGCATGCTTTGGATCAACTTCGCCGGACCCGAACCGGCCGTGCACAATATTGGCGGCCATGATGAGGACGGCCACGGCTGCGGCGTCGCGGACATCGACGGGGATGGCAAGCCGGACGTGATCTCGATTCACGGCTGGTTTCAGAACATTGATGCCGCCCACGACAAGTGGGTGTGGCATCCTGAGTGGGACTTAGGCGACTGCGGTTTCCCCATACTCGGGTTTGACGTCAACAATGATGGAAAGATGGACCTGATCTATGGGCATGGCCACAGTTACGGCCTCTATTGGCTGGAGCAGACCACTCAGAACGGAAAACGCGCCTGGAACCCCCACTTGATTGACGACTCGTTCTCGCAGATCCACGTCCTGGCCCTGGCCGACCTTGACGGCGACGGCGAACTGGAACTCCTCGCCGGCAAGCGTTACCGCGGGCACAACGGCCACGACCCCGGTTCCTATGAGCCTTTAGCCATCTACTACTACAAGATCGATCGCCGCAATGCCACCTTCACCCGCTACACCGCCAGCTACAACGGCACGGCGGGCGCTGGGACGCAGTTCGTCGTAACCGACATCGATGGCGACGGGGACCTCGACGTCCTGGTGGCCGGCAAGACCGGCGTTCACTGGCTGGAGAACTTGAAAGTGAATAAGCGCTCCCGCGAGGCGAGGGAGAAAGAGTTGCTCCTTAACACGGACTGGCCTTTCCCAGACGAGAATCAGTAATCGAGAGGGTGCGCTGCCCCCCGGTCTCTAAAACGTCGAACTGAGAACTGTAACGGACCGAGCGTCAGAGTCCCAAGTAAGGACAATGTGTCTAGGGGACTCCGCGTCCCTTGCGTTTTCTCCCCAGTTCGATAACAATTGAGACCCAACCCACGGAATTGAAGCAGAGGAACTGTCGTGCAGCTCATCCCACGTGATGGGAAATTCTACGATCTCTTCAACGAGCAGGCCCAGAATATCTACGAGGCGGCTCAGGTATTAGTCATCCTCTTCCGAGACTTTAAGGAGGTTGACAAGCGAGTTGCAGAGATCAAGGTCGCCGAGCACAAGGGCGATCAGCTCACGCGTTCCGTAATGACCAAGCTGAACCAGACGTTCATCACACCCTTTGACCGGGAGGATATCCATGCTCTCAGTTCGGCGCTTGACGACGTGATGGATCTGGTGGATGCGGCAGCGAGCCGGCTCATCACCTACAAGGTGAAATTCGTAACACCCGGAGCTTTGCAACTGGCCGATGTCATCCTTCGCGGAGCGGAGATACTGGTCAAGGCCATTTCAGAGCTGAAAAGGCCTCAGAATATTCTGAAATACTGCGAGCAGCTCAACCAGATCGAAGAAGAGAGCGACCGGATCAAAGGCGAATGCATCGCCAGGTTATTCGAGGACTCGACGCTGCCGATCGAGATCATCAAATGGAAAGAGATCTACGAAGTACTGGAAGCTGCCACGGATAAGTGCGAGGACGTTTCGGACGTTCTGGCGGCGGTCGCTCTGAAAAGCGCTTAGTTCTCTCGAAGCCTTAGCCGCAAGCCATTAAGACGATCCTACACGCCACGAATTATGTTCTGGTTTGCCATCTTTCTTACCTTAGTTGCTCTCACCTTCGATTTCCTGAACGGGTTCCACGATGCCGCCAACTCTATAGCCACCGTCGTCTCAACCCGCGTATTGTCTCCGCGGATTGCGGTGATCTGGGCAGCCTTCTTCAACTTCGTCGCCGCCTTCACGTTTGGCACAGCGGTGGCCCGAACGATGGGGCACGGGATGATCCGCCTGGAGTTCGTCAACCTGTACGTCATTCTCGCCGGACTGATCGGGGCTATCGTTTGGGACATTCTCACTTGGTACTACGGCCTGCCCATTAGTTCCTCGCACGCGCTAATCGGCGGCTACGCCGGCGCCGCCGTGGCCAAGGCGGGATGGAAAGTCATCATCGTGAGCGGCTGGACCAAGACTCTGCTCTTTATCGGCCTCTCCCCGATCATCGGTTTGGTTCTGGGCGGCGCGCTGATGATCGCGGTGTACTGGTTGTTCCGTAACTCTTCGCCTGCTCGCGTCGACCGCCTCTTCCGCAAACTGCAATTGATTTCCGCTGCCGCCTACAGCTTCGGCCACGGTACGAATGATGCCCAAAAAACGATGGGGATCGTTGCTGGAGTTCTCTTTACGGCCAAGATTCTTGATCACTTCTATATCCCGTTCTGGATTGTCCTGATGGCCCACACCGCCATCGCGCTGGGAACCTTGGCCGGCGGGTGGCGGATCGTCCGGACTATGGGCATGAGGATCACACGCCTAAAGCCGGTCGGGGGGTTCTGCGCCGAGACCGCAGCGGCAATCAGTCTGTTGGGAGCGGCGTCCGCGGGCATTCCGGTTTCGACCACGCACACCATCGCGGGCGCCATCATGGGTGTGGGCAGCGTCCAGCGCTTGACCGCTGTGCACTGGGGCGTGGCTAGGAAAATCATCTGGGCTTGGGTATTGACGATCCCCGCCTCTGCCCTCGTCTCCGCGGCGTGCTTCCTATTGCTGCACCACTTCATGCCCGCAGCTTAGCCTTTATTTATTGTTCATTCTGCAAGGCTCATTAAATTGGCTCCCACGGTCTTTGTGTTTTCGGAACTCTTCTCCCTCCTCAAGCGGACGTGGGGCGCCGCCTCTCAGGGTCCAGACGGTCTCGTCCCCTGAGAAGTCCGTTGACCTAGCCTAATCACGCGGTGGCGACCCCGTCGAGGCCGTTGCAGCGAGCTTTCGCGTGCATGCTGCGGGCAGCCGGCATCTTCATTAAGCAGGCGCTGGCAGTGATACAATGAGATTACAGACGGTAGCTAGCGGGGAACGAACCTACATTTCGGCTGCGAGCGTGGGAAAGGAGAAGAGGATGGACTGTCGCCACCTTTTTGCCGTAATCGGGCTGCCTGGCCTATTCGTCGCATTCCTGCTCAGTGGAGACGCCTGTGCTCCAGCGCTTGCGGCGCCGCAATCGTCCTATCCCGCGGTTGCGATATCCACCAAGCCTCCGCTGGTTGTGGCGAATCCGGGATATCGCCTGCTGGTTGATTCGGAGAGAGGAACGATCGTCTCGTTCCGGTCGACCTTTGGCGTAGCGCGGGAGTTACTTATTCCGGACCATGACCAGTTGCCGTTGCTCAAAATCGAATTGATGAGCGACCGATACGAGTTCAGAACCATCACCTCATCAGATGCAAAAGAGGTCAAGGTTGGCAAAGCCGGAGGTGTGGACGGTTCGACGATTAGCATCGAATTCAAGGAGATGGGGCAATTGCCGGTGGATGCACGAGTGACGGTGCGTTGTCCGGGGAACGAGACACTCACCTACTGGAATCTGGAGGTCAACAACCGGACGACGTGGTGGATCGGGCACATCCAGTTCCCTGTGGTCGAGGTACCGTTTGACGACCCCGCGAGCAAGCAATCCAGCCACATCCTCTGGTCATTTGGCGATGGCGCCGTTTCCGGACCGGTGGGGCCGCTGATGAACGTGGGGGCGTGGGATTGGAAGCTCGACGGACCGTGGTATGGAAGAGCTTATGACACGCCCGAAGTCTGGCGCTACAGCAACTATCCCGGGGAGTGGACGACCACGCAGCTCATGGCCTACTACGACAACGTGGGCGGGCTCTACGTGGCCCTTGACGATCCCAACGGATTGCCCAAGTTTATCGATCCGCTGATGGAGCGCGAGGGAGTGTTGATGGGCCTGGGGCATTACCCCGGGACACGCGGGCCGGGTGTGACCCGACTGCCCTACAACGTGGTGCTCGGCACGTTTCACGGCGACTGGTACGCAGCGGCGGAAATCTACCGGAACTGGGCTTCCAAGCAGCCTTTCTGTTCGACCAAGCTGGCGGACCGGACCGACATCCCCAAGTGGATCAGCGACTCGGGTCCGGCCATAGCGTTCCCTATGCGAGGCCAGGCGGATTGGGACGCGCCGCCCGCGGAGAATCCCGAATACATGCCCGCCACAAACGCCTTGCCGTACCTCGAGAAGCTGGCCGCGGCGCTCGAAAGTCCGCTGATGCCGATTATCTACAACTGGGAGCACCCCGGCCCTTGGGTGCAGCCGGACGCATTTCCGCCCCTGGGAGGCAACGCGACTTTTCGCGAGTTCATGGAGAAGGCTAAATCCAAGGGCTGGCATCCCACGCTCTACGGCGATGGCTTGTGTTGGGTGACCTGGCAGAAGAACAGCAACTACGACGGCATGCCCTATTTCCGCGCGCACGACGGTGAATCCGCGGTGGCGCGCAGGTGGGACGGAACGCTACTCGAAGACGTTTGGCCTTGGAGAAAGAACTACTTTGTCTGTGTCGGCTCTGAGAAGGGCCGGCAGATGGTTTTGGAGATGACGCGCCGGCTGGCGGAGTTCGGGCCCGAAGTTGTCCAACAGTTTGACCAGGGACCGGGACCGTTTGCCTGCTACGCCCCGAACCACGGCCACCCGCCCGTCCCCGGGCCATGGATGACGGAAGGCTTTAGCCGCCTGGTGAAGGACGACGCCGCAGTCGCGCGCCGGGTCAATCCGCATGTGATGATGTCCAGCGAAGGCGCGCCGCCCGAGATCTATCTTCAGGATTTCCAAACCTGGGATGGCCGCACCACAGACTGTCCTCTCTACTCGTTCCTCTATCACGAATACGCCAACGGGTTTGGCGGATGTTTCACCAACCGGGTTAATGACGAGACGCTGCGGCTTTCGGCCGCCCGCGCGTTGGTGAACGGGTACATCGTGAATTACACTTTGCGTGACAAGGGCCAGATCGAATACGACTGGGACCAGTCGTGGACCCGCGCCGTGCCCGACCAAGCGGGGATCATTGATTGGACGAAGAGGGTGATGAAGTTCCGAGCCGGAATCGCGCGCGATTACGTGGTTTACGGGCGGATGCTGCGGCCGTGGCCGGTGAGCGGCGTTACCGAACACGACTCGGGATGGGGGCGAGAGCCGCTGGTGCAATCGGCCACTTGGCAAGCCCAGGACGGGCGCATCGGCATTGTGCTGGCCAACTATGGCAACTTGCCGGAATCACCGCGCGTGGAACTGGAAGGGCGGGGAACGAAGAAGTTGACGATGGACCTCGACGACCACAAGACCGAGCGCAACGAGGAACTGCCCAGCGCCGTCGATGTTCAAATGCCCCCGCGGTCGCTCTGCCTCATCGAACTGAAATGACGGTATCGTCGGGGCGGCCCTTGCTGCCTCCCTCGAGTTGTTCCTCGGCCTTTGCTGAGTTGCGCGTAGCGCCGACGTTCAGGCCGGCAAATGCTGACCTAGAGGGCAGCGCTACGACTCAAACTAGGACGCTGTTTTGAGGCGAGGGAAAATTGACTGTTCGGAATAGACTAGTTTAGACTGGTTTAAGGTGACATATGGGAATTGTAGGGGCATTCGACGCGAAGACCCACCTGTCGGCCCTCCTCGATCGGGTGGCACGGGGTGAAAGTATTACTATTACCAGACACGGCGTCCCCGCAGCAATGCTGGTCCCGGTTGGCGACACAGGCCGTAAATTGACGCATGAGCAGATTGTCGAAGGCATGCGGGCGTTGCGGAAACGTGTAAAGGCCGGTGCGATGAGCGTGCGCGAAATGATCGAGGAAGGGCGAAGATATTGAGTGGAATAGTTGTGGACGCATCGGTGGCGCTGGCCTGGTGTTTTCCTGATGAATCCAGCGAATATGCAGATAGGGTCCTCGTGGCCCTGAAGGGGCAGACTATCGTTGTTCCAGCCGTATGGAGTCTCGAAGTCACCAACGCTCTGCTGGTCGGTGAGCGTCGCAAACGATTGAGGCAGCCGGAAATCCTGCGTTTCGTGGCTCTCCTGGAAGGACTTTCAATTCTCCAGGACGGCCCGGCGGTCAGCGACCACGTAAGCAACGTTCTGCCGCTGGCGCGCGTTTATGATCTTTCGGCGTACGATGCGGCCTACCTCGAACTAGCCATCCGGCACAACGCGCCCCTGGTAACTCTCGACGGCGATATGCGGAAAGCTGCGAAAAAAGCGGGCGTCCGCAATTTTCTATAGTAGGTTTGCGGCTCTTGTGGCCGCGCTCTTCCGAGTCTTAGGGCAACCACGAGGGTTACCCCTACGATATCCAGGCTAAATCTTCTTCTCCTTCCACCGTCCGCGCCGGAACAGCAGGACCATGGCCACAGCAATCGCCGATTCGGATACCGTGATGGCCCAGAAAACGCCGTGGGAGCGCATGCCCAGTGGCAGGGCGAGCGTGTAGGCAAAGGGAATCTCGAAAACCAGGAAGCCGAACGCGTTGACGATCGTCGGCGTAAGAGTGTCTCCCGCGCCGTTAAAGGCTTGCATCATGACCATTTCATAGGAGTAGCCGATGTTGCCGATGCTCACGATGCGCAGGCAAGCAGTAGCGAGGGAGGCGATCGCCGGGTCGTGAGTGAACAAGCCCACGACAGGACCAGGGAACAGAATGAAGAACACCCCCACGCAGCCCATGACCAGCATGTTATAGAAGCCGGTCTTCCACACGGCTTGCTCGGCGCGCTCGGGCTGCCCGGCGCCGAGACTTTGGCCAACCAGCGTAGCGGCCGCCCCGCTCAATCCCCAGGCGGGCAGGATAAAGAAAACGATGATCCGGATGCTGATGGTATAGGCGGCCAGAGCGGAACTGCCGAACACGCTCACAATGCGCATCAGGCTGATCCAGGCGATATGCGGAATCAGCATCTGCGCGATTCCGGTCACGGAGACCCTGATCAGCCTCGCCATGATTTGCAGGTTGAGCCGAATCTGCCGCGCCAGAATCCGGATGTGCTCCCCGCCGCGCGAGAGCCGGTAGAATTGATAGGCCACTCCAATCGTGCGCCCGCTGAGCGTAGCCACGGCGGCGCCGGTCACGCCCAGGCGGGGAAACGGTCCGATGCCGAAGATCAGGCAGGGGTCGATCACCAAGTTGATGGAATTCGAGAGCCAGAGTACGCGCATAGCGATGGCAGCGTCGCCTGCGCCGCGAAACACCGCGTTGTTCAGCATTAACAACACCACGACGCAGCATCCCCCCAGAGTGATGCGGGCGTAGCGCGTGCCGACCGCAACGACGGCCGGCGACGCTCCCATCAGGCGCAGCAAGTGGGGCGCGAAAAAGAAGCCGGAAGCCCCCATCACCAGACTGGCCGCCAGCCCAAGAGCGATGGCCTGTACGCCGGCCACCGCCGCTCCCTCGCGATCCTTCTCGCCGATTCGCCGCGCCACCATGGCCGTGGCCGACAGGCCCAGCCCCATGCCGGTAGCGTAGATGATCGTGAGCATCGCCTCGACGAGTCCCACAGTGGCAATCGAGTCTGCTCCCAGGCGGGCCACCCAGAAGACGTCCACGATGGCGAAGAGCGATTCCATCAACATCTCGAGGACCATGGGCACCGCGAGAAGGAAGATCGCCTGCGTCAGGCTGCCCGTGGTGTAGTCCTGGTGCGAGCCACGCAAAGCTTCGCGCAGAGAGGCCCAAAACGAAGACGTGTCGCTAGTGGTGACGGCGGTTGCCATAGCTAAGACCTAGTAGAATTGGTTTCAGAGTTCGACCCGGACCGGGGTCACGCGGATTCAGAACGACGCGAGTTCGGAACTAGCGAGGCACAGTTTTCATAATGTTTTGATCTTGCCACGGAACGTTGGTGGCAGGCAAGCGGAATCTCGGCTGCTTCGGGGAGTGGCGCAGAATCCCTGCTTCTGGGACTCTGCGGTTCGTCGTGGCAATTCCGGTTCAGCCCTGCAGGGTCTCAAAAAGACGAGACACCTCCTCAGGATGGCAGATCCTGCGTTTTTTCGGCAGTCTGATGAAGGCCGGCGCTCCGCGCGGACCGGGGGATGGTAGGCGCGAGACTAGGCTCCGGCTTACGTACCCGGTTTAACCTCCACCCGGAAGAGCATGTAATGAGAGTAGCGGTGGGTGTTCCGAACCTTGGTGCCAAGAAAATCCAGCAAGACCGTTACGTCTCTGGGGAGCCAAAGGTCTCTCTCGGACCCGCTCAGACGGACGGAGTAGAAGTCAACCGTGGAAGTCTGGGCAGTGACGCCGATATCCTTCCGGGACGCAAGCAGCCAAGACGTGACTCTCAGAATCTGGAAACTTTCGCAATCGATCCAGGCCAGTCCTTGGGATAAGAAGCCGAAAGTTACTCCGGAGGCGTGGAATCTGTCGATTCGGCGCGCCCTCTCCGGCGCTTGCGCAAATCCCACGACGTGGCAGGTCCGATCTCGAAGCGTCTGGGTTCCGAAGTAACAATAGCGGTTGTCGTGCTGGTCGGCCGGACTGAAGTACATGTACGTTGACGCGTACTTGGCGCTGATCATGGTGAGATCGCTCAGGCTCGAGGCATCCAGAGGCTTCCCGTTGAGGTCGGTGCGGTACTCTTCGAATGCCGGGAGATCCCCTTCCGGCCAGGGGATGACGATGTAACGCAACTTCCTCGCTACTGTGACCTCGGAGGCCCTGGACATCGGAGTTCCCCCCATTAGTTCTACACTTTGCACAGGATGCGTTTCAGAGATCTCCTCGTCGCAGGCGACCTTGGGAAAGTCATGGAACTGGTCGGTAACCGCTTTGCCGACGCGCTCGAGAATCATCGGCAGTTGGTCCTGGCTTGCGGCCGACTTGAGCTTGCGAAGATAAGGGCAGTGCTGAATCTGGCGCGGGGGCCAATCGATCAGCGTCTTAGCGTTCTTATAGATTTCGATTTCCGCCGGGGTGAGGGACAAGCCAGATTCAGGCGCCTGGGGAGTTGCGGTGAGATGGAGCAGCCCTCCGCTCAGCGCTCCGATGCAGGCGGCCACTCGTAGAGACGAATTCACCATCGCCCGCACTTTCACAGGGGAAGTATTCTCCCGTGAATTGGCGAAGTCAAGGCGGAAAGTTGAAAATGTCTGTTTCGTGTGCCTTGGAGTGCGCGGTGGCTGCAGCGGTCAACTCCCGTCGTTGACTCGATCCGGCAGAAATTATCGTCGGGGTCAGCCTCTGAATCCCAGGTTACGACGCAGCAGGCACCGCCTCGCTCAGGCGCGAGGCGTCTTCCAATTCCGGATCGTAGTTGAGAACGGGACGGAGCCAGCGCTCCACCTGACGGAGGTCCATGCCTTTGCGGCGGTGGTAGTCCTCCACCTGGTCGCGGTCGATCTTGCCGACGGCAAAATACTGCGCTTCGGGGTGGGCAAAATACAAACCGCACACCGATGCGGCCGGCGACATGGCGAAGTTCTCGGTGAGCCGGATGCCGGTGTTCTTCTCCGCCTGCAAGAGGTCGAACAGCTCGCGCTTCTCGGAATGGTCGGGGCAGGCCGGATAGCCTGGCGCGGGTCGAATGCCGCGGTAGCGCTCCAGGATCAGGTCTTCTGGCGCCATGTTTTCATTCTTGCCATAACCCCAATAATTACGAACCTTTTTGTGCATTAACTCAGCTAGGGCCTCCGCCAGCCGGTCGGCAAGAGCTTTGGCCATGATGGAATTGTAGTCGTCGTGGTCTTGGTGGAAGCGGGCGAGGAGCGGATCGAGGTTCATGCCCGCCGTCACTGCAAAAGCGCCCAGATAATCTTCCAGGCCGGTTGACTTGGGGGCGATGAAATCCGCCAGCGCCCGGTTGTGGTGCCCCGCCGCCTTCTCCATTTGCTGCCGCAAAGTGTGGAGAGTCGTGAGGAGCCCGGAGCGAGACGCGTCACGATACACCTCGATGTCGTCTCCCACGCTCGCGGCCGGGAAGAAACCAACAACGGCGTTGGCGGTGAGGGATTTCTCCTTCACGATGCGCGCCAGCAGTTTTTGCGCATCGCACAACAATTCGCGGGCCTTGCCGCCCACCGTTGCATCTTCCAGGATCTTCGGATAAGTTCCGCGCAACTCCCACACCTGGAAGAGTGGTGTCCAGTCGATGTAAGGAACAATCTCCTCTAAGGGCACGGCGGGAAAAGCGCGAATCCCCGTGAACTCGGGACGCGGAATGTCCGTCCGGCTCCAGTCGAGGGGAGGCTTGCGCCGGCGGGCCTCCTCGAGCCGCAAAAGTTTCTGCGCGGCGGGCTTGCGCGCGGCGCGGAGCTTTTCCTGCTGGCGGCGGTTTTCTTCCTCGAAGGCCGGGCGCGAATCGGGATTCTTGAGTTGACTCACCACCCCCACGGCTCGCGACGCGTCCAGAACGTGAACGACCGGCTGGCGGAAATGAGGCGCAATCTTCACCGCCGTATGGACGCGGCTGGTGGTGGCGCCGCCGATGAGCAGTGGAATGGTGAATCCCTCGCGTTCCATCTCCTTGGCCACGTGCACCATTTCATCGAGCGAGGGAGTGATGAGCCCGCTCAGGCCGATCATGTCCGCGTGGGTCGCCCGCGCGGTTTCGAGAATCTTCTCGCACGGAACCATCACGCCCAGATCGATCACCTCATAGTTGTTGCAGCCCAGCACCACGCCCACGATGTTCTTGCCGATGTCGTGCACGTCGCCCTTCACGGTGGCCGTCACGATCTTGCCTACCGCGCGAGCTTTGCCGCCCGCTTCCTTCTCCGATTCCATGAAGGGCAGCAGATAAGCGACGGCCTTTTTCATGACGCGGGCGCTTTTGACGACCTGGGGGAGAAACATCTTTCCGGAGCCGAACAGGTCGCCAACGACGCTCATCCC
>Ga0187864_10001063_pt1 | contig 27851 bp, 32 predicted proteins | sample June2016WEW_11_4_FD_132985 | JGI IMG/M metagenome (GOLD analysis project Ga0187864, IMG submission 132985) | Peatland microbial communities from SPRUCE experiment site at the Marcell Experimental Forest, Minnesota, USA - June2016WEW_11_40 | ecosystem: Environmental > Terrestrial > Soil >...
CCTCGGCCGAGGCGCTCGGACATCGCGAGTTCGTCCTCACCCGCCTGTACGAAAGCGCATAGAACACGGTGATTCGAAATCCCACATCTGCCAACTACGGCAGATGTGGGGCACCGTCCGGAATCGTCCGGGTTTGATGAGAGATCTGGGTCACCGGCCCACTCGCGCGGGTGCCCCAGGTCCCGCGCCGCCAATGAACTCCTTTGAGACAATCCGCGCAGCCTGGCTGGCCGCGCAGCCTATAGCGAAAGCTCCTTTGACAGTTCGGCGCTGACCTGGGGTAGTTTCTTTTTGAATCGTAACGTTGTCCCCAGACCAGACACACCTCGTGAGTGTCATCCGATCGAAACATTTCTGCTCCAGTTGGGTTTAAATTATAAACGCTGAAAAACCGTCGATGCCAAAAGTGCATCTTAATCAGTGTTGGTTGAAGCGTACTAAACTGAGGTGATTGGATGTTTGCTCACGCGTTTATTTTCTTACCAGCGGCAGGTTTAATGATTGCTGCTGCCGGCGGAATACTGATGCGCACTCGTCGCGAACGTGAGGACAAACGGACGCGTGAGGGTTTCAAGATTACTGAATAACATTGCTGTTGACCGTTTTACAGCAGTGCGATTTACCGCTCCTGCTTTCCCCGTTTCACGCCGGGTGGCCTATTTCAGCGAAGCTAGGGCAGTGATGCGCGAACCTCCCGGACGCTTCTCTAGCGGTAGTCCTGTGGGTTCAGGCCGTGCTTGCGGAGTTTGTACTGTAAGGTTGACTTGGGGAGATTCAAGACCGCCGCGGCTCCCTTTCGGCCGCCGACAACGCCCCTGCTCATCGTGAGTACCTTAATCAGGTGAGTGCGTTCCACGTCGGCGAGGACCGTGGGCGTCTGCTGAACCTCGACTTGGCCGATATCGAGCAATGGTTCTATGTCGTGCCTGGTCACCTGCTTGCCGCTGTAAACAATTACCAACCGGTTCATGACGTTGCGCAGCTCCCTGACGTTTCCGGGCCAGGAGTGTTGCTTGAGGGCCGCGATGGCCTCGGCGGTGAACACCGGTGGTACCCGATGCGTAGCCAGCGCTTCGGCTTCGGTCAGCCGGTGCACCAACGGTTCGATCTCCTCCGAGCGCTCGCGCAATGGGGGGATATGGAACGAGATGGCGTTGAGACGATAGAACAGATCGGGACGGAAGTTCTTTTCGTTGAGGGCCTTTTTCAGGTCGCTGTTGGTAGCCGCGATAACTCTGAAATTCGCCTCGATGGGGTGGCTATCGCCGACTCGCTCGAAGCGCCGGTCCTGCAACACATGCAGCAGCTTGGCCTGGAGCTGCGGCGGCAGCTCGGCTATCTCATCCAGAAAAACCGTGCCGCCGGCCGCCATTTCGAAGCGTCCCACGCGCTTGGCGTCCGCTCCGGTGAAGGCCCCTTTGGTGTGGCCGAACAACTCACTTTCAAAAAGCGTCGCCGCCAGCGACGGGCAGTTCACCTTCACGAATAACGCATTGCGCCTGGAGCTCAGGTGATGAATGAAGCGGGCGATGTAGTCCTTCCCGGTGCCGGTTTCCCCCGTCAGGAGCACGCTTGCGTCGCTGTCGGCGATGACTTCGATCTCGCGCATGATCTTGCGCATCGCCGGGCTGCAGTAGAAAAAGTCGGCGGGGCGATAGCGAGTGTCCGCATGTTTCAGCAGGTAATCTTTTTGCTGCTGGAGACTGGCATTCACCTCCACCAGTTTGGTATGGGCCAGCATGTTATCGACCGCCACTGCCACTTGGCCGGAAAGCTCGACCAGAAACTCCTTGAGCTCCTCCAGGTTTTCAGGCGTTTCCCGGAAGGAAAAGTGCAGCGAGCCGAGCACATCGCTGCGCACGATCAACGGGAATGCCATGGTCGCACCCAGACCGGCGGCCTTCATCAACCTGATGGTGTGCCAGTGCGTGTATGCCGACATATCAGGGATGATCACCGGCTGGCGGGAGACAATGACCGCGCGCGCCACCGGCCCCTCTTCGAGCGAGCGCGGACTGTCATCCATGCTCTTGACGGAGACGCCCTCGGCGCTGGCGAACCACCGCAACATCTTCGACGCGGAGTCGTAAATGTTGATGCTGAAGCGGTCGTAGGCCACGATCTTGCGAATTTCCCTGGCTAAGGCGTGGAAAAGGTCTTCGCGGGTGGTCTGGTTGATGATGGCATTGTTGACGTCGAGCAGGAGTTTGTAGCGAATCCCTGAGTCCCAGAGCGTTCGTGCCGATGATGGCAAAAGCTCCGCTCTCGCGGCAACGGAATGGCCGTCAAACTGGCCCAAGAAAGCCTCCTCCTCAGGGGGTGTATGTGTGTTTTTATCGCTAGATCGGCTTTTTGGCAAGCCCAATATTGGGCTAGCCCAGCCGGCGGTTCTTCGCCAAAACCATGATTTGCTTTTAAATCAATAGCTTACAGCGATTCGTCAGGCTATTTGCAGGCCAAGCTTCGGCCCTGGCACCAGTGGGCATGAGAGTTCAACTGGTACGAGAGGAGCTGGAGGTATGGCCAGCTAAACCCTTATGGAACTAGAACGATTTTGCCGAAAGCACCGGGCTCCAAGACTTCTTTGTGGGCGCGGGCAGCCTCGGCGAGCGGCAGTTCTTTCCCGACGATAGGCCGCAGCGTGCCGTCCTCCAGGCCGGCGACGATCCCAGCGTGAATCTCCTTATCTTCGGCTTCGGTGATGCCCCACAACGTAAAGGAGTGAATCGAGGCACGGCGCGTCATGAGGTCGCGCGGCGTGATGGTGACGTCGCCGCGGCTGCCAATGACCACAACGCGGCCTTGAAAAGCGAGCAGCTTCAGGTCTTTGGCGAGGTTCACGTTGGCGAGCATTTCCAGGATGAGGTCGACACCCTGCCCGCTGGTCACTTTCAGAATCTGCTCCAGGTAACCCGGCTGGGTGTGATCGAAGACGTGGTGCGCGCCTTCGCGTTTGACCAGTTCGAGGCCTTTCTTCGTGCCGGCCGTCCCCAGTACGATCATTCCCATGGCGCGCGCGATCTGAACACTCGCGATGCCCACACCGCCGCTGGCGCCGTGGATCAGCAGGGTTTCGCCGGCACGAGCTCGCGCGCACTGATACAACGCGTGGTAAGCGGTGCCATACGGCACCCAGACGCCCGCTCCCTGGGCGTATGTAATTTTGGCTGGAAGCGGATGAACCTGGCTCTCCAGGGTCAGCGCAAATTCCGCATATGCGCCGGTCAGAGTCTTCGCGACATATACCCGATCGCCCGGCTTCACCCGGTTCACGCCTTCGCCAACAGCTTCCACGACCCCGGCGCCATCGGAGCCGGGAGTGTACGGCAATGGCGGCTTGATTGCATAAGTACCGTTGCGCATATAGGTGTCATACGGGTTCACGCCCGCGGCGTGGATTCGTACGAGGACCTGTCCGACGGCGGGACTTGGTGTGGGGATTTCTTTGAGAGTTAGAACTTCGGGACCGCCAAATTCTGGAACAAGGACAGCCTTCATTGCGTAACCTCCGGGTCCTTCACATTCATTCCTGGATGAATTGTAATGCCTCGCGCGCGCCTCAGCAGCCGGTACTCTCCTTCGGTCGTGGTTCCGGGAGAACATACTTGGAGGCCGCGGGTTATAGAATTCAATCCACGGCTGTGGCTGGCGGCCACGCGTGAGCACATTCTGTGAGGTAAAAACGATGAGGCTCTCCCGCATTCTGTTTTCGGCATTGATTGCCTGCGCTATGGTGATGAGCGCGGTGGCACAGGATCAAACACAGGCTCCGCCGCCGAGCAAGCCTTCGGCTGCTCTGCCGGCTCCGGCAGCTCCGCCAAGTCAGGCTCCGGCAGCTCCGCCAAATCAGCCGCGACTGTGGGTTCCGGAGGGGATTGCGGCGCTGGGGCAGAATGCCTCGTCGCGGACGGAGTTTACGCTGGACCACTCGACGCTGGTGCTGGCTTCCAAGCTGGACAAAGCTGACGAGGCTCTGCGGAGGGTGATTGCGGGAGTGAACGGAGTTTCGGTGCACAGCTTCCGCTTCCCGGACGTGGTTTCGTACGATCCGGCGATCATGGATTCGATCTTCCGCCAATATCGCGAGGCTGGCTGGCAACACCTGGTGAACAAGCACAAGCACGATGGGGGACTGACGACCGATTTGTGGGTTCACCTGGACCACGCGTCGATCCGCGATATTGCAGTGCTGTTTGTGGGGGCGAAGGATCTGAACTTCGTCTCGGTCTCGGGGTCAATTACGCCGCTCGACCTGCTGCACCTGAGCGGTCACTTTGGGATTCCTAAGATGGACGGGGGAGCGGTGGTGCCGGATCGATAGGGCGCGTCCCAAGCGCGAGCGTACCCAATCCGGCGGCAACTGCACGCGACTGGCCGATGCAACAAGTGTCACTAGACACACATATTGCCATCGTGCAGCAAACTTCAGCCCCTTGCAATTCATCCATTCAGCTTGCGGGTCGAAGCCTGTTTTCCCGGTGCTCTCCTCCATAGCCAAACCGCAACCTGAGATGCGCACCCATGAGGGGCTGGGATTACAGGTTCTGCCCGAAAGAGCGGAGAGGTCGCCGTGTCCACAGAATTAGCAGAGCTGAAGCCGGCGCTGGCCGCCGCCGCGGCTGCGGATTCGCAGTTCCCTGCCGGCCGTTTCGAAGGGCGAGGCATCGTTATCTGTGCCGGCGGCGCACGCTTGTTCACCTGCGCCTGGGTTTGCAATTGCCCTGCTGCGTGGCAAGCTGGGTTGCACGCTGCCCATCGAAGTGTGGCATTTAGGGCCGGATGAAATGGGCCCGGCGATGCGCAGTCTGCTGGAAGATCTCGGAGCTCAGGCGATCGATGCGCTCGAAGTCGCAAAGCGTCACCAGGTGCAATGCCTGGGCGGGTGGGAGCTGAAGTCTTATGCGCTCATGCATTCCCGCTTCAGCGAAGTACTCTTCCTGGACGCCGACAATGTGCCGGTCAAAGACCCGAGCTGCCTTTTCGAGCGGCCTGAATTTCAGGAGACCGGCGCAATATTTTGGCCGGATATAGTCCGGCTCTCGCGGACGAACCCCATTTGGGCGATCAGCGGACTTCCTTACTACGAGGGGGCGTCGTTGGAATCGGGTCAGATGGTGTTGGATAAGTCGCGATGCCGGCGCGCGCTTTCCCTGGCGCACTGGATTAACCAGCACTCGGACGCGTTCTACGAGATTCTCTATGGCGATAAGGACACGTTCCTGATCGCCTGGCTGCTCCTCGGTCAGCCATTTCACGCCGTGCGGCACAAGCCCAAGCTCCTGGGAGGATCATGACTGGGTTCTCTGGCTGGATGTCGACGTGGTCGAGTATCCGCCGGACCTGCTGCAGATTCTTATCGGCACCGGGCGCGACATCGTACACCCCCACTGCGTGCAGGAATATGGCGCGCAAACGTTCGACCTGAATGCCTGGCGCGAACATGGGCAGGTACATATGGATGTCCTGCGGGGTGGAGCGAACCTGGTAAGGCTCGATAGCGTCGGCGGAACCGTGCTGCTGGTCCGCGCCGATTTGCATCGCGATGGGTTGATTTTTCCGCCATTCCCCTACGGCGGTGAAAACCCGGCGATTCGACGGCCGCATCCCCTGGGTCCACAAATTCGCGGCGAGTTGGAAACCGAGGGGTTGGGCATTATGGCGATCGATATGGGCTGCCAATGTTGGGGAATGCCTAACCTCGAAGTCCTGCATGCAAAAGGCTGAGCGATCGCATTGGGCAAGCAATGAAACGAGCGTCCGTCCTCTATATCGCGCCGGTGCTGCCCGCCTGCCAAGGCAATGGATTGGCGATGCGGGCGGGCCTGATTCTGCAAGGCTTGGCGCGCTGCTGCGACGTTCACTTGTTCGTAGTTCCTGTCGCCGGAGAAGGCGCTGCAACCTCCGAATTTGTCCGTCAGCATACCGCCAGGGTTGGCAGCCTTGAGTTGAGCCGCTATCTTGACCCCCACTTCGGACTTATCGCGCGCGTTTTGAATCCCGAAGAACGATTCCAGGCGGAACTCGCCTATCCCAAGCCGCAGCTCAGCCGATTCTGTACCAGCGAAAGCGTTCGCCGGGTGATGGAATGGGCTGGCCCACGCATCGATGCGGTTCACGTGATGCGCCTCTATCTGGCGCCACTGGCCGAAGGATTCCTGCGACTGTCAGCTTCGGCAAGGCCGATGTGCGTGCTGGATCTTGACGATGACGAGGTACGGACGCGCGAGCGAATGGCGCGACTCGCCGCAGCCTCAGGCGATGCCAAAGTAGCCGCCTTCGAGGCGGCAGAGGCAAAGAAGTATGCCGTCGCCACAAAACGCTATCTCGCAACCTTTGATCGCGTGACCGTTTGCGCTGCCGACGATACCACGCGGCTCGGCGCACAGTTTCCCGAAGCCACTTTCATGGTAGTGCCCAATGGTTGTGCGCCCCCTCCGGCTTCTTCCGCGCGTCGGCCATTGCGTGAGGGACCGCTGCGGGTGCTGCTTGTGGGCACGTTCGGCTGTTACGTCAACCGCGATGCGGCATTCTTTCTCTGTCGCGACGTTTTGCCAGCGTTGCGCCGCTTAACAGGCAGGCAGATCCAAATCGACCTGGTTGGCAGCGGTGGGGCGGAGGCGCTCGGCGAGCTTTCCACCCCAGCACGCGAACCGCTGCGCGTGCCGGGGACAACGGCGCTGAGCCCGGCCGTCAAAATTCATGACTACGTCGAAGATTTGGGACTGCTTTACTCTCTGGCTGACGTAGCGGTGGTTCCGCTCCGCGCGGGTGGTGGCACCCGGATCAAAATCCTGGAGGCCTTTGCGCACGGCGTGCCGGTTGTGTCGACGCGAATTGGCGCAGAGGGCATCAGTGTGGCTGACGGTAAGCATCTACTATTGGCGGACGATGCGGAAGCGTTCGCGCGAGCCTGCTTGCAGGTAAAGGAAAACCCGGAACTGGCCTGCGGATTAGCCATGCGCGCCTCGGCATTGCTCCATGAAAGGTATATCCCCGCGCGGATAGTTGATGCGGTCTCAGCCCTCTACGCTGGAATTGAAGGGCATGAGCCTTGAATGCAATGCCGGCCCGGCCACCGATTCGAGCGAAAGACCGGCCCGGAAAAGGAGCCCTGATGTCCGACAGCCCGGAGCACTGCCCCAAAACGGCGCAAGGCCTTGAAATCAACGTGGTCGCCGATGGATACATCGTGTACCAGTCCGACCGTGACCGTGTTCATTATCTGAATCAAACCGCCGCCTTGATTCTGGAACTCTGCAATGGACGCAACGCGGCAGCCGACCTTCCCGAGCTGCTGCAATCGGCCTTTGATCTGCCGGACGCACCCGTTGAGGAAGTAGAGGAGTGTCTCAGAACACTGCGCACGGAAGGATTGGTCGCCTGATGCATGTCGAACGGCTTCAGTTCCTGTCCACTGAATTCGAGATAAGGACGAATTCACCGGAGCTGCTGGACCAGATGTGCGGCATTGCTCCGCACTTGCAGCAGGAGTTTTCGATATCTCATTGCCGCACGATTTCCATCACCTGGACCGGCGAGGAGTTTCGCATCAGCAACAGCGACGGCAGCGAAGATTACGAGCTGAGTACGACGATTGTCATCGATCAACTCTTCACGCGGATGCACAGGCTGGCGCTGGCGAATCTGCCGGATCATATACGGCTCCGCGCCGTCACCGGCAATCAAGCCGGGCGGGCCTTTCTCATGGTTGGGCCGAAATGTTCGGGGAAGACAACCTTGGCAGTTCGCCTGCTGCTCGCGGGCTACGAGGTTTGTGGCGACGAACTGGCCTTGCTGCTGGATGGCCAAGCTGTCGCCTTTCCCCGCAGATTTCTTGTGCGCGGAGACTGTGTGGAGTTGCTGCCGCAGCTCAAGTCTTCCGAGGAGTTCATCGCTTTTGCATCTGACCCAGCCAGAGAGACTCTCATCGGCGTCGACCCGATTGGGCTGGAAAAGTTCTGGCGCCTCATGCCGCTGAAGGTTTCGGCTTTTTTCTTTCTTGAGCCCAATTATGGCGCGCGGACAACGATACAGCCTTGCGGCAAATTGGGGATGCTGAGGCGCATCATCCCGCAGTGCACCCCGCCGGCTTCCAAGCGAGCGAATTGGATTGGCGATCTGAGCCGCACCATCGACAACACAGATACATTCATGTTGCGTTTAGGAGAGCTGGATTCGGCAGTACTCGCGATAAAAGAAATACTTGAATAACAGCAACTATGAGTCAACCGCGCGGCACTTTGGACCATCCATTCCGCGATAAGGAGATTGCTCAATGGACGATCAACCAGATCCGAAGCTATTAGAGAGCGTCGATGAAGGCAGGCGTGCCTCTTTGAAGAAGATTCTTCTGGGCTCTGCCTTTGCCATACCGGTCATCGCCTCTTTCACCATGAGTGGGTTGGGCGTCAACGAAGCCAACGCCGGTATAACAAACTCGACCGGCCACCATCATCACCATCACCGTCACCATCACCATCATCACGATCACGATCACCATCATCACAAACACCATCACGACTAATGCGACAACACCACCGAACTGGGGCCGGCGAGGTTGACGGAGATGCCTTGCCGGCGCCGAACTTCGATACCTGCATTGACATATGACCTACAGAGCGAGTAAGGAAACGACCCGGCCACTCGTCTCGGCCACTCTGATCGTGCGCGACGAAGAGAAATTCCTGGGCGGATGTCTGGCATCAATCCGGGAGCTGATTGATGAAATCATAGTCGTCGATACAGGATCGCGTGACCGGACCAAAGAGATTGCGCGCTCTTATGGCGTGAACGTATTCGGCTATGCCTGGCATGACGATTTTTCGGCGGCACGGAACTTTGCACTTGACCGGGCGCATGGCGAATGGATTCTTTACATCGACGCCGACGAGCGCATTCGCAGCTATGATCGCAGCGCGCTGGAGTGCGAGCTGAGCGACCAAAGCCTTGTAGCGTGCACCGTGCAGTTTCACCAAAGGACCGGATTCACCGCGTATCCGGAGTACCGATTGTTCCGGCGCGATGACCGCATTCGTTTTGAAGGTGTGATGCACGAGACCATGCTTCCATCGGTGATGCGCATGGTCGAAGAAGCCGGACGGCGCATTGGATCTTCGCTCCTGACGATCGACCACCTGGGCTATGACGGCGACCAGACACACAAGCTCCAGAGGAACCTCCATCTATTACTGAAAGAGATCAAGAACGATCCTGCCAGACTTTATCTTCGGTGGCACCTTGGCACTGTCTATCGCGATCTCGGACGGCTGGCGGATGCCGAGGCGTCGTGGCGTACGGGGATAGAACTAACGGAGTCCAAGAGCGAACGGGAGGCAGAGGACTGCCTGTGCTATATCGAGCTGGCGAAGCTGCTTTTCACCCGGCAGCAGGACGCGATGCCATTCATTGACCAGGCGCTGGCACTGCAGCCCGGCAACTGGCTGCTGCAATGGCTCAAGGCCAAAGTTTTCATGGCAAGCGAGCGATATGTAGAAGCAATACAGATTTTCGAGAAGCTGGGATCGATTGATGCGGATGCGTTGATTACTCCAGTGTCTTACGATAAGCGCATCTTTGGAGCCGCGGCAATCGCCGAGATCGGGCAGTGTGCGTTTCGCATGGCGCGGTACGCGGAAAGCGTGGAGTGGTATTGGCGCGCGGAGTTACTGGCCCCCGATTCTTTGGAGTTCCGGGTGAAGCGGCAGCTCGCCAGTGCACGGGCGGGAACGGATAAGAACGACACCGTGCAGGCGAATTCGGCGTCTTGATTCCTCGCCGGATAGATATCCTATTCCCGCACCCTCTCGATTACTGCCCTCACATTATGGCGTATTCACTCCCTCAAACGGGCGTCATCCCCTAGCCTTTTTTCTTGGTTACCAGCGGGGAGACTGGTTGCAGACGGCTGGCGCCTTGGCGCGGAAGCATCCATCCCGGGTACTCGGGCGGCAGAGCGCTCACCTCGTCGAGTCGCTTCATTTCGTCTTCGGTGAGCTTGACGTCCACAGCGGCGAGGTTGTCCTGAAGCTGGTCGAGACGTTTCGCTCCGATGATGACGGAGGTGACGACGGGCTTAGTTAGCAGCCATGCGAGTGAGATGCGGGCAGCGCTACAGTTGTGGGCCTTCGCTATCGGAGCCATGGCGTCGAGAATCTTCCAGGTGCGCTCTCTATCAACTAAAGGAAAGTCGAACTCAGAGCGGCGCGAGCCTTCAGGTTTTTGGTTTTCGCGGCTGAACTTACCGGAGAGCAGGCCGCCGGCAAGTGGGCTCCAAACAAGTAGCCCGGTCTTGTCGGCTTCGAGGAGAGGGATGATCTCACGTTCCAGGTCGCGACCGGCGATGGAGTAGTAGGCCTGCAGGGTATCGAAGCGAGCAAGATTCTTGAACTCGGAGATGCCCAGCGATTTCGCTATCTTCCAGGCCTGCCAGTTGGAGCAGCCGATGTAGCGGACCTTGCCCTGATTGACGAGGTTATCGAGGGCACGGAGGGTCTCCTCGATGGGTGTAACCGAGTCGTTGCCGTGGATCTGGTAGAGATCGATATAGTCAGTCTGGAGACGGCGGAGGCTGGCTTCGATGGCATCCATAATGTGTCCGCGGGAGGCGCCCACGTCGTTGGGGCCGGGGCCGACGCGGCTGAAGACCTTGGTGGCGAGGACGACGTCCTTACGGGCGATCTTCAGGTTCTTAAGGGACTGACCGAGTGTCCTTTCGCTTTCGCCTTCAGAGTAGACGTCAGCCGTGTCAAGGAAGTTGATGCCGGCTTCGATGGAGGCTTTAATGAGCTCGTCGGCTCCCGCCTGGTCGACGGAGCCGATGGCCTTCCAGAAGCCTTCGCCCGTGTTGAAGGTCATGGTGCCGAGGCAGAGGGTTGACACGAGCAGACCGGTGTTGCCGAGGGTTTTATATTCCATATTCACCTTTCCCTGAGAGCGGTTCTATTGCTGGTGGCCATACGACCGGACTCACCAAGAGCACTCGAATTAGCGATCACATTCTTCTCTGCAATTGTACAAGGGGCAAACCCGCGGCGTGCGTTGGGGCAGAACGAGCCAGCCGCTATGTGACGTTGGCACGCTAAGGTACTGTGCAAGAGCCCGTAGGCCCACCCCGCCTGAAACTGTTTTTCCGCAGCCGCCTGGTGGTCTCGAGTCGAAGGATCTGCATTCACCAACTTCGGCTCGCACCGAGCGATGGGCCGCACAACTATTTCGATTTCGATCCGTTTGGCTCGAGGATCAACTTCTGTACTCGCCAGTCCAGCAATTCCCCGACATAGAGTTCATTTTCAGACGGACACGCGATTTCGTGAACCCATCCGAACTGTTTAAGCTGTCTTCCTGATTGCCCGAGCACGCCGAGCACCTTCCCGTCCAGGGAGAGCTTGTAGATTCGCCCCGGATACGCGTCGGACGCATACAGCACCTGATTCGGCGGAGGCGTGATGCAAACCGCCCACGGCGAGCCGGGCGCAAAAGTTCCTTTCACGTCGGGAGCGGGCTTGTTCCCAATCACGGGGCGAGTGTCCGGAGGAAAAGGAACATCGATGTGGATCTGGCGGAGGAATTTGCCTTCGGTATCGAACACCTGAATACGCCCATTGCCTCGGTCCGCGACATAGATGTTGTTCTGCGCATCGGAAGCAATGCTATGAGGTGTATTCAGTTGTCCGGGCTGATTGCCGGGTTCTCCCCATGACTTGATCCAATTACCGTCTTTGTCGACTTTGGCCACGCGTGAATTAATGTAGCCATCGCTGATATAGGTATTGCCAGCCGAATCCCACGTCACGTCGGTCACTTGTCTAAACAAGCCGTCAATTGGCGGCAAGGGAGGCTTAGGGTGCTTAAGCGGCTCGGTCCCTTCATCGGATGCTTCCTGCTTGCGTCCGAAAACCATCACCACACGGCCTTCCGGATTAAACTTGATAATCATGTCCGAGCCCTTGTCGGTAACCCATACGTTGTCATTTCGATCTACCTTAACGTCATGCGCAAATGACCAAGCGTAGAGGTTATGGCCGATTTCGCGGATGAATTTGCCGTCAGGGCCAAACTCCAGCAGTTGCGCGCCGGCGGCCGAATAAGCGGGCCCCGACGTGTTGCCACGATGAAATACAAAGACATGTCCTTTGGAATTGACGGCGACTCCGGAAACCTCGCCGAGATACATGTTCGGCGGTAACTTCAGAAAATCGGGCACTGAACGGTACGGAATCTCGGGGACTGATGAGCTTTGCGCCAGTGTAGACCCAGCCAAGGCTATAACCAGCGCAAGCAAAGTGGTCGCAACCGTAACCAGACGTTTCATTCGGAATCTCCTTTTCGGCTCTGAATCGCCGAATTGTACTGCTCGTGAGCAGTTTTTGGACAGCTTTATCTATCGCGTTCTCAGTTAGCGCAGAAAAGCCAAGTCCGGTTCGCGATGAATGGCGGTACGGCTGTGCGCCATGATTTCAAGTGACCTCAGTCAGTGCAAAAGCCGCATCTGCAAACGAAAACCAGAGTTCACGAGCGGCTTGGCGCCATCACGGCGGTGGCAGAGGTCGTGCTCACCGCAACGTCGAGGATAGCGGTTTGTTTTCGGCCGCGAATGCGCTATATTCGCCAAACAGGATGCTCCCAATCGCAAGGAGAGTCTATGACTACAACCGCCACCCGCCCGCGGCCACTACCCGTGGTGCTTTATTTTTCTGGCGATGTGGCGGCGCGCAAGGCGATTAAGGGCATTCTCAACTTCACCTGCGCGGCCTGGCGAAGCGGGACTTCACACCACAAGAAAGGTGCGGTGCTGCTAAGCTCCTGCGAGCGCACCCTGCACGAGCATTGGACCCGTTGGCGTGGAGATGAGCGCCTGCGCGTCATCGCGCTTAGTGATGAGCGCTTCAGTGACGCGGGGCTGGACAGGGCGGTCTACGCTTACCTGCCGGTGCATACCCCGCCGCCGCTGGTGGAGCGCATGGTGGAAAATGCGTTCAGCGATATTCGCGTCAGTGGAATGCGGCAGTATTCCGACCAGCGCTTGGACGAAGCCGATTGGCAGATCGACGAATTGAACCGCATCGGCACCGCGCTCTCGGCGGAACACGACACGCATAAGCTGCTCGAGATGATTCTGACCAAATCGCGGCAAATTACGCGGGCTGATGCGGGATCGCTGTACCTGGTCGAGGATACGGATGGAGAACGCCGGCTGCGCTTTGTATTGGCGCAGAATGACAGCGTGGCAATCCACTTCCGCGAAAGCACGATGGAAATCAATCCCCAGTCCATCGCCGGCTACGTCGCGCTGACCGGCGGGACAGTGAACCTGACAGACGCATACAAACTGCCGCGGGGCGTGCCGTACTCGATCAACCGCAACTTCGATGAAGCCTCGGGATACCGTACCAAATCAATTCTGGCGGTGCCGCTGCGCAATCAGAAAGACGAGATGCTGGGTCTGGTTCAGCTCATCAATTGCAAGCGTGACCCGGCAGTCAAGCTGAGCACGCAAGCGGCGGTCGATGCGGAGGTGACGGCCTTTACACAACAGCATCGGGAGCTGGCGACATCGCTCGCCAGTCAGGCGGCTGTGGCGCTGGAGAACAACCGCCTGGTAGAAGATATCAAGCGGCTCTTCGAGGGATTCCTGCGCGCATCGGTCATCGCGATCGAAACGCGCGACCCGACTACCTGCGGACATTCTTTCCGCGTGGCAAACCTCACACTGGGACTCGCCGAGGCATGCGAGCGGGCAGGCTTGTTGCACTTCACACCCGAGCAGATGCGCGAAGTGCGTTACGCATCGTTGTTGCACGATTTTGGCAAAGTCGGGGTGCGCGAGGACGTCCTGGTGAAAGCCCAAAAGCTGTATCCGCTGCAACCGGAACTGGTACGGCAGCGCTTCCAACTGGCGGCATGCGCCACCGAGACGGAGCTACTGCGGGACAGACTGAGATTCATGCTGCAGCACGGCCCCGAGTCGTATCTGCGCGAGCAAGACCGTTTCGATGCGGAGCTCGCGCGGCAACTCGGCGAGCTTGCGTCCTTTCGCGAGACGATTGAGAAGGCGAACATTCCGAGCCTGCTGCCGGAAGGAAGCTTCGAGCGGTTGGAGCAGATTGCGGCGCACTCCTACAAGGACGCCGAAGGGCAGTGCCAGCCGTTGCTGACGAGAGACGAGGTGCGTCTGCTGTCGATTCGCAAGGGGTCGCTGGATGATGACGAGAGGCGGCAGATCGAGGCCCACGTGGAGCACACGTATCATTATCTAAGCCAGATTCCCTGGACAAAAGACCTGCGCAACGTGCCGCAGATCGCGCGCGCCCACCACGAAAAGCTCAACGGACAAGGGTACCCGCGCCAGGTTGCGGCGGCGGAGATTCCGCTGCAAGCGCGCATGATTGCCATATGCGACGTATACGACGGAATTACAGCGTGCGACCGCCCTTACAAGAAGGCGGCAACTCCGGAGCAGGCGCTGGATATTCTGGCCGCCGCGGCCGCAAATGGCGAGATCGACGGCGAGTTGTTCCGCATATTCCGTGAAGCGCGGGTTTACGAGGCGGTTCCCAGCAATCCCCAAGAGATGGCCGTCGAGCCTGATTTCCCAAGGGAAGTGTAAAGACTTGCCAATCGCGGCTGGACGGCGTTTCAGCGTCGAACAGGAGGTCGATGAACCGGACCCGGCTCCATCAAGTGCTGTGGGTGATTGAGGCCGTTGTCGGCGCCCTTCCTGGAACTGTTTTTGCGCTCGCCTCGGTAGTGTGGTTTTTCTCGCTCGGTGTCTCGTATCGCTCCGATGTTATGAGATATCCCGTGAGCGTGCTTAGGGTTTTCTTCCCGTTTATCGCAATTGCGATCGCGACTACCATGGGATTTCTGGGTCTATGGACAGGGGTGCTGCTGGGGCCAGCCGGGCTGTGTCGAAGACCACGGCTTAAGCGCATTGCGATTCTGTTTGGCTGCGCTGGAATTCTGGTGGATGTTCCGGTCCTGGTAGCTTATGGGGTCATGACGATCCGCAACTTCGATCCTGAGCAACTGTTTATGGACTGGATGCTGCTCGGCCCGCTGATTGTTGGAATTCACTGTTTCTATCGCTTGAGGCGCTACGGCCGTAACGTGGTGTAACCCTGCAAACAGGCTCGGAAAGGAGATTCTTAGTGAAGACAATCCTAGGCGGACTCGTGCTCTTGCTCGCGGCGTCTTGCGCGGCAGGGTCCGATGCCAGCAAAGTTACAGTCAACAAGTCCCCCCTGACGCCCGAACAGATTGCTATCTATAACGTTTTTCTAAGCACGTACAACAACGGCGCCCGGGGAATCGTTAACCTGGGAAACCAAACCATCGCGCTGAATTTGAGCAACCAAGACGCGGATGATTGTTTGAGCGGAACCAAGCTGGAAAATCTGGCGGAGACTAATAGTACCGTCCATGCGATTGCTCCTGAGGCGATTGACAGCAAGAAATACAGGTTGGTCGATGCCGATCAGCAGACCGCCCAGATCCGGAAGAACGATCCAAGCCGCACGATGGCGGAAGGTAGACCGGTAAAGGACGCAGTCAGCGCCGCATTTGCTTCCGGGCTGCTTGAAATTTCGGAGATTGCGTTCGACAAAGAACACCACTATGCAGTGATGCGCTTTCGATTCGTTTGCGGCGGCCTCTGTGGGCATGGGGCCACGCTGGTGCTGGAAAAGATCGGGGATAAATGGCAACCGACAAAACGGTCCTGCCACGATTGGATTTCTTAACGCCGCGACTGACCGGGCGATCTTGTGGCGCCAGCAATTCAGGAGGCAAAAAACTGTGACTGTACAGGGCTAACCGCGCAGAATCAGAAGGGAGTTGGGGTGGTGGTGGGATTCGAACCCACGACAGTCGCTCTCCTGCTGGCCTCTATCTACCCGTGATTTCAACTGCTTACGTTCCTGCATACTGGCAACTTGGGTCCAAAACGGTCCAAAGTTTTATCTACATTGTCCTGCCGGCTGTCGGCATTCCTGCCAGTGCCGTCGGCGCGAGCATCTTACCGAGCTGATCAGCTACGGCGCGGTGGTCGCGCGATTCGGCGTGGCTGTAGATGTTGAGTGTTACGTCGTTGAAATCAAGGTGGCCCAGACGCTCCTGGCGGACCTTGTCGGGAGTCCGGAGCTGATCCATCAGCGACGCATTGAGATGCCGGAATGCGTGGGCGCCAGCCACGTTGATTCCGAGCCGTTGCAGCAGCGGCTTCAGGTGATCGCGCACCACATGATCTCCTTGCCATGCGGTCCCATCTTCCCGCTGAAACAAGAACTCGTCCGAGCCCTTGCCGGCCATGAAGGTCCGCAGGTGGTCGGCCAAGTCTGACGAGAGATCAAAGATGCGGGGTCGTTTGCCCTTGGTGCTGTCAACATGAACGGAACGCCATGCGCTCCAGCGAATCACCACCACACCGAGATCCAACCGGAAATCACGGGGCCGCAACGCGCAGGCCTCGCCCAGTCGGATGCCGGTTTCCGCGATGGTCCAGAAAAAGCTTTTGAACGGTTCCTCTGCTGAAGTGATTACACGGCGTGCTTCCTCCAGTGTGAAATGACGTGCTTCGGGCTTGATCCATTCCGGTAGAACCAAACCGGTGAACCAATCCCGGTCAGTGAGATTCCAGGCAACCGCCGAGGCGTGCATCAGGCTGAGCGTAGAGACAAGGTTCTTCACTGTCTTACCGCTCGGGGGCAGCACCGCCTTTGCCTTCTTGCTCGTTCGGACACGGATGCTGGAAACGAAATCCTGAATCTCAAACGCATCAATGGCGCCGACGAGTCTGCCCCCGAGTTTGGGAACCAAATGCGTCTTCAGATGTGATTTCACGGTCGCCCGCATACTGGGTTTGTACTGGCTGGCTACCCGTGTCTGCCACAACTCCGCGAACTCAGCAAACGTGGAACTGCGCTTCGGCCGGTAGTCGAGCCTGTTGATCGGCGACAAACGGCGTTCCAACTCCCGTTCCGCCAGCCGCCGTGTGGGATATTCCTTCAGCGTGCCGAGGATCTCATTCTTCCGCACGCGCTTGATCTGGCCATCGGGCGTTACCACGTCCTCGCGCCAGCGCGCCTGCCATTTCTTCAGGCGCTTGCCAATCAGCTTCAGAGTGCCCTGTTGATAACGTCGGCGAGCCATTTTCCCGTAATCCTCCACAGGAAAGGGCTTGCCGGATTCTGCCTCGGCGAGAATAGTACGCCGTTCCGGGGCGTCTATCATCACGTTTTGTCCGAGGCTTGCCATTGTGTTCGCTGTTTCTCTTTACCGCTCTGAAAACATTGCTTTCGTAGCTGCTGTTTCTGCCCGATCCGCCCTCCCGGACTCAATCGCTTACAGGGGTCGCTGGTGCCTGGGTTTCGTAGCGGCCTCTTGCCCCGCCGTTCCCTCGACCTCTGCGAGCATCAGAGATGACGTCATATAGCACCCAGTGCGAGCCCATAGGGGCCAGTGCACAAGCACGCGACCGGGTTCATGGCCGACAACCTGCCCAATTTCGCTTGAGCCGCTATATCGCAGCAATACCTTGCTGCCGATCGGGAAAAGCGTCTCAATCGCGTTCATTGGACCTTCTCTCCCTTCGCTGCTTCGACTGTTCCAGAACGGCCCGGGACGGTGAGAACCGCGGGGGCCCTCGAGCGAAAACTCCCCCAATCAAAGACGCACACTTGGCCGCCATTCTCACGAAGGCGGTCTATGACGCGTTCGCCCAGGAACCGCTTTAGACCCTCAACGTCACAGTTCGAAATGACAATGGATGGCCGCAGCTCGCGATATCTCATGTCCAGCAAATCGGTTAACTGTGTGAGCTCTGAGTCACTCCCAAAAGAAACTCCGATTTCATCGACAATCAGTAAATCGGGCCTGCAATATCCCTTGAGAATGTGCGCCTCATCGTGGGCCGCTCCGCGGTGCCAGGTTTGGCGAACCGCGCGAATAAAATCGAGCGCCGTAGTGTATCGCGCCTCGTGATCCAACCCGACAACGGCCTGGGCGATAGCGCAGCCGAGATGCGTTTTCCCGGTTCCCACGCCACCTAGAAAAACAAGGCAGCGACACGCTTTTAGGTTCGCTTCAAATTCCGCGGCGTAGCTCTCGGCGACGCGCAGAATCGCCTTTTGCTGCTTAGTCGCGGCGTGAAAATCTCCAAAGGACTTGCTGGCAAAGCGCGCCGGAATATCCGCGACCTCTAGCAACTCAGCAATGCGGGCCCTTTTTTCTTCGGCCTCGCACTCTCGGTTCTCTTCCTCGATACAGGCAGGACAGCCGGTCCAGCTCTCCAGGGGCACAAGGCTGCGTCTTTCAATCCAGCAAGTCCGCGCCTCATACTCGCCATGCTTCGGGCACGTCTTCGTGCATGTTTTTATCTCGCTCAAAACCCACCTCAAAATCCACCAACCCCGCTTGCCGCCGCAAGCTCACACCCTTTGGAGTAATCAGCCTTGCTTATGTCCCGCCGTACCGTTCGCTTTGCACCGTGGCCGTTGCCACGGTATTCGGCTGCTTTACGTAGCCAGTTACGGAATGTTGCATTCCAGTCCGATTTCCGGCCCCTTGCTCCCGGCAGTGCATTCCAGTAATCGCGAAACTTTTCGATTTCTTTATCTGGCGACGGCAATCCTTGAGCAGAACAGAACGTGCGGTGTTCTTCTGTAACTGCAAAATCAATCGGAAGGGCCGTGCCTCGATTCTGAGGAGCGTGCGCGCCGCCTTTGCGCGCCCTGGTAGGTGTCTCTGGTAGGTCATTGGTAGGTCTTGGTAGGTTGTATGAACGCTGGCGTTCACCCCTATCGGCGCTCCGTTCACCCCCCCCGGTGAACTGTAGAGTTCACCCCTTCAATATCTCCGTTCACCCCTGAACGCTGGTGTTCATCCTGAACGCTGGCGTTCACCCCTTCGGGAATTACGATCGTGTAAGAGTTTGTCTTGTGCGGACCCATCTGAAGGCCAACCCTGAGAAGGCCGGCGTCCCGCAGCCACGCAATCACCATTTGCGTTCCACGGACGCAAGTCCGCATTCTCGTGCAAGGGTAGCGGTACTTGGATAGCAGCGTGTTCCGTCAGAATTGGCGTGTGTGGCCAGCGCCAGCAGCACAAACTTGCGAGTCTGCCGGCCGTGCTCTCCACCGAACGCCTCTATCGGCAGATCGCGCACAGCGAAGACAACGGGCCGCTCTGCCGGCGCTGCTGCGGTAGGTGTGGCAGTCGCAGGCATTATTTGCTCTCCGGGGCAAGCGAGGTTAGACGGAACCGGCCGCCCCTGCGTTTATCAGGCAGGATGACCACCTCGTTTTCAATGTCATAGCCGCGCTCGTGCCTGAGTGTCCAAATCCGTGCGCTGTATTGGGAGATACCCAAGCGTAGAATCTCGGGCAATTCAACCCAACGCGGGTACGCCTCGACCAAAAGGTTCAAGATTCTTTCTTCCTGCGTCGGGCGCCGCTCTAGACTCGTGCGCTTTGGCCTTGTGCTTGCCTGGTATGTTGGAAGGTCGCGCTCTGGCCTCACCGCACACCCCCAGCTACGTCGGGACTTGCCGACACCGGGTCGTTGGGTGAACGAGTCAACTGGAAAAACGAACGGACCTGGCCGTTGACGAGGATGTTTTTGCTCTCAATGACGTATCCCTTAGCGCGGAACTCTTTCAAGTAAGCCCGATATTTCAGGGAAATTCGGGCAAGACGGGCGGTTCCCACCCAGTTGAACTTGTGTCGCAGGAGTAGTTGGAGGATACGGCGCCCGCAGAGACCGAGCGACTCTGTTGCAGTCTGCTGAGGTTCGGGATATGATTTGTTCGTCAATTAGAGGTTTCCCTTCCAGCGCATCCTGATCCGGTGCGCTATGTTTTTTGCCAAAAGAAAAAGGTCGCGGCGTGGCGACCTTGAAGAACCGACCCGGTCCCTGTTACACAGTGGCAGCCCTTTGACGCACCTGCAGGCGTTGTTCTACCGCACTGGCCTGCACCCGCCATTCACCGTTGACCTTCTGACCGCCGATTCTGCCAAGCCGCAGCAAGACGTACAGGCGGTTGAGATCAATTCCCAGGCGACGAGCGGCGTCAATGGCGCTCAGATCATCGATACATGTAGACATCATGCTCCTCCTACTCCTAAGTGCTCTGTTGCTGTGAATTGGCCCCGCGCGCTGAGTGCTGTGTTAATGGCCCAGCGGCCCGACAGTGTAACCACCGTGCTTGATTTGTATGTTGAACAGCTTGTGATTTGTTAGTTCCAACGCGCCGCGCAACTCGTGGTGCCGAAAGAACCTGGCAGCGCCGATTGTCACCATCCATTCCGCTCGGTCCTCACTGATCCATCCGAGAGGCGCGCCGCTTCTATGTTGGAGCTTCCCAAACACCGGGAAACACCTGCGAATCGTGGTAGGCATTTCGCCTCCTTTTTCGCTTGTTGGCTCGTTTGATTATCCTGAGCGGTGCTCAGCACTACATGATGAGCACAGAATATGAATGCTAATAATGCGCGTCAACGAAGATCGGCTATGGAGAGTTGGAGACTAGCGATTCGAGCAGTGTTTATGCGGAGTTAAGAGCTATTACGCGTTACGCTGATTGTTGGTCTAAAAAGTCGCTCAGAGAGACTAAAGCGACTTTTGAGGAAGGTGTCCGAGTATTCTTTTTAGTTCACCGGGGCTCAATTTATCCATTCTGCGCTTGGCTCGGTTTTTCTCTAGGGTGATCCGGCGAGTCCACTTGGAACTGGCGTAGGCGGAAAGATACGTCTCTGGCCATCCGTACTTTCTCTCCCAGCCAGGGCACGGGGCGCAGTGGTGGGAATCCAAAAAACGACAATAATCCCTCCCTTTGAGCCCCGACTTTATTGCGGTAAAGATGATTGCATCACGCCTCTCATCAAACTCACTGCGAGGGGGCTTCTCTGCTTTCTTTGGCTTAGCTGGCGCGCTAGGCTGGGCTTCCTGCTGAATCTCGCGATAACACTCCGCACTGCTGAGGTCGGTAGACGTTCGTAGATCTGTGAGAAGTGGGTGGTGCAGGTCTCGCCCGCACGTATCAAGGCTAACAATATGGCGTTTGTTTCTGCCTCTGGACAATTCGGATAGGCGCCCCTTCGCATCACCAATTCCATCCTCCACTGCCTGAGCAAACCTTCTGGCAAGAACCGTCCAGATTTGCAGTGCTTCGTCCTCAGACAACCATTCTGGGTTCGGAACATGCGCCTGCTGCGGCGTGGTGCTGGCGATTTGTTCGGCCTTGTTATCGAGCTCCCGTTTTTCTCGCCAGAACTGGCGGGTGCGAGCCGCATACTCGCGGGTGCCTTCGCCCGGCCTCTTTCCTGGACATTCATCGCCTGCGGCTTTAGTAATGCCCATTGGGTGCAGCCATCGCCTGACCAGTTCGCGATACCATTGGTTGTTCGCTTCTGCGTCCGAACTGCTCGCAAAATCAGCTTCTTCTGGTGAGCCGTCTGACCGATAGCTGAGTTGGTGGGGTGCGAGGGCGTCCAGCATGATAGTGGCTACCCTGTGCTGCGCCCAAGGCCATGCTTGTGGTGCCCCTGCACCCGAGTTGAACGCAACCTCCAGGTGACGCTTCATGGCATCGCGAGTCCAGGGACGAATTGTTCCCTCGAGCCATTTATCGCGGCAACGGGAAAACGCATCACTCTTTCGAGGCTGAGCGTCTGTCGCTTGTCCTTTTGCCGGTGTGCTTGTCATGCCACCTTCCCCGTGGCTTCCCATTCGTGTGCACCCGGAAGGGCCGGCGGGAAGAACCGGCCCGTTCGCCTGCGGTAGCTAGCTGCGGCTATCCGGATTCTTAGCCTACTTCGCCTTGGCCTTCTTGCGGCGCGCCGCGGCAGCCGCCCTGGATGCCTTGAGGGCGCTCGCACGGCGTTCCTCGGGTGTCATCTTTTGCGACCGTGCCAATCCCCCAATCCGGCCGAGTGCGGACATAGCTAGGGATACATCTCTAGCCCCGACGATGCTTCTCTTTCGTTTCTGTTTCTTGCCCTGTGGGTTCATGCTGTGTATCTTATTCCGTGCGCCACGGTGAAGCAAGCATAAAAAGCGGATAAGGTGATTTTTAGCTTGACAAGGAATCGGGGCAGATTTAAAAAGGTTGCATTACGTAGCGCGCCGCGCTGGTGGGCAAACACCAACGCGACGCTAACCACATCGCCTGATAAGGAGGCAACATGGCTAATACGGAGTTTACCCCATCACGCACGCCAGCCGGAACCCGTAATCCACTCGACGAAATTCTTGTAATTCACCACTTGAAACGCTGTTACTTCGTGCGGTTGCGCTGCGCAAAGCATGGCGAAATCAGAATGGCGCTTGCGGAAGCTGCGACGCAACGCCGTTGCCCCTTGTGTCGATCCCTCTGCGATGCCGAACTGCTTGGTTTCGGCGGCACTACGCGCCCACTGCCTTTTTGGAGCGTGCGCCAGGGCGTGCAAGCCCTCGAGGCTCCGGGGGTGCGCAATGACTAAGACACCCGCTCTCCCTCAAGGCGACGCATGGGCCGACAATTTCTTAACTTCGCTGCGCACGGAGCGCGATCTCTCGCAAAGCACCCTGGAGACTTATGGACGCGATCTGCAGCAGTTTCAGCAAACACTAAACAAGTCGCTGACATCCATCGGCCCCGATGACATTCGAACCTTCATTGCTGCACGCCTGACCGCGGGGCTTAGTCCGCGAACCCTCGCGCGCACTCTCTCCTGTTTGCGAGGGTTCTATCAGTTTCTTCTCGCTGAGGGCGTAACAACTGCGGACCCGACGCGGGGCATACCTATGCCTAAAACCTGGAAGGTGATGCCCCACTCGCTCTCAACGGAAGAAATCAACTCGGTTGTCGCATCGTTCGGTGATTCACCCATGGATCTCAGGGACAAGGCCTTGTTTTTAACCGCATTCGGATCAGGGCTCAGAGTCTCAGAACTTGTCAACCTCAAATTGGATCAAATCGAGCTCACCCGTGGGTTCCTGTGGGTGCGCTGCGGGAAGGGGAAAAAGGACCGCGTTGCCCCGCTGAGCCCGCCGGCCATGACTGCGCTGGAGGCTTACCTCGAATGCTCCCGCCCGCGATTGCTGAGGGGCGGAATCTCCCGTTTCGTTTTTGTGGGCCGCTACTCCAATCTGCAACTTACCCGAGAACGCCTATTCCAGATTGTTAGCCGCCGAGTGCAGAGCATGCTTGGCAAGAAGGTTTCCCCTCATTGGTTGCGGCATTCGATGGCGACGGCTCTATTAAAGGGCGGAGCCGATCTGCGCGACATTCAGACTATATTGGGCCACTCGAGTATTGACACGACGCAGGTCTATCTAACTACAGACCTCGATTCACTGAGGGCGATCTATTACGCGACACATCCCAGAGGAAGGATCCGTCATGAAGAAAAACATTGAGCGGTTCATTGTTTCACTGCAGGCGCGCAACTGTAGTCCTAACACGGTACGTGCGTACCAGGCGGACCTGGATACATTCCTGCAATTCGCTGGCGCCGAGATTACTCCTGAGCAGGTTGACAGGAGCATGGTCCGAACGTACCTCTCGCATTTGCACGAGCAAGGCGCGACACCCCGCACGACGCAGCGCAAGCGAGCCTGCCTTAAATCGTTGCTGGGGTTTCTCGTAGAAGAAAGTGCAATTAAACAGAACCCGTTCGCGTCCCTTAGGGCTGCCAAGTGCGCACAAGAGCTGCCGGAGATTCCGAGCCAAGGAGAATTGTCAGCGTTGCTCGAAGGTGATGTCGCGGGGCCATTTCCGGAGCGTGATCGGCTTATCTTAGAGTTGCTCTATGGTACTGGCGTCAGAGTGCAGGAACTCGTTGGCATCAACCTTAATGATTTCTGCGGTGATGACGTTATCCTGGTCCGCGGCAAAGGAAAAAAGGAACGGTTCGTCATCTTCGGAGAATACGCTCAAGCCGCGCTGCGGGCATATTTGCCGGTAAGAACCGCGCTACTCGCCAAGCAGAAAAGAAGCACTGAAGCGCTCTTGTTTGGATTCCAGAACCGACAGACAAAACGGCTGACAACGCGCAGCGTCGTGCGGATTGTCAAACACGTCGCCCACAGCAAAGGGCTACCAGAGCGCCATCCTCACGCCTTCCGGCATGCATTTGCAACGCATCTGCTAGACGGCGGCGCATCTATCGTTGCAATCTCCCGCCTGCTCGGACACGTGCACCTTTCGACGACCGAGCGTTACACGCGCGTTTCCGTAGGTCACATGCTGAACGCTTATGCACACGCACACCCGCACGGCAGCAAGCCCACCGTCACGGCCGAACTGGAGGAATCGCATGTATCAGCCTGAAGCGTTGTTTTCAACTGCCTGTGAAGCGTGGCTCGCGCCGCGCAATATCGCTCCCGGGTCCGTCAGGAGCTATCGCGCCTGTTTCAGGGCCCTAATGCCGGCCTTCGGCAATATGCGCCTTAACGAGATTCGCATTGAGCATTTCAGCGCTTACCAACGATCGCGAAGCGCGGGCCCTTCGCGGATCAATCACGAACTTAACACTGTGTCTCAGATCCTGGACCGCGTGAACCTCTGGGAGCCCATGAAGAGAGGCTATGATCCGTTACCGCTACCCCGGTCCTGCGGGATCGCCCTCGAACCAGAGGAAGAGCGCCATCTGTTCACGGTTGCACAGTCTAAGCCGGGGCATTGGCTTGTTGCTTATTGCGCCAGCTTGATTTCGAACGCGACGACCTGCGGGCCGGGCGAAATCAAAGGCCTTCGCCTCATGGATATCGACCTGCCCCGTCGCCTTATACGCATTCGGGTGTGCCTGAAGAATCGCTTTCGCGAGCGGGATGTCCCGTTGAACGATGATGCAGCCTGGGCAGTCGAAAAGCTGCTTGAGCGTGCGCGCGAAATGGGTGCCTCTGCTCCCGAGCATTACTTGTTGCCGCACCGCGCCGACAAGGTAGGGGCCAAGCCCGATCCGTCACGACCTATGTATAGCTGGAAGAAAGCCTGGGGCTCACTCAAAACCGAAGCTGCAAAGAAGTATCCGCGCCTGGCTCGCATGCGCAGCTACGATTTGCGACACAATGCGATTACCAAGATGCTCGAAAACCCAGAAATCTCAGAGCGCGTCGTCGAAGAGATGGCCGGGCATCGCCTGGGGTCAAACGTCAAAGAGAAGTATTCGCACATCCGCATGCAGGCCCGTCGCGATACCGCGGCCGCGCTGAATGGCAATCACGCGCCCGCTCTCACCGTGATTCAATTTCCGCAAGCGGTTGCGGTGAACGAGCCGCCGCGCGCTTCAGCTACCACGGCACCGGTGCGCAGCACTCTCGACTTTGTGCGGAACTGGAAATTATGAAGAAAGAGCGGGGGCGAGAAAATCGCCCCCTTATTTTTGCCGCGCTCAACTCGGCGCGAACACTGGCTACCAGAGGAACATAGGAGATTTGCAATGACCAGAAGACACGGCAGCATTCCATCGGCTCTGTCTCAAGAGCATCCCATCTCCCGCGTGGCGCTGTATGCCCGGGTGAGCACCTCCAATGGCCATCAAGACCCCGAAATGCAGTTGCGCGAGCTGCGCGAATATGCAGACCGCCGGGGCTGGCAAGTGGTTGGCGAATATACCGATAACGGCGTCTCCGGCTCCAAGGAGTCTCGCCCAGAACTCAATCGACTAATGGCCGACGCCCACCAGCGCCGATTTGACGCAATCCTGGTCTGGAAGATCGATCGCTTCGGGCGCTCTCTCAAGCATCTCGTGAATGCGCTTGCGGACCTCGGCGCCTACGGCGTCGCGTTCGTAAGCTTGCGGGATAACCTCGACCTCAGCACCCCGTCGGGCCGACTGATGTTCGCCGTAATCGGCGCCATGGCGGAGTTCGAATTGTCGCTGACAAAGGAAAGAGTGAAGTGTGGACTCGCCAATGCTCGCGCCAAGGGCAAGCGCATTGGGCGGCCTCGAGCATCGCTGGACATGAAGCGACTTGCTAACCTCCGCGGCGAAGGCTGGGGTTGGAATCGCATCGCGGCAGACTTGGGTGTAGGCCCGGGCACGGTTCTGCGTGCGGCCGAGCGTGCCGGGCTTCGCCATCCAATCCAGCCATGATTGGACGTGGAACGTGCGAACATCCTTGAGCCACTGGCCGGCGCGGGCGGTTAGCTGATAGTGACACGTAAAGCTGTGTGCGGCGCAGAGTTGCGGCGGCACGTTGGGTCGAACCATCCAACGTGCTTGCTGTCGTCACTTACAAAACTTGCTCACGAGCGGTACAATTCCAGTGATTCAGGGCTGAAAGATGAAACCTACACGAGTCTTGTTTGTCGATGACGATCCGGGTATCCGTCTAACGTTGCCTGAGGTATTACGGCAGCACGGCTTTAGCGTGACGGCGGTTGGCACCATGCATGAAGCACTGGACGGAATCGCGTCTGCTCAATTTGATGTTCTAATTTCGGACTTGAACTTCGACCATCCGGCAGACGGCTTTATTGTGGTCAGCGCCATGCGCAGTATGCAGCCGAATTGTGTGACTCTTATCCTGACCGGATTTCCTGGTTTTGAAACTGCTTTGGAGGCACTCCGGAACCAAGTAGATGATTACCTGATCAAACCAGCCGATGTTCCAGCTTTGGTAAGCCTCATTGAGAAGAAACTGAAGCAGCGCGCGATTAGGCCGGCAACGGATTGACAAACTGGACGCCGACCACAAAAGCCTTCTCGGCGGGCTCGACTCGCAGCGTCCGTGCTTGAATTTGCTGCACCACTTTCGTCACCAGTGTTTGTGGAAGGAGACCGACAGGGATTTCCAGGGAAACCTGCACTTCCGTCTGCAGACGGCGCTTCAAAACCAGCAAGGCTCCCCCAGCACTGATGTTAAGCGCAGTAGCAAAATCCACAAATGGCTTACCGTGCTGGTCTGTGCCCCGCACAAACATCGGAATTGCGACTGTTAGTCTCGACCACCGACGCCGCTCCGCACGGACTGGGACGGTGCCTTCTTGCTTAGACATATTGTTCTTCCAGCATATTACCGGCCGCTTTGGATCGTACTACTGAGCGGAAGATCGCGACAAGTTTCCCAGCTTGGTACAGTAGCACTTTTATCGCCGGAACTGATAGTTGCTAATTCAGTAAACGGGATCATCCCTCGTTCCCTCACCACCAGTGGGGAACGCCTTTACCCTATATGGCTTACGAAGTAATCCAGTAGCGTCGTCGCTACTATACTGGTTGCCACGCGTGAGCATTGGAAGCCGAAGTGAAGGTCGGTAGTGCAGACTCTTGCGTGGTAAATGAGAAATGTTTTAATCGGGTGAACTGTGTTCGTGAGCGGTTTTTGCAAGACCAAGGCTGCATCTGCGAACGAAAGGCGGAGCGATGCCGCACCATTTTGGACTGCGCCGTGTGATTGAACTGTCCGTGTTCTGTCCGTGAACTGCTGCCGAAAACAGCCACGGTGAGGTACATGGCGGCTGGATTGGATCTAGCACTGTGTGCGTGACCAGCGCCCGGATGGTAATCCGAACGAGTGCCCGCGTGATGGCGTTGACAGATACGTTGACAGATAAGCGCCGATTACCCTGATTTCCCCCGAGCGTGCTGGGCTTCTCGCTACGAAAACGTGGCGCAGGCGGGCGGGCTAACCGCCTGAGTTTGCAATGCACGTTCTGGCTTGAATAGCTGCTACGAAACGAAGTGTTTTTGATTGCCAGCGCCCAAAAAACAGGTTAAGGCCTACTAATGCGCCTATGAACATTGCGCTAGGGAGACTCTGAACAAGTTCTCTGATTTCCACTGCTATTCGGGATAGAGTGAGACACAGCGGAGGACTTCGAGAGCGATGAAGCAACGGACACTGGCGATGGCGAACGGGTTTGAGCGGTA
>Ga0187864_10001065_pt1 | contig 27825 bp, 30 predicted proteins | sample June2016WEW_11_4_FD_132985 | JGI IMG/M metagenome (GOLD analysis project Ga0187864, IMG submission 132985) | Peatland microbial communities from SPRUCE experiment site at the Marcell Experimental Forest, Minnesota, USA - June2016WEW_11_40 | ecosystem: Environmental > Terrestrial > Soil >...
AAAAAAAAACGCATAAAACCATTTCCAGCGTCCCAAACACCGACTCCACAAGAAACCCAGCGTCAACAGCAGCACAATATCCAGTAAACCATTGAGCCGGTTATAGTTGGAACCATATTTGGCCTCGTCCAGTACGACGTATTGCCAGGGCACCACGAAGAACAAGTAGAGATTAAGCCACCACAGAAGCAGCAACAGAAAATCGACGGTACCCCTGGACTCACGACCCTTAAGCGGGTCAAGGTGGGGCTGCAAGAACAGAGCTGCTAGGAATGGAATATTGGACAGGAACAGCAGAATGTCGCCGACAAACGGATTGGGTGCTTCCTTGCGCAGCACCAGATCGAAATACATCCACATCGCCTGCGCGACAATGGTTACTCCCCAACCTGCCGCCAGCAGCATCCAGAACAGTCGAGTTGGTCTCGGGCGGGCACTCGCATTTACCAGGAAGACAAGCAGCGCCGACAAGATGAGAAAAAACTCAATAACATCGTTGATTAGAGTGAGCCGAGGCGAGCGAGGAACCAGAACCGTTGCGCCAATCTGCGCCAGCAACAAGAAGGTAACCAGGGCAGCCCAGATGGCTACATGATTTCGCAGGTCGGGACGTGCTGCTGGCGGCACAAAGTCAGCGCTCATCTGCCGCCCATTGCCGGGTTCTGGACTGCGGCATTCTTCCCGTGATCGAAACGGCGCCCATCATGAGTGCTCGATCTATTTCACGCTGGTGGAATGGGTTCCCAGTCGCGGCCCCTGGACGCATTCAGTTGCCGGCGTCAGGGGCGAAACTTTGCCGATTGGACCGGCCCGCGCCCGTCCCGTCGCCGAGGCGCACTGAGCCCATAAAGTTTGCCAACCTGTGTACTAGGTTCATCAAACATCGACTTGCGCCCGGGTGGACTTCCCGAGCCAGGACCCCCATTCCCTCCTGCAGAAAACCAGCCATTCCGGAAACACACGGCCACCGCATGAGCGCGGTTATCGGCGCCCAGTTTCAGATGGATTACCCGCATCATGTTCTTCACCGCTTGCCGCGTGGTTTGAAAGTAGTCGGCGATGGCTCGATTGTCATAGCCGTAGGACACCAGTTCGAGCACGTTCAACTCTTTACTGGTCAATATTGCGCTGTGACTGGGTGGGCGAAGCCCGCCCGCAGGGCGGCTGTTCGCTGACTTGGCCTTCATGACATCTTCGGTCTCCATCTTCATGCCCCACAATTGCGGAATTAGACGAAGTGAGGCTGGATTATCTTGCGCCCTTCGGGCAACGAGAGTCAGTGACGATCAGGGGAGGCTGCTTACGAAAGTAACCATTAGGACATGTACCTGTGGCGGGCAAGACGAATCTCGCGCCAGACAAGTTGTGACGCCGTGCTCGTCAGTGTGGATTGTTCGCGGAAGAATACTGACTTACCTAAGTGCGGGTCATTGCCGGATCACGAACCACCCCTCGGGACGGTGCATCCAGTAGCTGCCATCACGGCGGAATTATACGCGTGGCCTTGGGCCCCCAACGGCATGATCGTGGTCGTTGGGGAATCAGGGCTGCGCTCGACAGTAATCCTGCTACAAGCTACCATTCATGCCGTCTTTGGTGCGTCATTCCCACCGTGCGCAGCAAAATCACGCGCGGAGGATGAGCACCCGGCTGGAACAAACCCTGTCATGGAGGAGTGCCGATGTCCCTGGGATTCAAGATTGATAGACAGTGCCCCAAATGCTACACCGACCGGACCTTGCTGGACACCAGCTTTGCACTTCCCGGGCATATCGACCCGCAGTCCAAGAAAAACAGCGCTGAGTGTATTAACCTGACCAGCGCCCTGCCGGTTCGCCTGGTGCTGTGCCCGCGCTGTCATTATCTGGAGCTGTATCACGACGTGGGATAAGTCAGGAGCTCACGCTCCTCGCTCAGGTTGACAATGCGTTTTGTGCTGATGGCTGACAGCTAGTTGCGAATTGCTTCCTGCTGATTCCCGCTTTACACTGCTCCCATCCTCTGGCAAAGTAAATGGTGGAAACGCAAGCGATCGTCGTCCTCGACTTTGGCGCGCAATATTCGCAACTGATCGCGCGCCGCATCCGCGAACAGAACGTGTTCTCCGTCGTCCTGCCCTGTACCGCCTCGCTCGACGAAATCAAGAGCTACTCTCCCGCGGGCATCGTGCTGTCGGGCGGCCCGTCGTCGGTGTACGACGCCGATGCGCCGCCGGCGGACGAGCGCGTCCTGCATCTCGGATTGCCGGTGCTGGGCATCTGCTACGGCTTGCAGTTCATGGTGTACAAGCTGGGCGGCAAGGTGCGCGCCGCCGACAAGCGCGAGTACGGCCACGCCCAGGTCGAATTGCTGGGCAGCAATTCCGCGCTGTTCAAAGGGCTGCAAGGGCCGTTGGCAGTCTGGATGTCGCACGGCGACGAAGCCATGGAGCTGCCGCCCGGCTTCGAGTTGATTGGCCGGACCGCCAACGCCGTCGCTGCCATCCAGAATCCCGCGCAGAAATATTACGCAGTGCAGTTTCATCCCGAAGTGCATCACACGCCGCAGGGCACCGACATCCTGCGCAACTTCGTGTTCGAGATTTGCGGGCTCAAGCCGAACTGGACGGCGCAGAGTTTCATCGAAGAGACCATCGCCAGCATTCGCCATACGGTCGGCAAAGGGCGCGTGATCTGCGGCCTGTCAGGTGGCGTGGATTCCTCGGTCGCGGCCGAGCTGGTGCATCGCGCGATTGGCGGCCAGTTGACCTGTATCTTCGTGAACAACGGCGTGCTGCGCAAGAACGAGTTCGTCACCGTGCAGAAAAATCTGCGCGAAAAACTCGGCCTCAACATTGACGCGGTGGATGCCAGCGAGCGCTTCCTCAGCAAGCTGGCCGGCGTCAGCGAGCCGGAGAAGAAGCGCAAGATCATCGGTAACGAGTTCATTGCGGTCTTCGAGGAAGAAGCGCACCGCATCGAGCAGTTGCATGGCAAAGTCGATTGGCTGGTACAGGGCACGCTGTATCCCGACGTGATCGAATCGCGCTCGGTGCGCGGGCCGTCGCAGACCATCAAGAGCCATCACAATGTTGGCGGCCTGCCCGACATCATGAAGCTCAAGCTGATCGAGCCGCTGAAAGATTTATTCAAGGACGAAGTGCGCAAGATCGGCCGCGACCTCCTCATGCCGGAAGAGATCCTGCAACGCCAGCCATTTCCCGGGCCGGGGCTGGCGGTGCGCATCCTGGGCGAAGTGACGGCCGAGCGCGTGGCCCTGCTGCAGGAGGCCGATGACATTGTGGTCACCGAGATCAAGCGCGCCGGACTGTACAACAAAGTCTGGCAATCGTTCGCGGTGCTGCTGCCGGTGATGTCGGTGGGCGTGATGGGAGACATGCGGACCTACGCCTACACCTGCGCCATCCGGGCGGTGCACTCCGAGGACGGCATGACCGCCGACTGGGTCCCGCTGCCGCACGAGGTGCTGAAAACTATCTCCAGCCGCATCGTCAATGAGGTGAAGGGAATCAACCGCGTGGTGTACGACGTGACCAGCAAGCCGCCGGGAACGATTGAGTGGGAGTGAAGTTTGAAGGGGGTAAGCCTGGGCGCGAATCCAATACCCAATCTGGTAAACTTATAAGGATGGCCACGTTAACAATACCAAGAGCAATACCAGTTTGTGAGAGCCTTCTCCGGCGTGAAGCCGTGATGAACGCACTGGCGGACCTTCGCCTGGAAGGTCTGGCTCCTAGCTCTGGTGTTCAGGCTGTCTTCGAGCGGTTTGTCCAGGGAGAGCTAACGCACGAAGAACTGGTTGCCGCCGTTCTCGCTCAATGAGCGATCCTTACCTTTACCCTAATTCGGAAGTTCTGCGAAACAAGTTTGGTTCCACTGATCAGAAGTCCCTGGATCGCAGAGAGGCCGACGCGGTTTCCGTCCGGTCGGTTCTGCTTCAGCGCAACCCTGTGCAGGGGAACTTTGATGCAGAGCACCTCAAGCTTATCCATGAGTATCTTTTTCGGGACGTTTACGACTGGGCGGGGCGGCTCCGTACTGTGTCGCTGGCCAAAGCCGACTACGTTTCCGGCCGCCGGGAGGTAAATTTGAATTCACGGCATCGTGAGCATGCCAGGAGAACGGCTTTGCGTCTCCGCGTCCTTCGTGTGAATTGGCTTTGCGTTGCCACCAAGCTATCATCATCCGTCTGTTAGCCGGGGCTGAGGGCTGGTGGCCGCCAGCCGCCCCTGCCGCACGCGACAATGTGACGCGCTTCATTTCGAGCGCACGCCCGGTTGTGATACACAAGAGTAGCAAGCCGGCCGCAGGGCCGGCGTGAGCCAACTATGAGCCATTGCGCTTTGCAGAGTCTGGACTCTGCTCCTTTCTGTCCCTTGGAGACGCCATGTTAAGGTCGCTCTTCATTGGGCTTTCCGAAAGCAAACGATTACGTCATTTCGCCGAGCATTCACCGCTCGGCCTGCGCTTCTCCAGCCGTTTCGTTGCCGGCACGCAACTTGACGACGTCATTCGCGCCACCCAGGTGGTGAACGAGTGGGGCGCCGGCGTCAGTACCGATAACTTGGGCGAGAACGTCACCAACGCCGACGAATCCAAGCACAGCGCCGAGTTGTATCACCGCCTGCTCGATGAAATCTCCAGCCGCAAGCTGAATGCCAATATCAGTCTCAAGCTGACGCACATGGGCTTCGACGTGAGCGAGGACCTCGCCTTCGGTCTGGTGACCGAAGTGGTGGACCACGCGGTGCGCATCGACAGTTTCGTGCGCGTGGACATGGAAGGCTCGCCCTACACCCAGCGCACGCTGGACTTCGTCCGCCAACTGCACCGCCTGCCGGGACACGCCGGGCGGGTGGGCACCGTCATCCAGTCCTACCTCCACCGCAGCGAGAAGGATGTGGATGGGCTGCTGGCTGAGCGCATTCGCATTCGCCTGTGCAAGGGCGCGTACAAAGAGCCGCCGGAGATCGCCTTCCCCAAGAAGGCCGAGGTGGATGCAAACTATCTGAAGCTGGCGCGCACCCTGCTGAAGAGCGGAGTCTTCCACGGCATAGCCACTCACGACGAGCGCATCATCGCCGAGGTAAAGCAATTCGCGCGCGCCGAGAACGTCCCGGCCTCCGCCTATGAGTTCCAAATGCTGTACGGGGTGCGGCGCGATTTGCAGCAGCAGTTGGTGCGCGAAGGTTACGGCTTGCGCGTTTATATTCCGTTCGGTTCGGAGTGGTATCCGTACTTCATGCGCCGCCTGGCGGAGCGTCCCGCCAACGTGCTGTTCATCGCCCGCAACATGTTCCGGCAGTAGAGGAAGAGGACAGCGGCGTTTTCGGTAGTGCGCGTGTACTTGATCTGATTTGTCATCCTGAGCGAGGCCTTCAACCCGAGTCGAAGGATCTGCGGTCAATGTCCGGAATCGCTTCGCCCGCCCTCGTCATCCAATGCAGCACGTTATGACGTCCAGTCCCTCCTCCGGTGACGCTCTCCGGCACTTTGCTGCGCTGGTTGAGCCCACCCGCGAAGACGAATCCATCCCGCTCGCGGCGGCGGCGCTGGCGATTGCGCGCATGGAGTATCCCGATCTCGACGCCGACCATTACCTGGCGCGTCTCGACGAGATAGCCGAGCAGGTTCGAACTCGCCTGCACAAGAACCCGACGGCGCGCGAGTCCATCGCGCTGCTCAACCAGGTGCTCTTCCAGGAGGAGGGCCTGCGTGGTAACCGCGAAGACTTCTACGATCCGCGCAACTCGTTTCTCAATGACGTGCTGGACCGCAAGCTCGGCATCCCGATTACGCTCTCGGTGATTTACCTGGAGGTTGCGCGGAGGGTCGGTTTCCCGGTTGCCGGCGTGGGCATGCCCGGCCATTTCCTGCTGAAGCACTATGACGTGGCGACCGTCGAGATCTTTATTGACGCGTTCGACCGCGGAAGAATTCTGGGTCTGGAAGATTGTCAGCAGCGCCTGGACGAGGTCTATGGCGGGCAGGTTGACATGCGCGCCGAGTACCTGCAGCCGGTCACGCATCGCGAAGTACTGGGCCGCATGCTGAACAACCTGCGGCAGATTTATTTGAGGCAGCAGAATGGGCGCAAGGGGCTGGCGGTGTTGGATATGCTACTGGCAATTCCGCCCGGTTCGCCGGACCTGTTGCGGGAGCGCGCGCTGCTGCGTCTGGACCTCGACCAGTACGTCGGGGCCGCGCAGGATTTGGGCAAGTATCTGAAGCTGGCGCCCGAGGCCGCTGACGCGCAGGCGGTGCGCGAAACCTTTGATATGGTGCGGCAAATGGTGGCGCGGATGAATTGAGAAGGGCCGCTTTTCGCGGTTCGCTTTTCGGTCAGAAGTGAATCGCGAAGAGCGAAAGGCGAATAGCGAAAGGCGATTTCCCCCCGCGCAAAAATACATTCGCCGGTTTACCAATAAGCTGCATCCTAAGCAAAGACAGCTTTTGGGCTTGCGTTTCGACCCCAAAGCTAGGTACGATAGAACCGTCCCCCAATCGCCGCACTTCCCGTGCAGGCGGACCTCGCGCCCAACGTTCCTGGCGCCAGACGGACGTTAACTGATTCGAGTTGAGCGAAGTATCCAACCGCCGAGCCGGCACACCGGGAAAAATGCGAATGCCTGGCCAATAACAGCGGTTTACAAATGTGGGAGCCCGCCACCTGCGGGTGAAAACGATTAAGAGAGAAACATGAATCAAGGACCGAATCCTCCCTCCGGCGGACAGCCCGGCGGGAAGGGACGCAGACGGCGGCGCGGTCGCCGGGGACCCGTCACGCACGCTTCACCGGCACAACCTGGACAGCATCCCGGACAACAACGCCACGGGCTTCCCAAGCGCCACGGGCGCAAGCCGGGCGGCTGGCAGGCCGGACCGAACCAGCCTGGTGGCGGCATCTACACCGCGCCCATGGACCACAGCTACCGCGCCGCCCAGGGCGCCAACAACGGCAATACGCATCGGCCAAGCCGGGGCGGTCGTCCCGGCCAGACGTTCGGCAAGCAGTTCCTGCCGCCCGAACCGGAGCCGCTGCCCATGACTTCGACCTCGGATGCAGCACCCGCGCGCATCTTCGCTTTTGTCGACGATCTGTTTTTCCTGGCCAAGATTCAGGAAACGGCGCGCAAGATGAACGTGAAGGTCGAGTTCGTCAAGACCGAAAAGGACCTGAACGAGCGCATGGATCAGAACGGCGACGACAAACCGGCGCTCATCATCTTCGACCTGAACAATGTCTCGGCCAAGCCGCTCAGCATCATTCCCAAATTGAAGACCAAGCTGAAGAAGGCCACCAACATCATTGGCTTCGTCTCGCACGTGCAGGGCGAACTGAAGATGAAAGCGCAGGAAGCGGGATGCGACATGGTGGTGCCGCGCTCGGCGTTTTCGCAGAACCTGGCGCAGATACTGCGGCGCCACGGGGCTCCGGAAGAATTGTCCGAGCCCGGACAGTAGGCTGCGAAGCGGTTGATCAGCAGGACTGCGTTCGGCGTGACGAAACCAGCGGCGGCTGTTGTTGTGGTGGCGGCGTCTCTCCTCTTGCTGGGAAGCGCCAGCTTATCGAAGTCCTCATTCTCAGCCGGAACTTTCGTTGCGCGCGGCGCAGCTACGCAGCCCACTTTCTATAAGGACGTTCTACCCATCCTGCAGGGCCACTGCCAGAGCTGTCACCGCCAGGGCGAAATCGCGCCCATGCCCTTCGTGACTTATCGGCAGACGCAACCCTGGGCTGCGGCCATCAAGCAAGCGGTGCAATCGAAGCACATGCCGCCGTGGTTTGCCGATCCGCGCTACGGAAAATTTTCCAACGACCCGTCGCTCACGCCTGAACAGATCAGCTTGATTGCAGCATGGGCGGATGCCGGTGCGGCTGCTGGCTCGTCGAAGGATGCGCCACTGCCGCATCACGAGGCCGAAGGCTGGAACATTCCTCAGCCCGACAAAGTTGTGCAGATGCCGAAGGCGGTCAGTCTTCCCGCGACCGGCGATGTCGAGTACACCTACGAGATCGTTTCCGCCGGATTCACCGAAGACAAATGGGTGCAGATGTCGGAGATCCGGCCGTCGAGCCGCGAGCATGTGCATCACGCTGTGGTTTACATACGTCCGCCAAATTCGACCTGGCTGCGCAAGGCGCCGGTTGGCGTGCCGTTCACGCCATCGAGTTTTTCCGACGCCGAAGAGCGCGCCCAGGCCCACGCCACTACCAGCGACATGCTGCTGGTTTACGCGCCGGGGAGCGAGCCCGACCGCTGGCCCGATGGCATGGCTAAGTTTATTCCCGCTGGATCGGACCTCGTCTTCCAGATGCACTACACGACAAACGGTCGCGCCGCCACCGACCAGACCAGCGTTGGCATGGTGTTCGCCAAGCAACCGCCGCCCCAGCGCGTGCTGACGTTGCAGCTTACCAATCACACCTTTGTGATTCCTCCGCGCACCGATGACTATCGCGTGCAGGTCTGGGGCACGATGCCGAATGACGCGACACTGCTCAGCTTCTTCCCGCACATGCATCTGCGCGGCAAGCGCTTCGAGTACAACATCGTTCATCGGGATGGAACGGTTGAGACACTATTGCGCGTGAACTATCACTTTCACTGGCAACTGAGCTACCGGCTGGCGCAGCCACGACTTCTGAAAGCCGGAACGCGCCTGCAGGCCGTGGCGTGGTACGACAATTCGGAGAACAATCCGCACAATCCCGATCCGAACCAGGCGGTGACCTGGGGAGGCCAGACCTACGAAGAGATGATGGTCGGCTTCTTCGACGTCGCCGTCCCCGCCAATGTTGACAAGGAACAGTTCTTCGTGCGGCATACAGCGCCGGGCAAGGAATGACTCTAATGCCGTGATCCTGAGCGTTACGTTTGCTTGCCGCCCACCCCTAGGGAATTTAAATCACCACGGAGGACACAGAGGACACGGAGTTTTTGGTTTCTATCGAGTTTCTCCGTGTTCTCCGTGAGCTCCGTGGTTGATTTTCATCCCTATGGGTAAGCCGCAGGCCTATGTGGCACTCAGCATGACATCCCAAGAAAGCTGCTTCATCGTTGTTCTCGCGCTCGCTTACAATCGAGCCACCGCATGGACCAGCGCTTAACCCCGGCCGCAGTTCGCAAACTTCGCCACGCACTGCTCACGTGGTATGACGAGCATCGTCGCGAGCTGCCTTGGCGCCGTGACGCCGATCCCTATCGCGTATGGGTGTCGGAGATCATGCTGCAGCAAACGCGCGTCGCGGCGGTGGTGGACCACTACGCGCGCTTCCTGCAGAAATTTCCCACCGTGCAAACTTTGGCTGCCGCCCGTGAGGCGTCGGTGCTGGCGGTGTGGAGCGGCCTTGGCTACTACCACCGCGCGCGACGCATGCACCAGGCGGCGAAGCTGATCGCGCGCCAGCGCCGGGGCATCTTCCCGCGCACGGCGGAAGAGTGGCGCGAGCTTCCCGGCATCGGGCGCTATACCTCGGCGGCGATCGCGAGTATCGCCTTCGGAGAAGCGGTGGCCGTCGTGGACGGCAACGTCGCGCGCGTACTCGAGCGCATGTTTGGAGCAGCGGAGGGAAGGGAAGCGGCGTGGCAGCGGGTGGCGGCGCTGCTCGACCGCGAGCGCCCCGGCGACTTCAACGAGGCGATGATGGAGTTGGGCGCCACAGTCTGCACGCCACGAGCGCCGCAATGCCCGATGTGTCCGCTGCATGATTGGTGCATGTCACGCGGAGCCAATCCTGCACCGCCGCAACCCACACGCAAGCGCAAGCAACTTATCTACGGCTTGGCCCGGCGGAACGGTTCGGTGCTGCTGGTGCAGCGTCCGGCGGATGCTTCGCTGATGGCGGGGATGTGGGAGCTGCCCGCTCTTTCCGATGCGCCGCACAATGGAGGCGAGCCAATGGCAAAGTTGCGTCATGCCATCACCGATACCGACTATGAAGTGTCGGTATTCACGGTCGCGTCCGCGATGTTTCACGCTTCGGCAGCCAATGCTCGATGGTTTGCGCGACGGCAATGGGAACGCCTGCCGCTGACTGGGCTTGCCCGGAAAATCCTTCGTCGCCTGCCCGGCTGAGTCCGGCGCGATTCCGGACGAATCCAATACTGTAGCTGCAATTCCTCGGAGGTCTGATCGATGGCTGCATTAAACGCGGGTGTGCTCGCTCCAGATTTCACTCTGCCGACTGTGCAAGGCGGGCAGGTGTCGCTACGGCAGGCGCTCGCCAAGGGTCCGGTTGTGCTGGTGTTCTTCAAGGTGAGCTGCCCGGTTTGCCAGTATGCTCTTCCTTTTCTGGAGCGCGTGTACCAGGCGAATCGAGCTGCCAACGTCACCCTACTCGGCATCTCGCAAGACAAGGCGCGCGACACTAAGGATTTCCTGCGCGAATACGGCGTCACTTTTCCCGTCGCGCTCGACAATCCGGCGAAGTATCTGGTATCGAATGCATATGGGCTGACCAACGTGCCCACGATTTTCTACGTCGCTCCGGGCGGCGAGATCGAAGTTTCCTCCGTCGGCTGGTCCAAGAGCGACGTCGAAACCATCAACCAGAAGCTGGCCGAGCATCGCCAGCAACCACCCGCCCCGCTATGGCGCAAGGGCGAAGACATTGAAGACTTTCGCGCAGGTTGAAGCTCCAAGAATTGATCCGCGGTCGCGGATCTAAGTTCAGCGCAGCGTTCGCCAAACGAATCGCTTGGGACAAAAAGGGTGTGCGTGAGAACTGTGCCGTCCCTAAAGGGACTCGTTTATTTTTTCCACTTACCCAGGGCTTACGCCCTGGGCTAATATTGTTTCGCCCCTGCGGGGCTGGAGTTTGCGCAGTCGTTCCACCGCGCCAACCCAAAATAGGTTCACACCCACGCTCTTACGGCATTGGGCGATTTTGAGGGCCATGGGCCCTGAGGTTGGTTTGGAAACTTTGACCTACAGCTCTTCGATGGTCACTCTGTCGTTGGTGTAGATGCAGATCTTGCCGGCAATCTTCATCGCCTCCTCGGCGATGCGGCGGGGCGGCAGGTCGGTGTGCTCGAAGAGGGCGGTCGCGGCCGCTATGGCATAGGGGCCTCCACTGCCGATGGCGGCGATTCCGGTGTCGGGCTCAATCACATCGCCCTGCCCGCTGATGAGGAACGTCTGGTTCTGGTCGGCGACCAGCAGCAGCGCCTCCAGCGAGCGCAGCATCTTGTCGGTGCGCCAGTCCTTGGCCAGCTCAACCGCGGCGCGGCCGATGTTGCCGTGATATTGCTCCAGCTTCGACTCGAAGCGCGCGAACAAGGAGAATGCGTCGGCGGTGGAACCGGCAAACCCGGCGAGAATTTTGTCCTGGTAAAGGCGGCGGATCTTGCGCGCGGAGTGCTTGATGATGCCTTCGCCGAGCGTGACCTGGCCGTCTCCGGCCATCACGACTTTCCCTTCCCGGCGAACGCAAAGAACAGTAGTAGAGCGGACCACACGCTTCTGTGCCATGAATGAGGTTGATTATAGCAGCGACGTTGACGTGGATGGCGAAGCTGATCGCAGGTTCAACGCAAGTCGGAGGCCTTCAATTGCAGCCAGCAAACTATCTTGCGTGTGCTTTGATGTCGAGTTGTTTACAATTCCCATATGCAGAAAAAGCGAAGCTTCGTCGGCTCGGAGGTGCTAGAGGTGCCGGGGTTCGTCCTCGACGAGGTGGCGCTACGAAACGTGGACGAATCGGCACGGGCGGCGATCATGCAGGCCAGCAACGACGCTCATCCGAAGTTTCAATACGCGGTCACCAATACTTCCGACAGGACGCTGAATTTCGAAACGATCGAGGAGCTATTAGCGCGGTTGCGGAAGGCTCCGGAGGATATCGAGACGATCTCATTTCGACAAACTTCAAGTGATTCCGGGGTAAAGGTGGCATTCAGGCGCGTTGGAGAGGTTCAGCTGTCAGGTTTCAGCGAGTCTCCAGAGTTTCAGTTCGAATTTGACCGGGTGCGAGAATCCATCGTGAAAACGATGGAGCCTTACGGCCGGATAATTCGTTATTTCGCTATCCGCAAGCGAGTTGGGTCGCTGTTGGTTTTAGGAATAGTCTTGGCTTCGATGGTTCTCGGGGCTGATACATCGTACTACTTTTACGCAAGGTCGGTTGGCGTCAACATCGAGGATACCAGCGTGCTTCCGACTGGCAACGAGTTACCTGAGACGAGCTGCTGAAGCGCTCAAGTCGAACGACCCCAACAAAAAGCTGGACGCACTTCTGATGGCACAGCTGGAGGGGTTTGAAAACGTTAGCGGCGTTCTGGTTAGACAAGCTAGGCGAATCAAGATCGAGCTAGCCGCGATAGGGACACTACTCGTCCTAATGCTTGTTCGAAAGCTCCTCGTCGCCCTATATCCGCTCTCCGTTTTCATGTTCGGCCTCAACGAGAAGCGGTATCAACGCCTTCAAGGGAAGAGGCAGATTTGGGGCATTGCTATTGGCGCCGCTTTTGTCGTCAACCTCATCGCGGGACTAATAGTAGCATTCGCGCTGAAGTGACAGAGCGTCCCGGTGCCGAATTTTACGTCGCCGCAGCGTGTGTACCGCTCTCCAGTTCTGCCAGCAGGTCATCCACCCGCGCCTCCAGGATGTTGCGGATGGAGTAGATGCCCAGCACTTTCCCGTGATCGTCCACGATCGGCATATGGCGGTAGTGCCGTTCCAACATGACCTGAAGCGCCTCGCTGGGAGTGGTCTCTTCGGTTGCCATCTCGACCATGGGACTCATAAGCTCGCGCACCGGCGTGCGCTTGGGATCGCGCCCGCTGAGGACGAACTTCGCCAGCACGTCGCGTTCGGTAAACATGCCCGCCACTACGCCCTGCTCGTCAATGACGGCCACCGCGCCCACTTGCTTTTCCAGCATCGTGTGGATCGCATCTGCCACCGTCGCTTGCAGGGGCACCGTCGCCGGGCCTTCGTCGCACCACTTGAGGAGGCTCATGATTGTTAAGATTCCCTTCCATTAAAGCTATCTGCCGTACGCTATTCGCTGTTCGCTATTCGCTCCGGAATGAAGAAGGTGATATTCGTGATGCGAGCGAAGTAAATAGCCAATAGCGAATAGCGAATGGCGAATAGCGAATAGCGAATAGCGGCCTTACGCATTGATCGCCATGCCAAACACCGCATTCGACGCATCCAGCATCGCCTCTGACAATGTGGGATGCGCATGGACGATGTTCGCCAGCTCTTCGGCGGTGCATTCCATCTCTAGCGCCAGCACGGATTCGGCGATCAGCTCGGTCGCATTGGGCCCGATGATGTGCACACCCAGGATCTCGCCGTACTTGGCGTCGGTAACAATCTTGACGAAGCCTTCGTGCTGCCCCACGATGCTGGCGCGCGAGTTCGCGGTGAAGGGAAACTTGCCAACCTTCACAGTGTAGCCCTTTTCCTTGGCCTTGGCTTCGCTGAGGCCCACGCTGCCGATCTCGGGATGGCAATAGGTGGCGTTGGGAATGCGCAGCAGATTGATTGGCTTGGCCGGCTTGCCCGCGATGTGCGTGACCGCCACGATGCCTTCCATGGCGCCGGCGTGCGCCAGCAGCGGGTAGCCCAGCGCAATATCTCCAATCGCGTAAACTCCCGGCTCGGCAGTGCGCATGTATTCGTCAACCTTCACAAAGCCGCGCTCAGACTGGATCTTGGTCTTCTCCATGCCGATATTCTCGGTCATCGGCGCTCGGCCCACCGCGACCAGCACCTTCTCGGCTTCCAGTTTCTGCGGCTTGCCATCCACGGTAAAGGTGACGGCCACGCCGCTCTTGGTCTTCTCCACCTTCTCGACCTTGGCATTCACGAAGCCGTTGATGCCGCGCTTGCGATAGACGCGCATCAGCTCCTTCGACACCTCTTCGTCTTCGAACGGCACGTATCGCGGCAGCATCTCCAGGATGGTGACCTCGGCGCCAAACGATTTGTAGATGCTGGCAAACTCGACGCCCACTGCGCCCGAGCCAATCACGATCAGCGACTTGGGAATCTGGTCCAGGCTCAGCACCTCGATGTTGGTCAGGACCTGCATGTCGGGTTGCAAGCCGGGCAACATGCGGGCCGACGAACCGGTGCAAAGTATGACGTTCTTCGCCTTGATCGACTTCAGTTCGCCGCCTTCCAGCGCGACTGTGTGGATGCCGTCTTTCGCAGGGCCGGTCAGCTTGCCATATGCGCGGACCACGTCCACCTTGTTCTTCTTCATCAGGAACACCAGGCCCTTGGCATGCTTGTCCACGATGCCCTGCTTGCGCTTCTGGATCGCGCCCCAGTTCAGCGAGACACCAGCGGTGTTCTCCAGTCCGAGTTCCATGCCTTCCTTCACATGGTCGAAGACTTCGGCGTTGAACAGCAAAGCCTTGGTTGGAATGCAGCCGACATGCAGACAGGTGCCGCCCAGGTAGGGATCTTTCTCGATGAGGGCCGCCTTCAGTCCAAGTTGCCCGGCGCGAATGGCCGCGGTGTATCCCGCAGGCCCGCTGCCGATGATGGCTACGTCGTAAATTGTTTCTGGCAAGTTCGTGCTCCCGTCTTATGAACGTGATGATGGCCGCGAAAAATGAGTCCAGACAAACAGATGATTGTAAATCACAGGAAGAAGCAGAGGGCGGTACGCCCAGTCTCCCACGTGTCATCCTGAGCGTAGTGAGTGTCGCAAAGGCGACCGAACGAAGCCGAAGGACCCCTATCCTGGCAGAAATCCGTGGTTAAGCCGTCCTTGAGTCTTTTTTCCCTTCTGCCTCGTATATCCCGTTAGTATGGTCGCCACCGCCTTCAGTTCGCTGGTTCCGATGGAAACCGAAGAGTCGCAAATTGCGCGTGGGCTCCGGCGTCGCGATCCTGACCTGCTCGACGCCTTGATCGAGCAGTATCAGCACCGGCTGCTGCGCTACCTGCTGCACTTGACCGGCAATCGCGCCGCCGCCGAGGACCTGTTCCAGGAAACCTGGCTGCGCGTGCTGGAAAAAGGCCATCAATACGACGGTCGCAATCGCTTTGTGACCTGGCTCATGTCCATCGGACACAACGTCGCGATTGATTACCTGCGCAAGAAAAATCCTCGCAGCCTGGATGAACTGAAAGACCCGGAAGATGGCACACCCTTTGAACCTCCGGCGACCGGTCCATCGCCCTTCGACCTGGTTTTGGCGCAGCAGCAGCATGAAATGTTCAACGCCGCCCTGGGACAAGTGCCGGCAATTTTCCGCGAGGTCCTGGTGCTGCGCTTCCAGGAACAGATGAAGCTGGAGGAGATCGCGCAATTGGTTCACATTCCCCTTGCCACCGTAAAGACCAGAATCTATCGCGGCGTGATGGCCTTGCGGCCTGCGCTGACCGGAGGCGCCCAATGACCAACCGTGAACATGAGCGGGCTCTCGACCTCATTACCCGTCGCGGCGTGGAAGACGTTGCCGCTGCGGATGCGGCATGGCTGGAGTCGCACCTAACGGGCTGCGCCCAATGTGCCGAATATGCGGCACTGGCGAACAGCACTGGCCGGCTTCTGCGCTCGGTTGCGATCACCGCCAGCCCGGCGCTGGTGGCCACCACCCAAGCTCGGCTGCGCGCCCGCGCGACGTATTTGCAAGAGCAGCGGTCGCGCATGGTCCTGATCGCGATTTCATTCTGCATCGGAGCTATGTCTTCAGCGCTTTCAGCGTGGTTGTGGTGGCGATTCGGCGGCTGGGTGGCGGAACATGTGGGACTCTCATCGGCGATCGTCGAACCGGGAATTCTGCTGTTTCTACTGTTGCCAGCAATCGTGATCGCGGGCTTGCTGCTGGCGTTTCCTCATCCCATATTCGAAGGCTCACTCATGCTGGCGTTGGCGAGGGAGCATGAAGGAGAAAAGCGATGAATCAACCAAAGTCTCACTTTCGTAGCGAACTCGCCATTATTCCCCCGGTGGCAAAGGCCATTGCAGTTTTGGCGTTCGCCCTTTTGCAGATCTGCCTGCTGGTGCTCCTGCCTCACTATGAAAAAGACATACCCCCGATGCCGTTTTTGGTGCTGATCAGCTTGGTTGGGGGTGCAGTCTTGGGGATCATCGTCCTGATGATCGGCTACGTGAACGCCGACTCCAAGCGTCGCGGCATGAATGCGCTGCTGTGGACGCTGCTGGTGATCTTCGTTCCCAAAGCCCTGGGCTTTATTGCGTACTTTCTGCTGCGCAAGCCTCTGCTGATACCGTGCCCCAACTGTGGTACCGAGGTCGGATCGGACTTCCGGTATTGTCCGAAGTGCGGCCATGCCTTGACCCCGAGCTGTAGTCACTGCGGGCGCTCCATCAGCTCGAATTACGTGTGCTGCCCTTATTGCGGAAAGGCCGTGGGGGCGACGGCAACTTCCTAGGTTTATCGAAACCGTGAGCTGCGGGTTCACCACAGAGACACAGAGACACAGAGACACGGAGAAGCAACCGATTGTTCTGGAGTTTTCTGCGGCTAGCCCACCGGGGTCACTCCGGGATGACTTTGTAGTTCTACTCCATGAAAACAAGAATCCTCTGTGTCTCTGTGGTGTAATCCGGGGTGAATTGCGCGATTGATTTAGAATTCCTTTCCATGGCAGCCGTCACCTATCTTGAAGCCATCCGCCAGGGAATCTGGGAAGAGATGGAGCGCGATCCTGCGGTCTTCTGCATCGGCGAAGACATCGGTATTTACGGAGGCGCGTTCAAAGTTACGGAAGGGCTGATCGACCGCTTTGGCCCTGAGCGCGTGGTGGACACGCCGATCTCGGAGATGGCCATCGTCAATGCCAGCTTCGGCGCCGCCCTCACCGGCATGCGGCCCGTGGCCGAGTTCCAGTTCATGGACTTCATCAGCTGCGCCTTCAATCAAATCACCAACATGCTGGCCAAGGCTCATTTTCGCTGGGGCGCGCCGGTTCCGGTGGTGCTGCGCGGACCGTCTGGGGGCGGCGTCCACGGAGGTCCATTTCACTCGCAGAATCCGGAGACTTACTTTGCGCACACTCCGGGACTGAAAGTTATCTGCCCGGCAAGCGCGTATGACGCCAAGGGGCTTATCAAGTCGGCGATCCGAGACAACAACCCCGTGCTGTTCTTCGAGCACAAGTTTCTTTACCGCCGTATCAAGGAGGAACTGCCCACCGGCGATTACACCGTGCCGATTGGCAAAGCCAGGACCGTGCGCGAAGGCCGCGACGTCAGCGTCATCACTTATGCCGCCATGGTGTACGTCGCGCTGGAAGCCGCGGAAATCCTGGCAAAAGAGGGCATCGAGCTTGAAGTGGTGGATTTGCGGACGGTGCTGCCGCTGGATCGCGAGGCCATTCGTCAGACGGTGGAAAAGACCAATCGCGTGATCGTGCTGCACGAAGACACCAAGACCGGCGGGATTGCCGGCGAGGTGGCTGCCATCCTCAACGAAGAGTGTTTCGACTCGCTGGATGCGCCTATTGTGCGTATCGCCTCCGCCGACAGCCCGGTACCGTTTTCGCCGCCGCTGGAAGAGGCGTTTCTCCCCAAAGTGGAAGACGTGGTGCGCGAAGCGCGGCGCTTGCGGAGGTACTGAGCCTCCGTCGAAAAATCATTTCACCACCCTTCGGCTTCGCTCAGGGCAGGCTCCGACACGGAGGACACGGAGTTCGTTTTCTGAGTAGTTTTCTCCGTGGTCTGCGTGACTCCGTAGTTGATTTCCGCACCCAGTGGTGGGCAGCACTTAGGTGAGCCATTGGGAATTCGATAGGTAGCTCCGCCGTTGCACACGCGAATGAAATTTCTGTGATGTTCTGCCGGCGCAACGGCAATCGCACCGGCTCATAGTACGATATTGCATCCCCCGGCGACGGAGCGGAACCACCAGCTCAGAGGAGAAACATGCGCGGATTCATCCTGGGAATCATCATCACACTGCTCGCCGTTTTCGGCGGGGCCTATTACTATGCGACCACGGGGCACTTCGATACCCGGGCGGCCGGCAATACGCCCAGTACCTTGGAGCGCAGTTCTGCCATGAAGTCGGTGGACGCCTGGGTGGAAGGTCACGCTCCCAAGCAGCCCAACCCCTTTCAGCCGACCACGGACAACATCATGGACGGCTCCATGACCTACGACAAGAACTGCGCCTTGTGTCACGGCAGCTTGAAAGATCCCACTTCGCAGATGCGGACGAAGTTTTATCCACCGGTGCCGCAACTAATGAGCAACACCCCTGACGATCCTGACGGCAATCTTTTCTATGTCGTCAAGTACGGCATACGCTACAGCGCCATGCCGGGCTGGGACGGCGTGCTGTCGGATGACGACATCTGGAAGACCGTGCTCTTCATCAAGAATTCCAACCAGATGAAGGACAATTCGAAGCAGAGTCCGCAGAAGCCGCAGCCCATGGACAACCCTAAGCAGTCGCCAAAGTAAGCTTCGGGTTGACCTATCTCGCACGACCGATGGCTGACTGCTGATTGCTATGCAATGAACATCGCACTGTTTGGCGGAACCTTCGATCCCATTCATCGCGGACACGTGATCGTGGCGCGCGCCGCCGCCGTGAAGTTCGCATTGAAACAAGTGTGGTTTATTCCCGCCGATATACCGCCGCACAAACAGAAGACGCCGATCCTGTCGTTCTACCATCGGTACACCATGGTTGCGCTCGGGCTGGTGGGGGAGAAGGGATTCGTGCCGTCGCTGTTGGAGGCCCCCGATCCCGCGACCGGCGGTAGCCAGCGCAAGCCGAGCTACTCGATTGACACCGTGCGTCGCGTAAAAAAGATGCTGGGCAAGAGCGACCACCTATACTTCCTGATAGGCATGGACGCGTTCAAAGACATCGCCAAGTGGCACGAAGCCGAGGCCCTGCTGGGCGAATGCGATTTCATCGTGGCCGCGCGTCCGGGGTACTCGCTGGCCGACGTTGCTTCGTCCTTGCCGCCGAAGTTGCGGCCGGCGGCGGCCGTGACAAAGTTGTTCCGCAAGCAGAAGATGGAGGGACCGCTGGTGTTACCGGGCGCTACCCTGCACATGCTGCCCAAGACCCACGAAAATGTTTCAGCCACGCAGATCCGCACGGCCGTGGAACGCGGCGGCGCGCTGAAGCGGTTAGTCCCCGACGCCGTAGCGGAATACATCCACAAGGAGCAGTTGTATCGGAATGCAGCCGGCAAAAAGAGAAGCGAGTCGAGGCAAACCGAGCCGAACCTATGAAGAGAAATGAATTGAGGACGCAAGTCGCCATTGCGGTGCGCGCTTGCCAGGGCAAGAAGGCCGCCGACATCAGCATTCTGCGGCTCGATGAGCAGGCCAGCGGGTTCACCGATTACTTCGTCGTTTGTTCAGGCGCCAATCCGCGGCAGGTGCAGGCCATCGCCGACGAGGTGGACGAGAAGCTCAGCGCCAGCGGAGTGGAACCCTCGCACCGCGAAGGCTACAACCAGGCCGATTGGGTGCTGCTGGACTATGTAGACTTCGTAGTGCACATTTTTTCTGAGAGCGCGCGCAAGTTCTACGACCTGGAGCGGCTGTGGAAGACGGCAACACGGCTGCAACTTGCCGACCTGGAGAAGCCTGCCCGCAAACCCGCAGCCAAGAAGACCGCTGCCAGTGCTAAGCGGGTCAAGGCGGCAAAATCGGCGACCAAGTCCGCAACCAGGACTGCTCCTCGCAAGCGCGGCCCGACCGCGCGCTCGCGCAAGAGATCCTGAGCCGTGAAGCTGCGCATCGCATGGATTGGTCGGACCCGCAGTTCGCCCATTCAATCTCTGACCGCCGAATACCTCAAGCGGCTCTCCCGCTACGCCGCCTGCGATGCCCAAGAGCTGACCTCGGAAGCCGCGCTGCTCAAGCTGGTGGAAAAAAGCACAAGCCGTAGGCCGCCGGTGCTGGTGCTGCTGGATGCGCGGGGGCAGCAGCTCACCTCGGAAGAAATCGCCAACTTTCTGCAATATCACCAAGGGCACGACACGCAGGAGTTGCTGTTTGCGGTGGGGCCTGCCGATGGCTGGAGTGACGCCACGCGCACCGCCGCGTCTAACATTTTGTCCTTCGGGAAGGTGACGCTGCCGCATGAACTGGCACGCGTCGTGCTGTTGGAGCAGCTCTATCGCGGGTTCACCATCCTCAAGGGCCATCCGTATCATGGAGGACATTAGAAGGAGCCACATGAAGTTTCAGCGGCGGCTCGCCGGTATTTTCCTGATGTTTGCGATTGCCAACCTCTCATCGTACTGTGCGGGTCAGACGCCTTCCCAGCCGGGAGCGAAGCCGGTTGCGGCGTTCCCGCCTCTGGAGCAATGGAAGGCGGCAGTGATTAGCGGAAACGTCACCGCCTTGCAGGCGCTTTACAGCAGCAATCCTCCGGCCCAGGTGGCCACCGCCGCAGGTGCATCCAGCGTTACCTCCGAAGTCGCCTTTTGGACCGGCCTCAAGGTGCGCCGCATGAACCTGGGTATTCTTCAGTCGGAATCGCCTGAGGCGGGCGTGCAGCAGGTGATCTTTGAGGCTGAGGTCCACACCAGCGCGAGTCCTGGCGGCCGGACGCTCTACGTAACCGAAGGACAGCTATGGCAGAAGCAAGGTGAGACGTGGCGGGTGACAGCCACGAAACACTCCGATGCCACGAAACTGCAACAGCCGAGCTCGACCAGCAAGGTCATCTACGCTCCCGGTGTCGATGCCCACGCCGAGATCAAGCACGCCCTGGAGTTCGCCGTCAAAGCCCACAAGCGCGTGCTGGTGGTCTTCGGCGCCAACTGGTGTTACGACTGCCACGTGCTCGACCTGGCGTTTCATCGCTCCGACGTTGCCGGGGTGCTGCAGCAGAACTTTGAAGTCGTGCACGTAGATGTGGGCGAAGGCGACAAAAATCAGGACCTCATGCAGCAGTACCAGGTCCCGATGAAGCGCGGCATTCCGGCGGTCGCAGTCCTGGATAGCAATGGCAAGCTGCTGTACAGCCAAAAGGGCGGGGAGTTCGAGCGAGCCCGCGCCCTGGCGCCCGAGGATGTGCTGCAATTCCTGAACAAATGGAAGCCGGTCGCGCGGTAGAAGGATTGCGACGTCACGATATGAACACCATGAACACCAGCGACGCCCGCGAGAAGCTGTACCGGCTGCTCGATGAAACGGCGGCCACCCACGAGCCGGTCTTCATCATCGGCGCGCGTTCCAATGGTGTACTTGTTAGCGAAGAAGATTGGAACGCCATCCAGGACACGCTTTACCTTCTGTCGATCGCGGGCATGTGTGACTCCATCCGCGAAGGATTCGCAACGCCGGTGGATGAGTGCGAGAAAGAACCCGGCTGGTGACGCGGCGTGAGGTTCTCTCGTGATGTCTAGACTCCACCGCAGCGGAACCGGACAGCCCTCCGTGCTCTCCGGGTCTCTGTGGTGAACTTCACATAAACCGCAGCGGCGAGAACGGCTGCAAATCGAAGTCTGGCTGGCGTCCTCGCAATAGCTGGCTCATGACTAGGGCGGTGATCGGCGCTAGCATAATTCCATCGCGATAGTGACCCGTCGCCGCGAAATATTCTGGCAGCGCGGTTGGCCCCAGAATGGGCAGATCGTCGGGCGAACCCGGACGCAGCCCGGCCCAAACTTCATGGATGCGCATCTCGCCGATCGCGGGCGCGACATTGGCAGCGGCCTGGTGCAATCGCTGAACGGTATCGGGATCGACGCGCTTGTCGAAGCCAGCCTCTTCCACGGTAGCGCCTAGGAGAATGCGCCCGTCGCTGCGCGGAACGATATACACCTCGGGCGTGCGGATGACGTGCTGGATCAGCGGCCCGGGACGATGCGCCCCCGGTCGCGGCACCACGCACACCATTTGTCCTTTCACCGGACGAGTGGGCACGCCGAAGGGTTGAATCATCGAGGCCCAGGCTCCCGCGCAGTTCACGACGGCATCGCCGGCGTATAAAGATTTCGCGGTGCGCACTCCGGCGGCGCGGCCTGCCAGCACAGCCACCTCGTTGACCGGCGACCCCGTGACAAAGTCCACGCCGGAATGTCGCAAGGTCTTCTCCAACGCGCTGCCCAGTTTTCGAGGATCGACGCTGCTCTCCGGCAGGAAATAGGTCCGTCCACGCAGACTGACAAGCGGCTCGATGCGCGCGAGCTCGTCATCCGTGATGGCACGGGCCCCCGCACAGCCTGGCGACTCATCCTCCCCGAAGAATGCTATGGTGCCAATGTTGCGCAGGTCGGGCGACTCGAACGATTCCTCACGCAGCTCGCGGACAAACTCCGGATACATGCGAGCGCTGGCGGCGATCAGTGCAGCCAGTGCGGGCGGGTTGTGGGGATCGCAGTGCGCGATCATGCCTCCCGCGGCGTGGGTCGCTTCGCGCGCCGGCTCGCTCTTCTCGACGATCAGCACGCTGGCGCCATCACGTCGCAAGCGCCACGCCAGCGACAGCCCAATGACACCTCCGCCGACGATCACAACGTCCCAGGTCTTCACGATTTGATTGTAGTAGAGGAGGCGGTGGGTTTAGAGAGTCACTGGCTTGTTGACGAGATGCTCATTGACAGGGACTTCTTACTCTCCGAGAATTAGCGATAGCAGGAAAGGATTTATTGATGCTACTAGAAGCTGATAGTAATACTCCCGAAAACGCCTACGTTCCCCCGCCCTCGCGCCGGAACGAAATTATCCTGTACGTCGTTATCGCCGTCGGCGTCATTTATGTGATCGTGTCCCTGTACCTAATGCATGACATGAGGACACGTTTAACGGCGATGGAAAAGAAGCAGCAAACGCTGGAAGTCGCCCAGGTCGCACTGGGCGACCGCATGCACGAGACCTCGTCGCAGTTCAAAGAAGCCCTGAGTTTGGAAGTCGGCATGACCAAGCAGGAGCTCGCCCGGCGGGCCGAGGAATTGGATCGCCAGCAGAAGGCTGCAGCCGCCAAGCTTGCCGCCGCGCAGAGCCAGCAGGGGAAGCAAATTGCAGCCGTCAGTGGCGAAGTCAGTGGAGTTAAGACCGACGTGGGCACGGCCAAGACCGATATCCAGAGAACGCAGACCGACCTGGCCGCCACCAATGCCAAGCTGGAGCGCACCATTGGCGACCTGGGGGTGCAGAGCGGACTCATCGCGCACACCGCCGCGGAGCTCGAAGCCCTCAAGCGCAAGGGCGACCGTAACTACTATGACTTCACGCTGCAGAAGGGCGCGCGCACTCCCGTCTCCACCATCAGCCTGCAATTGAAAAAAGTGGATGCCAAGAGGAGCAAGTTCACGCTGAACGTGATGGCCGACGACCGTACCATCGAGAAGAAGGACCGCACCATTGGGGAGCCACTACAGTTCTATACCGGGCGCGACAGGATGCTCTATGAAGTAGTGGTATTTACCGCTGCCAAAAATACCATCACCGGGTATCTTGCTACTCCCAAGACCGCGCCCACCCCGGTGACGCCGTAGAGCGCGAGCCTGTAACCCATCAAGAATCGGCCGATTCTTGCCGATTCTTAAGGTTGGCTTCAGCTTCGGGAATCGTAGTGCCGCTAACTTGGCTGCGGCATCCAATGTATTAACAGCCTCCGAAACAACGGGCCACACTTCGGGTTTAAATGGATGTCAGTCACGTTAGTTCTGGCGTGCTGCGGTTTGCAGGAAGTTCACCTCCGAAAGAGAAATTGAAGTAAGGCTCGGAGGCGGAAGGAGTCTCAAAATGAAATCACGGCGGCTTGGATGGATACTCGCGGCACTCTTCCTGGTTACGAGTTCGATGGGCACAATTCTGGCGCAGGACCAGGAGAACGCCCAGCTACCGGCCAACGAATCGGTGCAGAACAATGCTCCGGACAACAACGCTTCTGGGCCGTACGATAGCAACGCGCCGTACGACAACAACGCTTCCGCACCGGACAACGCTCCCGCACAGCAAGTGCAGGACCCTCCCGGGCGCGTGGCGCGCGTGCAGTATATGTCTGGCGAAGTCTCCATGCAGCCCGGCGGAGTGAACGATTGGGTCGCAGCCAGCATGAATCGGCCACTCACGACGGCAGACCGGGTTTGGACGGACAAGAGTTCGCGTGCCGAATTGAACGTGGGTGATGGTTTCCTCCGCATGAATTCCGAGACCAGCCTGACGCTCAGCAATGTCGGCAATGATACGGTCCAACTCGAACTTGACCAGGGTGTGTTGGAAGTCACGGTCCGCCACCTGGAACGCGGGGAAATCTACGAAATTGACACCCCCAATCTCGCCTTCACGGTAATGAAGTCGGGCGTTTATCGTTTCGACGTTGATCCCAATGGTGATCAGACCCTGGTCACCGTCAGAAGCGGATACGGCGAGGCCACGGGCAAGGGAAGTGCGGTTCGAATCAACTCCGGGCAACAGGTTCGCTTCAGCGGCGGTAATTCCTTGACGCACATAGCACAGGGCGCGCCGGCTCGCGATGGTTTCGACGACTGGGCGCAGGTGCGCGACAAGCGGCTGGCTGATTCGGTGTCGGCGCGTTATGTTTCGCCGGGCGTGATTGGTTATCAGGACCTCGACGCCAATGGCGTATGGCAAAACTCTCCCGAGTATGGCTCGGTGTGGGTGCCAACTTCGGTGCAACCGGGTTGGGCGCCTTACCGCTATGGTCACTGGGCGTGGATCGAACCTTGGGGATGGACTTGGGTGGATGATGCTCCCTGGGGATTTGCGCCTTTCCACTATGGACGCTGGGTCGATTGGAACGGCGGCTGGGGCTGGGCCCCCGGACCCCTCGGGTACTGGAATCCCTACTACGCTCCGGCCCTGGTGGGCTGGATCGGAGGAGGCGACTTCGGCATCGGCTTTGGATTCGGTGGCGGCTGGGGCATAGGCGGCTTTGGCTGGTTCCCGCTGGGCTGGGGTGAACCATTCTATCCCTTCTATTGTGGATGGGGAGGTGGATGGGGATACGGTGGCTGGGGACGTGGTGGCTGGGGACACGGTGGCTGGGGACATGGCGGTGGATGGGGGCATGGTAGCGGACACGTAAGCAACGCCTATCTGCGCAATGTCAACGTCACCAATACGCGCATATCGAACTTCAACCACATAGCCAACAACTACCACAACAACAATTTTGCCGGGACGCACTACGCCTTCCGTAACACGGCTGGCGCGGTAACGGCCGCTCCAAGATCTGCGTTTACCTCCGGAGCCGCGATCAACCGGGCGGGCACAGTTGTTCCCAAATCAGCACTCGGCAAGGGACAGCTTGTCGGCTCGGCCAATGTGGCTCCGACCAGACAATCCGTGCTTGGCGGACGCACGCCTTTGACTCACGGTGTTCCTCCCGCCTCTGCGACCAACCGCAGCGTCGTGACCCACGCGACTCCTCCGGCCCACTTCAACGGAAATCAATCCGCGACGGCGAGAGGGAACGGTGCTGCTTCGACGCAGGGCAATCGCAACGTCGCGCACGGACCCGGTGCAACGGCAAGCGCGAATCAGGGAAATGCCGCGCACAACGTACCGCGTTCGCCTGCGGCTGGCGGAACCGCCAATAATCAGGTTGCCCGGGGCAATGCTCCGTCGAACCCGGCGGCGCACAATGTGCCTCGGCCTCCTGCGCGCAACGATAGTTTTGCGCGAGGCAATGCAAATGGCGCGAACAACGGCTCGGCGATGAACCGCGGTCCACAAGGCCCGGCAGGAGCGGCGACGGCGCGCAACTCCCAGGTGCCGCGGCCGCCCGCGAACTACAGCTATCACCCGTCCAGCGGATCGGCGCAGCAGTCGGCCCCGTCGCATCAATCGGCGCCGGCGCAACATGCAGCTCCGCAAGGCAATTCGCGGGGAGGCTCGCAAGGCAACAACCCCCATAGCGGGAGTTCATACAACAACTCTGGCGCGGGGTCTCGCGCCTCAGGGTCGGCGTCAACCAGGCCGCCTGCTGGATATGCATATCACGCCGCGCCGGCATACTCGCCCTCTTCGCGATATGGATCGGCCGGCTCAGCAAGTGGCTACGGCGCAGGAAGCAGCCGCGGATCGTATCCGTCAGCTTCCGGCTACGGCGCGGGCCGTGGCTATGGATCAAGCCCGGTTTACAGCAGCCGTAGCGCAGCCCCGGCTTACTCGGCGCCGCGCTCCTACGGTGGCGGCGGCGGCTATCGCGGCGGAGGCGGTGGTGGCGGTGGATCGCACTCCTCCGGTGGCGGTGGTGGCCATTCCGGTGGTGGTGGCGGGCACAGCGGAGGCGGACATCGCTAACATGGTTTGAGGAAGCGCCTTCAGCATTGGGCGGCCTGCAAGGGCCGCCCTTTTGTTGTGCCTCAAGACCATAATCTCTGTGCCGCTCGAACTGCCTCGCTTGTGACGGCTGAACATGGCCGAATGCGCCCCGCAGCTTATAATCGAGGTGTGAATCGTTCCACTGCGCAGACAGTCAAGAAGATAGCCGAGGCCAATTTCCCCACCCGTTGGGGACAGTTCCGCATCTACGGCTTTGAAGGCGCTTTTGAGAACTTGCTCGACAGCGTCTCTCCTGAAGAGGCTGACCGCCTGGCGCGCGAGGGCAAAGCCGAGCGCCGCAAGGAGGGCGCCATTGCCCTGGTGATGGGCGACATCCACTCCGCGCCGCCGCTGGTGCGCATTCACTCGCAGTGCCTTACCGGCGACGTTTTCCATTCCATGCGCTGCGATTGCCGTCAACAGCTTGAGCTGGCGCTTTCCATGATTGCCGAAGCTGGCGCAGGCGTCCTCATCTACGAGCAGCAGGAGGGGCGCGGCATCGGTCTGATGGCCAAGCTCCAGGCCTACGAGTTGCAGGACCAGGGTCTCGACACCGTCGAGGCCAATGTCGAACTCGGCTACGACAATGATTATCGCGAGTACAAGCTACCGGCGGAGATCTTGCAGCAGCTCGGGGTGAAGGAAGTCCGCCTGATCTCTAACAATCCGGAGAAAGTCGCGGCCGTGGAGAACGCCGGAATCAAAGTTGTGGAACGCGTGCCCGCCGACGTCGAGCGCTACGAGCACTCCGAGAACTACCTGCGCACCAAGAAAGAGAAGATGGGGCACCTGTTCACTACTTGGTAGGGCCTATTTGGTCTGATACTTTTTGGGCCTGGGTGCCCCGTTCTAGCCCGGTTTTGGCTAGGGCGGGGCAGTCACGTCGTTATGTGTCACCCGTCATTGACGACCTTCTCAGAACTACTATCCTCAGGACATGCCTCGCGGACTGAAACGTCATCAAGAAGCTCGCGATCTGCACTTCATCACCTTCAGTTGCTATCGTCGCCAACCGCTGCTGGCCAGCCCACGCGCGATGCATCAGTTTGAAGTGGCGCTGGAACTGAGCCGCGTCCTCTACGATTTCTACATCACCGGCTATGTGGTCATGCCGGAGCACGTGCATCTGCTGATCAGCGAACCGCAGCGCGGTAGTCTGGCCAGCGCGCTACAAGCCGTTAAGCAGTCCGTGGCCCGCCGACTGATTGGCAAGCGGGAGCACTTCTGGCAGGCGCGCTATTACGATTTCAACGTTTGGATGGCGAAGAAGCGCATCGAAAAACTGCGCTACATACATCGTAACCCCGTGAAGCGGGGATTGGTGGCGAAGCCGGAAGACTGGGCGTGGAGCAGCTTCCGGCATTATGTGACGGGAGAAGAGGGTGTGGTGGAAATCGAGTCGAAGTGGACCGGTCGGAAGCGCGAGCGTATGGGAATGCCGCTACGGGTTCGCATTACTAAGCCGGCAACTGCCCCGCCCTAGCCAAAACCAGGCTAGTACTTAGTTGCGTAGATTAGCGTAAGATAAATGGGGATGCACATTGCGAATCTCGCGTTTCGTCCACTCGAAGGGCGTGGCGGTTTTGTTGTATGCGGCTATGAATCGGTCAATCGCC
>Ga0187864_10001067_pt1 | contig 27776 bp, 30 predicted proteins | sample June2016WEW_11_4_FD_132985 | JGI IMG/M metagenome (GOLD analysis project Ga0187864, IMG submission 132985) | Peatland microbial communities from SPRUCE experiment site at the Marcell Experimental Forest, Minnesota, USA - June2016WEW_11_40 | ecosystem: Environmental > Terrestrial > Soil >...
CACGAAAATAACTCTTGCCGAAATACCCGCCTTCAGGTTAAAAATGATCTTGTTCTGGGTGCATCCCGTTGGCCGGTTTTCACCCGACCTTCATTGGCCGCTTTTCACCTGACCCCCGAGGCTATTGCTGCCGATTTCACATTGAAACGATAGGCGCAGCAATCAGCTTTATGCTCTAATCCTACGCTATGCGCCGCGAAGCGTCCAGATGTGCTAGTCTCTGAACGGATGGCAACCAACCCGAAGCCCTCGGAACCAGCCTTCGATTCAACCCCCGAATTTCAGCACTTCAAGAATGTGATGCGTGGCGTCCTCGCGGTGCCAAAATCGCGCTTGGATGAACTGGTAGCGCAAGCCAAGAAGGATTCGCCCAGAAATGGCAACCCATCCGCTCCTGGAAGAAAACCCATCATAAAGAGGAAACAGAAACGCTCTTCCTCAGGATCTTAGAAAGAACTGCATCGGAAGCTCATACGTGAACATCAGCGCAACGGCGAGAAGAAAGACTAACGAAACAACATCTTTCCGTCCCTCCATCACAGATTTGGCATAATTAACTAATCGAAGGATAAAGATTAGTGACAATGCCCATGCGGCCAAGAGTCGGTGTATGACACTCCTGCCGGGCTGGGACTCTTCAGGGTTTGTTAGGACCGCCCACCGCAATCTTGAATTTATATCCATCATCGGATTCGTGGTCTGTGCCGGGTGTGAATTTGTTAAACACATCAATCCTTCCCACGGAAGACTGGTCGAGAGATTAGTTATTGGATCATTTTTGTTCGCTGCTTTCATGGAACTGGTTGCCTTCCCGTACGGAGAACGCAACGACGAGCTCGCACGGGAGCAAGCAAACAAGCAGGAGTTTGCAATCTCCGAATTAAGCAGCGAAGCGCAGAAAGCGCTCGGGAACGCCAAAAAAGCCCTCAGTGATTCCAATTCAGCCGTCTCGAAGGCCGCAAATGCTGAAGCGGCTTCGGGGAGAGCCGTTGATAAATCTACTAAGGCAGAAGGAACCGCATCCAGCGCCATGACCTTGGCGCGTGGTGCTCGTAAAGAAGCGGACTCCTTCGAGTCGGACATAAAGTCGGCAAAGGACCAATCGGTCGAAGCCAAAACGTTGGCCGGTGAAGCTAAAGCGCTATTGTCTGACGTCCGCACGCTGGCATCGGAAGCGCAACAGCGGGCTTCAGAAGCCAGCGCTGGAGTGAATCGGATCAATATGCCTAGATCGCTTATTAACACGACCCAGTTGGTTTCTGCACTGGAGCCATTCACGGATGCGGAATATACGTTCTCATGCGTCTTCCAAGACGAAGAGGCGATACGGTTTCTTAAGGACCTTGATGCTCTCTTTATGGGCTCCGGATGGAAAAGAGTAAAACCACCGGGCGGTTTCCCGGCTATCAACGTTTTCGGCAAGGATATAGATTTTTCGGTTCCCGCCTGCTTGAACACTGGCATATCCGTGTCGGTCGATTCTGAGCAACCAGTAGCATCTCTCCAAGCCCTCCCGTTAGCCGGAATGCCGATGTATTTAAGAGCAGCCATCGCACTGAACTTAAATCTACCTCCCGCTGTATCTCCGCCGCACGCTGAGAACGTCGGCAAAACCGTAGAGGTGTTGCAGGGAACTTCCAAGACGGTAAGGGTCGCTGTGGGAAAAAAGCCATAGTTGCCCGTGCTAACGCGCAAGCCTGTCACGCCGCCCCAAGCGTAACCGGCAAGACACAGGTATGTCAAGTATATTATCGCCAGTAGTCGGGTAGTGGGTCAGTTTCAAATCGAGGGGGCTTGACATGATCGCTCCGTCGATCCATAGATTTTTCCCGCGACCCTTAGCGCCAAGGATAAAAGTCAGTTATCCTAAGGCTATGACGATTTGCATCGCTGCGGCCTGCGAGCATGACAAGAAGCCAGCCATAGTAACGGCTACTGATTGGAAAATAACCACTGGCACAGCTGGGGCTGAAGTGCTGGACAAACTTAGGTGGCTTGGGAATGGCTGGGGGGCATTGATTGCAGGTAACAACATCGCGAATGCTCTTCTACTTGTGGACCGTTTGACCAAATTGTTTTGGAAAGCTCCTCCGTTAAAGATGAAGATCCGCGACGAAGTTCATCGCGTACTCAACGAAGGAAAGAGCGCTTTGATCGATAGCTATGTCGAGTCCCTCTACGGGCATGATTACGATTGGTTCTTGAGCAAGGGCCGTGAAGGGTTACCATCCGACATCTATCTTCGTCACAGTGAAGCTATAAGTAATCTAAAGTTTGACGCTGAGCTTATAATTTGCGGGTTCTCGGAAAGCGTACCACTGATACTGAGCTTCAATGAATCAATGCCGCCCTACGTGTGGTCTCAGCCCAATTTCGCAGTAGCCGGTTCTGGCAGCGAAGCGGCTTGGCAAAGTCTTTGTTTCCGCGAACACCGAGCGCCAGAAATATCCTTGATGCAGGCTATCTACAACGTCTGGGAAGCTAAGGTACTAGGAGAGACAGCAAGTGACGTTGGAGACCTCACGTCAATCGAGGTGATGTTCTCGGACGGAACAGTTAAATCGCTTTCCGACGCTGGACACGACTTTTGCGATAGCAAATTGTTCCCTAAATTTGGTCCAAAAATGATCGACATCAAAGAGAATTCTGGGCACGCCAAACTATTTACGTTCCGCGACGATTATCTTGAAGATTTCGAGTATGACTGGGATAATCCTACCCCAAAAGCGCCACCAAGTCCTCAATAGCCCACAGCCGATCCGTCACCCCCGCCGCCATCGCCGGAGTAACGCGAAGGGTTTGATGAATTCTGACGAAATTGTAGTGCATGTAGAAAATCGCAAGCGTAGCGACGTGGTTCTCAATCTTCTTCGAGAAAGCGTTGGTCAGGCGCGTGAAGCGGCGCATCGACATACGCATCGTAAGGTTCTGGCGTTCAACGTAGGACGTGCTGATGTGCTTAGGGTCGGGGTTCCCTAAGCGCTTTTTGCGCTTGCATCCGACTATTTCGGCTGGCGAGTAGCGAGTCTCTCCCGGCGTGCTTCCGTAGATTTTCTCTAAAACTCCATAGTCGATGTTCTCTTGGCCGAAAGCATAGCTGACGGCATGGAAGTAGAATTTCAAGCCATCGCTCGTTAGCTGTACGCGATTCGCGAGGCGCTTCTGAATATCCACGGCCAAGTCCTTAGCGCTCTCCCAATCGCGCTTTCCAACCCTCCAGGACACGACAAGCTTACTATCTGCATCGAGCGCCACCCACGTCCAGCAATCACCAGCGGCAGGGTTCTGGGCGCGCAGTTCTGGGGTTACGTTCCTCTGTTTGGCCGCGATAAAGGACCAAATCTCGTCGCACTGGATATGTTCCGATTTGAGATTGACGAGGGCCTTGTCCATGTACTCTGAGCAAGCCGCCCCAAGCTCTACCAGAAGTTTTGCAATCGTGTTCTTGGATGCGCCGGTCATGCGAACGATGGACCGGATCGAGCAGCCTTCCACGATGGCTGAAACTATCTGAGTGCGCTTGGCGCTATCAAGCTTGTTCATGACTCTAGTATAGCTTACCGCTAAGCAAAGAGTCAAGTCAAAAATTGAAATCGGGTTGCATTTTTAATCCATTGTGTGCTCCAAAAGGAAATATGAATGAACGGATTAAGGACCTGGAAGAGCGGAGGCTCAATGAGCGCGCCAGCCAAGATATCGAGAGACAGAAGTTCGAAATTGCTGTCGCCTCCATTCCACGTCTAAGCCGAATGCTGGAAGAGCAAGTTAAGTCAGACGTTGCGGACTTCAATGCTCGCTTCGGAAACTTGCTGGAGATATCCTCGCCGGATACTACAGGCTACGCCGTACGTGTCCGTGTACCACGTATTCCGTTCCTATTGATGAAATACAAATTCGAAAGCGACGGAGCCAGGATTGTCTACGTTAAGCAGCGAAGGAATACGGACGACGCTCCCCTTGACACTCAAGACGGCACCGTCTTTATTCGCGGTTCGTTTAATCAGTCATGCTGGTATGAACACAAAGGAAAAGCAATCCCAACGACGGAAGAACTATCCAATATGCTGCTCGATGAGATATTTGAAGAGGGTTCCAGGTGAGGGGATCACTAGTTCCAGGCCCACTTTACGAAACGCACGAGACCGTAAAGGCCAACCAACCCCGCAGCAACGTACAACAGATACACGAAGGCGAAGCAGCCACAGCCTCCATCGCTCCCGTTATCGTTTTGTCCGGTTATTTTTTCTTCCATCGCGCCTTAGCGCCCTTGGCCGCGATCTGCGTCCGCTTCTTGGCTGGTAGGGCAGCGGCCCGCGCGAGACCACCCTTGCGTCCCAATGCTACGGCTGCGGGGTCCTTCTTAGCGGGAGGTTCGGTCTTAACGGATTCGCCGATGGACTCCAGGAAAACTTGATGGGCGAGTTGGATCGGATCGCGTGGGCGTTTAGTGGACATGACCCCAGTATGCCAAGCTTAGCGGTAAGGTCAACCCGAAAGAATTTCAAACTGACCCACTACCCGACTACTTTACATAATACCTGTTATCGGAAGTAGCCTAGCCGGCGACCCCTAACGCCTCAGGCCCGCTGCGCCACCCCTTCAGAAGCCCCCACCTCCGACCCCGCCCCAGTAATCGCCATCCCCAAACAAGCCACGATCAGAATCTCCCCAATCACCGGGACCACAAACAAGTAGACCTCCGACATCACCGCAAGCGCCGCGTACGCCACCAGGAAGGTCGCCAGAATCGGCCGCAGCCGCCACGCGTCCGTCTTCGCCAACGAACTCAGCTGCCAGAAAACGATCGCCTCCGCCGTCAGGAATATCGTGACCCCCAGCCCGAGCGCGCGATAAAAATCCCAATAGCTCCGCAGGTGTCCCATCACCACGAACTGATTCGCCCGCATGGCCTGTACGGCCGTGGCGGCGGGTCCTGGGTCCGGGTCGCCAAAGACTGCGCCGATGGTGTGCGCCACCGCGTGAAGGAACGTCACCACCGCCGCGACGCGTAGCCACAGAACGGTCTTCATCGTTACCTGCCCCCGCCCGCCGCTTTGGCGTACAGTTCCAGAATGTGGCCCCAAGCGCCCGGTCCGTCGAACATCGCGCGCAGTTGCTCATAGCCCTCACCATGGCGCTCCAGCTTGTTTACGGCCACCGGGCCACCTGCGAGTTTTTGAAAGATCGCCATGCGCGTCGCATCGCCCAGTGCGTCCAGCCCGGCTTGTAGGTAAGCGTCCACTAACGGTAAGTCACCGCGCACCGATGGAAGTTGTCAAGCGAAAAAACCAGTCACACGATCCGCCGCTCGGGCGCTCGCCCCGGCTCATGCGCGCTAAATCCTTCTGGTTTCTCGCCGATAGCGCGGTAGCGGCCGCCTGGGTACGCGCGCCAGCCTGCGGCCTCGGCGGAACGCGAGCCATAAACTCGGGGCATGGCAAGAAACCTCATCAGATTCAGCGGCGGTGAACACGCCGTCGTTGATCAAACCACCACGCCGCCTAACTGGAGCGGCTTCCTGACTGAATCTCCGTATGAAGCAACGCCAGCCGCCGCGCTGAGCACGTATACACTCACGCCTTGCACGTCGGTGGAAGATCAGAAGGCGATCGCATCGGCCACCATTCTGCTCACCCAATAACCTGGTCCGGCCGACCGCTCATCCTGGAAGACGAATGGCCGGCCGGTCACGTTAACATAGGCTCTTGGGTCACATCTACACTCGAGAACAACTCATCGCCCTGCGCACCGATTGGAAGCGCGCGGGCAAAAAGGTGGTCTTCACCAACGGCTGCTACGACGTTCTGCATCCCGGCCACATCCGATTGCTGGAAGCTGCGCGAACGCTGGGCGACGTCCTGATTCTGGCGTTAAACACCGACGCGAGCGTGCAGCGCTTGAAAGGTCCCACGCGCCCTCTGATTTCTCAGGACCAGCGCGCCGAGCTCACCTCCGCTCTCGCTGCCGTGGACGCGGTCACGTTCTTCGACGAAGACACGCCGCGCGAGTTGATCGCCGCCGTGCTTCCCGACGTCCTGATCAAAGGCGCCGACTGGACGCACTTCATCGCCGGCCGCGAAGAGGTGGAAGCTTCCGGGGGCAAAGTGCTGGCATTGCCGCTTGAGCCCGGCTACTCCACCACTGGAATTCTGGAACAGATACTGGCTCGCAACGCAGGTTGAGCTCGAGCCCTTCAGTTCAATTCCAGCGATTGAATCACCGGCTCGCTGCCATCGAAGCGTACTCCCTCTTCCGCTGGATGACGACGCCACGCGAGAGTAAGCGCTAGGGCGCTGGCAGCAAAGAAAAGGACCGCGACCATCCAGTAGCGTTCCATCGCGCTTTCCAGATCGGCCATGTGGAAGCTGTAGCCGGTGATGCCGTAAATGTACAGAACGCCGAGCACCGCTAGGCTGGTTGTTCCGGGAAAGTAGGAACACGTGAACGGAACCTTATCGAAATTCCAAAACAGCAGCTCCACCAGAACGGCAGCGGCGAGGAGCTGAACCGCCGAGTGCTCCAGCACCGTCGGCCAATCCCAGGTCGCTATCTCCAAGGGCAGCGAAACTAAAAGCAACGGAACCAGACCGAGTGCCAGTACCAGCTTTCTGGTGGCGTTGCGCGATACTTCCGTCCAGCGCGCTTCGGTGAGCCGAAAGAGCCAATTGGCGTTGAGTTCTGCTGGAAACTGGAACACTGCGCGGAAACCGGAGATGACGAAGAATCCGAGGACAAACGCCATCGAGCGCGCGCCATCCGCCGACAATGCGATCTTTCCGTCACGAATCGCGACACCGAAAAACATCGCGATAGACAGCCCGATACTGAGGTACGTCGCGAGGAAGAATTGGTGCTTTTGGCTGCGTGCCAGCGTTTTGGCGGTAAATCCGAACAGAGCGCGCTCTCGTGGAGAACGAACCAGCCAATCCGGGACGCTCCATGGGCGCGGTGGATGAGCGCCATCTTCGGCTTCGAGAGTCCTGCGAAAGTGACGCCGGAATCCAAGTCCCCACGTGACGAAAATCACCAACAGCGCGAGCGCCGTCATCTGAATCGCGAGCATCCCGAACGACGCCAGAAACGGGTTCGGCCCTCCCAGAAACACTTCGTACAGACCACTGAACCAGGCTGGTGGAAACAGATAGAGCCACAATTGTCTTTGCTCGATGGCCGGCCTCAGGAAGGCCGAATAGACCGGGAAGCCCAGAACCGTCAGCAGCATCGCGCACATCCCGAGCATCTGAATCCAAGGCGAAACACGGCGAAAGATCTTCGGGGAAGTCAGGTTGATCAAAATCCCCTGCCCGGCGGCGACGGCCAGAAACGCGAATGCCGATGCACCGCCAGTAGCGGCAATCTGCGCGGCCGCCAGCCGCAGTCCGACGCCGCGATGGTTCGGAGCGAAAAGGCCCACCAGCACCACCATGGAATCAGGCGACACGTTGACGGCAGCGGCGATCAGCAGCAGGAAAAAAACAAAAGCAAGAAACTTGGCGGCGATGAGCTCCCGCAATCGGATGGGGAAAGGCGTCAGGATCAGGAAGTCGCGCCGGTCCGGAAAAAGCATGTCCCAATGGAACACCGCCGCGAGCCCAGCCACGCCGAAAGAATACGCCGGGAAGAACATCCGCAAAGTTTGCAGGTTCCAATCCGTCCGCGCCGGCGCGGGCCGAAGAGAACGAATCATGAATTCCGGCATCACATAGTAGCCGACAAACATCCCGACGGTAGCCAGAACCCCGAGTACTTGATAGATGTTGGTTTGGAATCCGCCACCAGGCGACACCGTGTCGTTTTCGAGAAAACGATTTCGAAAGAGCTTCAGCAGAAGTTGGAAAGGACCGTTCACCGTGCCATCGCCGACCCGATCGCCCGCGCTCGCGATTCCAGATCGTCCTGTTGGATCAACTGCGTGAAAACTCCCTCCAGGTTCGGCCGCTGCAGCAGCGTTCGCAGCCCGCCCACCGAGTCGTCCGCGACGATTCGCCCCTTGTGGATCACGACAATGTGATCGCAGATTTTTTCAACCAGTTCGAGCACATGCGAAATGTACAGGAGCGCCTTGCCGCGCGCCGCCAGCTCGCGCAGCAGATGCCGGAACAAGAGACTATTCGTAATATCGAGCCCCGATTGCGCCTCGTCGAAAATCAAAACCTCGGGATCGTGCAGAAGCGCGGCCGCGATCAACACGCGCTGCTTCATTCCCTTCGAATAATTCGAGATGGGAAGCCAGCGCGCGTCTTCCAGGTACAGCAATTCCAGAAGCTGATTGGCGCGCTTGGTCACGAGAGACTCGGGAAGGCCGCGTAAGCCTCCGGCCAGTTGCAGGTACTCCAATCCCGTCAGGTATCCATACAGGTTGGGCTCTTCGGGCACGTAGCCAAGGCGCTGGCGGAAGCCGATCGGATCGGCAAAGACGTTTTGTCCTTGGTAGAAAATCTGGCCGGAAGTCGCGTACAGCAGGCCCGTGAGGATTTTCACCGTGGTAGATTTGCCGGAACCGTTCGGGCCTAGATACCCGGTGATCTCGCCGGGACGCACCGCAAAACTGACGTCGTCCACAACCGGCGCTCCTCGAAACCGCTTAGTAAGGTTGCGAATTTCGAGCACGGTCGTCAGTCCAGCTGCAGCGCCGTGATCGAGCAGCGAGCATAAACGCGAGTAACGACGAAAGCGATCAATGCGTTCGCGAGGCTAGGCAAAAGAACCACAAGCCGGATGGAGTCGAAGAGCCACGAAGTGTCTACACGCGCGGCTTGATGAACCGCCAGACACAGCTCCGCGCTCTGAGTCGCAGCGACCACGACAAATGACAGTGCCGGAACAAGCACGCACGGATTCGATCTTTGGGCCGGCAGCGCGACCGTCAGCATTTCGCGAAGTGCGTACCACCAGATCTGCATGACTCCCGCGATTCGCGCGTCGCCCCACGCTGCTTCCAGATCGTCGGCAAATGCCAATATCATCTCGCCACCAAAATCCCGGCGCAGATCCTCGGGGTAAAGAAGCAGGAGCCTCTCATAAAGCCATAAGCTGCGAAGCAGAACAATGTTCATGACGAGAACTCCGCCAAGCGCAGCCGTATGGCTTTCGACTTCCTGAGCATGGCCTCCATGCGCACGAGCTCCGCATTCAAGGCTGACTTTCCAGCGCCGGTCAGGCGATAATACTTGCGTCGGCTATCGCCATCCTTTGGGCCAGGGACCTCCCGAATCCGGTCCGAATCCAGCAGCCGCTGAATAGTCGTGTACAACGTCGCGGGCCCGATCTTGAAGGAGTCGTCGGAGAGCTTGCGGGCCTCCTGCATGATCGCGTAGCCGTGTTTGTCGCCAGTCGCCAGCGCGAAGAGAATGAGGAAAGCCGCCGGAGCCAGCAGTTGATCGGATTGCTCCATAACTCACCTAATGATATATCATCACCGGATATAGTTGTCAATAGGGTTTCAAGCTAAAATAAAAATGCACCGCGCGATTTCCCCGGCACCTGTTCTCTAGTGACACATCCAGCGATCCGTGATCTGTTCCAGTCGCTCAGCCGCGACCCTGCCTTTCAAGAGGTGGTCAGCCGGCTGATTCGCGATCCCCACGCGCGCCTGTCGCTCTCAGGCCTCACCACCACCGCGAAGGCGCTCTACATCGTGCTGCTGTGGCAAGCCACCGAGCGGAACGTCGTCGTGGTGGTGGACGGCAACAAACAAGCCGAAGCCCTCGGCGAACTGGTGGACACGTTCTTCGATCTTCTGGTCACTTCCGATTTGCCGCGTCCGCAAACCATCCCGGCCATGGATGTGCTTCCCGCCCAGCGTATGTCGCCGCACAGCGAAATCAGCGAGCAGCGCGCCATCGGGCTGTGGCGAATGGCATCGCGCAAGACCAGCATCACGATCACGCCCGTGGCGTCGGCATTGCTGCGTACCGAAGGGGCGGAGTTTTATCGGCAGCTCGCGCTCACGTTGCGCGTGGGCGAGGAGATCCCGCTCGAAGATCTGCTGTCGCACCTGGAAAGCATTGGTTACGAGAAGCGCGACCCGGTGGAGATGGTCGGCGAGTATTCATTGCGCGGCGGCATCCTGGATATTTTCCCGGCCGAAGCCTCAAAGCCGATCCGTATCGAGCTGTTCGGCGACTTGATCGAGTCCATTCGAAGATTTGACGTAGAGACCCAGCGCTCGGTGATGAAGATCGCAGACACCACGCTGTTGCCGCTGGCCGAATATCCGAAATCGCGCGAGCTGTTCCGCGAGCTATCCGATCAAATGGATGTCGCGAGCCCCGGCGATCCGTTTCCGGGCTGGGAATTCGCGGTGCCGCTGGTCCGCCCGCGCAAGCACTCGCTGTTTTCGCTCACCGACAATCCGGTGGTCGTCATCGATGAACCGGAGCAGGCGGCCGGGGCTTCGGAACGCCTGTGGAAGCGGCTGGAAGAGAAGCCCGATCGGGCATTTCCCTGCCCCCCCGAAGCCAATTTCTACACCTGGCCCGAACTGCGCGAGAGTCTCGAAGGAGACGCCGAAGTCGCCCTCCGCGAGTTAGAACTCGCCACTAGCCACCAGCCACTCGGCTCGCCCCAGACGGCGAGCCGTCCGTCCATGGCTTTTCACGGCAACATCCAGGCCGCGATTGCCGAAGCGCGTAATCTGGTGGAACACGGCTATCGGGTCGTCTTCTTCGCTCGATCTTCGGGCGAAGTGGAGCGGCTGGCCGATATTTTCCAGGAGTATCAAGTTCCCTTCCAGTTGGGTCTCGATCCCGCCGACGCCACGCGTCCGTATCTCGCCGAGCGTTCCTACGTCGCAGGCACCGCCGCCAGCACGTTCCTCGTCAAAGGACTGGTCCGGCGCGGCGTCGTATTTCCCGAAGCGCAAATCGCCGTCTTCGGCTCCGAAGATCTCTTCGATTCGTCCGACTTAGTAGCCAAGCCCGGCCCCACCAAATCGCAACTCGCCGCCTTCACCGCCGACATGGCGGATTTGAAGCCCGGCGATTACGTGGTGCATGAAGCGCACGGCATAGGCCGATTCCTGGGCACGCGCGAGATCGCACAGGGCGACAACAAGGGCGATTTCATGTTGCTCGAATACGCCGGCGACGCCAAGCTCTATGTTCCGCTCTCGCGCCTGGATCTGATCCAGAAATATCGCGGCGCTGGTGAAGGCGCTGCGCCCGGGCTCGACCGTCTAGGCGGCGTGACTTGGGAACGCACGAAATCGCGCGTCAAAGCCAAAATGCGCGACATGGCCGACGAGCTGCTGAAGCTCTACGCGCAACGTCACATGGCCGAGGGCTTCCAGTATTCGCCCGATAGCAACTGGCAGCGGGAATTCGAAGATGCTTTCGAATTTACCGAGACCAAAGACCAGCTTTCCGCCATCAAACAGATCAAAAAAGACATGGAGAGCACTCATCCCATGGATCGGCTGCTGTGCGGCGACGTGGGTTATGGCAAGACCGAGGTCGCCATGCGAGCCGCCTTCAAGGGCCTCGGCGACGGCAAGCAGACGGCCGTGCTCGCGCCCACTACTGTCCTCGCCTATCAGCACTTCGAAACGTTCAAGCGGCGTTTTGCGGCCTTCCCGGTTCGCATCGAAATGCTCAGCCGCTTTCGCGACAAAAAGCAAATCGCCGAAGTGCTGGAGGGCTTGGCCGAGGGCAAAGTGGATATCGTTATCGGAACGCATCGCATCCTTTCGCAGGATGTGGTGTTCAAGGATCTCGGCCTGCTGGTTGTCGACGAAGAGCAGCGTTTCGGCGTTCGCCACAAGGAGCGCATCAAGCAGCTCAAGCACAACGTAGACGTGCTCACCATGAGCGCCACGCCCATTCCGCGCACGCTGCACATGTCGTTGGCTGGCCTGCGCGATATGTCGGTGATAGAAACACCGCCCAAGGATCGCTTGGCCATCCACACCGTGGTCGCGCACTACGGCCACGAACTGATCCGCACGGCCATTGAACAGGAGATCGCTCGCGGCGGCCAAGTTTACTTCATCCACAACCGGGTGGATAGCATTTATATGCGCGCGTCCGCCATTCAGGATTTGGTGCCGGGCGTTCGCGTGGGCGTCGGCCACGGGCAGATGGGCGAATCGGCGCTGGAGGCCGCGATCCTCGGCTTTATGCAGCACGACTACGACGTGTTTGTGTGCACTACCATCGCAGAAAACGGCCTCGACATTCCGCTCGCCAATACGATGATCATCGAGAACGCCGAGCGCTACGGGCTGTCGGAGTTGTATCAATTGCGCGGCCGAGTGGGACGGTCGAACCGGCGCGCTTACGCGTACCTCCTGGTTCCAGCCGACACCGAGCTAAGCGAGATCGCGCGCAAGCGATTGGCCGCCCTCAAGGAATTTAGCGACCTGGGCGCAGGCTTCAAAATCGCAGCGCTAGATCTGGAACTGCGCGGCGCGGGAAATATCCTGGGCGGTGAGCAGCATGGCCACATCGGCGCAGTCGGCTTCGATATGTACATCAAGCTGCTCGAAGAGACGGTGCACGAGCTGAAGGGGGAAGAAGCGCCGCTGCAAGTTCATTCGACGCTCAATCTGGGCCTCGACATCCGCATTCCTTCCGAGTACATTTCGGACGAGCACCAGCGTTTGCGCTCCTATAAGCGAATCGCCGATGCGAGCACGCCGGAAGCCGCGGCCGAAACGCTGGCGGAGCTGGAAGATCGCTACGGTCCCGCACCGGAGGCTGTGCGCAGCCTGCTGAAATTCTCTGCGCTCAAAGGCTCAGCGCAGAAGCTCGGAATTGAAGCCATCGATCGGCGGGCCGGCGTGCTCAACGTCAAGTTCCACAAAGAAGCGCACATCGATCCCACCCGCCTGATGAGCCTGGTCACCGGTACTGAAGGCGCGCAGTTCACCCCCGCTGGAGTGCTGCGCTTGCCGCTCGATGGCGCTCATGATGCCGGAAGAGTTTTGGGGCTCCTAGAGGATCAACTGAAACAACTTGAGCCCCACCCGGCTAAGTCCCAACTCCCTTGAGCAAGCCCCGCAGACCTCGTTCGAAGCGATCTTTGCTCGCGTCAATGCGGCCTCCGCCGTACACCTCCGCTAACCGCGGGAAGGCGCCCGTAGCGAGTTGGGCGCTCGCGAACTCCAAGTCGATCGTCGCATCGCTGGCTGCTTCACGCAACGCGTGACCGAAAACGAGGTCGTCCACCATCGCGAGCAGCGTGAGCTTCTGTTTCGCCGTCATGGATGTCTCAGCCAGCGCTTCGAGACATTGCTCTACGTGGCGCATCGCATTCAGACCGGGGGGAGCCGTCAACATCGCGACTAGCGCCCAGGGGTGACGGATGTACACCGCGTGCGTTCGCTTGGCAATCTCCATCATCGCCCGCCGCCAGTCCTTCGGAAGCGATGCTAGAAGCGCCTCACCCATGAGCGCGTCATCCATCGCCGCGATCAAATCGTCTTTGGTCTTCACGTAATAGTAGAGGCTCATCGTTCCCACTTTGAGTTCTTGCGCCACGCGGCGCATCGACACCGCCTCGAAGCCCTCTTTATCGGCGATGGCGAGTGCTACGGCGGCGATCCTCTGGCGGGTCAACCTTGATTTTCGGCTTGACATTCGTACACTGTACCATTAGTATAGGATTCGTACGCTGTACGAAGCCGCAGTATTGATCGTCGGAGCCGGACCAACCGGATTGACGCTCGCGCTGGATCTGGCGCGCCGCGGCATCTCGGTTCGTTTGATCGAGGCCGCCACGACGCCCTTCGAGGGGTCGCGTGGCAAGGGCATCCAACCGCGCACGCTCGAGATCTTCGATGATCTCGGGGTAATCGACGACATTCTCTCCGCTGGTACGCTTTACCCCAAGTTCCGGACCCATTTCGGCCCCTTCTCCCTGCGGGCGGGCTCGCTAGCTTCCGTCAAGCAGCCGACGGCGACCGTGCCTTATCCGAACCTTTGGATGGTGCCGCAAGCGCGCACGGAAAGTATCTTGCGCGATCGTCTGCGCGCGTTCGGCGGCGAGGTCGAATTTGGTCAGGCGCTCGCGACCTTCACGCAGAACGAGCACAGAGTGGACGTCACACTCTCGACCGGCAAAATGGTGCGAGCAAACTTCTTGGTCGGGTGCGACGGCGGTCACAGCACCGTGCGAAAGACGCTCGGCCTGAGGTTTGAAGGCCAGACTATCGGCGAGCAGCCCATGCTCGTGGCAGACGTCGAGATCGAAGGACTAGATCGGCGTGATTGGCATCTCTGGCCTTTCGCCAAAGGTGGCGTGATCGGGCTCTGCCCGTTGCCGCACACTTCGCTGTTCCAATTCACCTCAAAAGCAACGGCTGCCGCAGCAGGCATCGAGGACGTGGTGCACAAAGTCACCGGCCATCGCGTCAAGCGCGTTGCGTGGAGCTCGATCTACGAACCGGCGGTACGTATGGTGGATCGCTACCGCGTCGGGCGTGTGTTCTTAGCAGGAGAAGCGGCGCACGTGCATCCTCCGGCGGGTGGCCAAGGACTCAACACGGGCGTACAGGATGCCTACAACTTGGGCTGGAAGCTGGCGCACGTCGCCCGCGGCGGGCCCGATTCTCTCCTCGATACATACGAAGCCGAACGTCTTCCGATCGCCGCGGCGGTGCTCGGCTTGACCAAACACCTGCACCAGACGCGATCCATCAAGCGCGGCGATGCAACCAACCAGCTCGCGTTGCATTACCGAACCAGTTCCCTGTCTTCAGGCGTCACGCTTGGAAACCTGCATCCGGGCGATCGCATGCCCGATGGCCGGCTCGATGACGGCAGCAGGCTCTTTGATCATTTGCGCGGCCATCACGCGACAGAGTTCGTGACGCCCGATGGATCCCGGATTCTGATTCGTCCGGATGGCTACATTGCGTACATTGGCTCAACACACTTCGCCGAATACGCTGGTGCGCCCACCCTCCACGCGAGCGGCACAATAGGGCAGGGCCGCACACCTTAGTAGCCGCTCTCGGGTTCATGACGACTGCTACAATCACCACGTGCGAACGCCCATCCCGGCCCGCTGGGTTGCGATCACCGTTTTCATTTTTGCTTCGGTCCTGAATTATCTCGACCGCCAGATCCTGGCCACCATGGTGGACATCTGGCGCACGCGTCCCGAATTCCCGTTCACTTATGACGATTACGGCCTGCTGCTTTCGGTCTTCTCCATCGCCTACGCGTTGAGCGCGCTGTTCGTCGGCTGGTTCATCGATCGCGTGGGGCTGAATCGCGGCGCAGGCTGGGCCGTCGCGTTGTGGGCCTTTGCAAGCTTCGGCACCGGCGCATCGCATAGTGTTCACCAGCTGCTGGTATGGCGCGCGTTGCTGGGGATTTCCGAAGCCAGTGCAATTGCCGCCGTCACCAAAGCCGTTGCGCTGTATCTGCTGCCGCCCGAGCGTGCCGTGGGACAGGCCATGAGCCAACTCGGCTTGAGCCTGGGCGCGGGCATTGCTCCGGCATTTGCGGTGTACTTTTCCTATCGCTATTCCTGGCACTGGGCCTTCTACGCCGCAGGACTGCTGAGTCTGGCCTGGATTCCGATGTGGCTGGCAACCGCGCGCGTCATCACACCCGTGGCGCCGCTCCATATGGGCAAGCCCGTCCATTCGTTCGGTCTGCTGCGCGATCCGAAACTGTGGGCGCTCATGATCGCCAATATGCTCGGCATGACCGTCTACAGTCTGTGGGCGAATTGGGCGCCCACGTTCCTGATACGCGTCTATCACCTGACGCCGCCCGAAGCCTCGCACTACACCTGGATCGTCCCTTTGACCGGCTACCTCGGCGCGCTGCTGGGCGGCGCGATCTCCTGGCGATTAGTTCGCTCCGGCCACACTCCCGTTGCCGCGCGCAAACGCGCCTGCCTGATCTCGGCCATTTTTCTGCTCGCCACCATGGCCGTGCCGCTACTTCCCAACCCCGCGATCGCCACCGCAGGAATGTCATTCAGCTTTTTCTGGGTTTGCGCCTGGAGCACCAACCACTACACCCTGCCTATCGACATCTACGGTGCTGGACGCGCCGCGTTCGGAGGAGCATCGCTCGTCTTCGCCTACGGCGTGATGCAATCCTTCGTCTCGCGCCCGCTGGCGGCCGTCATCGAACGCTACGGATTTGGACCCGTATGTTTCGCCTTCGCCTGGCTGCCCATTGTCAGCTATCTTCTAGTACACCTGTTGATTCCTGATAATTCATCCCAAGAGACCACTCTTCAGTCACAAGTCACAGAAAATGCGGCTAGTACTTGCTAGTCCTCCGGTACTTTGCCGCGCAAATAAAGGTCAACTAAGGTATTTATGAGGGGTAACCTGAGGTAGCTTTCGCTAATCTAACCAATAGACGGTGGAGGCGGAGCTTCTTAGCCCGCCTTGGAAGGATGTAATAGAAGTTATGAAAGTTCAGTACCCCTATCGCTGCGACTACTGCCTGAACCTGAAAGGCCAAACCAACCATTGGTGGCTGCGGCCTCAGGATGCCGAGAAATTCCAATTGGTGCGTTGGGACCAGCAGTTGGCCGATATGGATGGCTACGAACACATCTGTTCCGAATCCTGCGCGTCCAAAGCTCTTTCCAAGTGGTTGGCGCGAGCCAGCGGCAACTTGGTGCAGCCGGCATCCAAAGAACGCTCCATGGCCGCCGTTCAGTAGGTCTTCAGGTACGTTAATTCTTTCCGGGCAGCTTCCACCGTCCAGTTGTGCCAGGGCGGCTCATGCATCGTGATCTTCTCAAAGCAGGCCGCAGCTTCGCGGTAGCGCTTGCTGTTCTCTAAGTATTGTCCGTAGTAAAACCAGGCCGTTGGAAGCGAAGGATGGTCGCGGATTACCGCCGTCGCCGAGGCTTCGGTTTCCGGCAGACGGAGTTGCGCGAATAAATAGAGCAGCGAGACGTCCGGAGTTGATTCCAGTTCAGGGAACTTCTCCAGAGCTTGGCGGGCCAGAGCCGTGCTTCCGTCGCCATGTCCGCGGTACAACTCGGCCAGCGCCTGGGCGATCAATTCGTCGCGCTCGGAAACCTGCAGCCCCACCACATCCTTGAAAAATGCGAGCGCGATGTTGGACCGGGCGATGTTTCCCGTGTCCAGGTGCGTGTCGCCTGAGACCACCAGAGCGAGTCTTCTCTCGCCCGGAACTTGAACCTGAACAATCAGCACGGAGGGCCCGTGGCACCAACGAACGCCCTGGCGCCCGTATGCCTGATGGAACCACCCCAAGGGTGCATGTTCTGCGCTGGCAAACTTTATGGCGCTGGGAAATCGCGCGGGGCCCGCAATCGGCTTCAGAGCATCGACGAACGCAGGGTTTTCGAGTACCTCCTCGCCTGGCGTTCCATCGGCCGTATTGTTGAGCACTTGGCGGATCGTCGCACCGGGCGGTGCTGGTGCGGGGTTATCCAGTAGAGCACGGGGAATGCGCTCTGCGATCACCGGTTCTTGGCAGGCCGCGTCGGTGATTTTGCCATTCTGCCAAACTACCCGGCCCGATTCGATGATCGCGGCGCGGGAGCCCAGCGCCATGTGTTGCAAGTCGCGGCCAAACTTTGCAAACTGGCTTTGCCCGGCCAATGGCCAACACGCCAAAAGCGGAACGAGCCAAAGCCTCACTTCTTATATCCAATTTTGCGCAGAAAGCTGTGCCGCCATTCCGCATCCGTCGCCGTCTCCACGCCCTTCGGCGACGACCCATCAATCACCCCCAGCACTCCCCTGCCCTGCTCCGTCTCGGCGACGATCACCTCCACCGGATTCGCGGTCGCGCAAAAAATGGTGCAGACCTCCGGCGTTTCGAGAATGCGATTCTTCACGTTGATCGGAAATCCGCTGTGTAGCGCCACCACAAACAGATGCCCGGCTCCTACCGCGCGCGCATTCCTGGTCGCGATCGCCTTCAGCTCATCGTCGTTGCCATCCACCCGCGTGAGACACGCCCCCGACGCTTCATTGAACGCGATACCGAACTTCATCTGCGGAACACTGTTAACGATCGCTTCGTAAATGTCTTCCACCGTTTTGATGAAATGGCTGTGCCCGACAATGACGTTGCCGTCGGTTGGAATCTCGATTCGAATCGCGTGCAGCTCCATGTCAACCATTAAGCCACAACGCAGTAAGACTCCGGCAACGCGAAGGCGCAAGGTGCGCGCTGTGTTATCATGAGGTTTCCGGCCGCCATCTGGGAAGCCACTGATTTAATTGCACTTATGTCGTACTCTGCGCCGAGTATCGCTAGACTGATCGACCACACGCTGCTGCGTCCCGAAGCCACGCGCGCCGACATTTTGCAACTCTGCCGCGAGGCGCGCGAGTACAATTTCGCGAGTGTTTGTTTGAATGGGTATTGGGTCCCGCTGGCCGCTTCGGAGCTGGCCGCTTCGGAGCTGGCCGGATCTGAGGTCAAGGTATGCACAGTAGTTGGATTTCCGCTCGGCGCTACGTCCACCGAAGCGAAGGTTTTTGAGACCGAAGCAGCGTTGCGCGCGGGCGCGCAAGAGATCGACATGGTTCAGAATATCGGCGCATTGCGCGGGGACGATGACCGTGCGGTGGAAGAGGAGGTCGCACTGGTGGCGGCGGCATGCCATCGCGCGGGCGCCATCGTCAAGGTGATTCTTGAAACCGCGCTGCTCAGTGACGACCAGAAGATCGTCGCCTGTAGGCTGGCGCAGATGGCCGGAGCCGACTTCGTAAAAACGTCCACCGGTTTCAGCTCTTCCGGCGCGACGGTTCACGATGTCGAGCTGATGCGGCGCGCCGTTGGTCCCGACATGGGGGTGAAAGCCTCCGGCGGAATCCGCACGCTCGATGACCTGCTCAAGATGCTGGCCGCCGGGGCCACACGGATCGGCGCAAGCGCTAGCGTCAAGATCGTTCATGCCGCGCGGGCTGCGGAGTCCGGAACTTGACCATGGCCGCGCCCACGCCCAAAACCAAAGTTCGTTTTCAGGAACGCGCCGAACTTCTCGATTTTCTCCTCGACGTTTCCGCCGCCACTTCTGAAACGCTCGACCTCGACCGCATTTTGGCGAACGTCGCCGCCATCGTCAAGGACGTCGTTCCCTACGATCTTTTCGCCATCCTTCTTTATAGCGAGCGCCAGCATGGGCTGGGCATTCGCTATTCCATCGGCCATCGCGAAGAAGTGGTGCGAAACCTGGTGATCCCGCTGGGCGAGGGTCTCACGGGAGTCGCCGCCGCAAACCGCCAGCCGGTCCTATCGCCCGACGTTCGCAGCGACGCGCGTTACCTCCCTGCTCTGGACGCCGTCCAATCCGAACTCGCCGTTCCAATGCTGGCCCGCGGCAAGCTGGTGGGCGTCATCGATCTGCAGTCCACGCGCCTCGCCGCCTATCGCGAGCAGGACCGCGCTTTGCTGCAATTGATCGCCTCGCGTGTCGCGGTGTCCATCGATAACGCGCGGCTCTATCGCCGCGTCGATCGCCAGAATCGTACTCTCAAGACGCTGGCGCATTTGTCCCAGGAGTTCAGTTCCATCCTCGATCTCGATGAACTGCTGCGCAAAATCGCAGCCACCACGCATTCACTGGTGGCCTTCGACGCTTTCAGCATTCTGCTTTTAGATGCCGATCGAAAAGTACTGCGCCATCGCTTCAGCGAGCGCTATGACCAGCGCGTGGATCTCGACAACATCCCGCTCGGCAAGGGGCTCACGGGCGCCGCCGCCGAATCGCGCGAGATCGTTCGGGTGGCCGATACCATGGCCGATCAGCGCTACATCGCTTCGCATCCTGATATCCGCTCCGAGATCGCCGTGCCGCTGATGGTGCAGGATCGCGTGGTGGGCGTCATGAATCTGGAGAGCGAGCGCATGGGCTATTTCACCGAAGACCACTCGCGATTGTTGGCGTTGCTCGCGCCCCAGATCGCAAGCTCGGTTGAAAACGCGCGTCTGTATGAAGAGATCGCGCAACGCGAGCAGTGGATGGATCGCGATCTCAAGGCCGCGCGCAACGTCCAATTAGTCATGTTGCCGCGCGAAGCGCCCGAAATTGAGGGCCTGCAGGTCGCGATTCGTCTGCGTCCCGCTCGCGAAATCACCGGCGACGTCTACGACATCTTCGAGCATAGCTCGGGCGAGACCGTTTTCCTTTTCGGCGACGTCAGCGGCAAAGGCGCGGCCGCGGCGCTGTACGGCGCAATGGTGAGCGGACTGCTGCGCACACTAGCGCACCGCCGGCGCGATCCCGCCGAACTGCTCAAGTTGCTGAACCGGGTGTTGCGCGAGCGAATCGTGGGCACGCAATACGTCGCTCTGCTGGTGTTGGTATGGGAGAGCACGCATCATCGCTTCGTGATGGCTAACGCGGGCGCGGAGCCGCCGCTCATCTGCCGCGATGGCAACATCATCAAGCCCAAAGTGGAAGGCGTTCCGGCGGGCCTGCTCGACGATCGCGAGTACGACGAAATGATTTTCGATACCAAGCCCGGTGACGTTATCGTTCTACATTCGGACGGCATCACGGATCAACCCAACCCGAAAGGTGTGGAATACGGCACCGCGCGTCTGGGGCGGAAGCTGCAAAAGCTGTGCACCAAGCCTCCCGAGATTATGGCTAATCAGATTCTCACGGACCTGGATCATTACAAATCGGATGCGCCCACGCACGACGACCAGACGCTGGTCATATTGAAGGTGACCTGACAGCGCCGCGATCAACGCGAGCGGTTGAGATTTCTAATGGAATATCGCGATCAAACACTCTATCTCGAAGAACTCCCGCTGGCCGACATCGCGCGTCGCGAAGGCACTCCTAGCTACGTTTACTCACGTGCCGCAATCCTCGATCGATTTCAGGCGTATCAACATGCCTTCGGCGATGTTCCACACAAAGTCTGCTATGCAGTCAAGGCGAATAGCAACCTTTCGATCCTCAAGCTGCTTGCTGAAGCCGGCGCGGGCTTTGACATCGTGTCCGGCGGAGAGTTGTTCCGCGCATTGAAGGCTGGCGCCGATCCGGCGACCATCATCTTCTCTGGCGTCGGCAAGACTTCGCACGAAATCGACTACGCGCTCGAACACCAAATCAAAAGCTTCAATTGCGAGTCAGAACCTGAACTGGCGCTGATCGATTCACTCGCGGCCCGCCGCGGCATCCAGGCGCGCGTTGCTCTGCGCGTAAACCCCGATGTGGACGCGTCTACGCATCCCTACATCTCCACCGGACTCCGCCAGCACAAATTCGGCATCGACATCGCTGACGCCGAAGCGGTCTACGAGCGCGCGCGGGCGCTCCAGCACCTTTCGCTCGAAGGCGTCAGTTGCCACATCGGCTCGCAGATCACCGATATCGCGCCCATGCTGGAGGTGTTCGACAAGATGATCGCGCTAGTGGAACGGCTGCGGGCGCGTGGGCTCCCCATCCGCTCGCTCGATCTGGGCGGCGGACTCGGCGTGGCTTACAAACCGGGCGATAAAGCGCTATCCATTTGCGAGTTCATTCAAGCTATGTGCCAGCGCACCGCCGGACACAGGCTCGAGATCCTGATTGAGCCGGGACGTTCCATCGTGGCCGAAGCAGGTGTTCTACTCACTCGCGTGCTATATCGCAAGAGCAATGGCGATCGGGAGTTCATCATCGTCGACGCCGCCATGAACGACCTGATTCGTCCGGCGCTGTATCAGTCGCATCACGAGATTATTCCCCTCCGGAAGAACCAGGGTGACACGATCATCGCCGACGTTGTCGGCCCAGTCTGCGAATCGGGTGATTTTCTGGCCCGCGCCCGCGAAATGCCCAACGTGCTGCCCGGCGATCTTCTCGCGGTCTGCACCGCCGGCGCTTACGGCTTCGTGGCAGCGTCGAATTACAATTCGCGCCCTCGGCCGCCCGAGATTCTAGTGGAAGGCGATCGCTTCCGCGTGATCCGGCGGCGCGAGACTCTCGAAGACCTGGTGCGTGGTGAGTGATCGCCAAGCACCTGCAAACCCTAGCGCGACCCATGATGTATGAGGTAAAACCAAGGCCTATGGAATGGGATCGGCGCGCCGTCGTTGCTTGAGCAGTCACTTCATCAGGTACACTGTATATGAGGGTGCTATGGAAAAGGGAACAAGCAAGAAGCTGGAGCCCACGCCACCGCAGGCTACTGAGCCGCAGGGTCAAGAGACGCGAGTAAACGGAAAAACTTCCGGCGTCCGCACTGCCTCAAAGCAAGAGTTCGATAAGGCTCACCGTAAGACAAGCGCACAGCATGCCGGCTTGTTTCGCCGCTTGGCTAAATAATCTCGCAGCAACAGTTGCCCTTTACTAAATCCTTTGGAACAAGAGCCCGTTTTTCTGTCACGGGAACTGATTGATGAAATCCACCGCGACCAGATCAACGAGTTCGGCGGCGTTGACGGTCTGCGGGACGAAGGGGCGCTTGAATCGGCTATCGCCCAACCGCTGAACGTCTACCTTTACGGCCAGGGCGACCTCTACGAGATCGCGGGTGCGTACGCCTTTCACATCGCCGAGAGTCAAGCCTACCTCGACGGAAACAAGCGGACCGGTGTTCAAGCAGAATTAGATTTTCTGGAAATCAACGGCGTCGATACCAGCCGCCTCCCAGAGCTCGCCGCCTACGAAGCGATGATCGCAGTGGCCAACCACGAGATGGACCGCGTCGGCCTGGGGCGATTCTTTCGTGACACCCTGTCCGAAACGCTGGGCCAGCCGTAGGAACGGAAGAAGTCCTACCAAGGAAAGCCGTTGAAGTATCTGTCCAGCATGCTCGAAAAAGGTCCGAACAGTCATCCGGACTCGGTGTTTGTCAAACGACTTAACTGGACACTCGGATCCGCCAAGCTTTCCCCGCGATATTCTGAGCTTGATGCATCACTCCCTCTGGCGTGGAGCAATATCATATCGGCTCCTCGCCTTAAATCCGCCGATTTGTTAGAAAAAAAACGCCACCGCGCACGAGAAAATCCCCTGATGCGTCCCCTCGCCCCGAATCAACAATTTCCAAGCGACTTTGAGCGCCGCCTTCCCAGCCCGCGCCGCTCTTCACCAGCCAAGCGCCAGTTCCGGGCCTTGTTCGATGGTCTGGCGCTTGAATCGGGATATTTGCCATGGGACTCCTTGTACTTCTCGGGCGGAGCGATTCGTGCCGTTGCTCCAATCTCCGGGTTACAATCAGTTATGCGCCTTTGCGTTTTCGCCGTTCTATCTCTGTCGTTGCTCACCGTTCTTTCCGCGCAGGAAAGGCCCAAGTCCACACTGGACAAGGCCCATATGGAGGCATACGTCCGCCATCTATTGGCCGTGATTCCCGAGGTGCAGGTGAAGATTGACGACCCGAAGCCTTCCGGCACGGCGGACCTCCAAGAAGTGGAGGTTCACTTCACCTACCAGGGCCGCTCGCAGGATGAAACCTTCTATGTCACCAAAGACGGCCAGCATATTATTCGCGGCGTGGTTTACAACCTGGCGCAGAATCCCTTTCAGGAAGATCTCGACAAGTTGAAGACCAGCGGCGCGCCTGTGTTCGGCCCCGCCACCGCTGCGGTGACAGTTGTCGAGTTCGGCGATTTCGAATGCCCCAATTGCAAGGAAGAAGCCAAGACTCTCCGCAGCAATGTCCCGTCGCAGTTTCCCACCCAGGTTCACGTGGTCTTCAAGGATTTTCCGCTGGAGCAGATTCATCCCTGGGCCAAGGCCGCATCCATCGCGGGACGATGTATCTATCACCAAAGCCCGACAGCTTTCTGGAAGTATCATGACTGGATCTACGATCATCAGGCCGAAATTAATCCGGACAACCTGAAGACCCAGTTGACGGATTTCGTCAAGACGGCCCAAGATATCGACGGGTTGCAATTCGGCCATTGCATCGACACCAAGGCCACCGAAGCCGAAGTGGACGCTTCCCTCGCCGAGGGACGCGCGCTGCATGTGGACGCCACCCCCACCCTGTTCCTGAACGGACGCCGCTTGGTGGGCAACTATCCGTGGCAGAATATCGACCAGATCATTACCGGCGAGCTGAACTATCAGAAATCGGCGCAGAGCACTACTCCGAAGGCCGCCGAAAAACCCGACGACAAGTGTTGCGAAGTGAAGATCCCTTCGCCCCTCGACAAGTAAATGCAGCTTTCTTATTAAATGCTTCCGAAAATTGCACTTCGGATCGGGCTCCCGATCGCCCTGGCAGCCGGCGTGTTTGCCGCCAACATCGGCAGCGACGATTATCTTGGCATTATCAAGTTCCTGGCTTCGCCGGAAATGCGCGGCCGGGCCACCGGATCGCCGGAGCTCGAAAAGGCCGCGGCCTATATTCGCGATCGGTTTCGCGCGATGAATTTGAAGCCGATTTCGGGCGACAGCTATTATCAAAATTTCGACGTTACCACCAGCGCGCGTCTCGGCAAGAAGAACGACCTGGCCTACACCACGGGCGCTGGCTCGGAATCGTTGCGCTTCCAGCAGGACTTCATTCCCTTGAACCTTTCCGCCGCGGGCGACGTGTCCGGCAATGTGGTTTTCGCGGGCTTCGGCATCACCGCGCCCGAATATAATTACGACGATTACGCCGGCATGGATGTAAAGGGCAAGATCGTATTGCTGCTGCGCCATGAGCCGCAGGAGTTCGACGAGAAGAGCGTTTTCGAGGGCAAAGTTTACACCGCCCATTCTCAGATTTTCAGCAAGGCCGCCAACGCTAAGTTTCACGGGGCCAAGGCCGTGCTGCTGGTGAACGATGTCGGCACGCATGTGGGCGATGGTGACGACCTGGAGAAATTCGGGGGCGCGGAAGGCCCCGACAACGCGGGTATCGAGTTCGTCCAGGTGAAGGCGAACATCGTAAACAAGTGGCTGGCTCTCAGCGGCAAGAACTTGGAAAGCATCGAGAGCGGAATCGACAAGGATCTGCATCCGGAATCATTCGCTCTGCCCGAAAAACTGCGCCTCGATATGGACGTCGATATCGGGCGCGAAGTGAAAACGGTCCACAACGTTGGCGCTTATCTTCCCGGTGAAACCAGCGAATACGTCGTCATCGGCGCGCACTACGATCATCTCGGCCTGGGTGGGCAATTCTCGCTGGCGCCCTCGCTCACTGGAACTGTCCATCCTGGCGCCGACGATAATGCCTCCGGCACGGCGGGCGTCCTTGAACTGGCTGGCTGGTTCTCCCATCAGCCGAAACGCCAGCGGGGCATTCTGTTTCTCACCTTCGCGGGCGAAGAATTGGGTTTGCTCGGCTCCAGTTATTACGTCAATCACCCGCTGCTGCCGCTCAAAGACGATGTCGCCATGATCAACATGGACATGATCGGCCGCATCAGGGACCGCAAGATCTACGTGGGTGGCGTGGGTACCGGCACCACTTTCGGCCCGCTGCTCAAGGAACTGGTCCCCAAGCATGACTTCGACGCCGACCTGACCGAAAAGGCCGGCTACGGATCCAGCGACCACACCTCGTTCACCACGAAACAGGTTCCGGTGCTGTTCTTTTTCTCCGGCCTCCACGCCGACTATCACAAGCCGAGCGACACCTGGGACAAGATCGACGCTCCGGACGCCGTCCGCTTGCTGAATCTGGTGGCCGACGTCACCGATCACCTGACCGACAGCTCACCGCGCCCGCAGTTCGTTCGCGTGGCCGAAACCGAGCCTCCCGGCGAAGTGGCCAATCCCCATTCCGGCAAAGTGTCCGGCGGCGGCTACGGCCCCGATTTCGGCAGCATCCCGGATTTCACCGAACTACCCAACGGAGTAAGGTTCGCCGACGTGCGTCCCGGCTCACCCGCCGCCAAGGCCGGACTGAAGGCAGGGGACATTTTGACCCAATTTGACGGGAAACCCATCCAAAACCTCTACGATTTCACGTACGCGCTACGGGCCAGTCATCCTGGCCAGGAAGTACTTGTCAAGGTGCTCCGGGGTACCCAAACAATTGAAGCCAAGGTACTACTGACCGAGCGGAAGTAACTCCGCATACTTTGGTCATGGCACCTGAATCTTCCTTCGGCACTGCGCCGGCCCTGACCCACAGCATCGTACGGACTTTGCCGCCCCTGATCCTGCACCCCTTCGCGGATGCCGGCGGCCCCGGCAAGCTGGTGGAAAGCTCGCGCGCCAATCTAAAACTGCAAGGCTTGCTGCCCCAGGGCGAAGCCTCACGGGACGACCTGGACCGCGCCCTCATGGACGGCCGCTACTCCGAGCTTCGGATGCTCTACTACGTCGGCAAGGATCTTTCGCGCTGGATTGAGCAGTGTCTCGAATTTGCCGAGCGCAATCAGGCCGATCTTCCGCGCGGCATCTGCTTCCAGAGTTTCGCTGGACTGCTGATCCACGACGCGCCTACCGGCGTCCAGGCCAAGCTTCGCAAGTGGGGCGTCGCCGACTACAAATCGATTTTTAGCCGCGCGCTCGGCTTGAATTTTGTGTTCGCCGCCGCGCCGCCGCGCGAAGTGCTGGCCGATGAGTTCGTCCGCGCTTATTTCCGCTTCGCCGATCAAATCTTTCAGAGCAAGCTGAGCGAGTGCGATTTCACCCCGCTCACCTCGCGCGAGTTCCATTTCGAGCTCTATTCCTCTGGCGAATACTCGCGGATGCTGGAACGCTCTTGGGGCGAGTAATCCTTTTCGAATTCAGCCAGGGTAGTTAGGAATCTGGATGCGGCGTTCAGGTTGTACCCAGCGATGTCTCGGAGGAATCGCTGGTTCACCCGGCCTCCATATTTCTGGAAGGCCCAGATCCCGACAGCGAGCACAGCCAATCCGAACGCCACGTTGATCACGATCCACGGGATTCCGAAGAGACGATACACGTCCAGTCCGAGGGATCCTTTCATCACGACAATGAAAATGGGCGCCCAGGTCAGCGTCATCGTCAGGATGATCGCCTGGGTATAGCGGATACGAAACTTTCGCAGAGTTTCCAGCCGCTTCTGAATCAGGGCGACAGGTTGGTTGTAGTCGATCGTTAGAGCCAGTCCAATCTGCGCAGTCAGCGCCGCCAGCGCCGCGATGGCCGCCAGGTCAAGCACAATCGCCGGAAGAGTGAAGCGCGGCGTCGACCAATTGAGAGCTATAAAGCGACCCAGCGAAACGATCACCACCAGCATGAAGATCGATCCCGCCGCCAGCATCGCGGCTAATCTCCAGAGCGCAAATTTGGCGCGCCGGGTGTACGTTTCCCGTAGCAGCTGCAGGTTCAAGCGAATGCTTTGATCGAGCTTCCGGTCGTGCTCGACCCACTTTTCCTTGAGCTCATCGAGTTCCATATTGTTGTACTTCCTGTTTCTTCCGCAGGGTTTCTTTCAGGCGGCTGATCTTCGTTGCGACGTTGGTCTCGCTGATTCCCAAGATGGCCGCGGTTTCCTGGTAATTGTTCCCGTCCAAATAGAGGATCACCAGCGCCTTATTGAATGGGTCGAGTTCTTCGATCCACTGATACAGAAGCTGTACCTCTTCGGAACGGTTCTCCGTCTCATCGATCGCTTCGAGCAAGTGCTCGCTGCCAGGCACGACGTGCCGCGTCCGGACGCTCTCGCGGCGATAGAAAGAAATCGCGACATTCAGGGCGATACGATACATCCAGGTGGAAAACCGTACCCGTTCGTCGAACGCGGCAAACGACCGCCAGAGCTGGACGATGATCTCCTGCGCCAGGTCGTCCCGGTCTCCCGGATTCCTGCAGTAGGAGCGGCAAACCTTATAAAGGGTAACTATTTACTTGACTAACCATGCTTCTTGCCGTAAGATTGATTCATGGCGTTACCATCCACTCTCCAAGAAGCGGTTATCTACTTCGCCGATCCCAAGAACTGCAACGAGTTTCTG
>Ga0187864_10001074_pt1 | contig 27622 bp, 42 predicted proteins | sample June2016WEW_11_4_FD_132985 | JGI IMG/M metagenome (GOLD analysis project Ga0187864, IMG submission 132985) | Peatland microbial communities from SPRUCE experiment site at the Marcell Experimental Forest, Minnesota, USA - June2016WEW_11_40 | ecosystem: Environmental > Terrestrial > Soil >...
CCAGGTGATCAGGGCCCTCGTGCCCCTGGCCGACATGTTCGGCTACGCTACCGACCTGCGCTCGCGGACCCAGGGTCGGGCCACTTACACGATGCAGTTCAGCGCGTACCACGAGGTACCGGACTCGATAGCCCGTGAGATCATCGCCCGGGCACGCGGGGAGTAGGAGGAGACACCATGGCCAAGAAGAAGTTCGAGCGTTCGAAGCCTCATATCAACATCGGGACGATGGGCCACATCGACCACGGTAAGACCACGCTCACCGCGGCCATCACGAAGGTCTTGTCGGAGAAGAACCCGAACGTGGCCTTCACCACCTTCGACCAGATCGACAAGGCGCCCGAGGAGAAGCAGCGCGGCATCACGATCCAGATCGCCCACGTCGAGTACGAGACCGACAAGCGGCACTATGCGCACGTCGACATGCCCGGGCACGCCGACTACATCAAGAACATGATCACCGGTGCTGCCCAGGTCGATGGAGCCATCCTCGTGGTCTCGGCTGCGGACGGGCCTATGCCTCAGACCCGTGAGCACGTCCTGCTCGCCCGCCAGGTGGGTGTTCCCCACATCGTGGTGGCGCTGAACAAGGCCGACCTGGTCGACGACGAGGAGCTGCTCGACCTGGTGGAGCTCGAGGTGCGCGAGCTTCTGACCCAGTACGAGTTCCCCGGCGACGACATCCCTGTGATACGTCTGAGCGCGCTCAAGGTGCTCGAAGGCGACGAGGAGTGGACGCCGAAGATATTCGAGCTCATGGACGCTGTCGACAACTACATTCCCGAGCCCGAGCGCCCCCTAGACAGGCCCTTCCTCATGCCCATAGAGGACGTGATGTCGATCACCGGCCGGGGTACCGTCGTCACGGGCAAGGTCGAGCAGGGAATCGTGAAGGTAGGAGACAGCGTGGAGGTTGTCGGGCTACGCCCCACTCAGAGCACCGTGGTCACCGGCGTCGAGATGTTCCGCAAGCTCCTCGACGAAGGTCGGGCTGGGGACAACATTGGGGCGCTGCTGCGCGGCACGAAGAAGGAGGAGGTCGAGCGCGGCCAGGTGCTGGCCAAGCCCGGCTCGATCACCCCGCACACGAACTTCACCGGTCAGGTGTACGTCCTCACGAAGGAGGAGGGTGGCCGGCACAAGCCGTTCTTCAACAACTACCGACCGCAGTTCTACTTCAGGACCACCGACGTAACCGGGTCGATCACTTTGCCCGAGGGGACCGAGATGGTCATGCCCGGTGACAACACCGAGATGACCGTAGAGCTCCAGAAGCCGATCGCCATGGACGAAGGCCTGCTCTTTGCAATCCGTGAAGGTGGGCGCACCGTGGGATCAGGCCGGGTCATCAAGGTCATCAAGTAGCCGACGGGAATCGGACGGGAGCAGGGAAATGGCCGACGCCGCCAGGCAGAAGATCCGCATCCGGCTCAAGGCCTACGACCATGAGGTCCTCGACCAGTCGACGGAGAAGATCGTCCAGACGGTGCTTCGGACCCAAGCGAGGGTTCAGGGGCCGATCCCCCTCCCGACCGAGAAGCACCGCTACACGGTGATCCGCTCTCCACACAAGTACAAGGACAGCCGGGAGCATTTCGAGATGCGCGTGCACAAGAGGCTGGTCGACATAGTCGAGCCGACGCCGAAGACCGTGGACTCGCTCCAGCGCCTTGATCTGCCTGCCGGAGTCGACATCGAGATCAAGATACAGAACGTTTAACGCAGAGCGTGGTGGTCCCGCTACGGGACTATCACACGACCGGCCCACCAGCGAGCACGCGGCGCAGGGGGGCTCGATCCCTCGCCCCGCCTGCGCCAGCGTTGCTCGTCGGTGAGTTCGCCCGCCGCTACGCCAACGCCAAGACCCGCCAGCAGTACGTAGCCGAACTCACCGCGCTCTTCGCCTCGACGGGGTGCTCTCATCCCCGCCACCTCACCGAAGCCGACGTACTCGCCTGGTGCGGCGGGAACGGTAAGCGCCCGGCGAACAACACGATCCGAAACCGCCTGTCCCGGGTGTGCACCTTCCTGCGTTGGTGCGTGAGGACCGGGGAAGCCGATCCGGGGCTCGTGGAGGCATTAGCCAGCCGTGACAACCCGCTCCGGCGTATCCCGAGGCTCTACGGGAAGGTCCAGGGTCGCTACCCCGCCCGCTGGCTCACATACGACGAGGCCTTCACCAAGCTCCTCGGCACCTGTACCGACGGAGAGCCCGGCATGCGTGACGCGCTGGTCCTGCGGCTCGGATTAGCCGGTATGCGATCAGCCGAGATCATCCACCTGCGCATCGGCGACCTACACCTCGATCAGCAGCCGCCTCAGATCACCTGGATCGGTAAGGCCAGCCGCTCACGCCAGCTCGTCCCCGGCCGATCGTTGGTGGCACTTCTGTACCGGTACATGAGTACGTACGCGGAGCGCATGGGACACCTGCCGCAACCCGGTGACCCTGTCGTGTGCCGAGCCAAGCCGGGAACCGGACTTGGTCAGCTTTCTTGGGGTCACCCCATAGCCCGCACGTGCAGCGTGCAACGCATCGTCCGCATCAGAGCCGACTTGGCAGGCCTTGGACACCTCTCGCCGCACGACCTACGACGCTCTGCGGCCGGGATCCTGCATCGCAGCACCGATGACACCGGTGCCCATCACTTCGACCTGCTCGACATTCAGAAGGTCCTCGGGCATGCCGACCCGGCAACGACCATGCGTTCTTACCTCGACCCCATGGACACCGCCGTCATCGACAGAGCCAGCCGCTGCCTCGACTAGGCGTCCGCAAGAGACCCCCGGTTCACGCCGAGCGGATTTCCGGACCGGGCCCTCCTGCGGTCCGGTGCCAAGGCTCCGGTCCTCGGAGGCCCCCAGAACCGGCCCCACACGACGGCGAGAACCCGGGCGGTTCTTGCGGGCGCCTCGATGGGGCACGCAATGCGGTTTGCGGGTTCTGTGCTACAGGCTCCGCACCCGCCCGGTAGCGCGCAGCACTTACCGGTCGTCCTCCCTTGGCCTCTCGTAGCCGCACTCCTCGTACACCCGGCGATCGAAATACACCCTTTATGCAGCCTCGTCTGACGAGCCACCTAGCCAACACTGGCTAATCATCCTTCATTCCGAAGCTCACGCGGACAGCTTTTTGGAAGTCGAAGAGGTGTCGAGCCAATTCTGTTCGCGAGTCAACATCGTGGTTTTGGCTAGGCGGACCGAATTCATGCATTGACACATGGTTTGCCGCGAGGAGTGCGCTAGTAGCGACCTCGCGCACGCTGGCAGTTCCGTAAGTGATTACGTCTGAATGGGCATTCAGGAGGCGACTGAGCGCTTCGCCAAAGGAACGACGCCTGTCCTTCTCAGACTCAGTCCTTAACGTGTTAAGCAAGACTTCACCAGCCTTGGAAAACTCGCTATAGACACGAAGTCGCAGGTCCCGTAGCCACGTGCGGTGTTCTGAGCGGCTGGCGTAAATAGCAGCGCCAACACCGCCAATGATTATGGCGGCAGCAGCAAACGCCGAGATGACGAGCGTTGCTACCTCAACGCCACTGGCGCCGATCAACATGGGTAGAGAATATGCAATGTCCCTGCTTCATCTGCGGAATGTTAATCGCAAGGGCAGCCGGTACCCGAGTTTGCTCAGAGCCGTCGTTCCCGAGCGGTTAGTCTCAGCTGCCGGGTATCGCGAACCGGCACTTTCGGGATGGACTATTCGATCAGTTCAACCGCTCCGAGCAGACCCGGGTCGAGCAGGTATTCGGGGTCATCGGCTCCCTGTTGAAACACAGCGAGCACTGCCTCGACGCTTGCGACTGTGCTGTAAACGTGAGCTGCCGGGTGGCCTCTTATCAGGCGTCCGTCCCGATAGTGCCGAGCACCGGCAAGGCTCGTCCATGCCATTCCTCTCTGCCTGGACGGATCGCAGCCTCGGAACAAGACTTGCTCGCAAGCTGGGGCCGCAACCGATGTCGGCCATGTGACAACGTCGACCGCAAGGAACATTTCGACCCACCTCGCTGATCCGATCGTGCCTTCCGGAGCGGATAGCGAGTGATAACACCACGCATAGGGGAGCCGGTCCCGCAGCTTTTCAAGAGTGAGTGCCCTTCTAGCAAATGCGTCGTACAGAAGTTGGGGCCCTTGCGCTGAGGTCTGCAAGTCGATACAGGTCGGAATGGGCGGTGAATCCGTTTCGGGCCAGTCAGCTTTTACCACAATCACCCCCAGATTCACACCATTGGGCTATGGCCGACGCTGCTGCGTCGTACTGCTGCGCTCCTGAAACACGGGTGAAGCTGACGGTGTCGATGCCTCCGCCATAGGGCGTATAGCTGAGGATGAGCCCATACAGCACCTGCGTCCCTATGTCTGCGACTGGCACGGTGACCTGAAAGACCGGGCGGGGTTCGTTCTCGACTTGGAGGGTCAACGAGAACGTCCCTGTCACCTCCACGTCGACCGGGAAGCTGTTGTTGGGAGGTATTGCGGTTTCATCGCCGTTCAGTCCCAACGCATCTTGGGCGATCGTTGCCGTCTCAGTCCAGGTCCCCGTCACGCCGGATGCCGACTGCAAGAGCGTCAGGAGGACGGTGTCGTCGCTGAGGCCGTTCGTGGCGGTTGGGGCTTGCCAGAAGTACTCGCCAGTCCAACCCGGATTGCGTGAAGATGGAGGCGCTGATGTCGCCGTGGTTGTGTTGGTGCCAGCGCTAGAACCACCACCGCAGGCCGCCAGGGCGCCCGCCATTCCGACGGCACCTACCAGAGCGCAGCGCCGCAGCCATTTCAGCACCTACCCATGATGCCAGTCCCGATCGGTACTGATGCCGGTTACCGGCTAACCCACGGTCCTAGCCGCCAGTCGGAGAATGGCGAGGTCGGCTCCCCGACGCCTCCAACTCGACACTCGATGTGTCGACCAAAGAGGTCCCAGAGGTGCTCCCCCTAACGGTCGCACAGGTGCCTCCCTACCCACCTGAAACCTCCGCTTGCGCCCAGCGCAGCAGCTTCTCGCCAAAGCCGAACCCATCAGCCAGGTTCGTCACGCTCAATCCGTCGAGCGACCGCTCCCGCATCCGTGGCACCAACAGTCCCTGCGCATCCCGAATCCGTACCTTCACCCCCGCAACATCGTCACGCTTACGTCGCATCACCCGTCGCATCTTCACGAATTCCGACCGGCCCACTTCCTCCCCGCGCTCCACAACCGCCATGCCCCACACATCCCACCACTTCATACCCTCGAAGCCTTCGGGCACTGCCTTCTGCTCCAACTTGCCCGACTCCCGCCACAGATAGTCACCCACTCGCTTGGCGTTCTGCCTGCCGCCCCCGTAGCGCCCGTAGAAGCACGGCCGCACGTGCACACCCCAGTAGCGGTGCGCCCCATTTCCCGACCCCACGATCTCCCACCACGTCTGCCGAGCCCACTCCCACACCAACCGGCCGTCACTTGCATCCCTCTCCAGTACCGCCTGCTCGGGTAACCCAACGTACAAGTGAACATGCGGGGCGTACTGCTCATCGACCGCCCTCGTCTTCCGCGGCTGGAACTCCAAGACCCACGTTCCCCGCGCCGCTCCCCACTTGCGCCGCCACCGCTCCCGAAACGCCCGCAGATGACGCTTCAACGCCAACGCGTCCGGACACGACCGCCGCCACTTCCCCGGATACGTCAGCGTCAGCATCACCAAGCGATCCAACTCGTCCCACGGAAGCGCATTCCAAACCCATCGCATCTGGCGCCGAGCCTTCGGTGTAAAGACCCTTACAGGGCTTCCGGACCTGCCCGTCACCCGCCCAACTCGCCCCCCGTCGATCCGCCCTTGCCCCTCCCAGTGTGATTTGAGCTTCACCCCACCTGGCGATGACACGACCGAGTGCCTACGCACCGGTCCTCCCACCTGGAGGCCGGAACCACACCTGACATCCACATGGAAGGACGACAGGCTCGGTGAATTGCTCCCCGGCTAACTCACCGAACAGGAGCCGAGCAACACCTTCTCGGTGTTCGGGCAAGTCACAACCCGGGTCAGTCCAGATCGGCGGCAGTTCAATCGGCCCGCTACTCCGTGCACGCATGCTCGTATTGCGCCACGAGTTCGGCCCCTCTTCAATCCGACGCCGGTTGACGGAATCTGCCAACCCGAGATGACACACCCCCTAGCTACGGTTGACACCATGTCCATTCCGGCCCCCCTCCCCGACGAGCCCCAGTACTTCGAAGACGAGGAGCAATACCAGCCTTCGAAGGAGGAGCTAGCGACCTGCGGCTATCTAGACGGGCTTCGCGCCGCAACCCACCGCATCACCTGGCTCCAGAGCCGCCAGTCGGAGTGCATCCGGAAGCTCCGCAGTCTTGGGGTCCCATGGACGCTGATTGCCGAGTGCCTCCACATCACCCGCCAGGCCGCTTGGAAGACCTACCACCATCTCGATCCGAAGTGATCCTTGGCACGGCCCGGACCGGCTCGTCAAGGGCTTCGCAAGCAGCGGGTCCCCGCTCGCTACGCTCACCCCCGCTGCCCTTGACTACGCCCGGGGCCGTGTCCCATGCCCACCAGGAATCGACGCACCAGCGCCGATGCGCTCATCGAAAGGAGCACCTAAAGTGACTACCGCCAGGGATCAGCGTGCACCTTTGGCACTAATTTCTAGAGAGAATTCAATATCGAAAGGAGCACCTAAAGTGACTACCGCCAGGGATCAGCGTGCACCTTTGGCACTAATTTCAGAGAGAATTCAATATCAAGATACAGAACGTCTGAGTCCGGGGCGCCCGCCGTCGCTCCGCTCGTCCTTCTGCACGGTCCGTGACGTGAGCCGAAGGCACCGGTAGCGGCCCACACTTGGATCGTGTAGCCTCTTCGGTCGGGCTTATTCCCGGTTCCTCGGCATATTCGACGTCTCCGAGCGCCCACCTTTTACCTGGTGGGGACCCCGGGGCACAACTTAAAGAGCGCTCCGCTCGGGTTTCCCGGGCGGAGCGCTGGTGTGCTGCCGAGCACGCCAGCGAGGGCACCGGAGACGATGCTCGTATCCCGGCAGATGCCACAGGCGCGGCATCTGCCGGCTGAGAAGACTGTCAGCGGCGGGGTCGGGACCCCGCCGTCTTGAAGAAGGGTGGGGTTGGGCCCCTCACGGGGCACCGCAGGCGTCAGGAACGTGGAAGGACTCGAGGCTCAAGACCGTGGCGACCAAGGCGATCGTCGGTGAGAAGGTGGGTATGACCCAGGTCTTCGACGACCAGAACCGTGCCGTAGCGGTCACGGTCCTGAAGGTCGCGCCCGTTCGCGTGGTCAGGGTGAAGCGTCCCGAGCGCGAGGGCTACTCCGCTCTCCAGGTCACCTGGGGCGTGCGAAGGGCGGGCGCTCTTTCCAAGCCCGAGCAGGGTCATTTCGAAGCTGCCGGGGTGGAGCCCGGCCGCCGCCTGGTCGAGCTCCGGATCGAGGACTCGAGCGGCTACGAGGTGGGCCAGCAGCTCACCGCTGACCTGCTTGCCGCCGGAGAACGCGTCGACGCAATCGCGGTTTCAAAGGGCAAAGGCTTCACCGGAGCGATGAAGCGCCACAATTTCAAAGGACAGGGAGCCGCCCACGGGAACCACAAGAAGCACCGTTCCCCTGGCTCGGTTGGGGCGTGCGCCACCCCTGCGCGGGTCTTCCCTGGCACGCGTATGGCCGGCCGGATGGGTGGACGGCAGGTGACCACGCTGAACCTGGAGGTCGTCGATGCTGACGCTGAGCGCCAGCTCATCCTGTTGAAAGGGGCGGTGCCCGGCCCTCGTGGAGCCGTCGTCGTGCTTCGTGACACGGTCAAGGGCACGAACGGGGCGGTCAGGTCATGAGCGTGCTGCCCGCCACAACCTCGAGGCCCGACCGTGCGCGACGCGAACGGCCAGCGCCCGAGCGCCGGAAGGTGCAGCGCCGCCGTATCGACGGCAGCGTCATCGACGAAGTCGTCCTCGACCCACAGATATTCGGTCTCGCGCCGAACGTCGCTTTGTTGCACCAGGTGGTGACGTCTCAGCTGGCCGCGGCCCGCTCGGGCACTCAGTCCACCCGCACGCGGGCGGAGGTGTCGGGAGGGGGGTCCAAGCCGTTTCGTCAGAAGGGAACCGGAAGGGCCCGGCAAGGATCGATTCGCGCCCCGCAATGGGCTGGGGGTGGTGTGGCCCTAGGGCCGAAGCCCCGCTCCTACCGCCAGCGCACCCCGAAGAAGATGACTCGCCTGGCCCTGCACTGCGCGCTGTCCGACAGGGCCGCCGAGGCGAGGGTGGCATTGGTCGAGGACTGGGCGTTCGAGGAGCCCAAGACGAGGGACGCGCGCTTCGCGCTGGAAGTACTCGGTATCGGTGGGCGCGTGCTGGTTGTGCTAGGTCCCGACGACGGAATTGCGGACCGCTCGTTTGCCAACTTGCAACACGTTCAGTGCACTCAGCTCGCCGAGCTGAGTGCATATGACGTGGTGCGCTGTGACTGGGTGGTCTTCACCGATGCCACGCTTCCGGGTGAGAGCGAGCTGCTGGCCACTGGTCCTGAAATCGAAGAAGAGGCCGGCTCGCGCCTCGAAGAAGCCGCCGGCTCGCGTGTCGATAACGTTGACGAGGACGAAGGAAGCGGCCGGTGACAGACTCGACGAAGGTCCTGCTGCGTCCCGTGGTCTCGGAGAAGTCGTACGCCTTGATGCAAGACGGCGCGTACGTCTTTGTCGTCGCGCCCGACGCCACACGTGCCGAAGTGCGTCGAGCAGTCGAGGATGTCTTTGGAGTGCGCGTGAGGAAGGTGAACACCTTCAACCGCAAGGGCAAGCTGCGTCGCAACCGCAAGACGAACACCCTTGGCCAGCGCCCTTCCACGAAGCGGGCTGTGGTCACCCTCGTGGACGGGGACCGCATCGACCTATTCGAGAAGAGCTGAGGCACTTGCAATGCCGCTGAGAAAGCGCAGGCCTACCAGTGCCGGACGCCGGTTCCAGTCGGTCTCCGACTTTTCCGAGATCACCCGGTCACGTCCCGAGAAGTCGCTGTTAGCGCCCAAGCCGCGCTCGGGCGGGCGCAACAGCTACGGCCGCAAGACGGCGCGTCACCGCGGTGGCGGCCACAAGCGGCAGTACCGCATCATTGACTTCAAGCGCGACAAAGATGGCGTGCCGGCCAAGGTGGCATCCATCGAATACGACCCCAACCGCAACGCCCGCATCGCGTTATTGCACTATTACGACGGGGAGAAGCGTTACATCCTTGCTCCTGCCCAGGTGAAGGTAGGAGACGTGTTGCAGAACGGCCAGGGATCGGAGATCCGCGCCGGTAACGCGCTCCCGCTGCGTTACGTTCCCGTCGGCTCCACGTTGCACAACGTCGAGCTGCGACCGGGGCAGGGCGGCAAGTTCGCTCGTGGCGCAGGGATGAGCGTCCAGCTCGTGGCCAAAGAAGGCCTCTTCGCCACCCTCCGCCTGCCATCCACCGAGATGCGCCGGGTTCCCACCGACTGCCGGGGCACCTTAGGCGAGGTGGGGCATGCCGAGGCGGAGCTGGTCGACCTGGGCAAGGCGGGCCGCAACCGTTGGAAGGGAGTGCGCCCGCAGTCCCGCGGAGTGGCCATGAACCCGGTGGACCACCCACTCGGCGGCGGCGAAGGCAAGTCTTCGGGTGGGCGGCATCCGGTGACTCCGTGGGGCAAGCCCGAGGGGCGTACGCGAGGCCGCCACAAGCCGTCGGACCAAATGATCGTACGCCGCCGGCGCACCCGCGGCGGGCGGCGATGATGCCGGGCAAGGAAGTGTCGAATGCCGCGTAGCCTGAAGAAGGGTCCGTTTGTGGACGACCACTTGCTCAAGAAAGTGGACGCCCTCAATGCCGCAAATGAGAAGCGCGTCATCAAGACCTGGTCGCGTCGCTCCACCGTCATCCCCGACATGGTGGGGCATACGATCGCGGTGCACGACGGTCGCAAGCACGTGCCCGTGTACGTGACCGAGTCGATGGTCGGGCACAAGCTGGGCGAGTTTGCCCCCACACGCACTTTCCGGTACCACGCCGGCCAGGAACGTCAGGCGAGGCGCTGAGATGGCCGGGACGAAGACCAACGAGGCGACGGGAACGCGCGCCGTCTTGCGCCACCACCGGATGTCGGCGTACAAGGCCCGCCAGGTGCTCGACCTCATCCGTGGTCGGGACGTGGACCGGGCCGAGGAGATCCTGCGCTCCACGCCGCGCGAAGCGGCTCGCGTCGTGGCGAAAGTGCTCGGATCGGCGGTGTCGAATGCCAGGAACAACGACCTTCTCGATCCCGAAGAGCTCTACGTCTCCGCGTGCTTTGCCGACGAGGGGACGACCTTGAAGCGCTGGCGTCCGAGGGCCCGAGGACGCGCAACGCGCATCCGAAAGCGCGCATGCCACATCACCGTCATCGTCAGCCGTCTTCCCGACGACCGTCTTGAGCGCCGTCGCGCCCACCAGGCAGATCGCAATGTCGCGCTGCGCTCCAGGAGAGTGGCGGCCTCCAGACGTACTGAAGAGGCCGTTCCCGCTAGCGCGCCGAGCGCCGAGGCCACTGGCGTGCCAGAGGAGACGCAGGAGGCAGCCGACCCGTTTGCGCAAGACCGCAAGACGGAGGAAACGAAGGACGCCGAGGCCGGAGGAGTCGCCGTGAATGAAACAGAGGCGGGGGAGCACGTACAGAGCACCGAGGAGAGCGACTGACATGGGCCAGAAGGTAAACCCGTACGGCTTCCGCCTCGGAGTGACCACGGACTGGAAGTCGCGCTGGTTCGAGGAGCGCAACTACCGCGAGTTCGTGGTGGAGGACTGGAAGATCCGTGACTACCTCTCCTCGCAGCTCGAGTCGGCTGCCGTGAGCCGTATCGAGATCGAGCGGACGCGCGATCGGATTCGTGTGGACCTCCACACAGCACGACCGGGGATCGTCATCGGTCGTCGCGGCTCGGAGGCGGATCGCCTCAGGAAGAAGCTCGAGGAGATAACTGGGCTCCGGAATCGGATAGCGCTGAACATTCAGGAGATCAAGCAGCCTGAGCTCGACGCAGCTTTGATCGCTCAGAGCATCGCCGACCAGCTGGCCCGCCGCGTGGCGTTCCGCAGGGCCATGAAGCGGGCCGTGCAGACCGTGATGAAAGCGGGCGCCCTCGGTGTCCGGGTCCAGTGCTCGGGACGGCTTGGCGGCTCGGAGATGGCCCGCAAGGAGGGTTACAGGGAAGGCCGCGTACCTCTTCACACGCTTCGCGCCGACATCGACTACGGGTTCCGTGAGGGTCGCACGACGTCCGGCCGAATCGGTGTGAAGGTGTGGATTTACAAGGGAGACATCCTCCCGTACCGGTTGTCGTCGGAAGAGAAGATCTCGAAGGAGGCGGCCATGGCCGCCGGCGAGACCTCGGGCCAGGCCGCTCCACGTCGTCTCGTCACCGCCGGTGGTGGGCGCCGCCGCGCCGGACAGGGGGAGCCCGGGAGCGCGCCGAAGGCTGTTCCGGTACCTTCAGAGGGAGAGTCTCTGGTAGCGGCCTTGCCTGGCGCTGCCCCCACTGCCGGGGAGCCGGACGACCTCGAGCGCCTGTTGGCTGAGGAGGAAGAGATCGAGCGCCGCACGCGCATCGAGCATCATGAGACGCCGCACTTCCGTAAGGAGACGGACTGATGCTCATGCCTCGCAAGGTGAAGCACCGCAAGCACCAGCGCGGGCGGTTGACCGGCCCTGCAAAAGGGGGCACGTCCATCAACTTCGGTGACTTTGGCATCCAGGCGCTCGAGCCAGCATGGATCACGCAACGCCAGATCGAGGCCGCCCGTATTGCCATGACCCGTCACGTCAAGCGTGGCGGGAAGGTGTGGATACGCATCTTCCCGCACAAGCCGGTGACGGAGAAGCCCGCCGAGACCCGCATGGGGTCGGGCAAGGGGAATCCCGAGCACTGGGTCGCTCCGGTCCGTCCCGGCAGGATCCTCTTCGAGCTGGCCGGAGTGGACCGTGAACTGGCACGCGCCGCCATGGAACGCGCGATCCAGAAGCTGCCGTGCAAGGCCCGCTTCGTGGTGCGCGCAGGTACCCACGGCGCGGGCGAGGTGGAGGTCTGAGGAGATGCCGAGTGCTGTAGAGCTGGCAGAGCTCGACGACGACGAACTGGCGACGCGACTTGCGGAGTACCGTCGCGAGCTTCTCAATCTCAGGTTCCAGCTCGCTACGAGCCAGCTGGACAATCCGGCGCGCCTGTCCGCAGCCCGTCGGGACGTCGCCCGGGTCCTCACGTTGATGCGTGAGCGCGAGATCGCTGTGGCCGAGGGGGTACAGGCTCCTCAGGCGGCATCGGCCCGCTATCTGTCGAGGCGGCGACGGGTGGTAGCCGAGGAGCTCGAAATGGAGCCAGAGGGCCTGGAGGACGAGGAGGTGCTCGTCTCGGGGCAGGACCCAATGGAGGGACGTCTCGCATCTGAGAGCGAGTTCGATGACGAGCAAGAGGAGGGCGCCTGATGGCTGAGGAGACCGCACCCTCCCCGGCACGCCGGCACGGGCGCAAGGTCCGCGAGGGCCTTGTCGTCTCCGACAAGATGGCGGCGACCGTGGTCGTCGCCGTCACCGAACGGGTGCGTCACGCGCGCTACGGCAAGACCGTCCAGCGCACCCGGAAGCTCTACGCACACGACGAGGCCCACGAGGCCAGAATCGGCGACCGCGTGCGCGTTATGGAGACCCGTCCGTTGTCGAAGACGAAGCGTTGGCGCGTCACCGAAGTGCTCGAGCGTGCACGATGATCCAGCAGGAGTCTCGGCTCAAGGTCGCCGACAATTCTGGCGCGCGAGAGGTGCTTTGCATCACGGTGCTAGGCGGCTCTCGCCGCCGTTACGCGGGCATAGGTGACGTGTTCGTTGCCACGGTGAAGGATGCTATTCCCGGGGCCGCAGTTAAGAAGGGAGAGGTCGTGCGGTGCGTGGTCGTCCGCACGGCCAAGGAAAGACGGCGTCCTGACGGCAGTTACATCAAATTCGACGAGAACGCTGCTGTGTTGATCAATGAGCAGCAACAACCTCGCGGCACGCGCATATTCGGACCGGTGGGGCGCGAGCTGCGGGAGAAGAAGTTCATGCGGATCGTGTCTCTCGCCCCGGAGGTGTTGTAATGCGCGTGCGCAAAGGTGACACAGTTCAGGTGCTGGCCGGCAAGCACCGTGGGAAACGAGGACAGGTCATGGTAGCCCTGCCGGCTGAGGGCAAGGTGATCGTGGACGGCGCGAACCTGGCGAAACGTCACACGAAGCCACAAGGCGCCACGATGCAGGGAGGGATCATCGACAAGGATATGCCCCTGCCCGTGTCGGCGGTCGCGATCGTCTGCCCTTCGGACGGCCCCACTCGTATCGGTATCCGTCTCGACGAGGCAGGCCGGAAGATCCGGATCTGCCGGAAGTGCGGGACCGAACTGTGACGACCGCCACCCTTACGCCTCCCCGCCCCAGGCTGAAGGAGCGCTACCTGTCGACGCTGCGCGCCCAGCTCCAGCAGGAGCTGGGCCTGTCGAGCGTGATGGAGGTCCCCCGCCTCGAGAAGATCGTCGTGAACATGGGCGTGGGCAAAGCCACGCAGCAGCCCTCTCTAGTGGAGGGCGCCGTCAAGGACCTCGAGGTGATTACTGGTCAGAAGCCTGCCGTTACGCGCGCCCGCCGGTCGATCGCCGGGTTCAAGCTGCGCGAAGGCATGGCTATCGGTGCCAAGGTGACACTACGAGGCGACCGTGCCTGGGAGTTCTTGGACCGGCTCATCTCCCTGGCCATACCCAGAATTCGCGATTTCCGGGGGCTGTCTCCGACGTCCTTCGACGGCCGGGGCAACTACACCTTTGGTGTTACCGAGCAGCTCATCTTCCCCGAGGTCGACTACGACCGCGTCGATGTAACGCGAGGAATGGACATCACCATCTGCACCACAGCTCGGCGCGACTCGGAGGGACGTGCCTTCCTCGTCGCGTTCGGGTTCCCCTTCAGGCAGGAGGCCGGCTGAGAAATGGCCAAGAAGGCACTGATCTTCAAGCAGCAGCGCACCCCGAAGTTCCGGGTCCGCGCGTACACCAGATGCCGGAGGTGTGGAAGACCGAAGGCCGTGTTCCGACAGTTCGGCCTGTGCCGGATCTGCCTGCGCGTGATGGTGCATGCCGGGGAGATTCCTGGGGTCACAAAGGCGAGCTGGTGAGGGGAGGGACGCGCCGATGACGATGACGGACCCGATTGCCGACATGTTGACCCGAATTCGCAACGCGAACACCGCCATGCACGACACGGTGAAGATGCCGGGCTCCAAGCTCAAAGCGTCCCTGGCCGATATCTTGAAGCGCGAGGGATACATCGCCGGTTTCGACGTAAGCCCATCGTCCAAGGGCCCGGGATCCGTGCTCGAGATCACCCTCAAGTACGCCTCGGACCGGACTCGCACGATCGCCGGTCTTCGCCGCGTGTCGAAACCCGGCCTGCGGATCTACGCGCGCGCCGGCCACATGCCACGCGTCCTTGGTGGGATGGGTGTCGCCGTCGTGTCCACGAACCAGGGACTGATGACCGACAGCGAGGCGCGCAAGCGACGAGTTGGCGGGGAGGTGCTCTGCTATGTCTGGTGAGACGGTGGGGGACCTCTGATGTCGCGGGTGGGCAGGGTCCCCATCGAGGTTCCCGGCGGCGTCACGGTGACGGTGGACGGTCCACTGGTCACGGTGGCCGGCCCTCAAGGAACCCTTTCGCGTCCACTGCCTTCGCCGATCACGGTCCGCCAGGAGGACTCCCTGCTCCTCGTAGAACGCCCCGACGACGAGCGTGAGCACCGTGCTCTGCATGGATTGACCCGGTCTCTTCTGTCCAACATGGTGACAGGAGTCACAACCGGTTTTGTCAAGGAGCTCGAGATCGTTGGCGTCGGCTACCGAGCTACAGGCCGTGGCCCCGCCGCGCTGGAGCTTGCCCTCGGCTTCTCCCACCCCGTGGTCGTGGAGGCGCCCGAGGGCGTCACCTTCGAGATCCCCGTTCCCACCCGGATCGTGGTCAAGGGGATCGACAAGGAAAAGGTGGGTCAAGTGGCAGCTGACATTCGCAAGGTGCGCAAGCCCGAGCCCTACAAGGGCAAGGGTGTGCGCTATGCCGGCGAGCGCGTCGTGCGCAAAGCCGGAAAGGCGGCCAAGTAGCCATGGTGTCTGCGCCAGCCCGCAAGAGGGAGCAGCGACTGCGCAGGCACGCCCGCGTGCGCAAGGCGATCTCGGGAACCGGACAACGTCCACGCTTAGCGGTGTTCCGCTCGGCGCGGCACATCTCCGCCCAGGTCATCGACGACGCCTCGGGGCGTACCCTGGCGGCTGCCAGCACCGTGGAGCCCGACTTGCGCGCCACGCCCGGCGGCAACGTGGCTGCCGCTTCAGTCGTTGGTCGTCTTGTTGCCGAACGAGCCCGCGTTGCAGGAGTTAGTCGTGTTGTCTTCGACCGTGGCGGATACCACTATCACGGGCGCGTGGCAGCGCTCGCAGATGCCGCACGCGAGGCGGGACTGGAGCTCTGATCATGCTAGAAGGACAGTTCGAGGAACGTACCATCCGCGTCAACCGGGTCGCCAAGGTGGTGAAGGGCGGTCGGCGTTTCTCCTTCACTGCTCTGATGGTGGTGGGGGATGGCAACGGACGCGTCGGTCTCGGCTACGGAAAGGCGAAGGAGGCGGGCCTGGCCGTGCAAAAGGGGATCGAGGAAGCGAGAAAGAACATGTTCGACGTTCCCCTCGCCGGGTCGACCATCACCCACCCGGTGATCGGCGAAGCAGGCGCTGGCCGGGTGATGCTCAAGCCGGCGGCTCCCGGCACCGGCGTGATCGCCGGCGGTGCCGCGCGCGCGATCCTGGAGATGGCTGGCATATCCGACATCTTGTGCAAGTCGCTGGGCTCGTCGAATGGGATCAACGTGGCGCACGCCACGATCGTCGGGCTCAAGTCGCTCATGCGCCCCGAGCAGCTGTCACGACTTCGAGGCAAGCCAGCCGACGAGATCGTGCCTCGGGGGGTGCTGCGTGCCTATCGGGAACGCCAGCGCAGCTCCAACCTGTTCTCCGAGGTCGAGACATGACCGCATCAAACGGAGGGAGCACCCTGCACCTGCGCGTTACCCAGGTCCGTTCGGGGATCGGTACCAAGCCCAAGCATCGAGCCACGCTGCGGGCGCTGGGGTTGCGGGGTGTCGGCCGCACGAGAATCCTGCCCGACTCGGCCTCGGTGCGCGGAATGGTGGGCCGGGTGTCCCACCTGGTGGAAGTGGGGTCGGCGGGGAGCGAGGAGTTGCAAGTGCGTCCCGCGAGGAAGTCGGACGCCCGAAAGGCGCGGCGCGCCGCGCACGAGGCCGCCCCGAAGGTCGCGAAGGCTCAGAAAGTCGAGAAGGTCGTCAAGACTCAGAAAGTCGAGAAGGTCGTCAAGACTCAGAAAGTCGCGAAGGCCCAGAAAGTCGCGAAGACCCAGAAGGTTGAGAAGGTCGCGAAGGCTCGGCAGACCCATGAGGTCCAGAAGACTGAGAAGGCGCAGAAGGTAGAGGAAGATTCGCGATGAAGCTGCACGACCTGCACTCGCCTGCGGGCGCCAACCGTGCCCGAAGGCGAGTGGGGCGGGGTACCGGTGGCCGCCGTGGCAAAACAGCCGGCCGGGGAATGAAGGGAACTGGGGCGCGCGACAACATCAAGCCAGGCTTCGAGGGCGGACAGCTGCCGCTGGCTCAGCGCGTCCCCAAGCTCAAGGGCTTCCACAACCCGTTCCGGGTCTCTTACGCGGTTGTCAACCTGGATACGCTGGACCAATTCACAGGTGACGAGGCGACGCCGGACTCCCTGGCTGCTGCCGGTCTGGTGAAGAAGGGTTCGCTGGTCAAGGTGCTCGGGCGGGGAGAGCTGCACAGGCAGCTGAGTGTCAAGGCCCACGCGGTGAGCACAGCGGCGCGCGGTCGGATCGAAGCTGGAGGTGGCACCGTCGAGGTGCTGCCTCCGCCGTTCGGGCACGGACGGCCGCCCGCGCAGGGAAATGCGCTCACCAACCGCTAGCCTCGGGACGCGGTTGCCGGTGCAAGGAGAGGCGCGATGCTCTCGAGCCTGAAGAACATCTTCAAGGTTCCCGACCTGCGCAACAAGGTCGTGTTCACTTTGCTCGTCATCGGCCTGTACCAGCTGGGCGCGAACATCATCGTCCCGTACGTCTCGATCGCGAAGGTTCAGCAGCTCGAGGCGGAGGCTCAGAAGGCAGGCATCCTGGGCTTCCTCAACCTGTTCTCAGGGGGCGGATTGCTGCGGATGGCGGTGTTCGGGCTTGGGATCATGCCCTATATCACCAGCTCGATCATCATCCAGCTCTTGTCGACGGTAATTCCGAAGTTCGAGGAATGGCGAGACCAGGGAGCCGTAGGCCAGAAGAAGCTGACGCAGACCACGAGATACCTGACCATCGGTCTCGCGCTGCTGCAGTCCGCCGGCCTGGTCTACGTCTTCCACACAGGTGCCCAAGGGCTCCTAGGGGGGACCACGAAGATCGACCTCATCCCGAACTTCACTTTCTACCGAGCCGCCTTCATTGTCCTCACGCTCACTGCAGGCACTGCCTTCGTCATGTGGCTCGGCGAGCTGATCACCCAACGTGGAATCGGCAACGGGATGTCGATCATCATCTTTGCCAGCGTCGTAGCGGGGATTCCCGCAGGAGGAGCGGCTGTCCTCGCCCAAGGCGGCAACCTGAAGTTCGGAATCATCGTTGGGCTAACAGTGGTTCTCATTGTGGCAGTCGTGTTCATGGAGCAGGGCCAGCGCCGTATCCCGGTTACCTTTGCCAAACGAGTCGTCGGCCGGCGGATGTACGGCGGCTCGTCGACGTACATACCGTTGAAAGTGAACCAGTCAGGAGTCATCCCGATCATCTTCGCCAGCTCGTTGCTCTACATACCGGTGCTCTTATCGAACATCGTGCCCTGGTTGGCGTTCAGGACCTTCGTTAGCAATCACATCCAGCCGACGAGCCTCTTGTACGTGCTGTCGTATGGGGTTCTCATCTTCGCCTTCACCTTCTTCTACGTGTACGTCGCGTTCGACCCGCACCAGCAGGCCGACATCATCCGCAAGCAGGGCGGTTACATCCCGGGCATCCGGCCCGGGCCACCCACCGAGCGCTATCTCTCGCGCATCTTGAACCGCATCACCGTGCCCGGTGGTTTGTACCTAGCGGTAGTGGCCGTGCTACCGTCGCTGTTGATGGCTCTGTGGAATTTGCGCGCGTATCCGTTCTATGGCACCACTCTTCTCATCGCTGTCGGTGTCACTCTGGAGACGATGAAGCAGATCGACAGCCAGCTCATGATGCGCAACTACGAGGGTTTCCTCAAGTAGACGGCCGTGGCACTATCCGGCGTCAGGCTAGTGGTCTTCGGCAAACAGGGGGCCGGCAAGGGAACACAGTGTGTTCGCTTGTCGGATCACTATGTGGTGCCGCACATCTCGACCGGGGACATGTTGCGCGCCGCAGTCAAGAACCGCTCGGAGCTTGGGCTGAAGGCTAAGGCGATCATGGAGCGCGGCGAGCTGCTGGGTGACGACCTGATCATGGAGATGGTCGCCGAGCGCCTGGCCGAGTCCGACGCGTGCGAGCGAGGCTTCATCCTCGACGGATTCCCGCGAACCGCGCACCAGGCCGAAGCCCTCGCCGCGTTCATGGCGCCCGGAGACTTGGATCTGGCAGTGGACATAGAGTTGCCCACAGCGGAGGTGCTGCGGCGCCTTGCAGGTCGCCGAGTGTGCAGTGAGTGCGGTGCGAACTACTCGGTGTCGTCGCCGCCCAAGGTCAACTGGACTTGCGACACCTGCGGCGGCGAGGTCATCCAGCGCAAGGACGACACCGAGGAGGCCATCAAGCGCCGCCTCGAGATCTATGAGCGCCAGACCGCTCCCCTCATTGACTGGTACTCCAAACGCGGGCAGTTTGCAGAGGTGGACGGCGTAGGCTCCCCCGAAGCCGTGCTGCGCCAGATCATCCGCGCTGTCGAGGAGCGACGCAAAGATCTGGGAACCACTCGGTGAGGAGGGCGGTCGAGGAGATCGCCAAGATGCGCCGAGCCGGGAAGGTGGTGGCCGAGATGCACGCCGCCACCAGGGAGATTGCGAAGCCGGGCGTGCTCACAGCTGAGCTGGACGCGGCTGCTCGTGAGGTCCTGCGGCGGCGCGGTGCGAAGTCGAACTTCTTGAACTACCGGGGGTTCCCGGGGGTTATCTGCGCGTCCCCGAACGACATGGTCGTCCACGGCATCCCGGGTGGATACGTGCTGCGCGAGGGCGACATCTTGTCCATCGACTGTGGGGCGATCGTGGAGGGGTACCACGGGGACGCCGCGTTCACGATGGCCATCGGTGCGGTGCCCGCTAGCACCTCCCGGCTCCTAGAGGTCACCGAGAAGAGCCTGTGGGCTGGCATTGCCGAGCTGCGTCCTGGTAACCGTCTGTACGAGGTCGGCCGGGCCGTGCAGAATGTGGCGGAAGCCGCGGGCTTCTCGGTCATCCGGGAGTACGTCGGCCACGCCATCGGGACGGCGATGCACGAGGAGCCACAGGTCCCCAACTACTGGCCCGGCACCGCGGGCCCGGTGCTGAAGAGCGGGATGGTCTTCGCGGTGGAGCCCATGGTGAACGCCGGGGGCCCGGGCACCCGTCTGCTCGATGACGGATGGAGTGTGGTGACACAGGATGGCAGCCTGTCGGCCCATTTCGAGCACACGATCGCCGTGACTGACGACGGCCCGGAGGTACTCACCCTCCCGTGACGACGACGGCCGCCTCTGTGCCTGGTGACCAGCCGAGGCGCTATGCTGGTAGATCGGCCCGTCGGGCTAGGTCGCGGCCGTGTCGACACACGGGCGCGGCAAGCGGTAACCGTCATCCCTGCATGATGGGTGGCGCACACGGTACGCGCGTCCGCGTCACGGCGTGCTTATAGGAGAAGGACGAGGAGGAGTCACCTGCCAAAACCCAAGGAGGACGCGATCGTGCTCGAAGGAACCGTCGTCGAGCCGCTCCCAAACGCGATGTTCCGTGTCGAGCTCGAGAACGGCCACCGGGTCCTGGCGCACAGCTCCGGCAAGATGCGGATGCACCGAATCCGCATCTTGCCCGGTGATCGCGTCCAGGTGGAGATCACTCCCTACGACCTGAGCCGCGGACGGATTACCTATCGCTACAAGTGAGATGGCCGGCGGCGAGGCTGGGGCCCCGTCCTCCGGAGGAGGGTGGCTGGGGCCCTACATGGGCGCCGGGCGAACAGAGCGACTTGCGAGGACGACGATGAAGGTGCGACCGAGCGTGAAAGCGATCTGCGACAAGTGCAAGGTGATCAGGCGCAACGGCCGGGTCATGGTGATATGCGAGAACCCGCGGCACAAGCAGCGCCAGGGCTGAACGACCTGCAAGAGATCGGAGAGAGGACGAGGACGTGGCACGAATCGCCGGTGTGGACATACCACGGGAGAAGCGGCTCGAGGTCTCGCTGACCTACATTTATGGGGTCGGGCAGACACAGGCACAGCAGATCATCTCCAACACCGATCTGAGCCCCGACACCAGGGTGCGCGACCTTACCGACGACGAGGTCCTGAGGCTGCGCTCCTATATCGACTCGAACCTCAAGGTCGAAGGTGACCTGCGCCGAGACATCGCCCAGGACATCAAGCGGAAGATGGAAATTGGCAGCTACCAGGGTGTGCGGCACCGCAAGGGCCTGCCCGTGAACGGCCAACGCACCCACACGAACGCCAGGACCCGTAAGGGCCCGAAGAAGACGGTCGCCGGGAAGAAGAAGGTTCGGAAGCACTGATGCCCAGACCTACCAAATCGGCTGCCGCGCGCCGACCGCGCAGGCGCGAGAAGAAGAATGTCGTCTACGGGGTGGCTCACATCAAGAGCTCCTTCAACAACACGATCGTCTCCATCTCCGACCAGGACGGGAACGTGCTCGCCTGGGCTTCGGCGGGGAACGTCGGGTACAAGGGATCGCGCAAGTCGACTCCGTTCGCAGCCCAGCTCGCTGCGGAGCAGGCCGCACGGCGCGCAATGGAGCACGGCGTGCGCAAGGTAGACGTCCTGGTGCGTGGACCGGGCTCCGGGCGCGAGACGGCGATTCGGTCCCTGGCAGCGGCCGGCATCGAGGTGGCCGGCATCAAGGACGTGACCCCCATCCCCCACAACGGTTGCCGCCCGAAGAAGCGGCGCCGGGTCTGAGACAGGCGTAGGTACCGACATGGCTCGTTACACCGGCCCCGTTTGCCGCTTGTGCCGGCGCGAACGGACAAGGCTCTTCTTGAAAGGAGAGCGCTGCTACTCGTTGAAGTGTCCCGTGAGCGAGGCGGTCACAGACCGCCATAGCCGCGCCTACGCGCCGGGCGAGCACGGGCGTGACCGGATGCGCCAGGGGTCGGAGTACCTGGCACAGCTGCGCGAGAAGCAAAAGGCCCGTCGGATCTATGGGTTGCTTGAGGCTCAGTTTCGCAACGTATACGCCGAGGCCACACGCCAGCCCGGCGTCACAGGTGAGAATCTGCTGCGGCTCCTCGAGCTGCGGCTGGACAATGTGGCCTTTCGTGCCACCTGGGGAGCGAGCCGGGCACAGGCGCGCCAGCTGGTGCGTCACGGGCACGTGCTTGTGAACGGTAGGCGCGTCACGATACCGAGCTACCGAGTTCGCGAGGGTGACGTCATCACGCTGAAGCCGTCTGCGCGCGAGATGTACGTGGTCCGACGCAACCTGGACACCTTGGACCGCCCTCTGCCTCTGTGGCTCGAGGCGGACGAAGGAGGTACCCAGGTACGCGTCGCGTCGTTGCCCCAACGTGAGCACATCGACGAACCTGTTCGAGAGTCACTTATCGTCGAGCTCTATTCGAGGTAACTCTGTCGAACACCGACCGAGCGCGTAGAGCACTAATCAGCACGAATTAGTCAGTACGAATCAGGGAGCCAACCGTATGCTCATCATCCAACGACCGACCGTGGAGATCCTCGGAGAGGAGGAGCTTGGCCGCCAGCGCTTCGCCGTCGGTCCGCTCGAACCCGGCTTCGGCCACACGCTGGGCAACTCGATCCGGCGTGTCCTTCTGTCAGCCATTCCTGGGGCGGCGGTGACCCAAGTCCGCTTCGATGAGGCCCTCCACGAGTTCACCACCCTGCCGGGTGTCAAAGAGGACGTCACCGACATCATCTTGAACCTGAAGGACGTTGTGATGCGGGTGCACAGCGACGAACCGGTGACGCTGCGCTGTGACGAGAGAGGGCCCGGCGAGGTCACGGCCGGGAAGCTCCAGCTCACGGCCGACGTGGAGATACTGAACCCGGACATGCACATTGCCACCTTGAACCAGAAGGGCCGCCTCGCCATGGACGTCACGGTGGAGCGCGGTCGCGGCTACGCCTCGGCCGAGCGCAACAAGCCTTCGAGCACGATAGGCATAATCCCGGTTGACTCCATCTTCTCACCGGTTCGCCGCGTGGCGTTCTCGATCGAGCCGGTGCGGGTCGAGCAGTCCACCGATTTTGACCGACTGGTGCTCGACATCGAGACCGACGGGTCACTCACTCCGCGCGAGGCACTGGCGTCGGCCGGTGACACTCTGCGATCGTTGGTGGGGCTGGTAGCCGATCTCGAGGACGAACCCCAGGGCCTCGAGCTCGGAGAGGTGGGCACCGCCAGCAGCGGCTCGCCCGATCTCGACTTGCCCATCGAGGACCTCGACCTGTCCGAGCGGCCCCGTAACTGCTTGAAGCGCGCGCAAGTCAATACGATCGGTGAGTTGGTGGACCGTTCGGCGGACGATCTGCTGGCGATCACGAACTTCGGGCAGAAGTCACTCGACGAGGTTCTCCAGCGTCTGGACGAGCGGGGGCTCTCGTTGCGAGTGAGGGACTGAGGGTCCGCAGATGCGTGGCACACCTCGCAGAGGGCGCCGACTGGGCGGTGACGCTGCACACGAGAAGGCGATGCTTGGCAACCTCGTTGCTTCGCTGGTCGCGGCAGAGGCGCTGGTCACGACCGAGGCCAAGGCCAAAGCACTGCGACCCGTCATGGAGAAGTGCATTACCGCAGCGGTCAAAGGCGGGGTGCACCGCCAACGCCAGGTCGTCGCGCTGGTCCGGGACAAGGACATGACGCACAAGCTGTTTGCCGAGATCGGGCCGCGCTATGTCGATCGCCCCGGGGGTTACACCCGGATACTCAAGCTCGGTCCTCGCCAGGGAGACAACGCGCCGATGGCGCGTATCGAGCTGGTTTGAGCATGCGCCGGCAGGCGCAGGATTGGTCCGCCGATGCAGTGCGCCTGTGCCTGGTGGTGGCCTACGACGGGAGCGGGTTTAGGGGCTTTGCCGCGCAGGACGGTCAGCGAACTGTGGCGGGCGAGCTGTCGCGGGCCATCGCCACCGTTGCCCGGCACGAGGTCGAGCTCGTCTGCGCGGGCCGCACCGACGCGGGGGTGCACGCCTCGGGCCAGGTGGTGCACGTGGACGTGCGCCGCGATCTTTCGCCGCAGCGGTTGGCCAAGGCGGTAAACGCCATGCTGGGGCCAACGGTCGTCGTGCGCTCGGTCACAGAGGCACCCCCTGGCTTCGACGCCAGGTGGTCCGCACGGTCGCGTCGGTACCGTTACCTGGTGTTGAGGTGTGACACCCCCGACCCGCTGCTCGCGCCCCTCACCTGGCACGTCCGGGACCGCCTGGAAATTCGGTCGATGGTCTGCGCGTCGGACTCACTGATCGGCGAGCACGACTTCTCGGCGTTCTGCCGGAGGCCGCCGGGGGTGCCCGGCGGCCAACCGATCACCCGCCGGGTCCTCGAAGCCCGCTGGGGAGAGCTGCCGATCGCCGAGCGCGAGCTCGTAGAGGGCGAGGTCCTGTTGCGTTTTGACATCTCGGCTCAGTCGTTCTGCCACCACATGGTCCGCTCGATCGTGGGCACCCTGGTGGACGTGGGGCGCGGGCGGCGCCCGGCGTCGGACATGACCTGGCTGCTTCGCTCCGGCGACCGTTCCCATGCGACGACGATCGCCCCGCCTCAGGGGCTGTGCCTGGTCGGTGTTGACTACTAGCCGGCCCCGGGCTCGAAGGTCCTCTCCGGTGCTATCGTCGCGCCTGCTGGCGGCGGGTACGTGCCCGAGGGCTCCTCGAGGACTGCCCAAGCCACCTCGGGCGCGTTCAGGCCCGGTTCCGGAACCAGGACGAGGGACTCTCTGCGTGCGCACCTTCTCACCCAAGCCTGATGACATCACCCGGACGTGGCATGTCGTCGATGCCGACGGCCTGGTGCTCGGGCGGTTGGCCACCGAGGTAGCCGCGCGGCTTCGTGGCAAGCACAAGTCCGTTTTCGCCCCCCACGTCGACACTGGCGATCACGTGATCGTGGTCAACGCCGGCAAGGTCGTGCTCAGCGCTGGAAAGGCGGGGAAAGAGGTCTTCTACCGACATAGCGGCTACCCCGGCGGGCTCAAGTCTCAGGGTCTCGATACTCTGCTTGCCACCCGTCCCGAAGAGGTCGTGCGGCGGGCCGTCCGGGGAATGCTTCCTCGCACGCGACTAGGTCGTCGCCAGCTGACCAAGCTGAAGGTGTACGCGGGTCCCGACCATCCTCACCAGTCCCAACAGCCGCAGGCGCTCGAGCTTCCTGCTGCCCGGGCCCGGTCCTGAGCCCTCATGTACGTGTAGAGAGGAACGCAAGGCTCCATGTCTTCCAAGCCCAAGCTTCCAGCCCCGCTCACCCAGGCCACCGGCAGGCGCAAGGCTGCTGTAGCCCGTGTGCGGGTCCGTCCCGGCCAGGGCGCTGTCACGGTGAACCGCCGGCCCATCGAGGAGTACTTCACCTCGGCCACCCACAGGATGGTCGTCACCGAGCCCCTGCGGCTGACGAACCACGCCGAGAGCTACGACATCGATGCCACCATCGACGGCGGGGGTCTCACGGGCCAGGCCGGGGCGCTTCGCTTGGGCATCGCTCGCTCCATAGTCGAGCTGGATACCGGACTGCGCCCGACCCTGAAGAAGGCGGGGCTTCTCACACGCGATGCGCGTGAGAAGGAGAGCAAGAAGTACGGGCTGAAGAAGGCCCGCAAGGCGCCTCAGTACTCGAAGCGGTAGTCCGAGGTGCAAGTTCGTTTCGGCACCGACGGCGTCCGGGGAGTTGCCAACGCACAGCTCGGTGCGGAGCTCGTCCTCGCGCTCGGCAGGGCCGCCGCCCGGGCGCTGCCGGCTCCTTGTTTCATCATCGGTCGTGACACCAGGCGCTCGGGCCCGCTGCTGCAGGCTGCGATGTCGGCGGGGCTCGCCAGTGAGGGCGTGGACGTGGTCGACGTGGGGGTGCTTCCGACGCCTGGCCTCGCCTGGCTCTCAGCCGTCCGGGGGGTTCCTGCGGCGGTGGTCTCGGCCTCGCACAACCCCTTCGATGACAACGGGATCAAGATCTTCGCTCCTGGTGGGCTGAAGCTTCCTGCGTCGACCGAGGCTGCGATCGAGGAGGAGCTCGAGAGTTTCCTCGAGGATCCTGAAGTGCTCGAGCGACCGACGGGAGCCGGGGTTGGGTGCTTGCGCCAGGAACCGGGGGCCGCGCAGGTATATGTCGATCACCTGGCCGGTGTCCTCGAGGGTCGCGACCTCGCCGGTTTGCAGGTGGTGGTGGATTGCGCGAACGGCGCCGCCTCCTCGGTCGCCCCCGCGGCGCTCAGGAGTGTGGGTGCACGGGTGCATGCCATTGCCTGCGAGCCGGATGGGATGAATATCAACGAAGGCTGCGGTTCCACGCACCCCGAAGCGCTCGCCGCCGAGGTGGTCGCGCGCCGCGCGGACGTGGGCGTGGCCCTTGACGGGGACGCGGACCGCCTTGTGCCCGTGGACCACACAGGTGCTGTAGCGACCGGGGACGAGATGCTCGCGCTCTTTGCCTCGGACCTTGCAGGACGTGGAAAGTTGGCGGGCGACACCGTGGTGGTCACGGTGATGTCCAATCTGGGGTTTCATCGAGCTATGGCCGCGCGTGGAATCGCAGTGCTCGAGACTCCCGTGGGCGACCGCCACATCCTCGAGGCTCTCGACGACGGCGACCTGGCCCTGGGAGGCGAGCAGTCCGGGCACATCGTCTTTCGCGAGCTGGCGACGACCGGCGACGGCGTGCTCAGCGCCCTGCTCCTTCTCGACCTCGTGCGCCGGTCGGGGCGGCCCTTGGCAGAGCTGGTGGGCGACGCCATGCGTCGCGTACCCCAGGTGCTCGCCAACGTGGCCGTGGCAGATCCGCGTTCGGTCCTGGCGGCCGAGGAGGTGCGCAACACGTTGTCGGCCGTGGAGGAGTCACTCGGAGCGAGTGGCAGGGTCCTGCTGCGAGCGAGCGGCACGGAGCCTCTCGTCAGGGTCATGGTGGAGGCGACCGAGGAGCAGGCCGCGCTGGCTGCGGCCGAGCGGTTGTGCCGTGCAGTGGAGATGGCCGGCGCCGAGGACAGCCGGCTGGCCGGCAGGGCAGGGACCCGGCCGACACCACGATGAGCCGTACGGCGGGCATCACCGCTCGGGGCGGGTGCCGCTTGCTCAGCGCTGGTGCCGTAGCCTGAGGCGATGTGCGGCATCATCGGGGCGACGGGCCAGGGGTGTGTCACCGAGATCCTGCTCGAGGGCCTTGCCCGCCTCGAGTACCGCGGTTACGACTCAGCAGGGGTGGCTCTCCAAGCTGACGGAGACCTCTGGCGGGCGCGCGCCGCCACCGGGACCCGGTCCCTGGAGGACCTGCGAAAGATCGTGGACGGCGCACCCGACGCTGGCGGGGCGCTCACCGGGATCGGCCACACACGCTGGGCCACTCATGGACATCCGACAGAGGAGAACGCGCACCCGATCATGGACTGCTCGGGCCGGGTGGCGGTCGTGCACAACGGCATCATCGAGAACTGGCGTGAGCTGACGGCGCGCCTCGCCTCCGACGGTCATGTACGTACCTCGGACACCGACACCGAGGTCCTCGTCCATCTGGTCGAGGAGGAGCTCGCTACCGGAGCCTCGCTGGTCGAGGCAGTCCGGGCGACGCTTCGCGAAGTGAGTGGTACGTTCGCTCTGGCCGTGGTGTGCGCGGGTGAGCCGGGGACGATCGTCGCGGCCCGCCGGGTCTCGCCTCTGGTTATCGGGCTGGCCGACGCTGACCCGGAGGGTGAGGTGGCCGGGGAGGCTCTGCTCGCTTCTGACATCCCTGCCCTGCTCGGTCGTACGCGGCGACTGTGGGCACTGGAGGACGACCAGGTCGTCGAGTTGCGGCCCGGTTCGATGCGCGTGACCACACTGGCGGGCAAGGAGGTCGAGCCCTCGGTGCTGCAGGTGAATTGGGATCTCGAAGCAGCGGAGAAGGGCGGTCACCCCGACTTCATGGGGAAGGAGATCCACGAACAGCCCAGGGCGCTCTCTGACACGCTTCTCGGTCGACTGCTGCCCGACGGCACCTTCGCCCTCGACGAGCTGAGGATCTCCGACGAAGACCTCTCGCGGGTGGACAAGGTCTTCATCGTGGCGTGCGGGTCGAGCTACCACGCCGGGCTCGTGGCCAAGTACGCGATCGAGCACTGGGCCCGCCTGCCGACCGAG